>Ga0134125_10000046_pt1 | contig 183638 bp, 144 predicted proteins | sample KB31751_FD_96464 | JGI IMG/M metagenome (GOLD analysis project Ga0134125, IMG submission 96464) | Terrestrial soil microbial communities with excess Nitrogen fertilizer from Kellogg Biological Station, Michigan, USA - KB3-175-1 | ecosystem: Environmental > Terrestrial > Soil > Unclassified ...
GAGAAGTCGGCGTGACTCCCTGGAAGTCGGCGTGGATCTGCGGATGCCGGAGAAAACTCTGGAGATGCCGGCAGAACATCCGGAGAAGTCGGCGTGGCTCCCTGGAAGTCGGCGTAGATCTGCGGATGCCGGAAAAAAACTCTGGAGATGTCGGAGAAACATCCGGAGAAGTCGGCGTGGCTCCCTGGAAGTCGGCGTAGATCTGCGGATGCCGGAGAAAACTCTGGAGATGTCGGAGAAACATCCGGAGAAGTCGGCGTGGCTCCCTGGAAGTCGGCGTAGATCTGCGGATGCCGGAGAAAACTCTGGAGATGTCGGGGAAACATCCGGAGAAGTCGGCGTGACTCCCTGGAAGTCCGCGTGGAAGGGGCTGGCGGCGCAGGCGGCCGCAGCAAAGAGCTGAGTCTGGGTGCGGCCTTAGCTTGGTCTCAGGCCGGAGCGCGAAGGTGTCGGTTCAGGCGAACCGACTTGACGAGCGGATGGTCCACGAAGTCGAGGACCTGCCGGCTGGTGGCGCGGATCGCCAGGGCACCGGCGGCTTCGAGAACCACCGGAGGTGCTTCGAGGAGTCTCTCGAGAAGGCTTCGAAGCTGGCGCAGAGCTTCCTTGCGCCCGTTGGCCGCAGGGGCCTCTTGGAGCTTCGCGGGGCGGAGTCGGCCTCCCCTTTCCTCGAAACCCACCGTTCGGCGGGGCAGGACGGCATCCACTAGGATCTCGCGGACCTCTCCGTTCTCACGGGACAGCCAGTCGGCGAGCTCCGGATCGTGAACTTTTTCCAATGCTGCGGGTGCTCGGGTTGCCATAACGCCTCTCCCTATCTCTAATAGCCCCTCTCGCGAGCGAAGTCAACTGCCCGGAGCACGACGATCCGGCCGAACCGTACCGGTGGTCCTGACCGGATTCCCCGAGGGTCTGGTTACCTGAGAAGGCAGAGGGCACCAGGGTTTGGCGAAAGAATTTGGCGCTCTGTCGGCGACGGGACGAAACAGCCGAGCTAGATCTCGAGCTGGCCAATGGTAGCGCCGTCTTCTGCAATCAAGAGTTTGCAGGAGAGCACAGGCTGCCGAAGCCCCCCGTTTTTGCCTGACTACTGCCCTTCTCGGGGGTCCAGAGGAGGTAGCCTACGAATTGTTTTTCCGACTTGGCAAGTCTTCTGATTTGGATCGTAGATGCCACTTTGAAGTTCGCAGTTGAGGACGAATAGTTCTACTGCGGTTCTATTGGCTCTCTCTCGGCTACTCTCTTCGAGTCGCTCCAGTTTCGCCACTGTCTCTTGGAGCTTCTCAATCTTCGCCCTCAGCTCGCCCATTTCGGCCCATTGATTTACGGTAAGGCTTAGGAAGAGCGCGAACACCATGGCTACAACGCCTGTAATGACCACACCTAAGAACAACCTAGGATCGAGTCCGAAAATCTCTCGTTGTTTCTCCACTATGTCACCCGCCTTCCTTGGAGAACAAGATGACGAAGGAACTCGACAGGAACGAACAGGTAGTAAGGGTGATCATCTCAGCTTGTACGCCCGCCGAGTCCGCAATGTTTCCATGGCCGACGTGGGCTCCAACGGACCCGGCGAGGAACACGATCGTAACGAAGTTGCTAACAAGAGTAAGGATCAGCAGTCCGCGCCAAGTGTTGGAGCCCTTGATAAGCAACAGGTCCTTAAGGAGAGAGGATTCGAGGGTCACCATCACAACTAGGGTGGAAAAGCAACCTAAGTAGAGGAGAGACCTCGAATCCAGGCTGGCCGCGATTGCCGCAGCAGTCCAAGCAATGGCAACAGGAACAAGTTGGCCAATTCCAATATTCGTCCAAGTCTCCGTAGCTTTGTCGAGACCGCCAAAAAGTTGCCTCCAAAGCGAGGTTCCGGTCGTGACCTTGGCGGCCTTGAGGCAGGCGAGAAGCGCCAGCATTGCATAGACGCCGACCAGGATTGTCACGGCAATGGTCATCTATGTCCATGCTCCAAGATGTGCCCTAACCTCCTGTCGGTGCGAGTGGGAGCCCCCTCGCCGCTAAGCTAAAGAAGTTGACGACGGCACCCGCGGGGCCCCCCTCGCTGGCGGCTCCAGAGGGGAACTGTCGAGGAGGGGAGCAGGTCTGGAGAGGCAGCAGTGCCCAGAGAATTGCTGTTACGTCCTGCACCGCGTCTGAAGTATGATAGCATGATAAGATGAGCTGGGTCCAGAGGCTGGTGAAATGAGTTGCGGTCCCGAGTGAGGGTTGCAGCCTTTCCTGAGACTCGCCGGAAGCGTAGCCCCTGAAGGCGACGCCTCTGGCCTGAGCAACGTCGGCGGAGGTGACGATATGAGTAAGAGAAGTCGCATTGTGCTTCTTGTGCTTCTTGGTTTTATCCTCATACTGGGAGCTCTGCCTGCTGGCGCTCCAGCCTCGGCAACTGCGGAGCGGGATGCGAAGTCATCGAGCCTTGGTGCTGGTCCGGTCGGTGTGCATTGTGCAGGCAACACCTTTGCCGACGACTGCCCCGGGGAACGATGGAGCGGGGGAACTAAGTCCTGCGTGTGCGCACCGAGCGGAACCTGTGCTCCCCAGCTTTGACGAAGCGGATTGACGAGAATCTGTCAAAGGAGATCTGGGCATGGATACCTATCGCAGATTCCGGACTGTAGGGATCCTTGCTCTGATCTTAGCATTTGCAAGCGCATTGTCAGCAAAGGCTCAGCCAACTGGTTGCCGACGTGTAGCACTTACCGATTCCCGGCCTCAATGGATAAGCTCCGCAACCTTCATTGATCAGGGAAGTAGGATCGCTCTCGTCGATCCGCTTCTTCACAAACTACTGCTTGTCAACTCGCGGGGGAAATCGTCCGAGGCTCAGTGGGATCAAGCTAATGGCCAGAACGAGCCGGCCTTCATCAATCGGGCACTCAATGGGTATGTGTTGTCGATGATAGATCGGCGCCTGTTCTGGCTTGATAGCCGCCTTAAGCCGCGCCCTATGACCAGTCTAACAAAGAGGAGCAATGGATCTCAAGGAAGTATTGAATCAGCCTATGATTCGGTGTCGTCGGGGGACTTTTTATACTACTTTGGCGCTATGCGAACTGTTCAAGGGCAGTTTTGGTGGGGTTTCTTTAGAACGCCGCTTGAGGCTCCTGCAGTACTGGAATCTCTCTTCGACTTTAAAGATGTAGACTATTATCTTTTGGGGCACAAATATTTGACAGGTCTGGCGGGAGATGGATATGCCGTCGTGATGACCGAGAAGCCTAGTATCTTCAAATTTCCCCGAACCGGAAAGCAGAGAATAGCGCAGTTGAAATCCTTTCCGGAAGAGTATCGCCGAGCGCCTAAGCTGCGAACAGCCTCTACTGGCTCTAAGAGCCAGGAAGCGCCCTTTAAGGAAATCGAGGGACTCACAATCCCGGTCGGTCTCTATGGCCAAGATGGCCTGTTGTATCTACTGACGCGAAAGCCGCGGGCGAGAGGAGGCGCGACGTGGCTACTGCACAAGATCGATCCGAAAAGTGATCGAGTGCTGGGCCAGAGCCAGTTGCCCACCACGGCAAAGCACTTGACAGTGGTGAATACAGGGGATAATTGGTATGTGTTTGAAAAAGGCTCCGTTCAACCAGATGGATCGCAGAAGATCGACTCGATGCTCATTATTCCGAACTCTGTGATAAAGTCTCTGAAGGTTCCGGAGATTTGTTCATCGAGGTAAGCGCTGAAATTTCAAGCTAAAAAATGTAATCACTCCATTGTGCGAGATCTACTTGGCCAGCCTCTTTGGGCAGTTGGAGAATCGCATGGTAGATCTCTTCACAAACCAACTCGAATCTTTTGCCCTTTGCCATGACGGAGAGCCTCGCCCTCTCGGCGACTGATGGCAAAGGAGTCCCGTCTACAACTACATAGATGATGCGTGGAGGCCGCCGGCCGTGCTGCTTCGCTTCCATTTCTATGTCGGCCGCTAGTTCCCGTTCGAATTGTGGCCATGGCTTGTCCTTCGCTGTTGTCGAGTACATTACAATCACGACGCCGCACTCCTGCATGACGCGCATGATTTCGTCCCGGACTCTGGCTCCAACGAAAAAATCTCTCCTATCGATCTTCGTGTGGATTCTCTTGAGTCGTAGCCACTGGTCAATGGCAAGAACAACGGCCTCGTCGGCCCAAGCGTAGCTAATGAAGACGGTGATAGCAGCATTTTCTACGAGTCCTGCTATTTCATCTTTTGACACGAACTTGGCCCCCGCCTTAATTGGGTCGAAGCCAGAAGGGAACCAAGTGTCCGCATCAATCAGCGCGCCATCAAGCTTGATCTTGCTGCTCTCGTACGCGAGTCTGTCGCTTTGCTTAGGGAATTTAGTACCCAACAAAAGCGCCCCTGAAAGATCAAAGGGAGTCGGAGTGACGAGGTCTACCTCCGTGAGATCAGCTCCCATTAGGTCTGGCACCCAGGATTGATTGCCTTCGCGATAGAGATTCCACTCCGCGGCCCGATTTCCCCGCAGAAGCTTTAATGCTTCATCCTTGGTCATGCCCTACCTCTGCAGCCTCTCTTGGCGCCGCAAAAATTAGTCTAAGGTTTATGGATAGTTTGAAGGGTATCGCCGACCTTCGGGTCACCGTACAGGTAGTGGTCGATGTTGGTAGCGAGATCCGAGATCCCAGTCTCCGCGGTCAGGCCGGTGATGCGGAACAGCGGATCGGCGGCCGCCTTTCTCGTCGAGGGCTCGCCGGATTCCAGCTCGATTCTGACTACGGAGCCTTCCGGGAGCTGGGAACCTGAATCCAATACGATTGCGCCGACTTTCACTCTTCCCCGATAGGTCATAGGCCGCCTCTCACTTGTATTCTACCCCGGCCACGCCTCATCTCAACGGTGCCGCCAAACCGGCCGCCGCTTCTCCAGGAAGGCGGCTACGCCTTCCTCCAGATCCTCGAGAGGGAGAAGCTCTTCCTTATAGATACGCTCGGACTCCGTCAGGGCGGCGGAGAAGGGGAGGTCCCTGCCGGCGCGGACGGCTTTCTTGGTGAGGCGGGTGACGGGGGTGCTACGGGCGGTGATGCCGGCGAGGAGGGAGGCTATCGTCCCATCCAGGCTGCCGACGGGGACTCTGCGGGTGACGAGGCCCAGCCTTTCCGCTTCCTCGCTGTCGAGGGTGCGGCCGGTGAGCAGGAGGTCGAGGGTGCGTCCGGGGCCGAGGCGCGGCGGCAGCAGGACGGCGGCGACGGGGGCGAAGCAGCCGAGCTCGATCTCGGGCTGGCCGAAGCGGGCTCCGTCTTCGGCGATCACGAGGTCGCAGGCGAGGGCCAGCTCCATCCCTCCTCCCAGGCAGTGGCCGTGGACGGCGGCGACGGTGATCGCGTCGAGGTCCCGCAGGTGGCGGATGGCCGCGTGCAGGGTCTCCAGCATCTCCACGACTTTGTCCGGGGTGTGGTCCTGCACGGCGACTCCGGCGGAGAAGGCGCGGTCGCCGGCGCCCCGGAGGACGACGACCTGGAGGTCCGGATCGGCGGCGAGGCCGGCCACGGTCTCTCCCAGGAGCGTGATGGTGGGGATGTCGAGGATGTTGAGCGGCGGACGGTTGAGAGTGATCGTCGCCGTCCTCGGGGATTGCGGGGATCGTTCGAGGAGGATCGCCGGCCCGGTCATTTGCCGTCGTTCGAGAGACCCGCGGCGCGGGCGAAATCCACCCACAGCGCCCGCTGCTGGGGCAGCGCGATGAGGTTCTCCGGGTGCCACTGGACGCCCCTCACCCACCAGTCGCGGCGATCGAGGAAGGCGGCTTCGACGAGGCCGTCCGGCGACAGGGCCACGGGGTGGAATCCCTCCGCCACCTTTTTGAGCGCTTGGTGGTGGCGGCTGTTGACGCGCGGTACCTCGCGAGCCAGGCGCTCGGCGATGGGCGCGCCGGGGGCCAGCACGCGGACGGTGTGGGCGAGCGTGTCCGGCGTCTCGGAAACCTCGTGGTTGACGCTGGTCGGGTGCTGCGTGGGCAGGTCCTGCCAGAGGGTGCCGCCCAGGTAGACGTTGAGCACCTGGAAGCCGCGGCAGACGCCCCAGACGGGGAGGCGCTTTTCGCGGGCGGCGTCGAGCAGGGCCCACTCCAGGGCGTCGCGGTCCGGCACGGGCTCGACGTTGGCGCCTTCGAGCATCGTCTCGCCGTAACGCTCCGGCACCACGTCGGCACCGCCGCAGAGGACTACGGCCGCGGCCGCGGAGGCGAGAGCCCCCGCCGCTTCGATCTCCGCGGGCGTAACGACGAGGATCCATTCCTCTGGAACCCCCACCGCCACCAGCGCCGCGACGTAGGGCTCCGCCTTCTCCTCCGAGGCCGTGGAGACGAGGATGTCGCCGTTCACGCCGCCTCCCGCTCCACGAGCGCCGCGAGGCCCAGGCCGCCCGAGACGCAGAGGGTGGCAATGCCCCGCTCTCCGCCCCGCGCCGCCATGCCGTGAAGCAGGGTGACGAGGATGCGGGCGCCGGTGGCGCCGATGGGGTGGCCGAGCGAGATGGCGCCGCCATCCGGATTCACCGTCTCGTGCGGAAAGTCGAGATCCTTCAGGCAGGCGAGCACCTGGCAGGCGAAGGCCTCGTTGAGCTCCACCTCGTCGATGGCCTTGAGGTCAACTCCCGTCTTCGCGAGCAGCCGCCGCACCGCCGGCACGGGGCCGATGCCCATGATCCGCGGCTCGACGCCCACGACCTCCCAGCCCACGAGGCGCGCCACGACCGGCAGTCCCAACTCGGAAGCCGCCCGGCGGCAGGCGACGACGATCGCCGCCGCGCCGTCCGTGATGCCCGAGGCGTTGCCTGCCGTCACCCGGCCGCCCTCGCGGAAGACGGGCGCCAGCTTGGCGAGCGATGCCAGGGTGACACCGTCGCGAGGGTGCTCGTCGGTGTCCACCTGAATGTCGCCCTTCTTCCCGGGGACGGTCACCGGCGCGATCTCGGAGGAGAAGCGATTCTTGGCGCGGGCTCGCTCGCTGCGGTTCTGACTCTCGACGGCCCAGGCGTCCGAGGCCGCGCGGTCGATCCCCGCCTCTTCGGCCAGTTCCTCGGCCGTCTCGCCCATGACGAGCTGCGACAGCGGATCGTTGAAGCCGTCCTGGTACATGCCGTCGACGATCTCGGTGTGCCCCAGCCGGTAGCCCCAGCGGGCGCGGGGGAGGAGGTAGGGGGTGTTGGACATGCTCTCCGTGCCGCCGGCGAGGACGACCTGCGCCTCGCCGAGGAGGATGGCGCGGGCGGCCGAGATCACCGCCTGGAGCCCCGAGCCGCAGGCCTGGTTGACGGTGTACGCCGGCCGGTCGACCGGCACGCCGGCGCGGTAGGCGATCTGGCGCGCCGTGTTGGGGCCGCCCCCGGCCTGGCGGGCGTGGCCGAAGATCACCTGATCGACGCGCCCCGGATCGAGCGCCGCCCGCTCCAGGGCCGCCTTCGCCGCCGCCGTGCCGAGGTCCGCCGCCGTCAGCGGCGCGAGGACGCCGCCGAACCGGCCGATCGGCGTCCGCACGGGCGCGGCGAGGACGATGTCCTGGTCATTCCTGGTCATAGGCTGCCATGGCCTCCGTGTCGTCCACCCTTCGAAACCCTCATCACCCCGACCCTCTTCTCCCAGCCTCCCCCCCGGTCCGCCGGGAGAAGAGGGAGAACAGCACAGGGTGAGGGGTCTCCTCTCACCAGCCCCGGAAGTCGGGCTTGCGCTTGTTGACGTAGGCGTCGAGCCCTTCCTTGGCGTCCGGGCTCTCGAAGAGCTGCTGCTGAAGCTCGCGCTCGATGGCGAGACCGCTCTCGAACGGCACCTCGGCGCCGGACTGCACGCTGCGCTTGATGCGGCCGACCGCCTTGGCCGCCTTGTTGGGCGGGCAGAACTGCTTGGCGTAGTCGTGGATCTGCGCCGCGAAGTTGTCGGGCTCGAAGATGTGGTTGACGATGCCGATGCGCTGCGCCTCCTCGAAGTCGATCAGCCGGCCGGTGACCATCAGCTCTATGGACTGGCTCTTGCCGACGCGCCGGGCGAGCCGCTGCGTGCCGCCGGTGCCGGGGAGCACGCCGAGGGTGACCTCGGGCAGGCCGACCTTGCCGGAACCCTTCTTGGCGATGAGCACGTCCGCCGCCATGGCGATCTCCAGGCCGCCGCCGACCGTGTGGCCCTCCAGCGCGGCGATGACCAGCTTGGGCGTCTGCTCCAGGCGGTTCAGCGTCTCGTTGGCGTGCAGGCAGAAGTAGTACTTGAAGTAGGGATCGGACGACTTCAGCATGTTGATGTTGGCGCCGGCACAGAAGAACTTGTCGCCCTCGCCGCGGAGGACGATGACGTAGACGTCCTTCTCGAAGCGCGCGCGGAGGATGGTCTCGTCGAGCTGGCGCATCATCTCGTGGGTGTAGGTGTTGGCCGGCGGATCGTCGAGCGTCAGGTAGGCGACGCCGTCCTTCACCTCGTAGTGCACCAGGGTCTTCTTGGCGGCGGTCGGTTCCGCAGTCGTGGTCTCAGCCATATGGAGATCTCCTCTCGTGGGGATTGGATGGATTTGGGAGCCGGGCCGAAGCCGCCCGGGCAGGATGTCGCGGGTATTGTCCCACGAGATGGGGCCCCCACCCAAGACCCTCATCACCCCGGCCCTCTTCTCCCGCCCCCTCCCAACCCCCCACACCGGGAGAAGAGGGAGGGCGACACGAAACGACCTCGCATGCCTTCCCCCTCTCCCGGGGCGGGAGAGGGGGTTAGGGGGTGAGGGTTTTGGGCGGGGGGATCTCTGGGACACGTTAGGTCAGCGTTATTTCCCCCTTGACGTCTTAGGGGAATCCCGCCTATCATTCCCCTTGTCAGCTTAGGGGAGGTGCTTCATGGCGAAGATGGACTTGCTGCAGGGAACTCTGGACGTCCTCATTCTGAAGGCGCTCTCATGGGGGCCGCTCCACGGCTACGCGGTGGTGCGCTGGATTACCCAGCGGACGGACGACGCGCTCCGCATCGAAGAGGGAGCCCTCTATCCCGCTCTCCATCGCATGGAGCAGCGGGAGTGGATCGAGGCCGAGTGGGGCGTCTCCGAGAACAACCGCCGGGCCAAGTTCTACCGGCTGACCGAGACGGGCCGGCGCCAGCTCCACGCCGAGTCCGAGTCGTGGCGGCGCTACGCCGAGGCGGTGGGCAAGGTGCTGTCGACCGCGACGGCGACCGCCTGAAGGAGAAAGGGAGATCATGGCGGCGTGGCGGCGAGCTTTCCGGCTTCATCTTCGCAAGGGCACGGTGGAGCAGGACGTGAACGACGAGATCGCCTTTCATCTCGATCAGGCGGCGCGCGAGCTGATGGCGGACGGCTTGGAGCCGCGGGCCGCCCGCGACGAGGCGTTGCGCCGTTTCGGCGAGGTCGAGCGCGTCCGGCGGACCTGCCGCGAGATCGGCCGCCAGCGCCACCGGGGCCGCCGGCGGATCGAGGTCTTCTCGGAGCTCTGGCAGGACGCGGTCTTCGCCGTGCGACAGCTTCGCAAGGCGCCCGCCTTCACCCTCATCGCCGTCTTCACCCTGGCGCTCGGCATCGGCGCCACGACGGCCATCTTCAGTCTGCTCGACGCGGTCGTGCTGCGGCCCCTGCCGTTCGCGCATCCCGAGCGGATCGTCCACCTCTGGATGGTCGACCGGGGACGGGACCGCTCGATGTCCGCCGGCAACTTCCTCGCCTACCGCGACGGGGCGCGCTCGTTCGAGCACCTGTCCGCGCTGCGCAACGTGAGCTTCAACCTGACGGGGGACGGCGCTCCCGAGCGGATCGTCGGCGCCCGCGTTTCCGCCGGCCACTTCGAGGCCTTCCACACCCGGCCGCTGCTGGGCCGCGTGATCTCGGCGGCGGAGGACAGCCCCGGCCGCGACCGAGTGGCCGTGCTCTCCCAGGGGTTGTGGCACGACCGCTTCGGCGCCGATCCGCGGGTGATCGGCCGCGATGTCCGCCTCAACGGGGTGGACCACACGGTGATCGGCGTCATGCCGGCGGCCTTCGCCGGCGGCAGCCGGCTCTGGGTGCCGTTGGCGCTGACCCCCGAGCAGGGGTCCAATTACGGCGACAGCTATCTGCGGCTGACGGGCCGGCTGCGGCCGGGAATCTCCCTGACGGCGGCACAGGCCGAGGTGGCGGCCCTGGCGAAGCGGCTGGAGACGGTCGACACGCGCGCCAACCGAGGGAAGGGGGCGAGGATCGAGCCCTTCGTGGACCATCTCCTCGGCGGGTACCGCCGGCGGTTGCTGATTCTTCTGGGAGCTGTGGCCTGCGTGCTGCTCATCGCCTGCGTCAACGTGGCGAACCTGCTGCTGGCCCGCGGCGCCGCCCGTTCCCGGGAGATCGCCATCCGCGCCGCGCTCGGAGCCGGCCAGGGGCGAATCGTCCGCCAGCTCCTCACTGAAAGTCTGGTGCTGAGCCTCGGCGGGGCCATCGCCGGCATCGGTTTCGCCTATTTGGGATTGCGCGGCCTGGTGGCGATCAGCCCGGCGAGTGTGCCGCGCCTGGGGGAGGCGGGGATCGACGGCGCGGCGCTCGCCTTCGCTCTCGGGCTCGGCCTCGCCGCGAGCCTCCTCTCCGGCCTCGTGCCGGCGCTGCGCACGGCCCGGCCGGACCTCCAGACCCTGCTCAAGGAAGGGGGGCGCAGCTTCGGTGCCGGCTCGGCCCGGGACCGGGTGCGCACCAGCCTGCTGGTGGCCGAGGTGGCCCTCGCCCTGGTGTTGCTGGCCGGCGCCGGCCTGCTGATCCGTAGCGCCATCCAGCTCCAGCAGGTGGAGCTCGGCTTCGAGGCCTCCGGCGTGCTGACGGCGCAGCTCTCCCTGCCGCGGGCCGACTACCCGGAGACGGACCGCGCCGTCGCCGCCATCCAGCGGATCGTGGCCGAGGCGGGCCAGCTCCCGGGGGTCGAGTCCGCGGCCGCCGTGTCCATCCTGCCCCTGTCGCACAACGACTCTTCGTCGGCCCTGGAGATCGAAGGCCACCCGCGGCCGGTCGAGCAGCGGCTGGAGGGCAGCACCCGCGAGATCAGCCCGGGCTACTTCCGCACCCTGCGCATCCGACTGCTGCACGGGCGGGACTTCACGGCCGCCGACCGGGCGGGCGCTCCCAAGGTGCTGGCCGTCAACGAGACCATGGCGCGGCTCGCCTGGCCGGGCGAGGATCCAATCGGCAAGCGGCTCGCCTGGTCGGTCGACGACCAGGCCGGCCCCGACTGGCGGCAGGTGATCGCCGTGGTAGCCGATGTCCGGCAGCGGGATCTCGCGGAGGAGGTGGGGCCGTTCCTCTACCTGCCCATGGCGCAGTCCGACCTCTGGGGGGAGAGCGACGTCGAGATGGCCGTGGTGGCCCGCGGTGCCCGCGGCGGCGATCCCTCCGCTCTCGCCACATCCCTGCGACGGGCCGTCCGCGGCGTCGACCCCCGTCTGCCGATCTACGATCTGGCGACCCTGGACGAGATCCGCGCCGCCTCGGCGGCGACCACGCGCTTCAACATGCTGCTGCTGACCACTCTGGGAGTCATCGGATTGCTGCTGGCGGCGGTGGGGATCTACGGCGTCATCTCCTGGTTCGTCAGCCAGCGCACGCAGGAGATCGGCCTGCGTATGGCGCTCGGCGCGACGGAACGGGGAGTGCTGACGTTGGTGGCCTGGCAGGCGATGCGCCCGGTGCTCGCCGGGCTGATCGTGGGCCTCGCCGGAGCGGTGGCGGCGACCCGCGCTCTCTCCAGCCTGCTCTTCGGCGTCACCGCGACCGATCCTGCGACTTTCGCGGGAGTCCTCGTCGTCCTCGCTGGAGCGGCGCTCCTCGCGAGCTGGCTGCCGGCCCGGCGGGCGGCGCGGGTGGAGCCCACGCGGGCGCTGGCGCCGTGACGTCCTGAAGCCACGGAAAGCGCATTACCTCTTGAGGGAGGGACTCTTTCCCTCCGGAAAAGGGGTATTGACCATGGCATGGTGGCGGCGGATCTTCATCCGGCTCCGTTCCCGGAAGAAGCAGGACGGCGAGCTCCCCGGCTACGTCGAAGAGTGGATTCGCGAGCTCATCGACGAGGGAATCGAGCCCGAGGCCGCCCGCGAGGAAGCTCTCCGCAGCTTCAGCCTGAAGGGCTATCCGCCGATCTGCATGAAGCTCAGCAGGCTGCCGTAGTTGTCCTGGGCACCGGCAGCCTCACCTCACCTTGAGCGCCCGCGTGAAAATGTCCGGCTGGCGGACGGACGGATCGAGGCGTGAGGGACTGTAGGTCCCAGTCCAAAGCGGATAGAACGTCTTGGACGAGGTGGCGAGCCCCTGGTAGTCGCCGAGGAAGAAGCCGTCCGACGTGGCCGCGAATCGCAGGTCCGAGGAGGACGCGGTCACCCGCAGGCTCTTGGCGAAGCTGCGGCCGCCGTTCTTCGATACCGACAGGTACTCGTCCACCAGCACGTGCGAGGGATTGTTGCGCAGGGAGTAGTAGGAGACACCCACCCACCCCTCGGGAGTCACGGCCACCATGGGCGTGAAGTTGGGGGCGTCGGCAGGGCCGTCGGAGATCCGGATCGGAAGGCTCCAGGTCTGGCCGCCGTCGGTCGAGCTGGAGAGGACGGCCTGGTCGGTGGACGGCGTGAAACGCTCGTCTTGCCACACCACGTAGAGTGCCCCGGTGCGGCCGTCGACAGCCGCCGAGGGAAGCCCCGCCGCCGTCCGCGACCCGGCGACGCCGCTCGCTTGAACCCCGGAGATGATGACCGGCACGCTCCAGGTCTGGCCGCCGTCGGTAGAGTGGGACGCCTGCAGGGTAATCAGCAATTCCCCTATCAGGTCGCGGCGAAAGTTGAGCCAGACGGCGTGGACGATCCCCCCGGGCCCGACGAGCGGGATGACGCCGAGGCTCGCCCCCTGGGCGGCGAGCGTGACGGGAGGCTGGAACGAGAGGCCCCCGTCGTCGGAGTAAGTGATGAGCTCCGCCTGGCTGCTGATGGTGATCATGTCCCAGCCGACGTAGACCCGGCCCTTATAGGGGCTGTCGTCGCGCGTGTCCACGACGACCGCCTCCTTGTCGTCGAAGGTCTGGGTGCTATCGCCGGTGTGGACGGCGACCGGATCGCTCCAGGTCAGCCCGCCGTCGTCCGAGGAGGAGAGGTAGACGCCGTTCCGGGGCCTCGTCTCGTCGACGCCGAGAGCGGCGAAGTACGCCCTCCCGCCGGACCCGAAGGCGACCCAGGGGTCTGACGTGCGCTCGTACGGCCCGCCGCCGGCCACGGTCAGTCCGGGGAGTAGGCTCTCCTGCCAGGTGGCTCCCCCGTTGAAGGAGACGGCGGAGGTCAGAATGCGGCATCCCCCGTCGTTCGGAAACCGGTCCTCCTGGTAGGAGGCGAGCAGGTGTTTGGGGTTCTCGGGATCGACGGCGAGGAACGGCTCGGTCTCGGTCTCCGGCTGGGCGCTGCCGCCGTCGGGAGAGAGGATGTCCTGGCTCACCCGCACCACGCCCTTCGGGATGCCGGTGGCGGGCGGCCGGGTCCTGGCGAGCTGATCGAGGAACGTCGCGAGCCGCCGCGGATTCTCGGGCACGAGATTGTCCGGCGTCCTGGCTCCTCGCTCCATCTGCTCTTCGAGCCAGCGCGTGCGGGAGAAGCCGGTCTGCGGCTGCCGGTCGACGGCTTGGCCGCCAAGCGCGAAGAGGACGGAGACCAGGGGGAGCAGGAGAAGGACGGGCTTCTTCATGGCTTGAGAGCACCTCCGCTTGAGAAGAGCATGGCGAGCTCCTGTTTCAAAGGTGCCCTCTGCAATCCTGCCGCCAAGCGGACGCCCGTCCGATGAGCCGTCCCTTCCAGGGAGGGGACGTTCTCTCCCTCGCTCCGCGCCGTCCATTCGCGAGGACGGCGGCCCGCTGTTTTAAGTGGACGCCCGCCGGCGCCTACCCCCCGATCTGCATGAAGCTCAGCAGGTTGCCGTAGTTGCCCTGGGTGAGCATGTGCTCGGCCGGCTTCTCCTGGAGGACGCGGAGGATCTCGGACTCCAGCGCGGCTTCCGGCTCGGGCGCGGTGAGCAGGTGACGCAGCGGATAGACGCGATCGGCGAAGAGGCAGAGGCGCAGCTCGCCGCGGGCCGTCAGGCGCAGCCGGTTGCACTCGGCGCAAAAGGTGTGGGAGAGGGGGGTGATGAAGCCCACCGAGCCGCGAGCACCGGTAAACTGGAAGGCCTTGGCCGGGCCGGTGCGGGGGCCGGAATCGAAGGGCGCCAGGGGTCCGAATCTGTCTTCGAGGCGGGCGCGGACGTCGTCGCAGGAGAGGTAGCGCTCCGGCTGCAGATGCTGGTTCGAGGCCGTGCCCATCAGCTCGATGAAGCGGACGTGGAGCGGGCGGTGGAGCGTGAGGGCCGCCAGCCGCTCGGCGTCCTCCTCGCCGCCGTCCGCGAGCAGCACGGCGTTGAGCTTCACCGGCTCCAGGCCGGCCGCCAGCGCCGCCTCTACTCCCTCCCAGACCTCCTCCAGGTTGCCGCGGCGGGTGATCTCGCGGAAGCGCTCGGGGTCGAGGGTGTCCATGCTGACGTTCACCCGGTCGAGCCCGGCGGCTTTCAGCTCCGGGGCGAGCCGGGCGAGGCCGATGCCGTTGGTGGAGAGGGCGAGGTTCTCGACTCCAGGCAGCGCCTTCACCCGGCGGACGATCTCCACCAGGTCGCGGCGCACCAGCGGCTCGCCGCCGGTCAGCCGCACCCGGCGGATGCCGAGCCGCGCCAGGGAGCCGACGATCGCCTCGATCTCTTCCGGCGACAGGAAGGCCCGGTCGCCGAAGGGGAACTCGGCGTCCGCCGGCAGGCAGTAGGTGCAGCGCAGGTTGCAGCGGTCGGTGACGGAGACCCGGAGGTAGGTGAGGCGCCGGCCGAAGGCGTCGACCAGCCGCGTCGAGTCCGCTCCTGTTTCCTCGCCGGCCGCCGGGAACGACGCGAACAGGGGATCCTGCGGTGGAGCATCGAGGACGGTGAGGCGGCTTCCTCGGCTGATATCGTTGTTCGTCATGGGGGCAAAATACCTCTCCGCCCCCGAGCCTCGAGGCTCTTCGCCACGCCTTTCCAAGCACGGGAGGCGGCCCGGTTTCCCGGACCACCCTGTCGGCCTGCTCTCCCGCCGGATCTCCGGGGAGGGCCCGAGCAGGCTCGGTGGGCTTCACCTATTGTAAGCTGAAACGGTCGCCGCTTGATTCCCTGGCCTCCACTTCTTAGAATCCACTCGCCGTACCAACTGGCTCTCAGGAAACGTCTGCCTCCCTTAAGCGCCTTGCGCATGATCACCGGCTACAACACCGACGTCCGCCACGGCGAGGTGGTCTACCACGTCCAGACGGAGGACAAGGGGGTCGCCAACCCCTTCATCGAGAGCCTCGTCTACGTCGGCGGGCAGGTGCTGGCGAGCAAGCGGGCGAGCTACGCCGACCTGCTGGCCGAGGGGCGGGAGGAGAAGGAGATCATCGCCTTCATGGACCACCAGCACCGGACCATGATCGCGGCGATCCGCCACGGCAAGCTCGACGCCAAGCTGGCGGCGATGACCGCCGGCAAGCAGACGGGGCAGTATCCGGCCTTCGAGACGCCGCTGGCGCCGGGCCGGCCGGTCTCCGGCATGCACACGACGGCCGCGGCCACCGGCGCGCCCAGCGAGACCCTGTCGCGCACCGGTTTCGCGACCCCGCCGCCGTCCCCACCCTTCTCCGCGCCGCCGGCACCGCAGGCACCCCCCCAGGCGCCGCCGGCGGCGGCTCCGGCGTCGCCGGCCTCGCGGACGCCGATGCCGGAGCGCACCCTCGACCAGGTGATCCTCGAGTACCTGACGAGCGAGGCCGATCAGGAGCAGCTCGTCCTGATGCTGGAAGAGGAAAGGAACCTGGCTCTCGGCCATGCCGCGACCCTCGTCCTGCGCACCAGCTCCAGCAAGAACGGCCAGCCCATCGCCGGCACCCAGGTCTCGGTGCGCATGATCTCGACCGTCGTCGAGCCGCGCGTGCTGGCCAACGGCCGCACCGACGATCGCGGGCTCCTCACCCTCGGCTTCGACATCCCCCAGGTGGGCCGCGGCACCTCGGCGCTCATCATCAACGCCGTCAGCAACATCGGCCGCGCCGAGCTGAAGCACCTCTTGTGAGTGATATCGTGCTCGACCTGATCGTCAACGGCGAGCCCCATCAGGTGCCCGAGGGGGCCACCGTCGCGGACTTGGTGAGCGGCCTGGGCAGCGACCCTCGCTCTGTCGCCGTGGAGCGCAACGGCGATCTCGTGCCCCGGGCGCGGTTCGCCGGGACGGCGCTGGCCGCCGGAGATCGCATCGAGGTGGTCCGCTTCGTGCAGGGAGGTTGAGCCCGAAGCGGGAGGAAACCTCGGGGAATGCGGGTCTTCGGGGAGCTGTTGCTAGAGGACCGGACGATCCGGTGCGAATTTTTGAAACTGGCGGGACGGAACATTGTCACCGCGACGATCTTTGAGTATGATCCAGCTTGCACGGGCCGCTAGCTCAATTGGTAGAGCAGCAGACTCTTAATCTGCGGGTTGGAGGTTCGATTCCTCCGCGGCTCACCACTCCCCCTAACCTCTCACTCCTCCGGTACCAGGAGGTTTCTCTCTGCGAAAGTGGCGGAACTGGTATACGCGCTAGACTTAGGATCTAGTCCCGAGAGATCGGGTTGGGGGTTCGAGTCCCCTCTTTCGCACCATAGATAGAAGAACGAGGAAGACAATCCGATGAGCGTGGTTCTTTCCCAGCAGGACGTGGGGCCCTGCCGTAAACAGTTGAAGGTGGAGGTTCCCGCCCCCGCCGTCGAAGCCGAGACGCAGCGCGTCATTCAGGAATTGGGGCAGAGGATCAAGATGCCCGGCTTCCGGAAGGGCAAGGTGCCCGCCGCGCTGGTGCGCCAGAGGTATGCCAAGGACATCGAGCACCAGGTCAAAGAGCGGTTGCTGCCCCGCTACTGGCGGCAGGCGCAGGCGGAGACCTCCCTCGAGCCGCTGCTGCCGCCCGAGGTGGACGAGATCACCGATCTGCTGCCCGGCGAGCCCCTGACCTTCGTCGCCACGGTGGAGACGCGGCCGCAGATCGAGCTGCGCAACACCCAGGACTTCGACCTTCCCGATCCGCAGACCGAGCCGGGCACCCTGGAGATCGAGGAGAGGATCGAGGAGATCCGCAGGCAGACCTCCGGCTGGATTCCGTCGGACAAGCCGGCCGCCCTCGGCGACCGGGTGGACCTGGAGCTCACCAACGTCGCGACGCCCGAGCATCCGGAGGAGCGCACCGACAAGGCCCAGGTCGAGATCGGCGATCCGAAGGTCTGGCCCGAGCTCTCCGGCACCGTGCGCGGCATGTCGGTCGGCCAGGAGGAGACCTTCACCCGCCGCCACGAGCACCCGCCGGCGGAGGAGGGGGGCGCTCCCGAGGTGCACGAGCAGACGCTCCGCGTCAAGGTCAACGGCGTCGAGGAGCGCGACCTGCCGCCGCTCGACGACGCCTTCGCCGCCAAGCTCAATCCCGAGCTCAAGACCTTCGAGGCGCTGCGCGAGGCGGTGGTGCAGCAGTCCCGCCACGAGAAGGCGGACCAGCGCCGCGAGGCGCGCCAGCGCGCCCTCCTCGATCAGCTCCGCGAGCGCCATCCGCTCGACCTGCCGCAGGGCGTGGTGCGCAAGGAGGTCGAGGGGATGGTGCAGGACCAGGCGGAGAACCTGGCCCGCCGCGGCGTCGACGTCGAGCACGCCGGCATCGACTGGAATCGCATGGCCGAGGATCTGACGCCGATGGCGGAAAAGCGGGTCCACGCCCGCCTGCTCCTCGACGCGATTTCGGACGATCGGAAGATCGTAGTCACGGAAGAGGAATTTGAACGCACTCTGGCAGTGTTGGCCCGTGCCCAGGGAGTATCCACCCCGGTTCTGCGCCGCAAGCTGGACGAGGACGGCCGTCTGGCCAGCCTGCGGTCCCAGTTGCGGCGCGAAAAGACGATCCGCACCCTCCTCGGCGAGCCCGAGCTCGGGGCGGCTCCCACCGGCACCGAAGCCGCGGTCGAGACCTAGAGCGTCAGGTAAGGAGAGAACCGAAGCATGTTGATTCCGATGGTGGTCGAGCAAACGAACCGGGGCGAGCGCGCCTACGACATCTACTCGCGTCTGCTCAAAGACAACATCATCTTTCTCGGCCGGGCGGTCGACGACGACGTCGCCAGCCTGATCATCGCCCAGATGCTGTTCCTGGAAGCCGAGAACCCCGAGAAGGACATATCCCTCTATATCAACTCGCCCGGCGGCTCCGTGTCCTCCGGGATGGCCATCTACGACACCATGCAGTACATCAAGCCGGACGTCTCCACCTACTGCGTGGGGCAGGCGGCGTCGATGGCGGCGGTGCTGTTCGCGGCCGGGACCAAGGGCAAGCGGACGCTGCTGCCCAACAGCCGGATCCTCATCCATCAGCCCTGGCTGTCGGGCCTCCAGGGCCAGCAGTCGGACATCGAGATCCACGCCAAGGACATGCTGATGATGCGCGACCGCCTGGACGAGATCCTGGCCTTTCATACAGGAAAAACGAAAGAAGAGATCCATCGGGACACGGAACGCGATAGGATTCTGGGAGCGAAAGAAGCGGTGGAGTACGGTCTGGCGGACCGGGTGATGCAGCGGCGGCGGCCCGAGGGGCCCGGCCCGACCCCGATCCGGTGACGCCGATGACGTTTTCGGGGCGCTCGCGCACCTTGAGTACCAGGGGAGCGGGCGTCCTTCCAAGGGCTGGCAGCGCGGCGGAAATACCACCCGTCGTGGCGCCTGTTCTACCAGGCAAGATGTTGACAGGGGTGGTCTAGGTCCCTAAAGTCGCGAAAGCCCCGGTCACCGCCCGCCACAACGGAGGAGAAATGCCGAAGAAAGACAGCGGCGATGAAGTCCTGAGATGCTCGTTCTGCAACAAGAGCCAGCGCGAGGTCAAGAAGCTGATCGCCGGTCCCACGGTGTTCATCTGCGATGAGTGCGTCGACATCTGCCTCGACATCATCGCCGAGGACCGGATGCTCGAGCAGCAGCAGGACACGACGCTTCCGAAGCCTAAGGAAATCAAAGCTCTCCTCGACGAGTACGTCATCGGCCAGGAGCAGGCGAAGAAGAAGCTCGCCGTGGCGGTGTACAACCACTACAAGCGCATCGACTTCGCCGAGAAGGCGCACGGCGACGTCGAGCTGCAGAAGTCCAACATCCTGCTGATTGGCCCCACCGGCACCGGCAAGACGTTGCTCGCGCAGACCCTGGCGCGGCTGCTCTCCGTACCGTTCACCATCGCCGACGCCACCACCCTGACCGAAGCCGGGTACGTCGGCGAGGACGTCGAGAACATCATCCTCAAGCTCTACCAGGCTTCGGGCAACGACAAAGAGAAGACGCAGCGCGGCATCGTCTACATCGACGAGGTGGACAAGATCTGCCGCAAGAGCGACAACCCGTCGATCACCCGCGACGTCTCCGGCGAAGGGGTGCAGCAGGCCCTGCTCAAGATCCTCGAAGGCACCCAGTGCAATGTGCCGCCGCAGGGCGGGCGCAAGCATCCGCACCAGGAGTTCCTGCAGATCGACACCACCAACATCCTGTTCATCTGCGGCGGCGCCTTCGTCGGCCTCGAGGACGTCATCGAGCGCCGGCTGAATCAGAAATCCCTCGGTTTCGGAGCCGACATCAAGGGCAAGCGCGACAAGAGGAGCGGCCAGTTCCTGGAGAGCGTGCTGCCCGAGGACCTCATCAAGTACGGCCTGATCCCCGAGTTCGTAGGCCGCCTGCCGGTGGTGGCGACGCTCGAGGAGCTCGACGAGGAGGCGCTGGTGCGCATCCTCCACGAGCCCAAGAACAGCCTCATCCGGCAGTACCAGACCATCCTCGAATTCGAAGGCGTGGAGCTGAAGTTCTCGGACGAGTCGCTCAAGGCGATCGCCGGCGAGGCGTTGAAGCGCAACGTCGGCGCCCGCGGCCTGCGTATCATCCTCGAAGAGCTGATGCTCGATCTCATGTACACAATACCCTCGCAACGCGACGTCAAGCAGATCCTCATCAACGAGGAAGTCGTGGCGAGCCGCATCCAGCCGATCATGCTCTACAAGAAGGCCGGCTGAGGAAAGGGTCAGGCGAAGTCATGCCCGCGTCCTACGTGACGAAGAAGCGAGAAGTCCTGCCGCTGGTTCCCCTCCGGGACATGGTGGTGTTCCCCCATATGATGGCCCCCTTCATCGTGGGCCGCGAAAGCTCGGTGCGGGCCCTGGAGCAGGCGCTCTCCGGCAGCACCAAGCGCATTTTCCTCGCCGCCCAGAAGGACCCGCGGATCGACGATCCGCTGCGCGACGACATCTGCGACATCGGCGTCATCGCCTCCGTCATCCAGAACCTCAAGCTGCCCAACGGCAACGTGCGGGTGATGGTCGAGGGCGTGCAGCGCGGCAAGATCGTCGCCGTCGTCGACACCGACGGCGCGCTCAACGTCGAGGTCGAGACCTACGAGGTCAACTACCCGCTCTCCGAAGAGCTGCGCACGTACATGAGCAAGGTCCTCTCGGCCTTCGAGCAGTACGCCAAGATGTCGCACCATCTGGCCTTCGAGGGCTTGATGTCGACGCTCAAGCTGGACGACGCCGACCGCGTGGCCGACATCCTCTCCGCGCATCTGATGGTGGCCACGGCCGAGAAGCAGTCGCTGCTCGAGCTGACCAATCCCTATGAGCGCCTGCAGCGCCTTCACGACCTGCTCGACGTCGAGATCGAGAAGATCAACATCGACAAGCGGATCAACGTCAAGGTCAAGAAGCAGATGGAGAAGGCTCAGAAGGAGTATTACCTCAACGAGAAGATCAAGGCCATCCATCAGGAGCTCGGCCGCAAGGACGAGCGCGGCGACGAGCTCACCGAGCTGCGGGAGAAGATCGACAAGGCCGGCCTGCCCAAGGACGTGAAGGAGAAGGCCGAGCAGGAGCTCAAGCGCCTGGAGGCCATGCCGCCGGTGTCGGCCGAGGCCACGGTGTCGCGCAACTACATCGACTGGCTGGTCTCCGTGCCATGGCGCAAGCGCAGCAAGGAGCGCAAGGACCTCGAGCACGCGGAGAAGGTGCTCAACGAGGACCATTACGGCCTGGAGAAGATCAAGGACCGCATCCTCGAGTTCCTCGCCGTGCGCCAGCTCGTGGGGCAGACCAAGAGCTCGATCATCTGCTTCGTGGGGCCCCCGGGCGTCGGCAAGTCGTCGCTCGCCAAGTCGATCGCCCGCGCCACCGGCCGCAAGTTCGTGCGCCTGTCCCTGGGCGGCGTGCGCGACGAGGCGGAGATCCGCGGCCATCGCCGGACGTACATCGGCGCCTTCCCGGGCCAGATCGTCCAGATGATGCGCAAGGCGGGGACGATCAATCCGATCTTCCTGCTCGACGAGATCGACAAGATGTCCACGGACTTCCGGGGCGACCCGTCGGCCGCCCTGCTCGAAGTGCTGGACCCGGAGCAGAACGACTCGTTCCTGGACCACTACCTCGACGTCGAGTACGACCTCTCGAAGGTCATGTTCATCGCCACGGCCAACGTGACCCATTCGATTCCGCCGCCGCTCAAGGACCGCATGGAGGTCATCAGCCTCTCGGGCTATACGCTCAACGAGAAGCTGGCGATCGCCCAGCAGTTCCTGGTTCCCCGGCAGCTCAAGGACCACGGGCTCACGGCGGAGAAGATCGTCGTCGAGGCCGAGGCGGTGCGGGTGATCATCGAGAGCTACACCCGCGAGGCCGGCGTGCGCAGCCTGGAGCGCGAGATCGCCTCCATCTGCCGCAAGATCGCCCGCCGGGTGGTGCGCGAAGGCTCTTCGCTGACCCTCACGGTGACGCCCGAGATGGTCTTCGAGTTCCTCGGCAAGCCCAGGTTCCGGGCGCGCCGCAAGAACCAGGAGTCCGAGGTCGGCGTCGCGACCGGCCTGGCCTGGACCGAGGTGGGCGGCGAGCTGCTGGAGACCGAGGTCGGGCTGATGCCGGGCAAGGGGAAGCTGACGCTGACCGGCAAGCTCGGCGACGTGATGCAGGAGTCGGCCCGCGCCGCGGTGTCGTACCTGCGCAGCCGCGCCGACATCTTCGGCATCGAGCCGGACTTCAACGAGAGCATCGACGTCCACCTCCACGTCCCCGAGGGAGCGATCCCGAAGGACGGGCCGTCGGCGGGCATCACGATGGCGACGGCGCTGATCTCGGCGCTGACCAAGATCGCCGTCCGCAAGGACGTCGCGATGACGGGAGAGATCACGCTGCGCGGCAAGGTACTGCCGGTCGGCGGGATCAAGGACAAGGTTCTGGCGGCCTATCGTGGCGGCATCAACGAGGTGATCCTTCCCAAGGAGAACGAGAAGGACATCGAGGAGATCCCGAACGAGGTGCGCGAAGCGATGGAGTTCCACTTGGTCGAGTCGATGGACGAGGTGTTGCGTCTGGCCCTGGACGGCACCATCATCCCGCTGCCCAAGAAGGATGGAAAGTTCACGGAGACCTCTCCGGAGGCTCCGATCGGGTCGGATTCCCTGGCCCATTGACCTCAGTGTCACGGCGTCGAGCGCCGGCCGGCCTTTACCCTTTTCAAGGGCCGCCGGCGCGCGAACCGGGGCCTGGAATTCAAGTTTGAAAAATCCGAAGCGTCGTGCGGCAGCCGTCCGATCCGGCATATCCGGCGCTCCCCATATGGGAATGATGGAGCCACCCCGCGAACGCAGGCGAGTCGCTTGAAGCTCGAGACCGCGGAGTTCATCCGGTCCGCCCACGGGGGCGGGGACTACCTGCGCGACGGCCGGCCGGAGATCGCTTTCGTAGGGCGATCCAACGTCGGTAAGTCGAGCCTGCTGAACCGGCTGCTGGGGCGCAGAGCCCTGGCCCGCATCAGCTCAACCCCCGGCCGAACCCAGGCGGTCAACTACTTCCTGGTGAACCGGCGCTTCTATTTCGTCGACCTGCCGGGTTACGGCTACGCCAAAGCCGGGCGGGAAGACAGGAGGGAGTGGGCGGCCCGGGTGGAAGGATACTTCCGGCAGGCGTTGCCGGGAGCGCTGGTGGTAATTCTGGTGGACGGCAAGGTGGGGGCAACTCCGCTCGACGTCCAGGCGTATCAGTACCTGTCGAGCCTCGGAGCGGAGATCGTCATCGCCGCCACCAAGGTCGACAAGATGCCGCGGGGTCGCTGGGCGGCCATCGTCCGGGAGGTCCGGGCGACGCTGGAGCTTGAGGAATCGATCTCCGTCATCCCTGTTTCCGCTCGTTCGGGAGATGGGATCAAAGAACTATGGGGCGTCCTCGCCCCCCATCTCGAAGCGAGTCCAAGATGATCGACAAGATGATCGAAGCGAAGAGGAACGACATGCCAAAGCCACAGCAGAACCAAGTAGAGAAGGGAGGGGCCTCGGTCGAGTCTCTCGACATCCGGGCGCTCAAGGAGATGAGCATCTCCCAGCTCACCCAGATCGGTAAGGACCTCGGCGTCGAGGGCGTCACCGGCATGCGCAAGCAGGAGCTGATCTTCAAGGTGCTCCAGGCGCAGACGGAGAAGAGCGGGTTGATCTTCGCCGAGGGAGTGCTCGAGTGCCTCCCCGACGGCTTCGGCTTCCTCCGCGCTCCCGAGTACAACTATCTGCCCGGGCCGGACGACATCTACGTCAGCCCCAGCCAGATCCGGCGCTTCGACCTGCGCACCGGCGACACCATCTCCGGCCAGGTCCGCCAGCCCAAGGAGGGCGAGCGCTACTTCGCCCTCATCAAGGTCGAGGCGGTCAACTTCGAGCATCCGGAAGTCGCCCGCAACAAGATCTTCTTCGACAACCTGACGCCGCTCTACCCGCAGGAGCGGATCAAGCTCGAGGTCGCCGGCGACATGTCGTCGCGAGTGATGGACCTCTCCACGCCCATGGGCAAGGGGCAGCGCGCGTTGATCGTGGCGCCGCCGCGCACCGGCAAGACCATGCTGCTGCAGTCGATCGCCCATTCGGTGGAGAAGAACCACCCCGAGGCGATCCTCATCGTGCTGCTCATCGACGAGCGGCCGGAAGAGGTCACCGACATGCAGCGCTCCGTCGCCGGCGAGGTCGTCTCCTCGACCTTCGACGAGCCCGCCACCCGCCACGTGCAGGTGGCCGAGATGGTGATCGAGAAGGCCAAGCGCCTGGTGGAGCACAAGAAGGACGTGGTCATTCTTCTCGACTCCATCACCCGTCTGGCGCGCGCCTACAACACCGTCCAGCCGCCCTCGGGCAAGGTGCTCTCCGGCGGTATCGACGCCAACGCTCTGCACCGGCCGAAGCGCTTCTTCGGCGCCGCCCGCAATATCGAGGAAGGCGGCTCGCTGACCATCATCGCCACCGCCCTGGTCGACACCGGCAGCCGCATGGACGACGTCATCTTCGAAGAGTTCAAGGGCACCGGCAACTGCGAGATCCACCTCGACCGTAAGCTGGTGGACAAGCGCGTCTTCCCGGCCATCGACATCAACAAGTCGGGCACCCGCAAGGAAGAGCTGCTGATGCCGGAGAGCGAGCTGCACCGCGTCTGGGTGCTGCGCAAGGTGCTCAACCCCCTCTCGACGGTGGAGAGCATGGAGCTGCTGCTCGACAAGCTTTCGAAGGCGAAGACGAACGGGGACTTCCTGGGCGCCATGTCCAAGTAGGGGAGATCTTGCCCAAGCTGCGCGTCGGCATCGTCAACTTCCTGAACAGCAAGCCGCTGGCGTGGGGTTTCCTGAAAGGTCACCACGCGGACCTGTTCGCGCCGTCCTACCACCCGCCGGCCCTGGTGGCGCGGTTGCTCGGGCAGGGAAATCTCGACATCGGGCTCATCCCCTCGATCGAGGTGCAGCGTATTCCCAACCTCCGGGTGCTCCCCGACATGTGCGTGGGGGCGAAGCAGGAGGTGCGCAGCGTGGTGCTCGTGTCGCGCGGGCCGGTCGAGGACATCCGCCGCGTGGCGCTCGACCTGAACAGCCGCACCTCCTCGACCCTCGTCCGTATCCTGCTGCGCGAGCGCTGGGGGCTCGACCCCGAGTATCTGCACGAGCGCCCCGATCCCGAGCGCATGCTGAGCGAGGCGGACGCCGCCCTGATCATCGGCGACCCGGCCCTGCGCCTCGACCGCGAGAAGTACCACGTCGTCGATCTCGCGGCCGAGTGGAAGACCCTGACGGGTCTCCCGTTCGTCTTCGCCGTCTGGGCGGTGCGCCCCGAGGTGGAGATCCCCGAGCTTCCCTTCTACTTCAAGAGCAGTCTGCGCTACGGCCTCTCCTCGCTCGACATCCTGGTGCGCGAGGCCGCTGCCGAGCTCGGGCTCGACACCTCCGAGGTGCGCACCTATCTCACGGAGAACCTCCACTTCTTCCTGCGCGCCGAAGAGATCGAAGGCCTCGAGGAGTTCTACCGCCGCGCCCACGCCCACGGCTTGATCCTCGAACCGCGGCCGATCGAGTTCTGGAGCTGATCCACTGGCCAAGCCCAAGGTGTACGTCGAAACGACGATCGTCAGCTACTTGACGGCTCGCTTGAGCCGTGATCTGGTCACTGCTGCTCACCAGCAGATCACGCAGCAGTGGTGGAACGACCGCCGAAAGTCCTTCGACCTTGTTGCTTCGCAGGCGGTGCTCAAGGAAGCGGGAGAGGGCGATGAATCCATGGCCGGACTCCGGCTGAAGGTTTTGGAGGATCTCCCCCTGCTCGACATCACTGAGGAGGTCTCCAGCTTCGCGGAGGAGCTGATTCGTGTCGGACCCATGCCTCCGAAGGCCGCAGTGGATGCCGTCCACGTCGCTGCCTCAGTCGTTCATCGCGTAGATTACCTGCTGACTTGGAACTGTACCCATCTCGCGAATGCGGCTATTCGGACCAAGATTGACCAGATGTGCAGGTCGAGAGACTATGCGCCAGTGGTAATATGCACTCCAGAGGAGCTCATGGGGGCCTGATATGGACAAATGGAAAGACGAGATCGTGGCGGAGGTCCGGGCGGTGCGTGAAGCCTACGCGCAACGGTTCGGCTACGACGTGCGAGCCATCTGTCGAGATCTGAAGCGAAGCCAGGACGAGGGAAACCGGAAAATCATACGGTTGTCCTCCGAGTCCCGCCCGCCGAGCCCAGCCCGGCGCTGAAACGCCGGGCTGGCTGCCTGCAATGATACTCCCCTCCTACTCCTTGCCGTTGCGTGCCCCCACCGTGATGCGGATCTCCCGGGCCTCGCCGCCGCGCAGGACCTTCAGGGTGGATTCGTGGCCGATCTTCTCCTCTTCCAGCAGGGGCAGCAGGTCGCCCGGGTGACGCAGGGGCGTACCGTCGAAAGCCAAGAGGACATCGCCGAGCACCAGGCCGGCGTGGTCGGCCGGGCTGTCCGGCTGTACGGAGCTCAGGAGCAGCGCCGTTCCCTGCCCCAGGGGCTCGCCGAGGGCCGCGGGGAGGCGCACCGGCTGGGTCACGATGCCGAGATAGCCGCGCTGCACCTGTCCGTGGGCGAGGAGCGACTCCACCACCCGCCGCACCGTCGACGTGGGAATGACGCTCGCCACGCCGCGGAAGAAGCCGGCCGTGTTGACGCCGATCACCCGGCCCCGCAGATCGACCAGGGCGCTGCCCGAGAAGCCAGTGTGAATGCCGAGGTCGGTCTGGATCTCGGTGTCGATGCGGCCTCCCATGGGCGTGCGCCAGGCCTCGCCGACCGCGCCGACCATCCCCAGGCTGGGCCGGATCCGGGGTCCCGGCCGGCTCATCGAGAGCACTAGATTCCCCGCCCTCACCTCGCCGGCGTCTCCCCATTCCGCCGGCCCCGGGGTGGCGCCGGAAACGCGCAGCGCCGCGAGATCCGTCGCGGGATCCCGGCCCGCCACGGCGGCGGTGGCCGTCGTTCCATCCGGAAGACCGATCTCGATGTCCTCCTCCCATTCGAGGACGTGATGGGTGGTGACGATCACCCCCTCGGCCCACAGGACACCGCTCGACGGTCCGCGCCGCCGCCGGGCACTGACCCGCACCACGCCGGGGGCCGTCTTCCCGACGACCTCGGCGAGACTTTCCGAAAACTGCCAGGCAAAATCACTCATCGGCTGCTCTCCTTCTTTCATGAGAAGGCAGAGTAGACCTCGCCGGGGATAGGCCGCATCGCCTGAAAGGGTGGGCTGGGGCTGAACTTTTGGGGAGGGATGGCGGTCGTAGACAGGCAGGGCTCGCTCAGGAGTTCGTCAGGCACCTTTTCTGGAAAGAGGAGCGCCGCAAGGAGAGACGCGGCGCCTCGAATCCTGGAAAGGAGTGTCTGGATTGAAGAAAAGTCTGAAGCTCGTGCTCGTGGTGGCCGTCCTGGCTCTGGCGGCGTGGATCGGTCCAGCCCGGCGCAGCGAGGCGGCCTACAAGCCCTGCTCGCAGATGCTGAACTGCTCGCCGAATGGTGCCTGGTCGGCGTGCTGGAATGCCAACCTGGAGCTGGTTCGCTGCCTTTGCACGGGCGGCCACTGGGATTGCTCGTACCCGTAGGCGGCAGCCGTGGACGACCTCGCTGAGGTCTCCTCTTCGAGGTCGTTCAGTCGGCCGGAACGAAGCGCTCGCGAGCCGTCTGGCGCAGGGCGTCGATCTGCTCGCGGCACGAGCGGACGAGCGGCACGGTGCGTTGGAGCTCCGCTCGCAGCCGGGCGTCCGTGAGCGTCAGACCCCCTTCGGCCACCAGCCCATAGAGCGCCGAGACGACCGCCTGCTCGATCTCGGCCCCGCTGAAGCCCTCGGCCTCCCGCGCCAGCGTCTCGAGGTCGAAGCTCTCTGGCTTCTGCTGGCGCAACCGCAGATGAATCGTGAAGATCTCACGGCGGGCCGCCGCGTCCGGCAGGTCGATGAAGAAGACCTCGTCGAACCGGCCCTTGCGCAGCAGCTCCGGAGGAATCGAGTCGATGTCGTTGGCGGTGGCGACGACGAAGACGGCTCCCTCGCGCTCCTGCATCCAGGTGAGGAACGAGCCGAACAGCCGCCGCCCGAGGCCGGCGTCGGACTCGGACGAGCCGCCCGAGGCGAAGACCTTCTCGATCTCGTCGATCCACAGAACGATGGGAGCCAGGGCTTCCGCCGTTTCAAGGGCGTTGCGCAGGTTTCTCTCGGACTCTCCGATGTACTTGTCGAACAGGCGAGCCGGGTCGAGGCGGGCGAGAGGCACCCCCCAATCGCGCGCGATCTCCCGGGCCGCGAGGCTCTTGCCGCACCCCTGGACGCCGACCAGGAGCACGCCGCGCGGCGGCCGCAGCCCGAGCTGGCGGGCGCGTTCGCTGAAGCCTGCCTGGAAGCGGTGAAGCCACTCCTTCAAGCGCCATAGCCCTCCGAGGGGCGCGGTCTCCGGATCGAAGCCGATGATTTCTAGAACGCTGGATTCTTCCAGCTCCTCGATCTTGGCGTCCATCGCCTTGGGAAGATCGGCGGCGTCGAGCGCGCCGTCATCGAGCAGGCAGCTCGTCACCAGGCGCCGGGCCTCCTGCAGCGACATTCCCGACAGGCTGTGGACGAGTCGGCCCAGGTGTGTCTGGTCCAGGCCGAATCGCAGGTTCCGGCCTTGCTTGAGCTGTTTGAAAGTCTCCAGAATACAGTCCCGCAGCTCCTCCGGGCTGGGCAACTGCAACCTGTAGCGGGCCGCCAGCTTGCGCAGCTCCATCGGCAGCTCGATCTCGGGCGAGCAGAGGACGAGCGTGACCAGATGGCCGGGCTCCTGGGCGACCTCTCGCAGAGCTCTCACGATGGCCGGATCGGCGAGGTACGGATGGAAATCGCGCAGCAGGTACAGGGCGGGTCCGCGCCGCGCCCGGATCTGTTCGAGCAGCTTCGCGGGTTGCCGGGTCTCCTCCAGGGAGAAGGTGTCCTCGCCGTGCAGCCCCTGATTGACGGACCAGGTGAAGAACGAGAGGTGGAGCTCGTGGCAGACCCGCACGAGCCTCTGCGCGAGCCGCTCCTCGTCGTAGCTTTCGACGTAGAGGAGCGGATAGCGCGACTGGATGAGAAGCCTGAGGTCTTTCAAGCGGGCCTAGCTTGGCAAAGGCTCGGCCGCGAAGCAAGCACCGGCGCTCCGCCCCTCACTTCACGGCTTCGAACGTCCCCGAAACCGGATGCCACTCCTTGTCGTTGGACGCGAAGCCATACAGCTTCTCGGAATCGAAGTTCAGGGCGACGGTCAAAGTGTATCCCGACTCCCCGGCCAGGTAGGACACGAGCTGCACCTCCGGCGCGACCTCGAACGAGCCGTACTTTTTCACTCTCGTTCCTTTGCCGCCTGTAGCGCCGCTTTCCACTTTGCGAAACGTGACGCTGCCGTCCTGTTCAAACGTATGTTCGTAGGTCGACCCGGCCGTGGGACCGTCGTTGATCGTCCACCTCAGGGTCCGGCCGGCGAGTGAATTCGAGGTTGAGGTTGTCGGCATGTTGGGCTCCTTTCATCGAGGTTCTGCCTCAGAGAGCTGCTTTGCAGAACTCATGCCTTTCCAGATGCAGGAGGTGAGGGGTTTTCCTGGCGATCGACGTTCCAGAGGTTTGGACTCCGCTCTTCGGGGCGTCGACAGAAAAGGAGAACTCGCATGAAGACAACGCAGAGCTTGCAGCCTGTGACTCGGCGCCGCCTGCTTCAGACTGTAGGGGCTGGAGGGGTGGCCTTGGCGCTCGGGGTGCGTCCCGGCGGAGCGGACGGGGGAGGCCGGTCCACGGAGCCGGAGATGCGGACTCGGCTGACGGAGAGCTTTGGCTTGAGGCACGCGTTCGTGGGCGCCGGCATGGGGTTCGTAGCCCTGCCGGAGCTGGTGGCCGCGGTTTCCGAGGCTGGAGGTCTGGGGGTGCTCGGGGTGGCGCCGGAGCCGCCGCCCGTGTTCGCCGAACGCATCGCCCAGATCCGGGCCCTCACCAGCCGGCCTTTCGGCGTGGACTTCTTCCTGGCGACCTCGCCGACGCTCGGGCCGATCACCGTCGACGGCCACATCGAGATCGCGGCCGCCGCGAGGCTGGACCTGGCCGTCTTCCACTTTGGGATTCCCACCGCCGCCTGGGTGGCATCCCTCAAAGCTTCGGGCTCCGCCATCTGGGTGCAGGTTCCCTCGGTCGAGCAGGCGCGGGCCGCGTTGCAAGCCGGTGCGGATGGCCTGGTCGTCCAGGGCAAGGAGGCCGGCGGGCATAACCACAGCACGACGCCGCTCCATCACCTGCTGCGGGACGTTCGAGACGAGGTGGGGCGCCACGTGCTGGTTCTGGCCGCCGGGGGGATCGCAACCGGCGCCGACGTGGTGGCGGCGCTGGCCCACGGGGCGGACGGCGTCTGGGTGGGGACGCGGCTCGTCGCCTCGACCGAGGCCTACGCCAATGCGGAGTGGAAGCGCCGTATCGTGCGGGCCAAGACTCACGACACGGTCATCACGACCCTCTTCGGGCCGGAAGTGCCCTGCCAGCCCTACCGCGTGCTGCGCAACCCGGCCATCGACGCCAACATCGCCCGGCAGGACCAGATCTGCGGCTTGCCCCCCACGGGCGCTCCGATCGGAACCACGGTGCTGTTCCCGGGGACCTCGTTCGAGACGCCGGGCGTGCCCATGCCAACCTTCAGCGCCTTGCCGCCGACGCCCGATACCACGGGAAATTTCGACGCCATGGGACTGCCGGCCGGAGAAGGCGCCCACCACATCCGCGACGTGAAGCCGGTGGCCCGTATCGTCGCGGACATGATGGAAGAGGCACGGTCGCTCCTGCGCGGGAGGCTGGCTTAGAGCGTTCCCCTTCCGAAGCTCTGGACCCAGACGACGCGGTAGCCTCCGGGTGCCGCGTCGTAGCCCTCCCCCACGGCGAGCCCCAGCCCGAGCTCGCGGCAGGCCGGGTCGAGAATGTTCCTGCGATGGCCCGGGCTGCCCAGCCAGGCCTCCAGGGCTTCCTCGACGGAGAAGCGCTGCTCGACGAGGTTCTCGCCGATGCCGGAGCGGTATCCATCTCCTTCCGCCCGGTCGGAGGGGCCCAGGCCTTCGGGCGTGCGATGCCCGAAGTAGGAGCGCCGCAACATGTCCTCGGCATGCTCCTGGGACACCCGGTCGAGGAGGGGATTCGGCGTCAGCGGCGGCAGCCCCGACCTGCGCCGGACGTCGTTGACCCGCAGGAGCATCTCGGCCTCGATCTTCTCCCGATCGCCGAGCCTCGCGGTGGCGGCGGCGAAGTAGTCGCCCTGGTGCCATCCGAAAAGGAAGACGCGGAAGGTGAAGCCATCGGCCACCGCCGTGCCCACCCCCAGATCCCGGAAGTGTCCGTCCAGGGTGCCGTTCAGCGTGGCCTTAAGCGCCTGGGACGCGTTGTCCGAGACCGTGAAGTACTCGCGCCAGTCGTGGGCTGAGTAGCCAACCTGCCGCAGCCGCTCCGAGATCGCTTGGGTCGTCGGAGACCGGAGGCCGCGCCGGGCCATCTCCTCCGCCTGCTGCTGGGCCACCTGAGTCAGGACCGGTGAAGGGCGGAGCGGCAAGGCACCGGCGTGCGCCCGGCCCCGGCTGAAACCGTCCAGCCACTCCTCCTGCAACGAGTACCAGCTCTGTGCGTGGGCAGTACAGAGGCCCATGGCCAGCACCAAGGTGCAAACGCACCAGCGAGTCCACATCGTCACAGCAGCAGAACCTCACAGCCAGAAGAAAGTGGGATCGATGATACTCCATCTGGCGTGAGGGTTGCGAAGCTTCGGCATCGATTCCGGACGGGCGACCTCTTCTGGGCAGAGCACGTCCTCCGGGGTTTTGTACTCGGAGGAAACTACCGGTCGATAGCCTGTCCGGCTCTTGGACGGCCCAAAATAAGGATCGACAGCCCAAAATAAGCATCGATGGCTCATCGATCGATCGACGGCGCGAAATAAGGATCGACGGCGTGAAATAAGGATATATGGGCCATATAAGGATCGATAGCCCAAAATAAGGATCGATGGCTCATCTATCGATCGATGGAGCAAAATAAGCATCGACGGGCTGTGGATCGATCGATGGACCGTAATAAGCATCGATGAGCCGTCGATCGATCGACAGCGCGAAATATGGATCGATGAGCTGTCGATCGATGGATGGCGCGAAATAAGGATCGACGGCACGCTCCGGCGATCGACGGCATGGAGAAGGGGAGTTGCGGCTCGTGGCGAGAGGGGGCCGCGCCGAGGGCGCCCTGAGAAGGATCAGCGATGCGGAAGGGGAGCTTGCCGCGGGGTGCCGGGGTCCGCAAAACGGAAACGTGCATTCCGGATACCGCGGAACGGTGTGACGAGCTGCCGCGTGTCCATCTCCAGGCCACGCGTCACCAACGTCCCGATCTCGACTTGGGGAGCCAGCACTTCTGAGCTTGTCGTCTGCGTAGACATTTTACTTCTCCGTAAAAATCGCTGCATCTTATGAATAACATGCCGGAAGAACGGCATATGGAGATGGGATGGTGCATGAATCGGGCCGGGCCGTCAAGGGGTCCGCCCTGGGAAGCCGCGGAATGTGTCCGCCGCGTCCGCTCGAGCTCCGGGTCAGGCCTCATGGGCGAAGAAACAGGGAGCTGCTGCCGTAATCGATGATCGCCGCCTGCGCTTCAAACACGTCGACGCCGAGAATGGCCTCGACAGGTTCCGCGCCCTTGGTCGCGAGCGCCTGATTGACATGGCCGAGATCCATCGCGAGCAGCGTTCGCGGGCGCGGCACGATGTCCCCAAGCAGCAGCTCGGCGCCTACAACCTGAAAGATCTGAAGGTTTGCTCCGCCGGCGCCGCCGCCTCGTGCGTCGAGAGGTGTCAGGGTAAGCCCGGCGCGCCGGGCCACGCTCACGTCCAAGAGCGTACTGGCCGCGCCGGTGTCGACGAGAACAGAGATGGACAGCCCGCCAATCGAGCCGGCCGCCTGAAAATGGCCAACGCCATTCCGCGACAGGGGCACCTGCCGGTAGCCCGCGTTGAGGAGGAAGGGAATCAAAGCGGACACTCGTCACCTTACTTTCCGAGGCATGACCTCGTGCGAGGAAATTGCCTTCAACCCGCTCAGCCTATTCGACTTGGATCTTACGCTGATTCCTCAGGCCCGGCGATGCGGCGCCACCTTTTGGGGGCTGGAGTTTTCCGCTCGGCGTCTTACTTCGCTCCCGGTCGAGGTCCCTGGCACCTAGTCGGGCTCCGGCCTGACCCCGGCCAACGTATACTAACCTCATGAAGATCAGAGTCATCGTCCATGAAGCCGAGGAAGGTGGGTACTGGGCCGAGGTCCCGGCCATCCCAGGCTGTGCCACTCAGGGCGAGTCCTTCGAAGAGCTGCTCCACAACCTCTACGAAGCGGTGGAAGCGTGCCTTTCAGTCGACATGGAGCCCTCGGATGAGTCCGGAAGAGTCGTCGAAATCGCCGTATGAGACCACTGCAAGTCCGGAAGCCCGGTGAGGCTTTCGGTGCCTGTCCATGGCAATCAAGCTCTCAAGATCGGCCTCCAGAGACACCTGCTCAAGCAAGCGGGACTCCCCTGAGGTCTGCGGCATCGCATCGCCTCGCGACCGCCGACGGCTTTCCCGGCATCATGTTAGACGGTGCCTCGCCCGCGAGAGTGGAGTTTGTCGCTGTCGCTAACTCTATCGACCCTTCCAGAAAAGATCCGGAAGAACTGCCCGACAAACACCGCCAAGAAGGACAGGATGGTGACCCACGTATGGATGAGGCTAGAGAGCCAGAAGCTGAAACTCACCGACGTGTAGCGCCCGTGGTCGCCAAGGAAGTACTGATCGCCAACGATCTTGCCATTTAACGCATCACCACCGGACAGGCCCGCCACCAACCAGCACGCGAGGAAGTTTAGAATGGTGAGCACCTTGAACGTACCGAAAGGATCGGGCTTGGTTCTCGCTGGCCTCGCTTTCGTTAAGTACCAGAACCCCTGAATCAGTGTAAGCGCTATGGTGAGGATCGCCGTGGCGAGAACGAAGGACCGTAGTGAGCTCATATCCGCCTAACGCTCGGAAGGTGAGCGCGGGAACCGCGCCGCTGATCGATGGAGACCGAGCTTGTTTGGGTAGGACATTCTCTGTCTAATGTCTCGTCGGAACTTTTCATTTCACAGCACCACCAACCCCAACCGCACCGCATGCACGATCGCCTCGCTGCGGCTCTGGACTCCCAGTTTGCCGAGGAGGGCATTGACGTGGAATTTGACGGTGTGGTCGCTGATGCCGAGGCGCTGGGCGATTCGCTTGTTGGGGAGGCCCTGGGAGAGGAGTTGGAGGACTTCGCGCTCGCGGGGTGTCAGGGGCTCGGCCAGATCTTCGGGCGGAGCGGGGGAGTCGCGCAGGAGGATCGTGGCGAAGGACTCGTCGAGCGCCAGCAGGCCCTGGGCCACGGCCCGGACGGCGGCGGCCAGCCGCTCGCCGTCCACGTTCCGGGGGAGGACTCCCCTCGCGCCGACGGACAGAGCGTCTCGAGCATCATCCTCGTCCGCGACTACGGCCAGGATGGGAAGTCCCCCGGGATCGGCGGCTTCGCGGAGGAACGGGAGGCCGGACCTGGGGCCCAGCCCGAGGTCCCAGACGACGACGTGGGGCGCATCGGGATCGCTTGGCCCGGGCCAGTCGTCGTCCGCTCCGGTCTGGCCGGACACGGCGATCCCGTCCCGGTCGGCCAGCAGCAGAGCCAGGCCGGTTAGGGCCAGGGGATCGTCACTCACCACGAGCACACGCAGGTCCTCCATCAGGTGTCCAGGATATCGTCTATATTCGTTGCCTCGGCGTCGACCGGCCAGTACGACCGAGTCGATCCGCAGACGATCTGAAGAGGGTGTCTCGAAAGTGGTTGACGACGACGCCTATGTCGCCAGGGATTGAAATCACCTGGCTACCCTCTGTAGTCCCTACGGGACATGGGAAGAAGGAATTGCAGTCCCGGAGGGGACAAGCGTCGGTAGCCAGGCGATTTCAATCCCTGGCGACGCAGGCGTGGCTGTCGCTCCTTTTGAGACATTCTCTGACGGAGAATGAGGATGGACATCAAGCTGGTCGAAACGGAAGAGGACTATCGGGTGACCCTCGGCGAGATCGAATCTCTGATGAGGGCCGAGCCTGATACCCCCGAGGGTGAGCGGCTCGACGTGCTGGTGACGCTGGTCGAAGCCTACGAGCGCCAGCACTTCCCTATGGACCCTCCCGATCCAGTGGAGGCGATCAAGTTCGTGATGGACCAACGCGGCTGACGCCCTCAAGAGGCTTGAAGTCCTTGCTCTCCTTGCTCCCGATCCCGCTCAGGATACGGTAGGATAAGGCTGCTATGAACCTGGAACCCTCAGGACGCCCCGTCCAACAGATCCTCGACGACGCCATGGCCGGCCGCCGTATCTCGGCCGGCGATGCCCATACGCTGATCCTCGATGGCGACCTGCTCGACCTGGGGCTGGCTGCCAACGAGGTGCGCAACCGCTTCAACGATCCTTCGGTCGCCACGTACAACGTCGACCGGAACATCAACTATACGAACGTCTGCGTCTACAAGTGCAAGTTCTGTGCGTTCTACCGCGAGCCGGGGGACCCGGAGGGCTATCTCCTGCCGTTCGAGGAGATCGGCCGCAAGGTGGAGGAGACGCTGGCGCTCAACGGCACCGGCATCCTCATGCAGGGCGGCGTCCATCCCGATCTGCCCATCAGCTTCTACGAGGACCTCCTCCGCTATCTGCGGTCCAACTACCCGGCGTGCCACGTCCACGCGTTCTCGCCGCCCGAGATCAAGTTCATCGCCCGGAAGGAGCGGATGAGCTTCTACGAGGTCATCGCCCGCCTGAAGGCCGCCGGGCTGATGTCCATCCCCGGCGGCGGCGCGGAGATCCTCTCGGACGACATCCGCAAGGACGTCCTGGCCTATCCCAAGTGCTCGGCGGAGGAGTGGATCGACGTCATGCGCCAGGCGCACCGCAACGGCCTGCGCACCTCGGCCACCATGATGTATGGCATGGGCGAGACGATCGAGGCGCGGATCGAACACTTCCAGCGGGTGCGCGACCTCCAGGACGAGACCGGGGGCTTCACGGCCTTCATCTCCTGGACCTTCCAGCACGACCACACGGAGATGCCGGACGTGCCCGAGACGTACGCCGAGGAGTACCTGCGGACGCTCGCCGTCTCGCGGCTGTTCCTCGACAACGTCGTCCACTTCCAGACGAGCTGGGTCACCCAGGGCAAGAAGATCGGCCAGATCGCCCTCTCCTTCGGGGCGGACGACATGGGCTCGATCATGATCGAGGAGAACGTCGTCGCCTCCGCCGGCACCCACTACCGGATGAGCCAGGACGAGATGGAGCACCTGATCACGGCCGCCGGCTACAAGCCCCGCCAGCGGACGAATCTCTACGAGCGCCTCGTCACCCGCGAGGACACCGCCGAGATGGCGCGCAAGTACCGCCAGTCGCTGACGCCCGCCAACCGGGACCTCGTCTCGTCGTCGGCGCCGGCCTTGCTGCCGGTGCTGGGGTGACGCCAGAGCCCAGAATCGCAAGATCCTGCAAAACTCCTCGCTCGCTGGCGCGTACTCTTCGATCATGAGCGAGACGTTGGAGCCAACTTATGAAGTGATGGACGATTCGAACTGGATCGTCCCCGGACTGGAGATCGACTGCCTCCACAAGAGCCCGTCCTTCGCCGTGACGTCCTGGAACTGCCGTTGCGGCCGGACCGGCATCTCCGACGAGAAGATCCAGCTCGAGTACGTGATCAGCTTCGTCCACGATGGGGTCTTCGTCCTGCACTCGGAGGGCCGCTCGGAGGTCATCGACCGCACCACGGCCGTCCTCTTCAATCCTGGAGCCCCCTTCCGTTCCTCGCATCCCTACGGCTGCTCGGACCACGGCAGTGCCGTGGTGGTGCGCCGCGAGGTGCTGCTCGACGTGATGAAGCACTACGATTCGTCGGCCGAGGAGCGGCCGGAGGCCCTGTTCCGGAATCCTCTCGGATGGGACCTGTCGCAGGCCTTCCTGCGTCACCGGCTGATCGTCCAGGGGCTCACTCAGGGCGTGGCTCCGGATCCTCTCGCCCTGGACGCGATTCTCCTGGAGATTCTGGGGGAGGTGGCGAAGTCCAGCAGCCCCCCCAAGAAGAACCGGCACGCCGCGGCCGGCGAATCCTCGCGAGCGCGCCGGCGCTACGTCCACGATGCCCAGTTGATCCTCCAGAAGCGGTTTCGGGAGCGTTTTCGCCTGGAGGACGTGGCGAAGGAGCTCTACGTCTCGACGTTCCACCTGTGCCGGCTGTTCAAGGAGGAGACGGGGATTCCCATGCACCGCTACGTGAACCGGTTGCGGCTGCGCGAATCGCTGGAGCAGCTCACGGACGGGGCGCCTCTCACCGAGCTCGCTTTGAGCCTCGGCTTCGCCGGGCACAGCCACTTCACCACCGCCTTCCGCAAGGAGTTCGGCGTGCCGCCCTCCGAGGTGCGGCGGCAGGCGAACACGACGCTTCTCGCCGAGATGAGGAAGTCCGTGTCGTAAGAAGGACGGGTTACCGGCGTTCGCGGGCCGGGGCGTCGGCTGGCAGCTTGAGGCAGTCGAGGACCTGGCGCCAGCGGGGATCGGAGTGCAGGTTGTCGAACATCGGTTCGACGGCCGCATAGGGAGATGCCCAACCGGCGGGGCTGCAATCCGAGGTCAACAGGTCGAGAACCCGGTCCCGGTCCCCCAGCCTCATGGCATTTTTCGCCGCGGCATAGGTGTCGGAGGCGCCCTTCCGGACGAGCTCTTGAACCCGTTTCTCCCGTCGCGGCCAGAAGTCGGCCACGGAGTGGATCTCCGGTCCCTCGAAGACCTCCTCGATTCCCTTCACCGCTTTCAACGCTGTGGCGGAGTCGCCTGTCTCCAGAGAGCAGTTGAGGAGCGTGTCCAGGGCGCTGACTCTCGCCCTTTTGGCGCCGTCCGTGGTGACGGCGGCGTTGAGGGAGTAGAGCTCGAGAGTGGGCGGGATGTCGCGCAGGGCCTCCTGGCACCGGCGATCCAGATAGAGGAACCAGGCGAGTCCGGCACCCAGCTCCATCGAGGCCGGATTGAGCTCGCGGGCTCGCCGTATGGCCGCCATCGCCTCGTCGCCGCGGCCGAGGGCCATCAGGTAGAAGGAGTAGGCGCTGTAGGCGTTGGCGCTCCCGGGATTGAGGGCCAGGGCGTGCTTGTACTCGCGGCCGGCGCCTTCCCAGTCGAGGTTGTGGCGGAAGAGGACCTGCGCCACGGCGACATGGGACTCGGCCAGCTCGGGATCGAGCGCCAGAGCGCGTTGGGCGGCGGCCTCGGTGGCATCGACCTTGTCCTGGATCCGCACCCGGCAGAGGGCCAGCTCGGCCCAGGCGGGAGCAAAACCCGGGTCGAGGAGGATCGCCTCCTGGAAAGCCTTCGCCGCGGGCTCGTACTGCATCTGGTGCCGGAGGGAAACGGCCCGCAGATAGGCCTCGTAAGCCGCCGGCTTTGGCTTCGGTCTCATCGGCTGGACTGCCGGAGGCGAGAGCTGGAGCGTGCGTGCGACTTCGCGGGCAACCTCCCCGTAGAGGAGCGGCGCGTCCTGGAGCTCGACCTCGAAGCTTTGGAACCAAAGCCGGTCGCCGCCCCCGTTCCGGACCAGAGCCACGTTGAGTCGCAGCCTCTGAGCGGTGGGCCACGCTTCACCGGTGAGAATCACGTCGGCCCGCAGGCTCTTGCGGGCGAAGACCTGGGCCGTAAAGGGCGCGACGACGTCGATCTCGTGCGACAACTGGCGGGAGAGCTCCACGGTGAGGGCATCGGTGATGCCACTGCAAGCCTGCCGGTCGGCGGCCTCCTGGCTGTGGCAGCTCAGGGGGAGGACCGCGAGCCGTTGCCCGGAAGCCAGATGCCCGAAGCGGCTGCCGAGCAGAAAAGTCAGCAGGAGGAGCAGCGCGAGGAGCACGCCGACCGTGGCGACCCGCGATCTGCGCGTCGCCGGCGGTAGCGGCCTCGAAGCAGGAACCGGGAGAGCGGAGACCTGGGGAGGCAGGACCGGTTCGACGGACGGCTCGCGGGCCGCGGGTGCCATCTTCACCGGCTTCAGGAAACGATAACCCCGGCGGGGAACGGTCTCGATAAAGGTCGGCGAGGTCGCGGAGTCGCCGAGCGCCCGGCGGATCTCCTTGATGCAGAAGTTGAGGCTGGCGTCGGAGTCGACGTAGGAATCACCCCAGACGAGCCGGCGGATCTCCTCGCGGCTGACGACCTCGCCGGAGCGGCTGGCGAGGATCTCCAGGATCTTGGCCGGCTGGGGCTGAAGCCGGATCAGCGAGCCCGTTCGCAGGAGCTCGCCGCTGTCGAGCCGTAGCTCGAAGCCCTCGAAAAGGAGGCGTGGCGGCCCCGTGTCTCCGGTCCCTTCCCCGTGAGAAAGATTCATCGTCACCTTATTGTACGTTGACATACCCGCAAGAGTTTTGGGAGTGACGAGTCGAAGGCGGCGCTTCCGAGAGCCTCATCTCTTCCTCATCGTCCCCTCATGACAATTCTTCCAGGGAGCCTCTACCCTGAAGACATGAGCGACTCCGAAAACCTCAACCTCGACGGTACGGTCCTGAAGTTCTCCGGAAATCACGTGGGCTGGCTCTATCGCGGCCAGGGGCTGGGTGTCACCCGCTGGGATTGCGCGGGCGGCCAGCGGGAGCTATCCGGAGAGAACCAGCAACCCATGCATGTCATCTCCTTCGTCCACTCGGGAGCGTTCGTCCTCCATGCGGCCGGCCGGTCCGCGGTGATCGACGCGACCTCGATCGTGCTCCACAATCCCGGCGATCCCTATCAGGCCGAGCATCCCTTCGGATGCTGCGATCGAGGCAGTGTGATCGCGGTGAGCAGCGAGCTGTTGCTGGACGTCATGGCCCACCACGATCCGGCGGCGAGGGAGCGGCCGCAGGCCCTGTTCCGCCAGGCCTACGCCCACGGCTTCTCGCGAGCCTGCCTGTTGCAGCGCCGGTTGATCCGCGGCCTTCAGGGGCAGGCGCAACCCGAGCCGCTGGCGGTCGAAACCGCCGTCCTCGAGGTGCTGGGAGAGGTGGCGGCGGGATGCTCCGGGAACGGCCCGTCCGCTCCCCGCCACGACGCGGCGCGGGTACGCCGGGATTACGTGCAGGACGCGAAGGCTCTCCTTCAGGAGCGGTTCCGCGAGCCCCTGGGGCTGGCGGACATCGGTCGTGCCCTCTACGTCTCGACCTTCCACCTGTGCCGGCTTTTCAAGGAGGAGACCGGGATGCCGATTCACCGCTATCTCAACCGGTTGCGGCTGCGCGAGGCGCTGGAGCGGATCTCCGGCGGCGAGACCAGCCTCACCGAGCTCGCGCTGAGCGCCGGCTTCTCCTGCCATAGCCATTTCACCCGCGCCTTCTGCCGGGAGTTCGGCGTGCCCCCCTCGGAGGTTCGGCGTCTGGCGGAGTGAGGGGCGCTACTCCCAGGGGATGTCCGGCATGCGGAGCCGCTCGACCTCGCGGCCGTCCTCCAGCACGGTGCGCTGGAGGATCTCCTCCACGTCGTCCACCGTCACCGCCCGATACCAGAGATTGAACGGCCAGACGGCGACGGTGATCCCCTGGCTGCAATGTTTGAGGCAGCCGGTGCGGGTGACCATGACGCGGTCGCGGATGCCGAGCTCCTTCACCCGATCCTTGAAGCGGTGGTAGACGGCGAGGGAGCCGCGCGCGCCGCAGCTCGGCTTCGGGCTCTCCGCCGGGCGCTCGTTGAGGCAGATGAGGATCTGGATCTGCGGATTGGGCATGGGGGGATGATAGCCGAGGGCAGAAGGGACCGGGCGGGATAGAATACGAGCCGAATGGCCCACCGCCTCGTCCTGGTCCTGCTGGCGCTCGCCGCGCCTGCCGCCCTGCTCGCCTTCTGCCTGGGCTGGCCGTGGGCCGGTGCGGTGGCCGGCGGCGTGGTCCTGCCCCTGGCGCTGATGGCTCTCGGCGCGGCGCGGCGGGGCAGGCTTGGGAGCCTTTGGCTGCCGCTTCTCGCCACTGCCTTTGTCTTCGCGGCCGGCTGGTGGACCATCCTGGCCCTTCCCCACGGCGGTCCGGACGTTCTGGGACTGCCGCTGGCGACGGCGCTGATGATCTTCGTTCTGATCCCGCTGCCGCTTGTCGTGACAGGCCTCGCCTACGCCCTCACCTTCGACCGGCTGGGCCTGACTCCGGAGGATCTGGAACGGGTCCGTGCGGCGAAGCGCGGGCCGGGGGACTGAGTTGCCGATCCTCGACCGCCCTTTGATCGTCGCCTCGGCGCTCGTCTACTTTCTCGCTTGCGGGGCGCTGGGCGTCTGGTCGCTGCGCCGTACGCGAAGTGCCAGGGACTTCTGGGTGGCGGGACAGGGGCTTGGCGTGCTGTTCACCGGCCTCGCCACGATGGCGGCGGCGTTCTCCGGCTTCGTCTTCCTCGGTGGGCCGGGCTTGACGTACCGCATCGGCCTCACCTCGCTGTTCATCAACCTGTCGGTGGGCTTCACGCCCGCGCTGCTTTGCTGGGTGGTCGCCAAGCGACTGCGTCTGCTGGCCGAGGTGCGGGAGGTCTACACGATTCCGGACGCGATTCTCTGCCGCTATGGCAGCCGGGCGGCGTCGGGCGCGGCGGCGGTCGCCGTGCTGGTGGGCTCGGTGGGCTATCTCGGCGCGCAGCTCCTGGCCCTGGGGACATTGATCGAAGCCGTGCTTGGGCTGCGGGGGGTTCTCGGCGTCTGGGGATTTCCGGTCGCGGTCGCCATCGGCCTCGCCGTGCTGCTGTTCTATGGTGTCGCCGGCGGCATGATGGCCGGCGTCTATACGGATGTCTTTCAGGGCACGCTCATGCTGCTGGCGGCGGTGGCGGTATTTGGCTACGCCATGAGCTCGGGCGGAGGCTTCGGGAACGTCGTCCACAGCATCGCGGCCTCGCCCCGCTTCGGCCGGGCGTTTCTGGAGCCGTTGGGCAGGACTCCGGCGCTGACGGCGCTGGGCTTCTTCTTCGTCTTCGGCCTCGGCGTGCTCGGCCAGCCGCACATGCTGCACAAGTTCTACATGATTCGCGATCCGCACCGCCTGAAGTGGCTGCCGCTGGTGCTGGGCGGCTCGCAGGTGCTCTGCCTGTTGATCTGGCTGGGGTTGGGATTGGCCGTGCCGGCCCTGGTGGCACAGGGGAAGCTCGCGCCGCTGCACCGGCCGGACGACGCGACGCCGGCCTTTCTGCTCGGCTTCGCCCCGGAGCCGCTGGCGGGCCTCGCCGTCGCGGGTATTCTCTCGGCTATCATGTCCACGGCAGACTCCTTCACCAACCTCGGCGCGGCGGTCCTGGTGCGCGACCTCCCCAAGGCATTGGGCCGCCGGGTTTCCAGGGAGCTGCTGTGGGGCCGCATCGCCACCGTGGGCGTGACGCTCGCCGCGGCGCTCCTCGCGGTGTTCTACAACGACCTGATCGCCTTGCTGGGGACCTTCGCCTTCGGCACCTTCGGCGCCGCGCTGGCGCCGTCGCTGGCCGTGGGGCTCAACTGGAAGCGGGTCACGGCCACGGCGGCCACGGCCTCGATCGTCACCGGCACGGGGCTCTGCCTCGGCCTGGAGATTCTGGGGCGCGAGAAGATTCTGCCGCATCTTTCCGGCCCCCTTCCCGCCGCCATCGCCCTGGCCGCTTCCTTGACGGTGCTGCTGGCGGTATCCGTCGGCAGCAAGCGGCAGGCTCTCGACGACGACGTGCTCGCGGTCATGGAGGCCTGACATGGCGGACCCCGGCTCCATCCGATTCCTGGTCAATCCCGCCTCGGGCCGCGGCACGGGCAGAGCCCACGTGGACCGGATACGGGTGCTCGCCTCCCGTCATGGCGCGGGACTGGTGGTGACGCGCAAGGTCTCAGACCTCTGGGAGCAGGCGCGTCGGGCCGCGGAGGACGGCGTCGAGCGCTTGCTCGTAGCGGGCGGCGACGGCACCGTGCACCATGCGATCCAGGGATTGGCCGGCTCCGCCTGCGCCCTCGGCGCGATTCCCCTGGGCACGGGCAACGATTTCGCGGGGACGCTGGCCGTTCCGCCCGAGCTCGAGCCGGCCGTGGAGCGGGCCGTGACGGGAGAGATCCGCAGCATCGACCTCATCCGCGTGGGGGACTCTTACAGCGTGAGCTACGTGGGAGCGGGCTTCGACTCGGAGGTCACCCGCTATGCCAATGAAGGCGTGAAGCTGCTGCGCGGCCCGCTGGTCTACTTCTACGCCGTGATCCACACACTGATCACCTTCGAGCCGCCGAGGATGCGGGTGGTCCACGACGGCGGCACTTTCGAGGGCAAGGTGATGTTCGCGGTGGTGAACAACCTCCCCCGCTTCGGCGGCGGCATGCGCATCGCACCCGACGCGAAGATCGACGACGGTCTGCTGGACCTGGTGATCGTCAAGGAAATGTCGAAATCCATGCTGCTGTCCGTCTTCCCCAAGGTCTACACCGGCAAGCACGTCGGCCACCCGGCGGTTCTGGTGGTCCGCACCCGGAGGGCGGAGATCACGATCGATCGGGCGATCACCATGTACGGCGGAGGCGAGCCCCTGCGGCCGATGGTGGCAGGGGAGCCGGTGGTGGCCGAAGTGGTGCCGGGCGGGTTGCGGGTGGTGGGGTAAGGGAAACCAGGGACGGCAGAGACGTCAAGGACTGAAGGCAGCCATCAACCGCAGGAGGGAACCGTATGTTGCGACGCTTCGTGCTGGTGCTGAGCCTCATCGTTGCCGTTCCGCCGCCATCTCACGCCGCTCCCCCTGCCGAGGCGGGGAAGACGTTCCAGGCCGGCGGTGTCACGCTGTACTACGAGATCCTCGGCACCGCCGGGCCGTCCAAGGTGCCGCTGGTGATCGCCAACGGCGGACCGGGCTTTGATCACTCCTACCTGCACGTCTCGGGCGCCTGGGGAGAGCTGGCGAAGGAGCGGCCGGTCGTCCTCTACGATCAGCGGGGGACCGGCCGTTCGACCGCGGCGACCGGAGAAGGAGCCGCGGGACTGGCCGAGCAGATCGCCGACCTGGAGGCGCTGCGCCAGCATCTGGGAGCGGAGAAGATCGACCTCCTGGGGCACTCCTGGGGCGGCTATCTCGTCATGGCCTACAGCGCCCGCCATCCGGAGCACATCCGCCATCTCCTGATCGTCGACTCGGCGGCGCCGAAGTGGGGCGATACGGTGTTCCTGTTCAAGGACGTCTTCCCCGAGGGCGTGGCGCGGCAGAACGCCCTGGCCTTCGCCGACGAGCTCGGGGACCCGGCGGCGAAGACCGCCGGGCTGCGGGAGTACTTCGCCATGCTCTTCTACGCCCCGGAGAATCGCGACGTCTTCCTCGCCTTCGCCGGCGGCAACGTGCAGGTCAACGAGAAGGTCAACAAGGCGTTGAACGCGGACCTGGCGCGGTTCGACCTCGGCCCCGAGCTGCCGAAGTACCGGTTCCCCACCCTGGTCGTAACCGGCCGCTACGACATGAACGTCGCCCCCTCCGTCGCCTGGCGCATCCACCAGGCGATCCCCGGCTCCCGCTTCGAGGTCTTCGAGAAGAGCGGGCACCTGCCGTTCTTCGAGGAGCCGGCGAAGTTCGTGCAGGTGGTGGGGGAGTTCCTGGGGAGGGGTGAGCCGTAGAGGGCCGTTGCTTTACGGTTGCGGGACCTCAGGAAGCGTTTCCTCAATCTGCCGAAGCAGGTTGAGGAGTTGAGGGATGTCTATCCGAACCACTTTCCACAGAGTCTCATCGTCGAGGGCGAAGTAGGCGTGCGCCAAGATATCTCGCAGCCCCGCGACTCCTCGCCAGTCTACTTCGGGAAAGCGTTGCCGGATCTCTCCGGGAATGTTTTTCGCGGCCTCTCCGAGGATCTCCAGATTGCGTAGTGTGGCGTCGTAAGCCATCTCATCGGCAACGAAGGTTTCCAACTGGCGCTCGTACGTATAGCTGATCACCTTCCGAGCCGCCTCCAGCATGTCGCGGAGGAAGAGCTCCCAGCTACGCGACACGGATCTGCTCTGCCTCCACCAGAGGCCTTGCCCATGGCTTCAAGGCCTTCTTCATGACGAGATCCACCGGTCGCCCCAGGCTGTCTTCCAGCCAGAACTTGAGGCGCATGTACTCGGTCAAGCCCGGTGTTTCGCTGAACTCTACCAAGAGATCTACGTCGCTGCCGGGTCCGGCTTCGTTCCGAGCCGTCGATCCAAAAAGCGCGAGGGAGAAGACGCAGAAACGCTCCTCCAATTCCTGCCGGTGTGAGGAAAGGAAGTTGATCACCTCGTCGCGGTTCATGTTGAGTCTTCTCCTACGCTCCGACCTTGAACTCCACCCCCTGCGCCAGGGGCAGCTCGGTTCCCCAGTTGATGGTGCAGGTCTGGCGGCGCATGTAGGCCTTCCAGGAGTCGGAGCCGGCTTCGCGGCCGCCTCCGGTCTCCTTCTCTCCCCCGAAGGCGCCCCCGATCTCGGCTCCCGAGGTGCCGATGTTGACGTTGGCGATGCCGCAGTCGCTGCCCACCGCGGAGAGGAACTTCTCGGCGGAGCGCATGTTGAGAGTGAAGATGGCCGAGGAGAGGCCCTGCGGCACGTCGTTGTGGATGCGGATCGCCTCGTCGAGATCGCCGAACTCGAAGACGTAGAGGATGGGCGCGAAGGTCTCCTCGCAGGTGATGGCGAGCGGCTTCGGCACCTCGACGAGCGTCGGCTCGACGTAGAAGCCTGGGCGGTCGATCTTGTGGCCGCCGTAGAGGATGCGGCCGCCTTCGGCCTTCGCCCGCTCCAGGGCCGCCATCATGTTGTCCACGGCGGTGCGGTCGATGAGCGGACCCATCAGCGTTCCCGGCTCCGTGGGATCGCCGATGCGGATGGAGCCGTAGGCGCTCACCAGCCGGCGCTTCATCTCGGCGGCGATCCCCTTCTGCAGGAACAGCCGGCGGGTGCTGGTGCAGCGCTGGCCGGCGGTGCCGACGGCGGCGAAGAGGACGGCCCGCAGTGCCAGATCGAGATCGGCGTCGTCCATCACCAGGATGCCGTTGTTGCCTCCGAGCTCGAGGAGCGAGCGGCCGAAGCGGTCGGCGATCACCTTGCCCACCTCGCGGCCCATGCGACCGGAGCCGGTCGCCGAAATGAGCGGCACGCGGGTGTCGGCCACGAGGCGCTCACCGACGCCGGTGCGGCCGCCCATCACCAGGTTGAAGATCGGCGGCGCGCCATTGGCCGCCAGCACCCGCTGGGCGATGCGGGTGACGGCGATGGCGCTGAGCGGCGCCTGGTGGGAGGGCTTCCAGATCGTCGAGTCGCCGGCGACGGCCGCCACCATGGCGTTCCAGGCCCATACGGCGACGGGGAAGTTGAAGGCCGTGACGATGCCCACCGGCCCCAGCGGATGCCACTGCTCGTACATCCGGTGGTTCGGCCGCTCGGAGTGCATGGCGAGGCCGTAGAGCTGGCGTGACATGCCGACCGCGAGGTCCGCCATGTCGATCATCTCCTGCACTTCGCCGAGCCCCTCGGAGAGCACCTTGCCCACCTCCAAAGCCACCAGACGGCCCAGGTCGTCCTTGTGGCGGCGCAACTCGTCGCCCAACTGGCGCACGACCTCGCCGCGGCGGGGCGCCGGCCAGGTGCGCCACTCCTGAAAGGCGCGGACCGAGGCGGCAGCCACCCGCTCGTAGTCCTCCGCGGTGGCCAGGCGGACGGCGGCGAGGGGCTCAGCCGTCGCGGGGTTGAGCGACTCCACCCGCTCGCCGTGGGTATGGATCCAGTCGCCGTCGAAGGCGCCGGGATTCTCAGCCTCGACGCCGAGGGCGTCGAGGAGGGTTGAATGGTGGCTCAAAGTATCGGTAGGCATCGGGAATCTCTCCTGGAAGGGCAGGCATGCTGCAGGGTAGGTAAGGATATCACCTGAGGAGGCAAAGCCAAGGACTTGCACGGACTTTCACGGCCCCACACGGACAACCACGGACTGAGAGTGGAAATCGTCCTTGGTTGTCCGTGCAGGAGGCCCGCGGCCCGAGCCGCTACAATGCTCCTTCCATGGCCGGCCTCCTTCCTGCGCTGCTGCTCGCCCTCTTCGGCGCCTGGTGCGGCACGTTCGCGTGGGGAGCCACGGCGCCGGCGAGCGCGGCGGGGGTGGTCCTCTTGCTGGGGACGCTGGTCTGGATCGGCGTTCCGTGGCGCGATCCGCTGCGGCTGGGCGTTGCCGGGCGGCTGTTGCCGGCGGCCCTGTGGATCACCGCGGCGGCGTCCGCGTGGGCCTCGCCGGTGCCGCGGGCCGGCCGCGTCGCCATTCTGATGCTGCCCGCCTTCCTCGCTCTGCCGGCCGCCATGGCCCGCTGCTGGCGGCGCGAGGCGGACCGGCGGTGGGGCTTGCGCGCGCTGGCCTTGGTGGTGGCCGGCATCGCTCTCTGGTCCTTGATCGATTGGTGGTTCCTGGGCTCGCCCCGGCCGGCGATGCCCCTGGGGCACCACAACCTGCTCGCCGCCTGGCTGGTGATCCTCCTCCCTCTGTCCGTGCTGCCGGCTCGCGAGACGGGCCCCTGGCGCCTCGCGGGCCTCGCGGCCGGCAGCTTTGCCCTGCTGGCGATTCTGGCCAGCCGGTCGCTCGCCGGCTTCGCGGCCCTGGCCCTGGTGGCGGTGGCCGGTTTCGCCGGCCGGTCCGGCGAACGGCAGCGGCGCTGGTGGGCCATCCTCCTCGCGCTGGCCCTCCTCGTTTCGTTCATCCAGCTCCCGCGCCTGCTGCGCATCGCCTCCGGCCAGGATTCCTCGACGCGGGCCCGGTCCGCCTACGTGGCGGCGGGATGGCAGGGCTTCGCGGCCCGGCCGATCCTGGGCTGGGGGCCGGGCTCCGCGGCTTGGACGGCGGCGGCGTTTTTCGATCCGGTGCCGGGTGTGAACCCGCGCGGCGAGGCGGTGGGGGAGCTCCACTCGCTGCCGGTGCAACTCGCCTACGAGCTGGGGCTCACCGGCCTGCTCCTCTCTTTCGCCCTGCCGGTGCTGTTCTTCCTCCGCCGCATGGGGGAGCGCCAGGAGGGGCGGGACCCGGCGCTGCTCGCCGCCGGCCTCCTGGGGCTGATGGCTGGCGCCGTTGCCGCCCTCGGCAGCGGTGCGCTCGCCGTGACCGCTCTGCCGGTGGCCGCCGTGGTGGCGGCCGGCGCGGCGCTCGCGGGGAGCGGCCGGGGCAAGGCACGGCCGGAGTCGCCGTGGCCGGTGTGGGGTTACGCGGTGCTGGTGCTCCTGGCTCTCTTTCCCCTGGAGCGCGCGCATTGTCACTACGACCGGGCCGTCGCCGCGGACGTCCGGACCGACAGACAGCGAGCCGAGGCCGAGCTGGCCGAGGCGATGCGGCTCGATCCCGGCTTTCCCCTGTATCCGGCGCGGCTCGCGATGCTTTTGAACCGGCGGCCCGGGGCCAATCCGTCGGCCGCCGCCGAGCTCGCCCTGCGCGGCGCCGGGAAGGCGCGGGGCGTGCCGTCGCTCTGGACGATCGCCGGTATTCTCGGCTACACGGCCCAGCGGCCCTGGGCCGCCGACGCCTTGGATCGAGCCTGCAGACTTGATCCGTTCAACCCAATTCCTCCGTTCTATCAGTTACTTAACAAGCCTGGAGGGCCGGACGCGGCGGCGTACGGTGCCCACGCGCTGCTCGCGGAGCCACGGCTGGCCGCGGCGGTCTTCTGGGAGCGCCATCCGCCGCTGCTGGGCGGTGCGCTGAAGGCGGTCGAGACCTGGCCGGGGGTGGACGCGGGCTGGAAGCAGGCCCTGCTCGCGGCGGCCGGAACGTCATCGCCGCAGGGAACGCCAGGGCCTGTCGAGGTGCTGCCGCTGGTCCTCGACACCGCGGAGGCTGAGACGATTTCTCTCCCTGTCTTCCGCCGCCGCCAGTGGCCGGCCCGGTGGGGCCTCATTCAGGTCCGGAGCGAGGCCCTGGGCCGCTTCAATCTGCCGCCGGCCGCCGCGGCGCCGGCCACCTCGGCGGTTGCTTTCGCCGCGGTTCCCTGCCGCCGCCGGTCAGTTCGTGAGCAGGAACTGCTCAGGCCGTGAGCGCCTTCCCGGGGGCGGGAGGATCTCCACAACACCTGTTGAAAACCCTGTGGGAAAGCCCCCTCCCAGAGGGAGAAACGCTCGGCGCCACAGGGGTTTGCCGCTCTTTGCCCATTTTTTTGTGCAATCCAGGTAAGTGATTTTGAATCAGCGAGTTGAAAAATTTCGTCCGCTCTCTGGGGAGAGGTTTATGCGAAATTCTCTCCGCCGGAAGGGGCGATTTTCCACAATTTGAAGGCACGTCCTCCACGGAGGGCGTTTTAGGCGCCTGTTTAGCGGTGATACATCTCAGATACGAAGGGGCCGGCCATGAAGTGGGCCGGGTCGATCTGGCTTTGCAGGCAGACGCCCTGGACGTCCTCGGTGAGCAGGAAGCGGGCCGACTCCGCGAGACCGGCGGCGGTGGTCCCCTGGATGGCCTTGAGCCTGCGGGCCCCCACCTGGCGGGGGCGGATCAGGCGCGTGCTCTCCGCCCGCCGGAGACATCCCTGGCCGTCGCGGCCCTCGACGGCGGCATAGGTGACCACCAAGTCGTCCTCGACGAAGGGGACGGCCTCTTCCATCTTCCGCAGCAGGTAGCTCGTGAGGTCCACGCCGGCGGGGGCGCTCGCCAGGAGCTGCTCGATCCAGTCGTAGTGGCCCGGGTAGCGCAGGGTCTTGTAGTCGAGGTGGCGGACCTTGCCCGCTAGGGCGATGGGCAGGTCGGCCGCGCCGCCCGAGGTGAGGGCCTCTTCATAGACGATGCCATTGAGGACGATCATGGCCCGGTCCGCCAGCGACGGCCGGGTGGTGCGCTGGTGGTCGCGCAGGACGGTCGCCGGCTCGACGTACTCGGTGGCGACGCCGACGGAGCTCCAGGTGAAGCCGTAGAAGTGCGGCGGCCGCACCGTGGTGGTGAGGGCGCCGACGCGCATCTCCAGGCAGTCCACCGAATCGACCTTGTGCTCGCGGCAGAAGTCCTGGAAGAGGTGGTGCCCGAGGACGTCGATGTAGCCCGGCGCGAGCCCCGTCTGGAGGAGGAAGCCCTGCTCCGATCCCTCGGCGATCTCCAGGATCTCCTCGGTCTCCTTGACGTGCTCGGTGAGGTTGGCGTAGTGGATCGCGTGTTTGCGGGCGAGCCGCGCCATGCGCGGCGCCTCCTTGCCCGGCAGGCAATCGAGGAGGATGTCGGCTTGCGCGAGGACGGCTTCGAGATCGGCGCTGGTCCCCTCGGCGGGCAGGAGGAAGGAGTGAACTTCTCCCGGCCGGGTCGAGCCCTCGCGGATCCACGCCGCCGTGGCTTCAGCCCGGTCGCGGCTGGAGTCGCCGACGAAGAGATCGACCTCGAAGTCTCCGAGCTCCCGCAGGAGGAGGCCCGTGGCACTGCCCATGCCGCCGGCTCCGGCGATGACGATCTGGTGCTTTTTGCTCATGGCTTGACGCGCCTCCGTCGCGCGGCTCTCTCGGACGAGTCGCTCGCGGATCTCAAATCCCGTGCGGTGGTCTGGGTTTGCCGGGGCTGCGGTCTTTGGCGATCCGCGTCCCGGCGGGGGAGCCGGCGCATCCTAGCACCCGCCAATCACGGGGGTCAAACCAGGGGCGGGGTATCAACGCGCGAAGTCGGGAGCGGCGGGACGTCGGCGCACGGGCTGGCCGGCGAGGGCCGTCTTGTTGCGGCCCGTCTCCTTGGCCACGTACATGGCGGCGTCGGCCAGGCGCAGGAGGGTGCTCTTGCTGGCGTCGAGCGAGAGCTCGGGCTCCAGGTGCAGCCGCAGCGTGGCGATGCCGATCGAGCAGGTGATGCCCTTCAGATGCAGCGGGTCCGGCTGGATGTCCCCCGGAGCGTCGCAGAAGGTCGCGCCCACGATCTCCGCCCGCAGGTCCTCGGCGACGTCGATGGCCGCTTCGAGCTCGTAGCCGGGAAGCAGCAGCACGAACTCGTCGCCGCCGTAGCGGGCCGGGATGCCTCCGAACGGCTTCACCTTGCGGCGCAGCAGGCGCCCGACCTCGCGCAGCACCTGGCTGCCGGCCAGATGGCCATGCGTGTCGTTGACGTGCTTGAAGTAGTCGAGATCGAGGAACAGCAGCGAGAGGTCGAGGTTCTCGGCCCGGCAGCGGGCGATGGTTTCCGACAGCACGATGTGCAGGTAGCGGTCGTTGTAGAGCCCCGTCAGGTTGTCGCGCTTGGCGATCTCCTGCGCCTGGCGGCCGTCGAGCACGTTCTGGATGGAGATCGAGATGTAGCCGGCGAAGATCTCCAGGAGGTTGCGGTCCTCCAGGCTGTAGCCCGGGGCGTCCCGGCGGTTGATCAGCTCCAGGACGCCGCAGACCTCCTGCTCGATGCGGACGGGGATGGCGACCAGCGACTGCGTCTGATATCGGGTCTGCTCGTCCATCGCCCGGTAGAAGAAGCGGTCGCTGGGAGCGTAGGGAGTGGAGTAGGTCTCACCCGTCATGTAGACGCGGCCGGCGATCCCCTGGTCGGCGGGAATGGCCTGGCCCACCAGGCAGGACGACTTGTCGCCGAAGGCGGCGATAAAGGTGAGGGTGTTCTGGCGCCGGTCGTCCTTCTTGCCCGCCGGATCGTCGAGCAGGATCGAGCCGGCGGCCGAGGGCACGAAGCTGTTGGCCCGGCGCAGCACCTCCACCAGGTTCTCGGCGAGGCTCAGCTCCAGCGGGAAGGTAGGATTGGCGCGGCGCCGCTCCAGGAAGCGCTCGAGCTGCACGGGCTCCAGGGAGTGGTACGCGTCCGGCGTGCGAAATCCTTCGTCTTGCGTCATGCTGGCCCGTAGCAAGTCGTCACCCACGTCTTCCGTGCCGTCTTCCGTAATAATCGGCGCCTCGAAGCTTCATCGCTGACCTCGAGCAGACTGCGAATTGTGAGGGCCGACGCGCGCGACGATAGCAGAAGTTGCGGTCCAACGAAACCGGCGTATTTTCGCCGGACTCCCACAAACGCACACTCATTGTAACCGGCGCAGCAGCCGGCGGCTGCGACAGAGCGCATCGGCGCGCAGTGTGTCCGTGGTGGAGAGCTGCGGCGCGTGGCGCAGGTAGTCGAGCTCGTCGAGCAGTGCTTCGAGCTCGGCGAGGCTCGCGTCACCCACCGGGTGCCGGGCCAGCGCCGCGCTCCACTTCGTGGCCGGCGTGGAGCGGGGGATTCTCCAGCGCTCCGCGAGGAAATCGCGCCAGGCTTCCTCCAGGCGCGCCGCCACCTGGCGCGGGCGCTCGGCCGCGACCTCGGAGAACACCTGCTCCAGCCGCGCCGCCGCCGGGCTCGCGACCGCGCGACCGGCCTGTCCCCCGAACGAGCGGCGGCGCAGGAGGAGAAACACCAGGGCGAGCCCCGAAGGCACGGCGAAGACCCACGGCAGCAGGCGAGCCCAGCGCCCGTCGGCGCGGTTCCTGGGTTCGAGAGCCGCATGGACGGGGTGAGGCTCGCCGCTTCCCGCCGCTCCGATCGAGCCAATGGGACCGACCTTGGGCCGCGGCAGGGCCGTCAGATCCAGGGCCGGCGCGGTGGCCGTCCGGAACTCGCGGGAGACGGGATCGAAGTAGGGAACCCGGGGCGGATCGAGCTGGTAGCTTCCCGCGCGGCCGGGGACCACCACGTAGCTCCAGGAGCGCCGGCCCCGCACGGTGGTGCCGGAGAGCTCGTCCTTCCCCTCCCGTTGCGGCGGATAGAGCGTCAACCCGGACGGCACGGTGACCTTCGGCTCCGGCAGCCCCTGGAGGTAGCCGGTGCCCACGAGCTGCACGGTGAGCGTCGCGGCCTCTCCGAGCCGGAGCTGGCGCGGCTCCAGCCGGGCGGTGAGCGCGAGCTGCCCCACGGCGCCGGCGAACCCGGGCGGCGCGGGCGGCAGGGGCTGGACGTCGAGGGTCTGCCCCTCGGTGTGCAGCCGGATGGTCTCGGGCCGGAGGCTGGCCGGGCCGAAGAAGATGCTCCGGTCGTAGTGATCCACCGTCAGGTCGAGGGTCGCTCCCTCGATGGAGAAGGCGCCGGCGCGCAGGGGAAACAGGGCCTTCTGGATCAAGGGCACCCGGCCGTAGCGCTTGCCGTCGAGCTCCACCATCTCCATGGGCGGATGCTGGGGGATCGGGATGTCCTGCACCCAGAAGCCCTTGAACGACGGCAGGGCGGCCGGCGCGATGTTGGCGATGTCCTCGCGGGTGAAGAGGTAGATGGTGTAGAGCACCTGCTGCCCCACCACCGGCCGGGGCGGCTGCATCTCGGCCCGCAGAAAGACGGCCGGCTGCTGAGGGCCCTGGGCCGGGCGCCAGCGCGGCATCATGCGTCCGAAGAACTGCTTGAACGGATCGTCCTCGTCGTCGTCGCGGTTGCGCTGCCGCTGCGCCTGCTGGGTGGGCTCCTTCTGGACGCGGATCTCGCGGTCCGGGAGCTGGATCTGCTTGTCCTGGATCTGCACCACGACGTTGTGGACGCCCGCCTTGCCGAGCCCCTGAGGGCGGAGCTGCCAGGTGAGGCGGAAGGTGCGGCTGAAGTGGCCGTTGGTCCAGCGCATGTCCTCGAACTGGGAGGGATCGCCCGCGGCTTCCAGGTTGTCGAGCTGAAGGCTGGGGCGGAAGCGCAGGCTGGAGACGCCCTCGCCGCGCACCTCGATGGTGAAGAGCGCGGCTTGGTCGATGCCGATGACGGGAGGCTCCAGCGTCGCCTTCACCTCCACCTCGCCGGCCATTGCCGGGGTGACAGGCAGCGCGGCGACCGCGAGGGCCAGCAGAAGGAGAGGGGTCGTCCTCATCACCAGTCCTTCCCCTTCGCGGCGTGCTGCTTGGCGCGGCGGGCCGCCTGCTCGCGGCGCTGCTGGCGCTCCAGGTTCTCCACCGCCGCGAGCACCGACGAGGCCTCCTGGGCGCTCATCTCCGGCTGGTTGCGGAACTGGGGGAGCCCACTGCCCTGGCCCTGCTGATTCTGCTTCTGGCCGCCCTGCTGCTGCGGCTTCTGATCCTGTTGGCCGTTCTGCGGCTTCGGGTTCTGATCGGGGCGGCCCTTGCCCTGCGAGTCCGAGGGATCCTGATTCGGCGAGCGGTTGCCGCGCGAGCCCTTGGGAGTGCCCTGGCCGCCCATCTTCTGCTTCTGCTCCTCGCGCAGGGCGAGCTCCAGGTTGTACTTGGCGTCCTGGTTGTCCGGCTGGAGGCGCAGCGCCTGCTTGAAGGCCTCGGCCGCGCCGGCCGCGTCGCCGGCGGCCAGGCGGGCGCCTCCCAGGTTGTAGTGAGCGGCCGGAGCGAGATCCCGGCTGGCGCGCTTCACGGCCTTTTCGAGCGGCGTCACCGCCTGGCGGCCATGGCCGGCGCCCAGGCGGGCCGTGCCGGCGTCATATTGGACGAGCGGATCCTCCGGCGCCAAGCGCAACGCCGTATCCGCCGGCTCCACCGCCTCCCGCGGTTTCCCCTGCTTCTGCGCGTCGAGCGACCGCTCGACCCGCTCCCGGGGGTTGTACAGCCAGCGCTCCACCCAATCCGGCCAATGCGGCTGCCAGGAGAAGGGGAGAGACGGCAGGGCGATCAGCATCAAGGCGGGCAACATCGTCGAGCGTGCGAAGACCGCCGTCCCATCCGTCCGATGGGTCCGATCCGTCTGATCGGTCCTATGGGCTCTGGTCTTCGCTCCCGCGAAAGGCCCCCGAGCCAGATGAATCAGCAAAGCCAGCACCGCCAAGGCCAGCGGCCACTGGAACCGCTCCTCCAGCGTGCTCAGGCTCTGGCTCTCGAACGTCCGCTTCTCCATGCGGTCGATCTGCCGCACCAACGGCGTGGGATCGGCGGCGGCGCTGGTGACTCCCAGATAGGAGCCGCCGGTCGCCCGGGCGAGCTGCGCCATCACCTCCGGGTGAAGGCGGGTGACGACGACGTTGCCGTCGGCGTCCCGCTTGGTCTCGCCGGCTGAGCCGGGGATGGGCACCGGCGCGCCGTCGACCGTTCCGATGCCGAGGGTGTAGGCCACGACGCCCGCTTCCTTGAGCTTGGCCGTCTCGTCCTCGAGGCCGCCGCCCCAGTCCTCGCCGTCGGAGAGCAGCACCAGCACGCGGTGCTTCTCGGTCCCCTGGCCGAAGGTGCGCAGCGCCATGTCGATGCCGCTGGCGAGCTCCGTGCCCGGCGTCGGCATCGAGCCCGGATCGATGGTGTCGAGGAGCAGGTCGAGCACCGCGCCGTCGAGCGTCAGCGGCGAGAGCATGACGCCGTCGCCCTCCGCCTGCACCAGCCCCACCCGGTTGCCGGGCATCGCCCGCGCCATGCGGCGCACCAGCGACTTGGCGACGTAGAGGCGCGACGGCGGCACGTCGCGGGCGCCCATCGAGAGCGAGGAGTCGAGGAGGAACACTACGTCCACGCCCTGGCGCTCCACCTTCTGCTGGCCGGCTCCCCAGCGCGGCCGGGCGAGCGCCAGGGCGGCGCCGAGCACCGCCACCGCCAGCCAGAGCACCGAGAGGGCGACGCGCCGCTGCGAGTAGCCGGGCAGCAGGCGGTCCCACAGGCCGCGGGTGGCCCAGGCGGCGTCCGCGGCGAAGCGGCGGCGCCATAGCCAGAGGCTGAGCGCCGCCACCGCCGGAGCGAGCAGCGCGAGCCACAGGAAGAAGGGAGCGCCGAAGGTCATGGCTCGGCCGTGACCTCCAGGCCGGCGGCGGCCAGGGGCAGCAGGAGGAAGGCGAGCCCCGCCCACACCAGCGGCGGGAATGCCTCCTGGTAGCGGACGTAGCGCTTGACCTTGATCGGCGTCTTCTCCAGGCGGTCGATCTCGTGGAAGATGCGCTGCAGGCCTTGCGTGTCGGTGGCGCGGTAGAACTGGCCGCCCGTGCGCGCGGCGATCTGGTGCAGCAGCGCCTCGTCGACCGGCACGTCCATCATCACCTTGCGCGTCACGATCTGGCCGGTCACCGGGTCCTGCATCGACAGGGGCACCGGCACCCGGCCGAGCGCGCCCACGCCGATGGTGTAGACCTTGATCCCCAGCCCCTTGCAGAGGGCCGCGGCGGATCCCGGATCAATGGCGCCGGCGTTGTTGGCGCCGTCGGTGACCAGCACCATGACCTTGGTCTTGGCGGCGCTGTCACGCAGCCGGGCCGCGCCGCTCGCGAGCGCCACGCCGATGGCCGTGCCGTCCGGTAGGGTGTTGAGCTGCACCGAGTCGACGAGCATCGAGAGCATCTCGCGGTCGGTGGTCAGAGGCGCCCGGGTCAGCGCGCCGCCCGAGAAGACGACAATGCCGATGCGGTCGCCCGGCCGGCCGGCGATGAACTCCTTCACCACCTGCTTGGCGACGCTCAGACGATCCTTGGGCTGGAAGTCCTCGGCCCCCATGCTGCCCGAGATGTCGAGCACGATCTCGATGTCGATCCCCTCGGTGAGGCTCTCCTCCCAGGCGTAGCCGAGCTGCGGCCGGGCGAGGGCGAGCGCCAGGCAGGCCAGGGCCGCGAGACGGGCGTAGAACGGCAGGTGCAACCGCCAGGCGCCGCGCCACAGTCCCTTTCCGGCCCCGGAAGGAAGCCGGCTGTAGGTGAGCGCCCCGAGCGCCGCGGGGTTGGAGCGACGGTGATGGAGCCACGCGAGCAGGGGGATCGCCAGCAGCAGCAGCAGCCACCAGGGGCTCGCGAGGTTCGGGAAGAGGCGGGTCATCCCGCCGCCTCCAGTTTCTGCACGAGCGCTTCGGGCTCACGGGGCGCGAGATGGGATTCGAGCTCTCCGGCCAGCCGGCGGACCGTCTCCACCCGCTCCCGCGCCTTGAGCGGATCCACGTCCTGTCGGGCGAACTTCACCAGATCGCAGGCCCGCAGCAGCTCCACCGACTGGCGGGCGACGAGCCCGGGCATGCGTCGGGAGAGGAGCTGGCGCTGGATCTCGGCGGTGGTGCTCTCGACGGCGGGGAAGGGGAGCCGCCGGCCGAGGTAGCGCCGCAGGGCCAGGCTCAACCGGGTATGGAGCGACACCATCGAAGGCTCGGCGGCCAGCCGGTCGAGCTCGGCCGCAAGCTCTTCGAAAGGCGGCAGCACCGGGACCGCGATCGTGCCCGCGGCCATCTTGGGGCGGCGCCGCAGCAGCCAGAGGCCGGCCAAAGCGAGAACGGAAAGGACGCCGAGAGTCCACCAGAAGCGGGACCCGATCCCCAGCGGGCGCATGGCGGCGGGCGGCTTGGGAATGGGGTTTTTCTCCTCCGCCGGAATCACCGAGCGCACGGCGAGCGCCAGGCCGGCGGGGGTCTGGAAGCGCAGGGTCCCCTGCTTGACGGGAACCTCCACCGCCACCGGAGGCAACGGCACGCTGCCGGTCCGGAACGCCCGCAGGGTCAGCGTCTGCTGCCAGGTGGTGACGCCGTCGCGCTCGCCGGTCTTCAGCGGCGCATCCTTCTCGATGATCTCGGCCTCGCCCCAGGTCTGTTGCCAAAGGGGGAACCGCGGCGCGCCGGCCAGCTCCGCCGTCCGCGCCGTCACCGTGACGACCGCCTGCGCCGCGTCACCCACCGTGATGCCGTTGGGCGCCAGCGACACGTTGACCGGCGACGTCTGGGCGAGGGCGGGAGCGGCAGCCAGGGCGAGGAGGAGGAGGCTCCAGCGGGAGCAATGAGGGACAATCACCGCCGCAACCTCTTCTTCCGCGCCTCGAAGAACGCCAGCAGCGTGTTGATGTACGGCCGGTCCGTCCGCAGCTCCAGGCGGTCGACTCCCAACCGGCGGGTGAGCTTGAGGAAATCGGCCCGCTCCCGGCGCCGCTGCTCGGCGTGGCGGCGGGCGGAGCGCCGGCCGCTGACCAGGGCGGTTTTGCCCGTCTCGGCGTCGCGCAGCACGACGGGTCCCACGGCGGGGATCTCCTGATCGCGGGGATCGACGATCTCCACCACCACCAGGTCGTGCCGGGAGGCCGCGGCCTTGAGGGCGCGCACCGGGGGCGGCCCCAGGAAATCGGAGATGAAGAAGAGGACGCTGCGCCGCTTGAGCGTGGCGAGTACGGCGGCGAGGCCGCGCTCGAGGTCCGTGCCGCCGTGGGCGGGGCGGTCGAGGATCTCGCGCACCAGCCGCAGCACGTGCGTGCGCCGCCGGCGGGGCTCCAGGAACAGCTCCAGCCGGTCGGACACCAGGGCGGCGCCCACGCGGTCCTGATTGCGCAGCGCCGCGAAGGAGAGCAGGGCCGCGATCTCCGCCGACAGCTCGCGCTTCAGGATCGCCCGCGAGCCGAACGAGAGGCTCCCCGAGACGTCCACGACCAGAAAGACGGTGAGGTCCCGCTCCTCGACGTACTTCTTGATGAACGGCGTGCCCATGCGCGCGGTGACGTTCCAGTCGATCGTCCGCACGTCGTCGCCCGGCTGATAGGGGCGCACCTCGGCGAACTCCATGCCGAGCCCCTTGAACACCGAGTGATAGTCGCCGGCCACGCCCTGATCCACCATGCGGTTGGTGGCGATCTCGATGCGCCGCACCTTGCGCATGAGATCCGCGGGAAGGGCGGTGCTCCGCGGCTTGGCCAGTGCAGGAGACTGGCCAGCCTTCCCTTCAGAGGTGCGACGGCGCGAGAAGAGACCGAACATCGGACACCTCGCGGACTTAAGGAACCGGAATGCGGTCGAGCAGGCGGCCGATCAGCGCGTCGGTGGAGATCTCCTCGGCCTCCGCCTCGTAGGTCGGCACGATACGGTGGCGCAGCACGTCCGGCGCCAGCTCTTTGACGTCCTCGGGGATGACGTAGCCGCGGCCGCGAACCAGGGCCAGGGCCTTGGCGGCGCGGGCAAGATAGATCGTGGCCCGCGGCGAGGCGCCGTAGGAGATCAGGTCGGTGAGATCGGGCAGGCCCGCCGCGCGCGGATCGCGGGTGGCGAGCACGAGATCGAGAATGTAGTTGCGAATCTTGGCGTCGAGATAGACGGCGTCCACCACCTCGCGCAGGGCGAGGAGGCGGTCCCGCTCCAGCACCGGCGAGGCCTTGAGATCGCCGGCCACCAGCATGCGGTCGAGGATCTCGCTCTCCTCCGAGCGCGACGGGTAGTTGATCTTCAGCTTCATCATGAAGCGGTCGACCTGCGCCTCGGCCAGCGGATAGGTTCCCTCTTGCTCGATGGGGTTCTGCGTGGCGAGCACCATGAACGGCTCGGGCAGGTGATAGCTCCGGTCGCCCAGCGTGACCTGCCGCTCCTCCATGGATTCGAGCAGGGCCGACTGCACCTTGGCGGGCGAACGGTTGATCTCGTCCGCCAGCAGGAGGTGGGTGAACACCGGACCGCGGCGGGCGAGGAACTCGCCGCTGCGCTGATCGTAGATCAGCGTGCCGACGAGGTCGGCGGGCAGCAGGTCCGGGGTGAACTGAATGCGCTGGAAATCGATCGCCAGCGTCTGGGCGAGCGTCTTGACCGCCAGGGTCTTGGCGAGGCCCGGCACGCCTTCGATGAGCACATGGCCGCGGGCGAGGAGGCCCACCAGCAAGCGGTCGAGCAGGTAGTCCTGCCCGACGATCACCCGGCGCAGCTCGGACTCGATGCGCTTCAGGGTCAGGGTTTCGCGTTCTACGTCTCGGTTCAGTGTGGCGACATCGAGTTCCATGGTCACTCCTGGCTGGAAGCCTGGGCTGCAAGCGGGGTGCCATGGGCCACCCCTGACGAATACCCCTAAGAATACAAGAGACTTGCGGCGTTTGAGCCATCTGGAGCCGGTCCGCTCCGGCGTCTAACCAGGCCAAATTGGCACGTGCTCTGGAGCCTCTGATACGGTTCGGAGGTGCGCAAGCCCCCGCTACGGAAATCCCTCGGCCAGCATCACCTCACGAGTGGTGCCCTGACGCGGCCCCTGGTCGAGTTCCTCGGCCCCTTTTCGGGGGATCTTGACAGAGTCCTGGAGATCGGCCCCGGAGGGGGAGTCCTGACCGCCGAGCTGCTAGCCGCCGGAGCGAAAGTGACCGGCTGGGAGCTGGACGCCGGCTGGGCCATTCATCTGCGGCGAGCCCTGCCGGACCCGCGTCTCGCCTTGGTGGTGGGAGATGCCCTCCAGATCGCCTGGGACCATCTCCGAGCGCCGACGCTGGTAGCCGGCAACCTCCCCTACAACGTCGCGACCGCCATCCTCGAAGACCTCCTGCCGCACCACGCGAGAGTGCCGAAAGCCGCCTTCCTCGTTCAGAAGGAGGTGGCGGACCGCATCGTGGCCACGCCCGGCACCGACGCCTACGGTTCCTTCAGCGTCCTCGTGGCCGCTTGGGCGCACCCGCGCCTCCTGGGGAAGGTGAAGCCCGGAAGCTTTCGTCCGCCCCCCAAAGTCGACAGCGCCTTCGTCGGCCTAGTGCTGCACCCGCCGCCCGCGCCCGAGGATCAGATGTCCGCCTTCGTCACCTTCGTGAGGCAGGCCTTCGCGCAGAGGCGAAAGACTCTGCGGAACTCATTGGGTGCAGCTTGGGGAAAGGAGAGGGCGGCCTCGGTACTGGCTGCGGCCGGCATTCCGGAGAGGGCGCGGGCGGAGGAGTTGGGGTTGGGGGAGTTTTTGGAGGTTTTTGGAGGGTGGAGGAAGTCAACAAAAGCGGAGTAACGCTGCCTGCCGCTGAACGTCACTGAGGAAACCGTCCTCCTCGAAGGCGCCGCGCTGGTACCCAGCTCGGACTGGCAGGCGCGTTTGCTGATGCGGAAGAGCTGAGGGTTCCTTGCGGCGTCCCGGAACGATCTTGAGGCGCCACGCGCCGAGCTTGCGGCGCCTCGGCCATCAGATCCTTCATCCCGGATCTCGGCACCTGGAGGTTTTGGACAGCCTCATGCGGAGCCCTCAGGCCTCAGCGAAGCTCACGACCGATGCTCACCTCGCAGCGCTTGCCATCGAGCATCAAGCGGAGTTCCATTCGAACGACGGCGATTTTGCACGATTTCCGGGCTTGCGCTGGACGAACCCCCTCCGGTGACGGAAACCCAGCCCGGCAGGGCGACGGTCCCGTAGCCCCGGGTGTCGCCGGGGAACCGGGCAAACCCGGGGTGGGAAATGCCGGCGACCGGCAACCCGGGGAAATTCCAGGGGAAATGCGGGGTGGGATTCAATCCGGCCCTGCGGGGACCGGCCACGTCTCCCATCCCCGGGTTCACACCGGCTCCGCCGGTTACCACCCGGGGCTACGGGACCGTCGCCCTGACGGGCTGGCGGTATCGCCCCGCCGGAGGTCGTTGTTGTTCGGGGTGGTGTGGCCGCCGCTGAGACGTCCCGCCGTTGTGGACCTGCGGAGGGTGTCGTGGACGGGCTGGGAGCGTCTCTACGTCCTTCGGTGGGAGGTTCACCCCATTGGGAGCTCCACCGTAAACACCGTTCCCTGCGGGGCGTTGTCCTCCACCCGGATCGAGCCCTGGTGATCGGTGACGATGCGGTGGACGATGGCCAGCCCTAAGCCGGTGCCTCGGCCTTTGGTGGAGTAGTAGGGGAGGAAGAGCTTCTCTTTGGCGTCGGGAGAGATGCCACGGCCGGTGTCGGTCACCTGGATCTCGAGGTGGCCGTCGACCGGGCGGGCCAGGACGGTGACGCGGCCGGGGGCTTCCGTGGCTTCGACGGCGTTGTCCAGCAGATTGATGAGCGCCCTCTTGACCTGCTCGCCGTCGATCCAGACGGTGGCGAGAGTGGGGTCCACCACGGAGCCGACGTCGACGCCGGGCTTCAGGTTGCGGTAGAGGTGGAGGGTCTCGGTCACCAGACGGTCGAGGTCCACGGGCGCCGGGCGGGGACGGGGCATGCGGGCGTAGCGGGAGAACTCGTCCACCATTCCCTGGAGCGTCACCACCTCGCGGACGATGATGTCCACCCCCTCTTCGATGGCTGCGGTGAGGCCGGGATCTCCCAGGCGGCTCTTGCGCTGCAATCTCTCGGCGGCGAGGCGGATGGGGGTGAGCGGGTTCTTGATCTCGTGGGCGATGCGCCTCGCGGCCTCGTTCCAGGCGGCGAGCTGCTGCGCCTTGATCAGCTCCGTCAGGTCCTCGATCACCAGCACCTGCCCCTGCAAGGCTCCCTCCGCGTCGCGCAGGGCCGTCACCTTCACGTCGAAGGTCTTCCACTCTCCTCCGAGCGTGAGGTGGACCTCTTTGTTGCTCCCGGACTCCCTCAGCACGGCCGCCAGCTTCGATCTTTCGCGGTCGCCCCAGGCGTCGGCGACGGCCCGGCCCACGACCTCGTCCTCGCGCTGGCGCAGCATGACCAGGGCGGCGCCGTTGCAGGTGAAGATCTTCCCCTCCGAGTCAATGGAGACGACGCCGGCCGCGACGTTCTGGAGAATGGCCGCGATCAGCGCCCTTTCCGAGGCCAGCCTTTCGTTGCTCGTGGTCAGCTCCCGGTTGCTGAGCTCCAGGGCGCCCTTGTTGCTTGCCAGCTCGTGCGTCATGCGATTGAAGGAGTCGACCAGCACGCCGAGCTCGTCGTCCGCCGGCACGTCCACCCGGTGCGAGAGGTCGCCGCCGCTGATGATGCGGGTCCCCTCGGCCAGGGCGAGGATGGGCACGGTCACGCGCCTCGCGAGATAGAGGCCGGTCCACGACGAGGCGAGGAGGATGACGAGCGTCACCATCACGAAGAGCAGCATGTGGCTCGCCTTCAGCTCGTCCTTCTGTACTTCGAGCTGGCGGTAGGCCTGGAAGTCCTGCACCAACTGCTCGCGCTGCGCCGCGAGGACGGGATCGAGCAGCGTGCCCACGATGACGATCACCGGCGGACGCACCTTCGCCCGCTCCTCCTCGGTCGTGGGGATGGGCGGCAGCTCCGTCCCGGTCGAGGAGGCCACGGCGGCGAGCAGCAGGCTGCCTTTCGTGCCGGTCGCTCCGGCGGCGGCGGTGGCCTGTCCTTTCTTGGCCGCCTCCTCCAGGAACGAGCGATCCGGCTCCGGCAGGTCCCGGATGCCCGTCTGCGTGTCAACCATGGCGTTGACGAGCTCGCGCCCCTCGTAGACGGCGAGGAGGTCGAGATGCAGGCTCTCCAGCAGCTCCGTCATCCGCCGGTTGAGGCGCGGGCGCTGGTTGGCGTCGCGCAGGTCGAGGCCGCGGATCTCCTGGAGCACCTGGGTGGCGTCGCGGGTGTTGGTCTTCTCGATCTGGTCATAGAGGGCCTGGGCCACGGCGTTGCCCCGCTCCAGGGCAGGTGCCACCGGCGTATTGAACCAGCGGTCGATCGATCCCTGGAGCAGCTCGCTGGCGATGGCGAAGAGGAGCAGCACGGGGATCAGCGACATGCCGACGTAGGTCACGACGAGCTTGAACTTGAACGCCGAGCCGAGCACCTTCTGGCGGCGCTCGACCAGCAGCTTGATGAGGTTGCGCAGCAGGACGAAGACGACGCCCAGGATGAGGATGACGTTGACGTCCCAAAGCACGAACATCAGCACCCGGTTGGTCACCAGGGCCGCAGGCAGGTCGCGCCCCCGCACCGCCATGTAGTACATGGCCGTGAACAGGAACAGCAGGGCGCCGAAGCCGCCGAAGATCAGGCGGTAGTTCTTGCGGTGGCGGCGGAGCTTGTCGCGGAGGGACATGGGGGATCTGGTCTCGCGTCGATTCTACTCGGCGGTTTGCGTGGCGGGGGCGAAGACCCTCATCACCCCGGCCCTCTTCTCCCAGCCTCCCCCCCGCCCGCCGGGAGAAGAGGGAGTGGTTAGCCTGGGAAGAAGAAAAGAGGGAAGCTTTTTTAAGCCCCCTCTCTCCCGGCCGGTGGGGGGGAGGCTGGGAGAGAGGGGGTTGGGGGAGTGAGGGTTCGCCCCGAAGGGGCGCCTTTCAGTCACGATGACGCCGCCTTGAGGCCAGCCATGGGTTCTTTTCCTCATGGCGTCTGCGGCGCGCGGAACTTCGGGGACTCCTTCCAGTCCGTCTTGATGGAGACCGGGATGAAGGAGAGGAGGGTGCGCGAGCCGGTTTCGGCCTGGATCTTGAGCAGCGCGCGCCCCTGCCTGGGGAGGCTCGCCACCTCGAAGACGGGGAGACGGTCGATCACCGTCATCGCCTCCTGGAGGGCCTGGCGGTCGCGCAGGGTCCTGCTCTCGATGAGCTTGTCGTTCAGCTTGTAGTGGACGGTGTAGGAGCGGGCCACGGCGTCGTACATCGCCACCACTTCCAGGGTCACGTCCTGAAGCTTCTGGTCCCACCAGCGCTTGCGGTCGCGGTCGAGCTCGATCCGATAGAGGATCGACGTGGGCAGGCCGCTGTCCACGCGCTCGGAGAGGCGATGATCGAAGGCGTCCTGCAAGGCGAAGCTGGCCAGCACTCTCTCGCCGTCGAGCGTGACCTTGATTTCGGAGATCTTGGCGTCCGCCAGGGCCTGGGAGACGAAGAAAAAGAAGCCGAGGAGCGCGAGTTTCGCTCTCATTCGGAACGGCAGTCTATCGTATTTCCCTGGCGGCCTACGGCTCGAAGTAGCCGTCCTGCGTGCGGGCCACGAGGCCGTCCTGCACCTCGACCCGCACCGGGTGCCAGGTGCCTTTGCCGCCGGTGCGGCGGGGGGTGATCCCCAGAACGTATTGATCTCGCAACTCGGAGAGCAGAGCGGTCAGGGTGGCGGGGATCTCCTCGACTCCGGCGAGGTCCGCGATGCGGCCGCCGCTGCCCAGCACGGCGGCGCGCAGGTGATCGAGCTCCCTCTGGTGGCTGGGAGCGTCGCGCCAAGCCGAGTTGATGAGGATCTTCTTGCCCTTGACGGCGTCCGTGTCGCCCCGCAGGCGCAGCCAGTAGAGGGTCACCTGGCGCCTCGCGATGGCCCGGGCGGCGTCGATCGAGAGGACGCTCTCGACATCCACTCCGTCTGAAAGCAGCACGGCGATCTTCCGGCCGCGACGGGTCTCCAGGCGCTTCGAGGCGAGGTAGAGGGCGTCGTTGAGGGCCGTGCCGCCGCTCGCCGTCACGCCCCGCAGCCCCAGGGTGAGCACGGGCTGGATGCTGGTGAAGGGGGTCTCCAGCAGGACGTGGTCGGAGAACAGCATGAGCTTCGCCTGATCGAGGGCGCCCATGCCGGCGAAGAAGGCCCTGGCGCCGTCGAGCGCCTTCTCCAGTCGCCCGCCCGCCATGCTGGAGCTGGCGTCCACCAGCAGCACGGCGGTGAAGGGGGCGTCGCCCCGTCCGAAGGTGGCGAGGGGCTGCTCCACGTCGTTGTCGAAGACCTTGAACTCCTGGCGGCTGAGATAGAGCATGGGCCTTCCGTCGCGGTGGACGGTGACGAAGAGCTGCTGGAGCTCCACCTGCACCTCGGCGTCGGCCTGGAGCTTCGGAGTGGTGATGGAGGCCTTGACCTCGGCTCCGCCGGCCGTGCGGGCCACCGCCTCCAGCTTGTGCTGCTTGTTCTCCTCGCCCGCGTCGACGAGGACGCGGAAGGGCGCCCGCTCGGCCACTCCGGCCGGCTGGCCGTCGAGGAAGACCTCCACCCTCTCGACCGGCGTCCCCGGGGGCACGATCTCCACCCGTACCTCGACCTCGCCGAGGATGGGCTCGCCCGGACCCGGCTGGACGATACGGACCTCGGCGGCCCAGGCCGGCAGGGAGAGCAGGAAGAGAAGGACGGCGAGGAGTCTGACGGGGCTCATGGCGCCGTCTTCTCCAGGGCCGCGGCGAGGGCGGGGAGTTGGGCGATGGCCTCCTGGGTGAGGGCGGCGAGGGTCGACGCCAGGGGCTCCTCGGGCGGCAGGCTGTAGCGATGGCGGGCGGCGCCGCCTCCGCCGCCCATCTCGGGCTTGAGAGTGGCCACGGTTTGGCGGGCGGCGATGCCCAGCCAGCTCGTCTCCTGAAGCTCGGCCAGCAGCAGGGTGAGCTTCTCGTCGCCGGGCAGGCGCTTCAGGCCCTCGCGCAGCGTCGCCTCGGCCCGGGTGGGATTCTTGGCGGCCAGTTGCAGGCGCGCCAGCTCCTGGTAGGCGAGGGCGAGGCGCCAGACCTCGGTCTCGTCCGCGAGGAGGGCGGTGAGCTTCGGCTCGGCCTCGGCGGCGCGGCCCATCCTCGCCAGATCGACCGCTTGGCGCAGCCGCGCCTCGCGGTGCTCGGGATGGGCGTGGAGGAGGGCCTCCAAAGGCCGGGAGGCCGCCGCGTGATCGCCCCGGCGCTCGGCGTCGGCGGCGATCTCCAGAAGGGCGATCTCGTCTCCGGGATCGTCAGCCAGCACGCGGCGCAAGGTCTCCTCGCCCACGTGCCGGGTGCCGCTGCGCATCAGCTCGGCGCCGAAGACGGCGAGGAATTGGTGGGCCAAGCGAGCGTCACCCTTGCCGGCGCGCAGCAGATCGATTCCCTGAAGGAAGACGGCGCGGGCCACCGTCGAGCCCTGGAGGCGGTGCCGGTCCGTGGCCTCCCGGTAGAGCCGCTGGTGGAAGCGCAACACGGGCACCAGGCTTTTGGGATCGGCACCGGCCAGCTCTTTCTCGGCGCCGGCCTCGACCTCCACCAGCCGCTCCAGGGGCATGGGATTGGCGCGCTGGAGGAGGGAGTCCTCGAACGTGGCCGCGGCGGCCAGCGCCTCCGCCTCCCGGCCGGCGGCGAGGCGCGCCAGGATCTCGCGGTAGCCCGTCCGCGCGAGCGCCCGCAGCTTTCGCCCCTCGGCGGTCTCGGGGGGTGGAGCGGGAGGCGGGAGCGGGGCCGGCGCGGCGTTGGCGGCGACGGCCGCGGGGGCGTCGTCGGGAAACGGCGGGGGATCGAGGGAGCCGAGATCCGCCGTGCGCGCCGTCGGCCGGGGGTCCGCGGCGGGGCGCGCCGAGGGGAGCGGCGCGTTCTTCAGGCTCGCGAGATCGGGGATGGTGATGGAGAAGTTGCGCACCGCGAGCTTCCCGGTGTCGAGATTGCGCACCAGCATCCGTAGCGAGTAGGCGCCGGGCTTGAGGTCGAGGCCGGCCAGGAAGTCGACGCCGTCGCGCTCCACGGCGGCGCGCTGCGAGCCGAGATCGATCTCGATCCTCTCCAGCGCCGACCCCGCGATGCCCTCGCCGGCGCCGAGGGCGTAGAGATCCCCCTCGATCCGCAGGACGGTCTCCGTCTGCCCCGCCAGGAGGTCCTTGCCGCCGAGCCGCACCCGAACCAGGAGCCTTGCCCGGGCCGCCGCGTTCCCCTCGCCGGGAATGGGCAGGGCCAGCGCGCCGAGCGCGATCTCCCCGCCCTGCTGGCCGCTCATCAGCAGAGCGGCGGACTCGACGCTGAGGCCGGTCGAAGGCGAAGAGTGGATGGCTTCGGAGAGAGGCTCGGCCCGTCTCGCCGGTGGGGCCGCGGGGCTCGGGGTATGAGTTGCGGCACCATCATTTCGCGAGGGAAACTCGGCGCGGATCACGCCCTGTGTGCCGCCGAAATCGTCCCTCATGGCCACGGCCACGATGCTGTCGCCGGGGCTCAGGTGGAGGGTGAGCTTGTAGCCCGCCGTCTGGCCGGGCGCGGAGAGCAGGTGCTCGTTGGGGATCTCGATGGGCACCTCGGCCTTGGGGAGGCCCGAGATCTTCCCCTTGCCGTCGCGGGCCACGAGGGCGAGCGTCACGTGCCCGTTGTGGAAATGCTCCTGCGGCTGGATGGCGAGCGCGGCGAGGGGGAAGGTCAGCAGGCCGGAGACCAGGAGGCGCCCCTGGTCGTCCTTCCCCTGCTCGTCGAAGGCGAGCTCGGCGCGCAGCGGGTTCACCTCGGCGGTCCTGGCCTCTCCGGCCACTCCCGCCCATAGTGTCGCCAGGGCCTCGCGCAGCAGCGGATCGCCGGCATCGCCCTCCCGCCGCGCCTCGCGATGCCGGGCCACCAGGGCGCCGCCTTTGACGGTCACCTCGACCTTGTGCGTTCCCGTCGCTCGTTTCTGCGGCGGCGCGTAGGCCACCAGGTACGAGGAAGAAAGATCGCGCCCCATGAGCTCCAGGAACGAGGCGGGGTTTGCGATTTCGACGATCACCCGGCCGCCCGTGCCCTCGGCGAGGGTGCGCATCGCCCGGCCGGAATCCTCGGCGTCCGCGCGGATGCCGCCGACGGGCAGGGCGAGGGCGAAAATGGAGATGCCGGCGCCGTTGGCCCGGTTCACCACCTCCTGCGCCTGCGGTCCTGCGTCGTAGCGCGAGACCTCCAGGGGCGAGTAGCCGAGCTCGGCAGCCATGATGGCGAAACGCCCCTGCCAGGCGACGAAGAGGTCCGCGCCGGGCTGGAGCGGGGGGCCGCCGCCGACGTAGAGGAGGGCCTTGCGCTCCGGCAGGCCGCCCAGCAGGACGAGCATCTGCTGCAGGGCGCCGAAGGTGCCCCGGGCCTCCTCCGAGCGGGTGCGGGCGTAGGCCCGCAGGTTGTCCAGGGCCGACTTGGCCTGGGAGCGCGCGAGGAAGCTGCTCCCCTTCTCGTCGTCCAGCGGGTTGGCGTCGTGGATCTCCCGCTGCACGGCGGTCCTCTCCTGGGCCGCCCGCACGCCGGAGGGCAGGGCCGCGCCCAGCTTGTCGAGCGCGGCGCGCAGCACCGCGGGGTCGCCCGTGGGCTCAACCCGTACCTCCAGGGAGCCGTCCCAGGCCGCCAGCAGCACGCGGTCTCCCGGCTTCAGGCCGGCTTCGAAGAACTTCCGCAGGGCGGCGAGCGCCGTGGCGCGGGAGGAGACGTCGAGCGTCGTCTGGTCGAAGAAGACGGCGAGATTGAGGCGCTGGGAGGTGCCCGGCGCGAGGCCCGTGACCTCGGCGGGCTGGCCGTCCTCGACGACCTTGAAGTCGTCGCGGGTCAGGTTCGGCACCGGCTTGCCGTCGTGATCGGCGACGAAGACCTCGACCTCCGCGACCGTGACGTCGAGGCGGCTGGAGAAGCTCGTCTCGGAGCCGGGAGGCGGCGACTGCGCACCCAGGAGGGCCGGGACCAGCAAGAGAGCCGCGAAGGCGGCCTTCACCGGGGACACGAAAAGCATCGTAGCATGCACCCATGAACCTCCTGGACCTGTTCGCCATCCCCCGCCGGCGCACGCCGGAGAAGCCTGCCCTCCGCTTCCGCGATGCCTCCGATGAGACCGTCCTCACCTACGGCCGCCTGTTCGCGGCGGCGGACTCCCTGGCCGCCGGCCTCGCGGCCTGGGGCCTGAGAAAGGGCGACCGCGTCGCCTTCTTCCTCGGCAACCGACCCGAGTTCGTCGTCGCCTACCTGGCGGTGATCCGCCTCGGAGCGGCGATGGTGCCGATCAACCTCGCCTACCGGCGCCGCGAGATCGCCCACATGCTCGGGGACGCCGAGCCACGGCTGATGATCACGGACCGCTCGCTCCTCCCCATCCTGGACGAGCTCGAAGCCGAGGACCGCCGCTGCCTCGAGCGGGTGATCCTCGCCGAGGAGCTGGCGGGCCTTCAGGGCGATCCCGCGTCCTCCTTCGTCCCTCCCGTTGTCAGTGGCGGCGATGCCGCCATGCTGCTCTACACCTCGGGCACCACGGGGCGGAGCAAGGGGGCGATCATCACCCACGACAACGTGCTCGCCACCGTCACCGGGCTCCTTGCGGCCTGGGCCTGGGAGGCGGCGGACTCGCTGCTCCTGAGCCTCCCCCTGTTCCATACCCACGGCCTCGTCGTGGGCCTGCACTGCGCCCTGGCGGCCGGGGCCACCGTCCATCTCCGCCGCCGTTTCGAGGCCGGCGACGCCGCGACCGATCTGCTGGCCGGGGAGGCGACCCTCTTCTTCGGCGTCCCCACCATGTACGTGCGGCTGGTGGAAGAGTTGAGGCAACGGGACGACCGGTCCGGCCTCGCCCGCCTGCGCCTCTTCTGCTCGGGGAGCGCGCCGCTGGCGCCGGAGACCTTCGCGGCCTTCCGCGAGCTCACCGGGCACGACATCCTGGAGCGCTACGGGATGACGGAGACGGGGATGAACCTCTCCAATCCTCTCGCCGGCCCCCGGCTGCCCGGCACCGTGGGAACGCCATTGCCCGGCGTCTCCATCCGTATCGTGGACCGTCAGGACGTGGATCTGCCCCCGGGAGCGGAGGGGGATCTCCTGGTGGCGGGCTCCAACGTCTTCGCCGGCTACTGGCGGGCGCCGGAGAAGACGGCGGAGAGCTTCGTCCACGACGACCTGGGCCGGCGCTGGTTCCGCACCGGCGACCTGGCCCGCGAGGACGCCGCCAACGGCTACGTCACCCTCCTCGGCCGCAGCCGCGAGTTGATCCTCACCGGCGGCTTCAACGTCTACCCGCGCGAGGTGGAGGAGGTTGTCGCCACGTATCCGGGGGTGCGGGAGGCGGCCGTCGCGGGCCGTCCCCACCCGGAGTGGGGCGAGGTGCCCGTCGCCTTCCTGGTGGTGGAGTCGCCGTTCGACGCGGCGGCCGAAGCGGCGCTCGTAAATTTCTGTAAATCGCAGATGGCGGGCTTCAAAGTGCCGCGCCGCTTCGAGTATCTGGAGGCCCTGCCCCGCAACGCCCTGGGCAAAGTCCAAAAGCACCTGCTCCCGGGGTGATATAAGTCGGAGAGCATGAAAGTTTATCTGGGCGTCGACCTGTCCGGTGAAGCTGGGAATACCGGAGTCGCCGAGATCTTCGAGACCGACGAGGGGCTCTTCTACCGGTTTCCCAACGAATCCTGGCAGGGTCACGCCGGGCTGGCGAACATCGAGGCCCATTTCCGCGGCGCCGAGAAGACGGCGGTCGATCATCCGTTCGCCTACCCCGCGCCCTGCATGCGTTGGTTCCTGGGCGACATGGATACGGAGGCCAACGGCGATCCCTACCTCTGGCGGCGCACGGACCTCGCGCTCGCCGAGCGTCTCACCAACCTGGGAATCCCCCGCAGCGTCGGCCAGCCGAGCAGCCGCGGCAAGGACATCTGGCGCGCCATCGAGCTCGCCAACCTCCTGGGGCTGCCGCGAACGGTCGTCTGCGGCGGCAAGGGCCGGCTCTTCGAGACGCACCCGCGCGTCGCCTGGGCGGTCATCGTCGCCAGCCTCACGGACCGCGACACGGCGGAGGACCTGGTCGGCGACTACAAGGGCGCCAGCCTCGACGACCGGGAGAACCGCACCAAGCAGCGCGAGCACCGGGAGAAGATGCTGCGGGTCCTCACCGACGGCACGGGCCTACGTCCCCGCCCCGAGGCGCAGAAAGACGTGGCAAGCAAGAACGACGACAACCTCGACGCCCTGATCTGCGCCTTCGTGGCCTATCTCTCCACCTTTGCGGGGGCCGAGCGCTGCCTGCCGCTGAACGTCACCGAGGAAACCGTCCTCCTCGAAGGCGCCGCGCTGGTGCCCAGCTCGGACTGGCAGGCGCGTTTGTTGATGCGGAAGAGCTGAGGGCTCCTTGGGACGACGCATAACAATCTTGCGGCGCCTCGTGGCGAGCTTGAGGCGCCTCGGCCAAGCTTGAGGCGGCCCGTCGAGACCTTGCAACGTCCCGACTCAAACTAGATACGGCCCCTGTCAAGCTTGGCATCCCTTCGCTCAGGCTTGACGCGAAGCGCCGCAAGCCTGCCTCGTGGCGCCGCAGGCTTGATCGGCCCGCCGCAAGCTTGCCACGTCACGTCGCAAGCTTGCTGGGACTCGGCCCAAGCTTGCAGCCGAACGCAACGACCTTGAGACGCTTCGTGGCAGGCTTGTCACGCGACGTGGCAAGCTTGAGAGGAGAGATGGCAAGCTTGGGCTGAAGCGACAGAAGCTTGGTCATCTCGCCTGAAGCTTGATGGATCACGCCTGAAGCTTGATTTGCGGGGTCGCAGGGTTGGAACGAGGGGTCGACTCATGGCATTCGCAATCCTCTTCACCGGTGCCAGCCAATGTAGAGACGCCCAGAGGGTAGCGCCAGCTACCCCGTGGGGCGTCTCCGGATCGGGAATCTGGTCCAATCTTGCATTGAATCCAAGGCGGCGGAAGAACCCAGGGAGGCGCAAACGATGTGGACGATTCGATCTGGAGAGACGTTGTCGGGCGAAGGTCTGCCCGCTGGAGGTCTTGGATTTCTGTGAGGGTTTCGCCGCCTCGGAGACGCCCCACGGGGTAGCTGGCGCTACCCTCTGGGCGTCTCTACATTGGGGTCGAAGCGGCGGTGTGATTCGAGAGGGCGGCGCCCGTAGGAGGCCTTTTTTTGTCCCTCCGCACAGAGGGGCATCCTGAGACGATGCCCCCGCGAAACGCGCGCCATCACCTCCTGTTGAATGATCGACCTCCGAGGGGGCCTATCAAGAAAGGTGCGTTGGGAGGGGTGGAAGGGGTCAGCAGGGAAGTTCTCCGGTGTAAACTTGCCCCCACTTGAGAGAGCCCACCCCTTGAGCCCCACGGAAACCAGCACGGCGGCCCCTACTCGGGTCCCTCTGGCGGCTGTCGACCATGCGTGGTTGCGCATGGACGATCCAACCAATCTGATGATCATCAACGGCGTCCTGGTGCTCGGGGCGCCGGTGAGCCGCGAGCGAGTGGGGCGGCTCCTGACGCAGCGCCTGCTGCCCATCTCCCGCTTCCGCCAGAAGGTGGTGCTGACGGGCGGCGATCCGCATTGGGAGAGCGTGTCCGAGGTGGACCTCGATGCTCACCTCGTGGAGGTGACGCTCCCGGCTCCGGGTGGCGACGCGGAGCTGGCCGATCTGGTCAGCGCGCAGATGAGCGAGCCCCTGGATCTCTCCCGGCCGCTGTGGCGCTTCCTCCTCGTTCAGGGCTACGGCGGCGCCTCGGTGATCTTCGGCCGTCTTCATCACTGCATCGGCGACGGCCTCGCGCTGCTCCTCGTGCTGCTCTCCCTCACCGACACCGACGCCGGGCCGCGGGAGGAGACCGGCAATCTGGACGCGGATGCCCTGGACAACCCGTTCCTCGGCCTGCTCCTCGACTCGCCGCGCAGCCTCGAAGCCGAGCGGGAGATGATCGGCCGGATCATGCCCGAGGGTCTGCGGCTGCTCGAAGCCTCCGCCGAGGCGTTCAAGTCGATGGGGGTCCTGACGACCGGCGCCGCCTCGACCGCCGCTCTCGGCCGCCTGGTGCTGCGTCCCTCCGATCCGAAGACCGTCTTCAAGGGGCCGCTCGGCGTGCCCAAGAAGGTCTCCTGGTCGGACAAGATCGCGGTCGAGGAGGTGCGGGAGATCGGCAAGGCGCTGGGCGGCACGCTCAACGACGTGCTCCTCTCGGCGATGACCGGCGGCCTCCGGCGCTATCTGGATCGCAAGGGCGAGAAGGGGGAGGGGATCAACTTCCGCGCCGCCATGCCGGTGAACCTGCGCCCTCTCGCCCGGCTGGCGGAGCTCGGCAATCAGTTCGGCCTCGTCTTCCTCTCGCTGCCGGTGGGGGCGAAGAACGCCCTGGAACGGCTGAAGGAGCTGCGGCGCCGCTCGCTGGCGCTCAGGCGCTCGGCCGAGCCGGTGGTGGTCTTCGCCATCCTCCGCATGCTGGGCATCGTGCCGCTCGCGGTGCAGAAGATGGTGGTGGCGATCTTCGCCACCAAGGCGACGGCGGTGATGACCAACGTTCCGGGGCCGCGCCAGACGCTCTACCTGGCGGGCCGGCCGATCGACGAGATCTTCTTCTGGGTGCCGCAGTCTGGCCGGGTGGGGCTCGGCATCAGCATCTTCAGCTACGCCGGCCACGTGCGGGTGGGCGTGGGCACGGACGCGGGCCTCATTCCGGACCCCGAGGCCGTGGTCGCCGGGTTCCACGAAGAGTATGCCGAGCTGCGGCGCCTCGCGGCGATCGAACCGGGCAGGTGAGTGATAGACTGAGCGCTCACGCCGGATTCCCGAGCTGATCCCAGATCTAGGAAGCTACCGATTGATCGGCAGCACAATCTCTCGCTACAAAATCCTGGAACGCCTCGGTGGCGGCGGCGCGGGAGTCGTGTACAAGGCCGAGGACACCCGGCTGGAGCGGCTGGTCGCCCTCAAGTTCCTCTCGTCCTACCGCTCCGGCAACGAGTCGGACAAGCGCCGCTTCATGCGCGAGGCCCGCACCTCCTCCGCCCTCGATCATCCCAACATCTGCACCGTCTACGAGGTCGACGAGACCGACGACGGCCGGCTGTTCATCGCCATGGCCCTGTGCGAGGGCGATACGCTCAAGCGCCGCATCGAGCGCGGTCCGCTGCCGCTGGCCGAGGCGGTCGATGTCGCCGCCCAGATTGCCGGCGGCCTCGCCGCGGCCCACGCCAAGGGGATCGTCCACCGCGACGTCAAGCCGGCCAACGTCATCATCGCTCCCGACGGCCGGGTGAAGCTCGTCGACTTCGGCATCGCCAAGCTGCCGGACCAGTCGCGCCTCACCCGCGACGGCACGGCCGTGGGCACGGCGGGGTACATGGCGCCGGAGCAGATTCGCGGCGACGCCATCGACGCCCGCACCGACGTCTGGTCCCTGGGCGTCGTGCTCTACGAGATGATCACCGGCCAGTCGCCGTTCGCCGCGGAGACCGACCACGACCGCATCCGCGGCATCCTCAGCCGCGACCCCGAGCCCGTGAGCGCTCTGCGCAAGGACGTGCCGGCCCACGTCGAGCGCATCGTCGTCCGCGCACTCGCCAAGCGGCCGGAGGAGCGCTATCCGCGGATGGAGGAGCTTCGCAACGACCTGCTGCGGGCCGCCGAGAGCCTCGGCATGCCCGGCTTCCAGGACGGCTTCGACCCCACCATCCGCGACATCCCGTCGAGCTTCTCCCGCCCCCGCGCCAACACGGAGGAGACCGGCCACGGCCTCTCCGGGCAGATCGTGGCCCACTACCGGGTGGGGGAGCTCTTGGGCGGCGGCGGCATGGGCGTCGTCTACAAGGCCGAGGACCTGCGCCTCAACCGCACGGTGGCGCTCAAGTTCCTGCCTCCCGAGCTGACCCGCGACCCGGAGGCCAAGGCCCGCTTCCTCCAGGAGGCGCGCTCGGCCTCGGTGCTCGACCATCCCAACATCTGCACCATCCATGAGGTGGGGGAGACCGACGACGGCCGGCTCTACCTCGCCATGCCCTCCTACGACGGCGAGACGCTGCGCAAGCGGATCGAGACCGGGCCGCTCGCCATCGACGAGGCCACCGACATCGCGCAGCAGATCGCTCGCGGCCTGTCGAAGGCCCACCGTCACGGCATCATCCACCGCGACATCAAGCCGGCCAACCTCATCGTCACCAGCGACGGTGTCGTGAAGATCCTGGACTTCGGCCTCGCCAAGCTGGCGGGCTCGGCGGCTCTCACCCGCACCGGCTCGTCGGTGGGCACGCCGGCCTACATGTCCCCCGAGCAGGCGCGCGGCGAGGAGGTAGACCACCGCGCCGACCTCTGGTCGCTGGGCATCGTGCTCTACGAGATGGTGGCTGGCCGCCGGCCGTTCCGCGGCGAGCACGAGCAGGCGGTGCTCTTCTCGCTGCTCAACGATCGCCCCCGGCCCCTGCACGAGCTGCGCTCCGAGGCGCCGCCCGAGCTCGAACGGATCGTCGACGGCCTGCTGGCCAAGGACCCCGGGGACCGCTACCCCACGGTGGACGGTCCGCTGGGCGACCTGACGGCGCTGCGCAACGAGTCGATGACCACGACGGTGCGCACGCATCCCGGCGACGTCCAGCCGGCGCCGACTCCCGTCTGGATGTGGCCCGCCGCCCTGGCGGTGGTCGCGGCGTTGATCGCCGGCGGCCTCTGGCTGTGGGTTCGCGGCGGCCGGCACGCCGCGGAGCCGCCGCCGGAGGCGAGCTTCACCCGCCTCACCGACCTGGAGGGGAGCGAGTCGTTCCCCAGCCTGTCGCCGGACGGCAAGAACCTCGTCTACGTCAAGGCCCACAGCGGCAATCGCGACATCTACTTCCAGCCCGTGGGCGGCGGCAACACGATCGACCTGACGGCCGACTCGGCCGCCGACGACACCCAACCCGCCTTCTCCCCCGATGGCTCCCAGATCGCCTTCCGCTCCGAGCGCGAGGGCGGCGGCCTCTTCGTCATGGGCACCACGGGCGGCGCCGTCCGCCGCTTGACCGGCGCCGGCTTCAATCCCGCCTGGTCGCCCGACGGCACCAGGATCGTCTTCGCCACCGAGGGCGTCTCGGGTCCCCTGCAGCGCAAGACCGTCAGCCAGCTCTGGCTGGTGGACGTGGCCACCCGCAAGACGCGGCAGATCGGCAAGGACGACGGCGTGCAGCCGAGCTGGTCGCCGCATGGCAAGCGCATCGCCTACTGGGGCGTGCCCACCGGCACCTCGCAGCGCATCCTCTACACCCTTCCGGCCGAGGGCGGCGTGCCGGTGCAGGCCATCCGCGACGGTCACGACAACTGGAACCCCATCTGGTCGGCCGACGGGCGTTATCTCTACTACGTCTCGAACCGCAGCGGCAGCATGAACGTCTGGCAGTTGCCCATCGACGAGGCGACGGGCGAGCCGCAGGGCGAGCCCAAGCCGGTCACCCCGTCCTCGCAGTCCGTGGGCCTGCTCAGCCTCGCCGGCCGGCAGATCGCCTACGCCACCGAGGAAGGGAAGTCGAATCTGGAGCGCTGGGACTTCGATCCGTCCACTTTCAAGATGGGCGACAAACCGCAGGCGGTGACGCAAGGATCGCGCTCGGTGCGCTCCGCCGCCGTCTCGCCCGACGGCCAGTGGATCGCCTTCGATACCTCGGCCCCGCAGGAGAACCTCTACCTCGTGAAGCCCGACGGCACCGGCCAGCGCCAGCTCACCACGGATGGAGCGAAAGACCGCGTGCCCCAGTGGCTCCCCGAAGGGCGCCTGCTCTTCTACTCGGACCGCGGCCACAGCTACGGCCTGTGGACGATCGGCGCCGACGGCCTGGGGCTTCAGCCCCTGCCGCACAAGGGCGTGGAGCTGACCAATCCCATCCCATCGCCGGACGGCAAGCAGATCGTCGCCAGTCTGGGTGCCAAGGGCTCCACCCTCCTCGACGTGAATCCTGGCGGCAGCCTGCGCAATCTCCCGCCGCTCGAGGGCGGCAAGGAGATTTTCGCCGCCCACGCGTGGTCCCCGGACGGCAAGCTTCTGGCGGGCACCTTGGAGCAGGAGGAGGGCTCGCCGGCCGGCATCATGGTGTACTCCTTCGATCGGGGCCGCTACGAGCGGCTGACGGACGCCGGCTCCCAACCGATCTGGCTGCACGACGGCAAGACCCTGCTCTACCTCAACGACGGCAAGATCTTCCGCGTCGGCTTGAAGGACCGCACGCCCCGGCTCGTGCTGGCTCCGCCGCCGAGCTCCGCGTTCCGATCCCTGGCTCTTTCGCCCGACGATCGCTCGCTGTTCGCCGTGCGGCCGACCGACGAGGGGGACATCTGGATGCTGACCCTCAAGTCCGCTCCGGGCTCCTCCGGCCGGTAGGTCGCCGCTTGAGTCGCTGAGGTTCTTGGGACTTCTGCTAGACTTCTCGGTATTGCTTGCAGTTCGTACGGGGCAGTGCCCCAGGAGGAGAGGATGAGCTTCAAAGCCAGGGAGATCATGATCGATGTCTTTCCCGCCCGCGGCTTCCAGCCTGGAGCCCCCGGTTTCGCCCTCTGTACCGAGGTGACGCGTCCTCCCGACGAGGACGACGACATGGAATGCGAGGTCACCCGTCCACCCGATCCGCCGAGTGGCCGCCTGGAGGATCTTGCCGTTTTGAGGCACCAGCTTCGCCAGGCGATGTCCGCCGGTATGAACGCATAGCCTCGAAGACCTCTCCAGATGGAGAAGGGGGCGGTCTATCGGGCCGCGCCCCGATCCGCTATCGTGGGCGGGTCATGACGATCCAACGCATCGAGCCCGGTCCCGGACAAGAGTCCGTCTGGGACTATCCCCGCCCTCCCCGGGTGGACGAGTCCTCCCGCCTGATTCAGGTCCGCTTCAATGGCGTCACGCTCGCCGAGACGCGCCGCGCCCTGCGCGTTCTGGAGACCAGTCACCCGCCGGTCTACTACTTTCCTCCGGCCGACATCCGCATGGATCTGCTGAAAGCCAACCCCCGCGCCACCTGGTGCGAATGGAAGGGCCTCGCCCGCTACCTCGACGTCGAGGTGGACGGCAAATCGGCCCCCGCCGCGGCGTGGTACTACCCGCTGCCGACGCTGATCTACGAGCCCATCAAGGAGTACGTGGCCTTCTATCCCCAGGCGATGGAGGCGTGTCTCGTGGATGGCGAGCAGGTGCGGATTCAGGACGGCGACTTCTACGGCGGCTGGATCACCCGCGACATCGTGGGTCCCTTCAAGGGCGGCGCGGGGACGCTGGGCTGGTAGAGCGGGACTTCAGTCTAGGGCTCGTCACAAAATCACTATGTCAGTTCTTGCAGCCCCCAGGGTGACAGCTGTTTCGTTTGGCGATCTTCTGCCGACCCTTCGGTGCACGCTCCGCAGGCCCACACCGCGAGCCCGGAGGGCGGCAGACTCGTAGCCCAGGGCGCGAGCCCTGGGAAAGAGCCCCACCGAATCAATTTCCGCCCTGCCAAGGGCGCTTTTTTTCCCACCTCGACGGGCCGCCCAACGGGAGAAAAAAGCGCCCTTGGCAGGGCGGGGGAATGGTGTGGGTCATCGGTCCCAGGGCTCTCGCCCTGGGCTAGGGGTCTGCCGCCCTCCGGGCTGGTCTCGACGCCTTCGCGCCGCATGCCTAGACTGGAGCGGCCCCTGTCTTTGGACCAAGGAACTCCGGGGATCTGGTGCAGTTATTCTGTGACGAGCCCTTTTAGTCTTCCCGGATCTCCAGGACCTCTCCGCCCGTCATCCGCTCCAGCTCTTCCGGCGTCGTGCGGAACACCGCATGGGGTGTGCCTGCGGCGGCCCAGATCTCCTGGTATTGAAACAGGCCGCGATCGATCAGGACGCGCAACGGCGAGGCGTGACCGATGGGGGCGACGCCGCCGATCGGGAAACCGGTGAGGCGCTTGACGCTGTCGGCGTCCGGCCGCGTGACGGGGGCTCCGAAGTGAGCGGCGAGCTTGGCGAGGGCGACACGATTGCTACCGGAGGCGAGCACCAGGATCGGATCGTTTCCCGCCAGGAAGACCAGGCTCTTGACGATCTGCGCCACCGTCGTGCCGATCGCCGCGGCCGCCTCCTGCGCCGTGCGCGTGCTGGCGGCCAGCTCGACGACCTCACCCGTGCCGCCGCGTGCCTTCAGCTCCGTTTGGATTCTTTCCGCGTTGGGGTGCATGGGAGTGCTACGCTTCAGGCTCAAGCCCGAATTCCCCTCTCAACTGCTCAACAGTCTGAGGTTCGACGGTGCCGGCCTTGGAGCGTTCCATCGCGGCGAGGAGGCGTTCCGAGTTCTTCGGTGAGCGCAGAAGATGGGCGGTCTCGGCGAGACTCGACAGCTCGGAGACGTTACTCTGTGCGACAGCCTCTGTACCCCGCCTGCTGCTGATAGGCACCTCCTTGAAGAGGAAAACTGTACGATTCAGGACTGAAGACGTCAACAGCTCCTTCCTGCTTCCGGATTGGTCGCCAGCCGGCCGACGCGCTAAGCTCTGCTCGTGTGAGCCACGGAGCCTGCACGTCAGGAAAAGCCGTAGGGAGGGGGGTAGAGACGTTCCCAGCCCGTCCACGATACCCTCCGCAGGCCAACGACGTCGGGACGTCTCCGAGGCGGGGAGCCTGATCCGATCAGCCCCAACCCATGGCGGGGGAGGGACCTTGTCTTGAAGAAACCGGGAGCGCCGAGACCGAGAGGCGGTATCGTCCCGTCGTAGTTCATTGTCTTTCGGGTGGCTGTGGCCGCCGCCGAGACGTCCCGCCGTTATAGCCCTGCGGAGGGTGTCGTGGACGGGCTGGGAACGTCTCTACGTCCTTCGCTGAAAGGATGACGTTCTGCCACGCACTCTCCTAGGAGGTAAGGATGCAGGCCCAAGGTATCGACGACGTGCTCCAGATCCTCGACGGCATCATCGCCGACTGCAAGGCGAAGAGCGATCCGCTGGGATATTTTCCGGCCCTCTACCGGCAGGTCACGCTGACGGTGAAGAAGGGTATCGATTCGGGGTACTTCGACGACGGCCCCCGGATGGACGGCTTCGACGCCCTGTTCGCCAACCGCTACTTCGCCGCCTATGCCGCGTTCCGCTCGGGTGGAGCGCTCACCAAGAGCTGGCGGGTGGCCTTCGACTCCACGCGGTCGGGCAACCTCATCATCCTCCAGGATCTGCTGGTGGCGATCAACGCCCACATCAACCTGGACCTTGGCGTGGTGACCGGCGAGACCTTCCAGGGGCTTCAGCTCGCGAGCTTCCATGACGATTTCAACAAGATCAACGCCATCCTCGCCGGCCTGCTGCCGGCCGTGGAGGCGACCGTCGGCGAGTTTTCGCCCCTGCTGGATCTTCTCGAAAGGATCGGCGGCAAGGACGCCATCGAGGTTCTCGACTTCAGCCTCGACGCCGCCCGCGACGACGCCTGGCTGCACGCTGAGATCATCTCGCTGCAGCCGCCCTCGTCCTGGCCCCTCACGGTGCAGGCCATCGACGGCAAGGTGAAGTTCCTGGGCCGGTTGATCGCTCAGCCCGGAGGAATCGTCGCCGCGGCCGTCGGCATCATCCGCGACACCGAGAGCAAGGACGTGCCGGCCATCATCGACGCCCTCAACTCGATCGTGCCGGCGGCGTGATGGCGAACACGATGGCAGACGACCCACGCGTCCAGATGCTCCTGCGCACCCTGCAGCAGGCCTATGAGCGCAAGGCCTGGCACGGCACCAACCTGCGGGGTGCGCTTCGCGGCCTCTCGGCGGAGCAGGCGGCGTGGCGGCCCGGCCCCAAGCGGCACAATATCTGGGAGCTGGCCGTTCACGCGGCCTATTGGAAGTACATCGTTCTGCGCCGCCTGCGCCACGCGCGGAAGCAGGGGGAGACGCGGTTCCCGGTGCCGGGCAGCGACTGGTTCGTCCGCCCTGGAGAGGACGCCTCCGAGCGGGCCTGGAAGGACGACCTGGGGATTCTCGGCGCCATGCACCGCGACCTCCTCGCCGTCGTCGACGGGCTCGCGGACGCCGACCTGGACCGCGCGCCCGAAGGGAGTCAGACCCTGCTGGGGGATCTGATCCTCGGCGGCGCCTTCCACGACATCTACCACGCCGGCCAGATTCAGCTCCTCAAGCGGCTGCACGAAGGCCGGTGAAAGTGGCGCCAATGAATCCCGAGACCTCGGGCGCGGAGCCGGGGCGTGGCGAGCTGTGGGTCGTCGCCGCGGCGCTGCTCGTCTTCGGCCTCATCGCCGTGTCCCTATCCATGCCGGCGGAAGAGGACGCCTTCATCTATTACCGCTATGCCTGGAACTGGGCGCACGGCCACGGCCTCGTGTTCAATACGGGCGATCCCGTGGAGGGCTTCTCCGGGCCGATCTGGATGATGGTCCTGGCCCTTCTCGCGCGGGCGGGGCTCGACCTGCCGCGCACGGTGCCGGCGCTGGGAATTCTCTGCGGCGCCGCCACCCTGGTCGCGACCTGGCTGCTCGCCCGCGCCGCGGGCTTGAGCCGCTTCGGCCGCCTCGCTCCGGTCGTGGCGCTCGCCCTTTCGGCGCCCTTCGTCGTCTGGTCGCGTAGCGGCCTGGAGACGCCGTTTTACTCCCTGGCGATCGTCGTCGCCTGCGCCGCCTATCTCGCGACGGAGTATCCGTTGGCAGCAGGGCTCCAGGGTCCCGTTCGCCGGTGGGTGCGCTGGGTGGCGATGCTGGCGCCGCTCGCCGTCACCCTGGGCCGCCCCGAGGGGATGCTGCTGGTGGGGCTCCTCGTCGCCGACCGGCTCACGGATGGACGGGATAACGGCCGGGACTACCGTGGCGCCTTGCGCTACGCGCTCCCCACGGCGATCGGCTACGGCGGCTATCTCGTCTGGCGCTTCCTCACTTTCCATCGCCTGGTGCCCAACACCAGCGTCAAGCTCTATCCGCTGCTGATCGACCGCTCCGGCGGCCAGTTCCTCGGCTACGTGCTCTACCTCGGCGCCCTGCCGCTGCTCCTGCCGCTGCTGGCGCTACTGCGATCCGGAGAGCGGCGGGCGGAGAGGCGGCGCCTCATCCTCCTGCTCGCCGTGCCGGCCCTCCTCTCCGTCGCCTTCAACTTCCTTTCGGGGGGAGACTACCGGCCGGGATTCCGCTATTTCATTCCCACCCTGCCCGTGCTGCTGGTGGCGGTCTGGTGCGGCTACGAGCTCCTGGCGGCCGGCAGGGCGAAGGCGGGCCGATCCGTTCTCCTGGCACTGCTCCTCGTGGGGCCGCTGCTGGCGTTGCGCGAGAACCCGCCGCGGATTGCCGGCTGGCGGCAGGAGGTTTTCGACCGGTGGCTCGATCCCTTCTCCGATACCTCGCATTGGGGTATCCAGAGCGCTCTCTGGATGGACGCTCACATACCTCCGAAGAGCGTCGTCGCCTTCGGCCAGATGGGCCGCATTCCCTACTACCTGGCGTCGCGCGGGCACGAGGTCACCTTCATCGACACCCTGGGCCTGGTGGACCGGCAGGTGGCGGAGGTCTATCGCTTCGACCGCAAGCTGAAGGATCTGTTTCGCGACCTGCGGGCCGGGAGATCCTGGCCGGAGGCGCTCGAGAAGGGCCGGCGGGAACGGGCGAACCGCCTGGCCGAGGTGGTCCTGGCGCGCCATCCCGATTTCATCCTTATCGAGACCGCCTTGGACGACTACGGGATGATGAAGGCGCTGGTCGCGAGCCCTGGGCTCAAGGCGAGCTACCGTCTGACCGGCCAGCTCCCGCCCGAGGGGATGGCCTATGTGAGGATCTACACCCGCCTATGACCTGCCTATAAAAGACGAAAGACCCCGGTCCCTTTCGGGGCCGGGGTCTCAAGGGTCCGCTTCGGTGGCGTTGGGTTATCCCTCTCGGGCTAACCTCCCTGTGCCACGGACACGTGGAGGATCCCCTTACGAGGACGCCACCTCCGTAGAACCGTGTATACCTTCGATCACTGGACCACCTCCTTCCTGGGCGAATCCGTTATTGGCAGGTCCCAGCCCGCCCAGCTCCTTGGGCCGCCCAAGCCTCATCGGAGCTGCCACGCCGCTCCTTGGAAGGAGGTCGTGGACCCTTGGACTGGAGATATGTTGAGGAATCCCGCCGCAAAAGTCAACGTCTCCGTGCGATCTTGTTTTCCGCGGGCGCGCGCTCCCTGTGCTACTGTTCCCCGGTATTTGCGTGAGACCGTGTGGGCCGCACCCCACACCCGGCGCAACCGAGCGGCGGCCCACCTTTTCCGAATGCTTTCCAGCAGCTCCCAAGATCCGGAGGAATTGAGAATATGAAGAAAGTTGGAATCCTTTTCGGCCAGGAGGACACCTTCCCCCAAGCCTTCGTCGAGCGCATCAACGCGAAGCACGCCGAAGGCGGCGACCGGGTGATTGCCGAGTTTGTCCACGTCGACAAGCTCGTCCAGGGCGAGCCTTCCGGTTACGACGTGATCTTCGACCGCATCTCCCAGGACGTTCCGTTCTATCGCGCCTATCTGAAGAACGCGGCCCTCAACGGCACGGCGGTGGTGAACAATCCGTTCTGGTGGAGCGCCGACGAGAAGTTCTTCAACAACGCCCTCGCCACCAAGATCGGCGTCGCGGTGCCGAAGACCGTGCTCCTGCCCTCCAAGGAGCACCCCACGGACACCGGCGCGAAGTCGTTCCGCAACCTGGCCTATCCCCTGGATTGGGAGGGGATCTTCAACTACATCGGCTTTCCGGCCTTCTTCAAGCCCTTCGCGGGCGGCGGCTGGAAGAACGTCTACCGGGTGACCAACCGTGAGGAGTTCTTCCGCGCCTACGACGAGACCGGCCAGCTCGTGATGATGCTTCAGGAGGAGATCGTCTTCAAGGAGTATTTCCGCTGCTACTGCCTGGACTGCAAGGACATCCGCATCATGCAGTACGACCCGCGCCAGCCGCACCACCTGCGTTATGTGAAGGACGGCCCGCCGGTCGACCCGGCGCTGCTCCAGAAGGTGCACGACGACGTGCTGGCCCTCAACGTCTGGCTGGGCTACGACTTCAACACCGTCGAGATGGCGGTGCGCGACGGCGTGCCCTACGCCATCGACTTCTGCAACCCGGCGCCGGACGCCGACGCCAAGTCCATCGGTGACGAGAACTTCGCCTGGGTGGTGGAGGCGGCGGCCAACATGGCGATCCGCAAGGCCCAGCAGCACGTGGCGGGCGGCGACAACCTGCGCTGGGGCCAATACGTGAAGCGTGCCGCGGCACCTCCCGTCCCTGCCGTGGCGGCGCAGGCGAGCCCGGCGGCTACGGCGAGCCCGGCGCCCCCCGCGCCGGCGAGCGCACCGGCCGCGCCGGCAGACGGCACCGCGGTCGCGGCGTCCACCCAGCCGGTGAGCCCGAGGTCCGACGTATGAGCGAAGCAGGGCTCTTCACGCTGGGCATCGAGGAGGAGTTCCAGATCATCGATCCGGCCACGGGAGACCTGCGCTCGCACGTACAGCATCTGATCGATGACGAGCACACCTTGCAGGACCAGTTGAAGCCGGAGCTTCACCAGTCAGTCATCGAGGTCGGCACCAACATCTGCCGCGACATCAAGGAAGCTCGCACCGAGGTCGTCCGCCTGCGCGGCGACCTCGCCAAGCTGGCGCGCCGCAACGGTCTGACCATCGCCGCCGCGGGTACTCATCCCTTCGCGCATTGGAAAGACCAGGAGATCACGCCTCACGAACGCTACAAGACGATCGTCGAGGACATGCAGCAGGTGGCGCGGGCGAACCTGATCTTCGGCCTCCACGTCCACGTCGGCATTGAGGACCGCGAGCTGGCGATCCACATCATGAACTCCGTGCGCTATTTCCTGCCGCACATCTTCGCGCTGTCGACCAACTCGCCCTTCTGGCAGGGCCGCGACACGGGCCTCAAGTCCTTCCGCAGCAAGGTGTTCGACCGCTTTCCCCGCACCGGCATTCCGGATCACTTCCAGAGCTTGTCGGAGTACGAGAACTATCTCAAGCTGCTGGTCAAGACGCGGTGCATCGACAACGCCAAGAGCATCTGGTGGGACATCCGCCTGCATCCGTTCTTCAATACTCTGGAGTTTCGCATCTGCGACGTACCCATGCGGGTGGACGAAACGATCGCGCTGGCGGCGTTGATCCAGGCTGTCACCGTCAAGCTCTACAAGCTGATCAAGCAGAACCTCGGCTTCCGCCTCTATCGCCGGCTGCTGCTCAACGAGAACAAATGGCGCGCCGCGCGCCACGGTATTTCAGGCAAGCTGATCGATTTCGGCAAGCAGGAGGAGGTGCCCTGCGTGGACCTCATCCACGAGCTCCTCGCCTTCATCGACGACGTGGTGGACGAGCTGGGCAGCCGTGAAGAGATCGACTACATCCACCAGATCCTGCGGGCCGGCACCGGCGCCGACCGCCAGCTCCAGGTCTGGGAAATGACCCAGGACACCCGGGAGGTGGTAAACTTCATCGTACGGGAGACACATCACGGCTTGAACCTTGCTTAATCTTGAGTTTTGTTTAACAGCGGACACCATGATTCTCGAAAAATTTTCTACCTCCTCGAGGCCCCCAGTCGTTCCAGACTTCCTTCCGGGCGCCCATAACGCCATCCACACCTGCCTGCGCCTGCAACCGCAGGAGCGGATCACCATCATCACCGACCGCGAGACGGCGGACATCGCCGCGGCGCTGGTGCAGGAGATCGAAGCGTTGGGAGCGGAGCACAGCGTCTTCGTCCTCGAGGACTACGCGCCCCGCCCCCTCGCCGCCGGCATGCCGAAGCCCATTCTGGATGACCTCGAGCGTTCCCAGGTCTCCATTTTCGCCGCCCAGGCCCAGCGCGGCGAGCTCGGCTCGCGCATCGCGATGACGGAGGTGGTGAACCGGCGGGGGATTCGCCATGGCCACATGGTGAACATCGACGGCAACATCATGCGCGAGGGGATGCGGGCCGACTTCCTGGAGGTGGACCGGCTGAGCTCCTGGTTGATCGCCAAGGCGCGGCCGGCGCGGGAGATCCGGGTGACCTCGAAGGCCGGCACGGACCTCGTCGCCACCTTCTCGCCCAGCCTCAAGTGGCTGAAGACGAGCGGCATCATCACTCCCGAGAAGTGGGGGAACCTGCCGGGAGGCGAGATCTTCACCGCGCCCGACAACGTAGAAGGCCGCTTCGTGGTCGACGGCGTCGTAGGCGACTATCTCTGCCGCAAATACGGCGACCTCAAGAACACCCCCCTGACCATCGACATCCACCACAACCGTATCTCCCATCTGGCCTGCGCCAACGCGGACCTGCTGGAGGAGTTTCGCCTCTACACCTCGACGGACGAGAACAGCGACCGAGTCGGCGAGTTCGCCATCGGCACCAACCTCGCCGTCCAGGACATCTGCGGCAACATCCTCCAGGACGAGAAGATCCCCGGCTGCCACATCGCCTTCGGCCATCCCTACGCCGAGCACACCGGCCAGACCTGGGTCTCCACCACCCACATCGACTGCGTCGGCCGCCACTTCGACATCTGGATCGACGGCGAGCCGGTGATGACAGACGGCAAGTTCCTCCGGTGAGTCCGCCCCTCCCAAAGTAGCTACAACTAGTACATACTTGGGGCAGGAGGTGGTTGCTCATGCCCCAGCGCGCCAAACTGTTCAAGAGCGGAGGTAGTCAAGCGGTCCGGCTGCCGAAGGATTTCCGCTTCCCGGGTGAAGAAGAGGTTCTGGTCTCTCGGCAAGGAGATCGGGTGATCCTTGAGCCCGTGAAGAGGACTTGGAGCCGAAGGTTCCTTGAGCTCGCAGGCTCCGCTCCTGATTTTCCCTATCCGGAAGAACCCCCGCCGGCAGAGCCGGGACCTGAGCTCGACTCGTGAAGTATCTTCTCGACACCAACGTCTGTGCCGATTTTCTGAATCGCCGCTACCCGAATGTGGTGGAGCGATTGACGAAGGCTTCGCCGGAGGAACTGTGTATCAGCTCAGTCGTGGTCGCCGAGTTGCGCTATGGAGCAGATCGCAGCGGGCGTAAGGCGCAGAATCATGAAAAGCTCGACATCTTCACCTCCGAGATCCAGTGTTTGGACTTTGATCTCAATGCGGCCAGGATCTTTGGCCGCATCCGGACCGCCCTCGAAGCTGCCGGCACGGTGATCGGCCCTTACGACATGATGATCGCGGCGCACGCTATGTCCTTGGGGCTTGTTCTCGTCACGGATAACGAAAGGGAGTTTCACAGGGTTGCTGGGCTGAAGGTCGAGAACTGGCGGGTAGGGAGAGCTTGAGACGAGCCGGCAGCTATCCGGTGCAAGTTTCAACAGGGCTTGCGGCGGCGGGGGAGTGGCGATAGCATTCCGGCGGCTGAAAGGGGCAGCCGCCAGTCCGCGGAAAGGGCCGAGCCCGCCTCCTGGTGACATCGACACACGTCGTCACCTTCTTTCTGCCGAGGATCAGCGGACGATCGGCGATTTCCGAAAGGAGGTGGCTTCATGCCCCTGCCCCTGCCTTCCCGTCCGCATCTCGATCAGCTTCGCAAGCAGGCCAAGGATCTTCTCGCCGCATGGCGGGCCGGCGACGCCGAGGCCTTGTCCGCCTTGCGTGAGCATCACCCAGAGCACTCGCAGGGCGTTGTTTCGCCTGAGAGTCTCCGGCTGGCCGACGCGCAACTGGTCACGGCGCGCCGGTATGGTTTTTCGAGCTGGCCGCGCCTCAAGGAAGAGGTCGAGCTGGCGAACCTCGCCTTCGCCGACCGGGTGAAGCACTTCGTCCACGCGGCGACGGAGGAGTCGACCGGTCCCGTGGAAGGACCCTTCCTTCTCGCCAAGCGCATGCTGGCGCGCGAGCCGGCCCTGGCGAAGGCGGACGTCTATACCGCGTTGGTGCTGGGCGACGCCGATGCGGTGCGCCGGCAGATTCAGCGCGATGCGGACTGGGTGCGGCGGAAGGGAGGCCCGCGTCCTCGCCGCGAGCCGCTGCTCTACGTCGCTTACTCGAAGTTCCACCGTGAGAGCCCGGAGATCGCCGAGGGCCTGCTGGCGACGGCCCGGCTGCTGCTCGACGCCGGCGCGGACCCCGACGCCACGTTCATCAACGATCAATGGTGGGACAGCCCGCTGGGTGCTCTCCTCGGAGCCTGTGGAGTGGCCAACTTCCCGGCCATGGCCGAGCTGCTGCTCGATCGTGGCGTGACGATCGACGATCGCGAGTCGCTCTATCACTCGACGGAGCACGCTGACACGCGATGCCTGAAGCTGCTGCTGGTGCGGGGTGCGAATCCGAAGGGGACCAACGCGCTCAACCACGCCCTCGACGTTTCCGGCCTGGAGCGCACCCGGCTCCTGCTCGACCACGGAGCGGACCCCAACGAGGTCCTTGGACACAACGGTACGTCGTTTCACATCGCGATCGAAAAAGGGCGCGAGCTCCCTTTGCTGGAGCTGCTGGTGGCGCACGGCGCGGACATTCACGCGCGGAGGCCGGACGGGCGGTCGCCGTATCAGGTGGCGATGCAACAGGGCTATCACGAGGCGTCGGCGTATCTCGCCGAGCTTGGCGCGGCCACGGAGGTGACGCCTTTCGAGGGCTTCGCCGATGCCTGTGGACGGGGAGACCGTAGCGCGGCTCGTCAAATCATCGAAGAGAATCCGCGACTGTTGGAAAACCTTTCGATAGAGGATTGCCGCGCCTTCGTGCAGCTCGGCGCGCAAGGGAAAACAACGACCCTCGCCGCCATGGTCGACAACGGCGTGCCGGTGACCTCGCGGGGGCAGCATGGCCAGACGGCGCTCCACTGGGCCTGCTGGCACGGCTGGCGGGAGACGGCGGCGGCGCTGCTGGAGCGGGGTGCCGACGTGGCTGCCCGAGAGACCGAGTTCGGCGCCACGCCGCTCGGCTGGGCCGTGCACGGCTGCGACAACTATCCGAATCCGGAAGGGGACTACCCCGGCGTCGTGAGCCTGCTGCTCACCGCGGGCGCGGATACGGCGGTCATCCAAGAGCTGCCGGACGATGCGGTCGTCGCCGATCTGCTGCGGGCGGCGGGAGTGAAGGACGCGCCGGAGGAGTGAGAGAGCGACCGGGGGGCCGGGGCGGCGACAGGGAGGGTGGTATAAAGCACAGATGGAAAGTTCCCTACAACCGCCCCCTCCCGACTCGTTTCAGGCCCTGGGCCTGAGCGAGCGGCTCCTCCAGTCCGTTGCCGAAGTTGGATACGAGGCCCCGACCCCCATTCAAATCGCGGCCATCCCGCCGCTTCTCGCCGGCAAGGACCTGATCGGCCAGGCCCAGACCGGCACCGGCAAGACGGCGGCGTTCGGCCTGCCGCTGCTCCAGGCCATCGATCCAGCGCAGCGTTCCATCCAGGCCCTGGTTCTCACGCCCACCCGCGAGCTCGCCATCCAGGTGGCCGAGGCGCTTCACAGCTATGGCAAGAATCTCCAGGGACTGGTCGTGCTGCCTGTCTACGGCGGCCATTCCCTGGAGGACCAGACGCGGCGGCTGCAACGCGGCGTCCACGTCGTCGTCGGCACGCCGGGCCGGATCATGGACCACCTGCGCCGCGGCACGCTGCGCCTCGACCGCCTGCGCATGGTGGTGCTGGATGAGGCCGACGAGATGCTGCGCATGGGCTTCATCGAGGACGTGGAGTGGATTCTCTCTCAGGCGCCGTCCTCGACGGCGGGCCGGCAGACGGCGCTCTTCTCGGCCACCATGCCGCCGGAGATCCGGCGCGTGGCCCAGCGCCACCTCCACGAGCCGGTGACCCTCCAACTCGCGCACAAGACCCTGACCCTGCCGGCCATCACCCAGCGCTACCTGATGGTCCCCCAGCCGCAGAAGCTGGAGGCGCTCACCCGGTTGCTGGAGATCGAGCCCACCGAGGCGGTGCTCGTCTTCACCCGCACCAAGAACGCCGCGGCGCAGGTCGCCGAGCGGCTGGAGGCGCGCGGCTACTCGGTGGCGGCCCTGCATGGCGACATGACGCAGCCGCTGCGCGAGCGGGTGATCGACCGGCTGCGCAACGGCAGCGTCGAGATCGTGGTGGCGACCGACGTGGCGGCCCGCGGGCTCGACGTCGAGCGCATCAGCCACGTGGTGAACTACGACATTCCCAACGACGTCGAGGCCTACGTCCACCGCATCGGCCGCACCGGTCGCGCGGGCCGCCCGGGCATCGCGGTGCTGTTCGTCACCCCCCGCGAGCGCCGCATGCTCCAGGACATCGAGCGCTTCACCGGCCAGCGGGTCGAGCCGATGAAGATGCCCACCCCGGCCGACGTCGCGGCGCGGCGCAGCGAGCTGTTCAAGGAGAGCCTGCGCAAGGCGATCGGCGAGGCCGAGCTGGAGCTCTATCTCACCCTGGTCGAGGACCTGGTGGAGGAGGGCTTCGAGATCGCCGAGATCGCGGCGGCGGCGGCCTATCTCGCCCGTCGCGAGCGGCCGCTGGTGGAGGTGGCCGTCGAGCCCGAGTCACGGGAGCTGCCGGGGACCGCCGACGGCATGGTGCGCCTGTTCCTCAACGCCGGCCGGCAGGGCGGCGTGCGGCCGGCGGACATTGTGGGCGCCATCGCCAACGAGGCGGGCGTTCCCGGCCGGGAGATCGGCGCCATCGACATCTACGACCGTTTTTCGCTCGTCGAGGTGCCGGCCCGCTTCCAGCAGCAGATCATCGACAAGATGTCCGGCTCGACGCTGCGCGGCCGGTCCCTGGAGATCAAGATCGCCGGCAAGGATCGCGTCGATCAGGACGACCGCGGTGGATCCCGCCCGGGAGCCGAGAGGCCGCGGCGGCCGCCCTCGCGGACCGACCGGCCGGGGCCTCCACGCGCGTCGTGGAAAAAGCGGCCGCGGTGACCGAGATTCTCAGGGCGTCCGGATCAACTCGCCGTACTTGAGCGGCTCTCCCTTCTCCCACGGCCGGTAGTCGTTGCAGAAGTCGATGCGCTCGCCGAGCGGCGGGTGGCTGGAGCGCCAGATCTTGTAGAGCAGGCTGGGCCTGGGATTGCCCAGGTTCTCCTGCTGGAGCTTGACGAACGCCGTGGCGCATTCATGGTTGTCGCGGGTGATCTCCAGGCCGAAGCGGTCCGCCTCGTGCTCCGTGTGCCGGGTGAAGGCGAGGAGAGCGGGGGAGAGCGCGAACGTCACCAGGCTGAAGAGCAGCGCGATCAACGGCAGCGAGGCGACGTCGGAGAGCTGTACGAAACCGAACCGGTCGCGGTAGCGGGCGATCAGCCCGCCGGCCGTGCGGTGGATCACCCACAGCCCGAAGAGGACCAGCACCGAAGCCAGGGCGACGAGCTGGGGCACGTGGCCAAGCACGTAGTGCCCCATCTCGTGGCCCATCACCAGCAGCACTTCCGGCGGGCTCAGCTTGCGCAGAGTGGTGTCCCAGAGGACGATCCGCTTGGTGCCGAAGACGCCGGTGACATAGGCGTTGACGGTCTTCGTGTCGACGCTCTTGTCGACCTCGTAGACGCGGCCTCCCTCGATGCCGGCGCGGCTGGCGAGACCCAGGATCTGACTCTCGAGCGCCTTGTCCTTCATCGGGCCGAACTTGTTGAACAGCGGCTCGATCCAGATCGGGGTGACGACCAGGAGGATGACGATCATCGGGATGGCCGCGAGGCCCGTGTAGAGCCACCAGCGCTTGGGGCTCGCCTTCAGCAGCAGATAGGGAACCCACAGGAAGAGCGCGGTCGCGACGCAGCCGATGGCCAGGCCGGTGAACGCGTCCTTCCACCACTTGGCGGCGGTCTGGTCCGAAAGGCCGTAGTCGTGCTGGCGCACGAAGTCCGCGTACCAATCCAGCGGCAGGCTGAGGAGAAACGTCACCACGGTGAAGAAGAGACCGTAGATGACGATGGTGAAAAACCAGTTGCGGCCGACCGAGCGTGCCGCGTCCCGCATCCGCGCCGAGAGACCGGTGAACAGCAGGAGGGCCGGCACGGCGAACCCCCACAGCGTCTGGATCACCCAGAGCACGTTGCCGCTCCGGTAGTACCGCATCGCCTTGTCGCTGGGCACCGGCACGGGCACCGGCTGCGACGGACTACTCGTCGCGGCAGCCGCGGTGGCTGAAGGTGCCGGGGTCATCGGAGTCGCCGCGTCTTGGGCGAAGAGGGGACCGGCCACGAGGCCGGCGAGCAGAAACAATACAGCGAAGATGGCAGCACGCATCGGGTTCTCTCCCTGGCTCGAGGATTGGGGCTCTAGCCTGAAGAGTACGCGAGAATGGCTCCAGAGTTACAAGCTTCAGACCTCGTAGACAATGGCTGCACTCTTCGACCGGGCCTTGCGGGCGAGAAGCCGGTCGATGTGGAAGATCGTCTCCTCGGCGACGAGCACCTCGCCGCAGTCTGGGCAGACGTCCGCCGGCACGCTGTGGACGACGAGCGTGCGCTCGCGGTGGACGACGGAGTGGCTGATCGTCTGGGGTTGATGCTCGCCGGTGCATCCTGGGCTTTGGCATCTCATGGCGTGTCCTCCTGTTTCCCTCTGAAGTAACCGTGCTGCCGGGCCGTTCATTCCGTCCTGCCAAAGTCTTGCCAGGTCCAGGCCGCTCACCTCTGTAACCAATCTCTCCTTCGCGACTCTGTTCAATGCGAAAGGAGAGTGTTCCGATGCCGATTCGAAGGCCGCTCTTGTTGCTTGTCCAAGCCGCGCTGCTGTGTTGCGCGGTCCTGCTCCTCGCCGTCGACGTGCCCGTGCTGGCTCAGAGGACGGGGGAGTCCTACCGGCCGGTCGACACCATCGCGGCGCATGCCCGGTCGATGGTGAACGAAGGACGCCAGACGTTTCGTTACGAGACTTTCGGAGATCAGGCCTTCTGGACCGGCACACTGCAGATCCACAAGGCGCTGGCCACGGTGAGCCCCCGCACGGCCCTGGCCGTGGGGCTCAAGGTGGACTCCGATGCCCTGCCTCAGGACGTGCTGCACGCCATCCGGCGGGGGAGGGTCAACCTGGACGATCCCGCCGTCACCGCCACGCTGCTGAAGCTCAATGCCGTGGTGGGCGTTCAGGGCACCTTCGCGCCGGACGGCCGGCTGACCACCGCGGCGATCTCCTGCGCCCTCTGCCACTCCACGGTGGACAACTCCGTGGCTCCCGGTATCGGCAAGCGCCTCGACGGCTGGGCCAATCGCGACCTGGACGTGGGCACGATCGTCAATCTCGCGCCGGACCTCTCGGCGGTGGCCGCCTTGCTGGGGGTGGACGAGCCCACGGTGCGGACGGTCCTCAAGAGCTGGGGCCCCGGCCGCTTCGACGCCGAGCTGTTCCTGGACGGCAAGGCCTTCCGCCCGGACGGCAAGACGGCCGCCGTGCTCATTCCGCCCGCCTTCGGCCTCGCCGGGGTCAACCTCCACACCTATACCGGGTGGGGTTCCGTGACCTATTGGAACGCCTTCGTCGCGAATCTCGAGATGCACGGCCAGGGGAACTTCCACGACGCACGGCTGAACGATCCCGCGAAGTTCCCGGTGGCGGCGCGGGCCGGTTTCGCCGATGTCAAAAGCGACGTCGACCTCATCACCCCGAAGCTCGCGGCCCTCGAGTTCTATCAACTCGCCATGCCGGCTCCGCCACCGCCGGCCGGCAGCTTCAACGCCGCTGCGGCGCAGCGTGGCAAGCTGGTCTTCAGCTCGGCGGGATGCGCCAACTGTCACGTGCCGCCGCTCTACACCGAGCCCGGCCACAACCTCCACACTCCGGACGAGATCGGCATCGACGGCTTCCAGGCCGACCGCTCACCCGAGGGGGGCTACCGCACCACGCCTCTGAAGGGTCTCTGGTCCCACGCCAAGGGCGGCTTCTACCACGACGGCCGTTTCGCCACCCTGGACGACGTGGTGAATCACTACGACGGCACCTTCAGCCTTCATCTCTCCGCGAGCGAGAAGGCCGACCTGGTGCAGTACCTGAAGTCGCTTTAGGCGGTCCAGGGCGCCGACCGGTTCAGAATCGCTCCGAAATCCGTCCCCGCCGGCAGTGTTCCGAACGCCCGGCCGCCGTCGCCGCCAAGGCGACTGGCGACGAAGGCGTCGGCGACGTCCGGCGGGGAGTGGCGGATGAGGAGCGAGGCCTGGAGGGCGAGGCCGAGCCGCTCGACCAGCCGGCGGGCGCGCGTCTCGGCGTCCGCCGGATCGTCCAGGGATTTGCGGAGGTCCATGGCAAAGGTGTCCAGCCGGTGATCGGCGCCCCGGGCCTCACGGATTTCGGTGAAGAGGGCGGCGAGCGACTCGGGGGATTTCTGGAGCGCGCGCAGCACGTCGAGGCACTGGACGTTTCCCGATCCTTCCCAGATGCCGTTGAGCGGCGCCTCGCGGTAGAGCCGGGCGAGCCCCCACTCCTCCACGTAGCCGTTGCCGCCCAGGCACTCCAAGGCCTCGGCGGCGTGCGCGGGCGCCCGTTTGCAGACCCAGTACTTCAGCACGGCGGTGGCCAGTCTTCGGAAGGAAACATCCTCCGAATCGTAGGCCCGCGCGAGGCGCATCATGGCGACCGTCGCCGCCTCCGACTCCAGAGCGAGATCGGCCAGCACGTTGCGCATCAGGGGCTGCTCGAGGAGCGGCTTGCCGAAGGCGCCGCGGTGGCGGGCGTGGTGGAGGGCGCGCGCCGTGCCCCACCGCATGCCGGCCGCCGAGCCGATGACGCAGTCGAGCCGGGTGTGGTTGACCATCTCCAGGATCGTGGGCACGCCGCGCCCCTCCTCGCCCACGCGCCGCGCCCAGGCGGCCGAGAGCTCGATCTCGCTGGAGGCGTTGGAGCGGTTGCCGAGCTTGTCCTTGAGCCGTTGGATGTGGAAGCGGTTGCGTTCGCCGTCCGGCCGGAAGCGGGGAAGGAGGAAGCAGGTAAGGCCGCCGGGAGCCTGCGCCAGCACCAGGAAGGCGTCGCACATGGGAGCCGAGCAGAACCACTTGTGGCCCGTCAGCTCGTACTCGCCGTCCGTGCCCACGGGCGTGGCCAGGGTGGTGTTGGCGCGAACGTCCGAGCCGCCCTGCTTCTCCGTCATCGCCATGCCGCACAGGGCGCCGGCCTTCTGGCTCGCCGGGATCGGCCGCGGATCGTAGACCGTCGAGGTCAGCCGCGATTCCCACTCCGCGGCCAGCTCCGGCTGGTGGCGAAGGGCCGGCACCGCCGAGTAGGTCATGGAGAGCGGGCATCCCACCCCGGCCTCCACCTCGGCGAGGAGCATGAACATCGCGGCGCGGGCCGCATGAGCGCCGGCCCGCGGCTCCTTCCACGGCATGGCATGGAGCCCGTTCGCGACACCGAGCCCCAGCAGCGAGTGCCAAGCCGGATGAAACTCCACCTCATCGATCCGCCGTCCCGCCCGGTCGAACGCCCGCAAGGCCGGCGGATGCTCGTTGGCCTGAAACCCCCAGGCGATCGTCTCCCGCCGCCCCACGATCTCCCCGAACGGCCGCGCCCGCTCCTCGGCCCACTCCGCCCCCTCGCGCCGTAGCGCTTCGGCGAGCGCTCGGTCGGTCGTGAAGAGGTTGACGTCCTCGAAGGGCGGAGGCTGATTGAAGACGGTATGGGTGGCGTAGGGATCGGAAGTCATGGGGAAGAGGATAGCGGATGGAGGCGAGCGCGTCCCCGCTCGGCTTGATAGGATTTCGCGCATGACCTCCGTCGCCGAGAAGACCCGCAAGATCGCGGTCGGTGGCACGCCCTTCGGTTGGCGAGTCACGCACAGGCATCGCATCGCGCCTACTGGCCGGCGATGCCTGCATGAGTTCCTGGCCTACAGGATTGGAACCTCTCGAGCTCCCTTCCGGCTCTCCTTTCAAGGCCCGAGCGCCGATGCGGCGTACGATCGAGGTGCGGATTACACTCTGGATCACGGCGGCCTCTGGATCGGCGCAAGCTCGACCATGATCAACTTGCACCGCCCGGCGACCGCCGCGGCACTGATCCAGCAGGCCTTGGACCTCGGCTGGACTGATGCAGCTCCGCTCATCCTTTCCGACGGCTTTGCATTCGTCCACGCCCTGCCGCAGCAGGTCCGCGAGCGAATTGCCGGCACAGGCTCCGCGCCACCGCTAGGTTGACCCCGAAGAAGGGTGGAAGGTAGTCGGGACTCTCGCCCACGGGTCGTGCAGCTTGACCCGGGGGTCGCGGCACCCGCGGCACGGGTCGCGCAGCCCGCCTCAGAAGAATCGCAGCCCACTCGGTGGGTCCCGCTCCCCAGCCGAGGCAGCCCGACGCCGGACCCTCGAAGCGGACCACAAATCGGGTACCATCTCCCGCGAACCAGAACGACTGGAGCTTCATCATGGCGATTCGCGAAGGCGTGTGGGATTGCCCGTCCTGCGCTCGGAAAGGGAACCGTGGGCCGGAGAAGTACTGCGGCGGCTGCGGCAGTCCCCGGGGAGCGGACGTCAAGTTCTATCTGCCGGAGGAGGCGCCGGAGGTCACCGACGCCGAGGCCCTGAAGAAGGCGCAGGCGGGAGCGGACTGGATGTGTCCCTACTGCGGGGCGGACAATCCGGTGGCCAACGGCTTTTGCTCCGGCTGCGGCGCCCCTCGCGACGGCGCCAAGACCCGCGAGGTCGTCGATCGCCCGCTGGTCGAGCCGCCGGCAGCACCTGCTCCGCAGCCACTCGTCGCACCGGGCAAGGGGCGCTGGGGCAAGAGATTGGGCCTCGGCTGCCTGGGCCTGTTGGCGATCGTCGCGCTGCTGATCTTCCTCGCCCGGCCGAAGGCGGACACCCTGACGGTCACCGGCCACCACTGGGTGCGGACGGCCACCGTCGAGGTCCAGAAGCCGGTCACCGAGCAGGCCTGGGAAGGAGAGGTGCCGGCCGGCGCCCGCATCCTCAGCAGCTCCCGGGAAATCCACCACGTCGACCACATCCAGACCGGCACCCGGACCCGCACGCGCACCGTCACCGAGAAGGTCCAGACCGGCACCCAGAAGGTGAAGACCGGCCACCGCGACCTGGGCAACGGCTACTTCCAGGATGTCTTCGAGGACCGGCCTGTCTATCAGAACCGCTCCCACCCGGAGAGCTACCAGGAGCCGATCTACCGCGACCAGCCCGTCTACCGTAAGCGCATCCGCTACGAGATCGAGAAGTGGGTGAAAGACCGCGAAGCGAAGGCCGAAGGCGGCGATCTCAATCCCGCCTGGCCCAGCACCGGCCTCTCCGCGAAGCAGCGCGAAGCGGACCGCAAGGAGGTTTACGAGGTCCTCTTCAAGGACTCCAAGGGCAAGCCTGCCCACTACAGCGCCCCCGACGAGCAGGCCTGGAGGCGCCTCGAAGAGGGACGTGGTTACAAGGGGAAGGTGAAGAGCGACGGCGAAGTCGTGGAGGTGAAGGAGGGCGGGTGAGGGGCGGCTGGCCCCTCTACCACCACAGCTTTACCTCCCCAATGTAGAGACGCTCCGTTTCGGGGGGAACCCCCGATGGGGGCGTCTCCGAAGCGGAGACAACGGTTCAAACCGGAAGGGATCGTCCCGGCGGCACCCAGGACGATCCAGGGGTCCTGTGCTGCGGCCAGTCTTCGAGGAGTCAGGTGTTATCGCCGCCCCGGAGACGCCCCCACCGGGGGTTCCCCCCGCCACGGGGCGTCTCTACATTGCGAGGCCGGCGACTGGAGAGGAACGCCCCTCACCCCACCGGCACCAGCCGCTTCGCCGCCGCCGCGTCGAGAATGGCGGCGTTCTCGGGGATGGAGAAGAGGTAGCGGTGGCGGAGCTGGCTTTCGAGCGGCGCCGCATTCTGCATCAGCTCCTCGTAGGCCCGGTTCAGATAGTAGAGGGGATCGGCGGCGTCGAGCCGGCGGGTGCCGCGCAGGCCTTCCAGGCCGCGATAAAGCCGGAAGTCCAGCGAGACGCCGTGGTGGGTCGGGTCGTGATGCTGGAGCTCGGAGTCGAGCTGCGCGCAGAGGTGAACCGTCAGCGAGCCGTCCCGCTGCACCAGCGCCTGCTCGAGTTGCCAGCCCTGATCCATGAGGGCAGCGTTGACGTCGCCGTGACGGCGGTGGATCTCCAGGGCGGTGGCCAGGCGGTGGGTGGCCGTATCGAACTGCTTCTGGCGCAGGGCGATGCGCCCCAGGAGCTGCTCGGCGTCGCCCAGCAGCGACAGCTCGGGCAGCAGGCTCAAATCGAAGTGGGCGTGCCGCGCCTCGTCCAGGGCGGCGTCGACGTTGTTGAGGTCGAGGTAGTTGGCGGCCACCGCCAGGCGGGCGATGGCTTCGCCGATGACGTCGCCGCGGGGCTCGCGCAGGACGAGCGCGCGGCGCAGGGCGCGGGCGGCACCCATCGCATCGCCCAGCAGGCTCAAGGTACGGCCGATGCCCATCAGCGCGAAGCTCTCCTCTCCCTCCTCGCCGTGCCGCTCCAGAACCTCGGCCGCCTCGCGGTAGAAGGCGAGCGCCTCGGAGAAGCGCCCCTGGGCGAGCGAAACGGAGCCGAGGGCCGAGAGGGAGGCGCCCAGCGTCTTCAGGCTCTGCTCCCGCCGGCGGGTTTCGAGGGCCCGCTGGTGGAGCGCCAGCGCATCGTCCAGGCGCCGTTCGTGGAGGGCCACGTTGCCGAGGTGGAAGAGGCAGGTGGCCACGAGCTGGGTGGAGCCCAGCTTCTCAAAGGCCTTGAGGAGCTGCTCGAAGAGGGCGCGGGCCTCCTTGCGGCGCTCCTGCCGGGCGAGGATCTGCCCGAGCTGGAGCAGCAGGACGGCCTGCCGCGCGGGGTCGGTCTTCAGCACCATCTTGAGGGCCTTGCGCAGCGTCTCCTCGCTCTCGGTGAGACGGCTCTTCTGCAGGTCGAGCTCGGCCTTCAGGCTGGCGAAGGCGAGATACTTGCGCGGCTCGCCGGCCGTGATCTCCAGGGCGCGGTCGATCTCCCCCTCCAGGCCTTCCAGGCGGTTCAGGCGCCGGGCCAGGGGAAGGAGAATCCAGAGGAGCTGGGTCTCGGTGGCCGTGTCGCCGCCGCGCTGACGGTGGCCTTCGAGCTCGCGCTTCAGCCCTTCCAGGATCTTGGCGGGCGGCGCGTCGCTCGCCGCACCCTGAGCCAGCTCGAGGATGGACGGCACGGCCTGGGCACTGCCGGAAAGGAGGCTGTAGGCCTGCCACAGCGCCCGCGGTTGCGCGCTGGCGGCCACGAGCCGCTCGCCCAGAACCTGCCGCAGACTGGGCACGACCTCGGGCATCACCGTCTGCGCCAGGGCATGGGCGAAGACGGGACAGGCGAGATCGACGCCCAGCCCCCAGGCGGAGGGCGCGCGGTGGAAGATCTCCGCCGCCAGGAACGGCGTTTCCCAGTGCGGTTTCACCTCGACGCCAAGGAACAGGGAGGCGGAGGCCAGCTCCAGGGCGGGGACGGGCGTCTCGGCGAGCGCCAGCAGTCGCGCCGGCGTCGCTTCGCCGAGAGCGCTCACCTCGGCTTCCAGGTGCTGGATCAGCCGGAACGAGGGCTCGAAGTCGTCGTCCCGGCCGCCGCTGTAGAAGAAGTTGCCGTAGTGCCGCCGTAACTGCCGCCGCTGGATCATCCGTGCCAGGATCTCCTCCAGGGCGAAAGGACAGCGGGCGGCGGTCTCCACCAATCTCTGCTGCACCTCGGCGGGCATCAGCAGGCCGCGGAAGAGGCCGGCGGCGAGTGTGGTGGATTGGGCGGCTGTGAAGAGAGGTACCTCGACCTCGGGCAGGGCGACCCATGACGCCGGTCCCCGCGTCCGTTTGCGGCCCACCAGGACGATGCGGGCGTTGCGCCGGGCTCGCGGATCGGCGGTCAGCGCTTCGAGGAGCTGAAGGTCGGCGGCGGAGGCGGTCTGCAGGTCGTCGAACACGAGGCGCAAGGGCGCAGTCGCGCCGGTCGCGTCCTTCCACAGCTCCAGGGCGCGGGCGAGCAGGCCGGCGTCCACGCCCTCCGGACGGTCGCCTTCGGCCAGCAGCCATTCGCCATGGGCTTCGAGCCCCAGCCGCGCCAGGGCGCGCCAGGGGTCGTAGCTGCCGTCGCGGATACCGGTGAGATGCAGCAGCTCGCGCAAGACCTCGGCCGCGAGGTCAAACCCCGTGCGGGGCGACCGGAGAGCGATCGACAGATAGGGTACGCCCGGGTTGGCGCCCGGTCCCAGGGTGTGCCAGAGGCTGCGGGATTTTCCGCAACCGAGCGGCCCCGCGACCCGCAGGACGGGCTCTTCCGCGTGAGCCAGCAGCTCCCGCTCCACGACCACCCGCGGCACGTAGTCGAGATGACGGCCCATGAGGCGGGCGGTGTGCCAGGGAACGGCGTCCGGGCGCGGCCCCGAGAGCTGGAAGAGGGGAATGTGGCTGCCGCCCATCGTCTCACAGGTACCGGAGCGCTCGGCGCTCCAGCGCGACTCCAGGCGGCTCGCCGCGCGGCCGGTGAGATGGACCTGGCCGCCCGCGAGGCTCGCCGGCCGCTGGTGCTCCAGGTCGTTGAGCAGCGGCTCGGGCTCGGCGGCGATTCCCTCCGGGCCGATGCGTACCACCCCCGGCAACACGATGACCGTCAGCCCTGCCGGTCCCTGCCGGCGCAGCCGCTGGGCGATGCGTACCGCTTCCTCCACGTCTCCGGGATCGCCGGGTATGGGGAGCACGGCGAGCAGGCGCGGACCCAACTGGTGCAGGCCTGGCGGATGGCCCAGGAGCTGGCCGGCGGTATCGGCGCAACGCTCGTCGCTGACGTGCAGCAGGACGGCGGGGACCTTCAGCGGGATGTAGGACCGGTCGGACATGTCTTGGCCTCTGGGACTGATTGCGCAGGCAGGCTACCCCGGGGACGTTAAGAGGAAGATTACGAAGCCTCGCCCGGCGTCCGTTTCCAAGCACGCTCTTCGAGTTTTCCCGGGAGCGCTGTACCATTGCCGCGCCGCGACCCCCCAGCTTGCCCCGGGCGGGGGTCGGGCGTTTGGTCCCGGACTGGCCGGCGGCGGGACAAGCCGGTGACTTGTAATCGTCGAAAGATTCGAAAGGAAGAACCTCGGGATGGCTTGTTGCGTCAAAATGGAACACGCGTCGACCGTCGCAAACATCCGGTTTGCCGGAGACCTTTCATTTCACCTTTCTTTACACGCTCTTCAATATCCATGACCGATCCGCTACGATACCCAGCCGTTCCACACCTCCAAAGGTTTAAGAAGGGGGATGAGGCCCGGCCGATGACCGATGTCGTTCAAAAATTCTGGGGCTTCTGCCACACGTTGCGTCATGACGGTATCGATTACGGTGATTACATTGAACAGATCACCTATCTTCTTTTCCTCAAGATGGCGGACGAGCGCGGGATCGATCTCAGCCGCATCGCCGTGCCGGAGGACGGCAACCCGGCGAGCGACTGCTCGTGGCCGGTGCTCGCCGGCGCCGACGAAGCGTCGCTCAACGATCACTATAAGGGCGTGTTGAGCACGCTCGCCCGCCAGCCGGGGCTGCTGGGCGACATCTTCAAGGAAGCCGTGTCGCGCTTCAAAAATCCGGCGAACCTCAAGCGGTTGATCGATCTCATCGACGAGACGGAGTGGACGGCGCTGGAGGTGGACATCAAGGCGGCGGTGTTCGAAGGGCTGCTGGAGAAAGCGGCGAGCGAAGGCAAGAAGGGCGCCGGCCAATATTTCACGCCGCGCCGCCTGATCCAGTCCATCGTGCGCTGCGTGCGGCCGGACCCGCGCGAGAGCCCCGATTTCACGATCTGCGATCCGGCCTGCGGCACGGGCGGTTTCCTGGTCGTGGCCTACGAGTGGTTGCTGGCCGAATGCCGGGAGGTTGCGCGCGATCCGGAGCTGCTCAACCGGGTGCGGCGCGGCACGTACTTCGGGCAGGAGCTGGTGGACCGGCCGCGGCGGCTGGCGTTGATGAATCTTTTCCTGCACGAGCTGGAGCCGGAGATCAAGCAGGGGGATTCGATCGACCTGCTTCCCGGCGAGCGGCGGTTCGACGTGGTGCTCACCAATCCGCCGTTCGGCAACAAGGGGGCCAACCAGGCCCCGGAGCGCGCCGACCTGGCGGTGAAGACGTCGAACAAACAGCTCAATTTCCTCCAGCACGTGATGACCTTGCTGAAACCCGGCGGCCGCGCGGCGGTGATCGTGCCCGACAACTGCCTGTTCGCCGATCAGGCCGGCGAGGTGTTCCGGCAGCTCACCCACGACTGCAATCTGCACACGGTGCTACGCCTGCCCAACGGCACCTTCACGCCTTATAGCGCCGGCACCAAGACCAACGTCGTCTTCTTCACCAAGGGACAGCCCACGGAGACGGTGTGGGTCTACGACGCCCGCACCAACGTGCCGCGCATCACCAAGAAGGACCGGCCGCTGACGCAGGACCATCTGCGCGCCTTCGAGGAGTGTTACGGCCGCGATCCTCTCGGCGGCTCCCGGCGCTCGGCCGCGGATTCGAAGGAGGACCGCTGGCGCCCGGTCTCCATCGCCGAGGTCCGCGCCCGCGACTTCAAGATCGACGGCCTCAAGTGGCTGAAGGAGGAGTCGCTGGACGACGAGCTGCCCGAGCCCGAGGAACTGGCGACGGAGGCGATCACCGAGCTGCGCAAGGCCGTCGCGGAGCTCTCTTCCATCCTGCTGCTGCTCGAAGACGACGCGGAGCCGAAACGGCCGCGAGTGCTGCAGGGTGGCTCGTGACGAGCGCGGTCTCCGATTGGGAGATCGGCCGGCGCGAAGGCGAGTTGCCAGAAGGCTGGGCGGAAGCCACCCTGGAAGAGATCGTCATCCACTTCCTGGGCGGCGATTGGGGCGAGGCGCCCGACGCCGTGGAGAGGGACCCCGAGTTGGTGCTGGTGCGGGTCCTGCGCGGCACCGAGTTCCGCGACTGGCACCGCGCCAAGGGAGCCACGGCCGCGTTGCGCGCCATCAAGCGTTCGAGCCTCGCCAAGCGCCAACTGGCGGCGGGCGACCTGGTGGTGGAGATCTCGGGCGGCGGCGCCGGCCAGCCCGTGGGCCGCACCCTGGTGATCGACGAGGAAGCTCTCCTGCGCGCCGACGCGCCCCTCATTTGCAACAATTTTTGCCGCCAGATGCGGCTTCATCCCGACGTCGATCCGTTCTACGTCCACCTCGCCCTCCAGTACCTCTATCTGAGCGGCGGCTTCGACGAGTACCAGACGCAGACGACGAACATCCGCAACCTCAACTTTTCTAGCTTCCTTTCCGGAGTGATCATTCCCCTGCCGCCGCGCGCCGAACAGGAGCGGATCGTCGAGACGTCGCGGGAGCTGCTGGCGCGGGTGCAGAGAGTCCAGGAAAGCCTGGGACGGGTGCCGGAGATCCACCGCCGCTTCCGCCAGTCGGTGCTCGCCGCGGGCTACTCGGGCCGGCTGACGGAGGACTGGCGCGCCGGGCGGCGGGATCTCGATCCCCACTCCGGGCTGCTTCCCGGGATCTTCACGTCGCGCCGTGAGGAGTACCGGCTGGCCTGCCACGACGCCGAGGCCTTCGATCGCCGGGCGCCGCGCCGGCCGAAGAATCTCGCGTCCACGAGCTGGGAGGCGCCGGAGCCGCTGGAAGCTCCCGAGGTGCCCGAGGGCTGGTGCGTGCTGGCGCTCCACGATCTCATCCGCCGCGCCCAGTACGGCCTGTCGGTCAAGGCCGACCGCGATGCCAGGAGCGGCCTGCCGATGTTGCGCATGGGCAACATCCAGGAAGGGCGCATCGACGCCTCCGACCTCAAGTACGTGGCGCTCAGGCCGGCGGAGACGGAAGCCTACCGGGTGCGGCGGGGCGACATCCTGTTCAACCGCACCAACAGCCCGGAGCTGGTGGGCAAGGCCGCGGTCTACGACCTCGACCTCGCGGCGGTCTTCGCCTCCTACCTGGTGCGCATCGAGTGCGACGAACGGCTGCTCGCGAGCCAGTACCTCTGCGGCTGGATCAACTCGCCGTGGGGCCGGCGCTGGGCGCGAACGGTGCGCACCGACTGCGTCAGCCAGTCGAATATCAACGTCTCGCGGCTGCTCACCCTGCCGGTGCCCGCGCCGCCCCTCGCCGAGCAGCACGAGATCGTGCGGCGCATGGAGGAGCTGTTCGTCTTCGCCGACGAGATGGAGCGGCGGGTCGCGATGGCCAGCGAGCGCGAGCACAAGCTGTGGCGCACCCTCCTCGCCCGTGCCATGCACGGCGAGCTGGTGCCCACCGAGGCCGAGCTGGCACGCGCCGAAGGGCGCCCCTTCGAGCCGGCGGCCGATCTCCTCGACAGGATCGGCGCCCATCGGCTGGTCCAGGCCAGTCCGGGCGGCGAGGCGATGAGCGTTGACGAGCCGGTCTCCGAGACTCTCCTCGCCGCCTTCCGCCAGGTCTGCTGGGGAGCCGGAGCGGTGCCGCGCGAAGAGCTGATCGCGCGGGTGGCCGCGCGCCTGGGCTTGCCGAAGCTCGGCAAGAGCGTGCGCGCCCGGCTGGACAAGCACCTGGAGATCGCGCTCGCCCGGCGTATCGTGGCCCGCGAGGGCGATCTGCTCGCCGGCGCCACGCCGACCTTCGGCCGCTACGACTACCAGTTCCTCGTGCTCACGGCGCAGACGCTGCTGCGGGGCGGCGAGCGCGAGCAGAGCGATCTCATTCGCGCCGTGGCCGGCCATCTCGGCTACAGCCAGGTCACCTTCGCCATCCGCGTGCGAATGGAGCGGGTGTTCGTATGGGCAGTGCAGAACGGGATGCTGGCGGTGCGCGACGAGCGGTACTACTTCAACCACTCGAACAGCTCATAGTGCTCGCGGCTCATTCCGAGCCGCTCGTAGACGCCCTGGGCGGCGGTGTTGCGCTTGTCCACGTAGAGCCGGAGCCCCATGAGGGCGGGATCCTCCTCGACGCGGCGCTTGAGGTGCTCGTAGAGGGCGCGATAGACGCCGCGGCCCCGCTCCTCGGGGACGACGTAGACGGACTGGATCCAGAGCACCGTGCCGTCGCGCCAGTCGCTCCACTCGAAAGTGGTGAGCAGCGAGCCGACGACCCGGTCTGCCCGCTCGGCCATCCAGTAGCATCCCCTTGCGGAATCGGCGAGGACGGCGGCCACGCCTCGGACGACGGTCGCGCGGTCGAGCTCCAGGCCCTCGGTCTCGCGGGCCATGCGGAGCTGGAAGTCGACGATCGCGGCCGCGTCGCCTGCCTCCGTGCCGCCCGGACGGATGCGGAGCGCGGCGCTCAATCGGCCCCGGCCGCCTTCGCGGTCGTCGCATCGATCTCGGCGTGCAGGCGGTCCAGCAGGCGCTTTTCGACCGCCTCGTCGCGCTCGGGCTCGCGCAGGATCTCCCGCAGGGCGAAAACCGCGGCGGAGAACTCGCTGCCGAAGCGCTCGCAGTCCTCGCAGTCCTTCACGTGCTCCTGAATGCGCCGCGCCCGGTCGGCCGGCAGGCCGCCGTCGAGGAACGCCGTCAGCTCGGCCAGCACCTCGCCGCAGTGGAGGCCGGCCAAGATCCGGTCGGTTCGATCGCTGCGGTCCTCACGGCCGCCATCCTCCTCCCGCAGCTTCGTCATCAGCCGCAGCCGGGCACGGTGCAGCCGGTTCCGGGCCGTGCCCTCGGCGAGGCCGGCGACGCTCGCGGCGTCGTCGGGGGAAAGCCCCTCGAGCTCGCGCAGGATGAGCATCTCGCGGTCCTCGGGGGAGAGCGAGGCCAGGACGCCGGCCAGCGCCTCGGCGTCCAGCAGGCGATCGACGAACCCCTCGTCTTCGATTCCCCAGCCGGCGGCCCTTCCCTGCTCGCGCAGGGATACGAAGGGCGACGGATCGTCCGCCCAGCGCCGGTGGCGGCGATAGATGGCGTGGCGGGCGATGGACAGCAGCCAGGTGCGGGCCGAGGCGTCGTAGCGAAAACGACCGGCGGCCCGCCAGGCGGCGAGGAAGGTTTCCTGGAGGGCCATCTCGGCGTCCGTCTCATCGTGCGCCAGGGCACGAGAGAAGCGCAGGACTGCAGCCTGATGACGCCGGACGAGCCGCTCGAAGGCGGCACGGTCTCCCGCCGCCGTGCGGCCGATCAGCGTCGCGTCGCTGATCCTGGCGTCGTCGGCTTCGGCGTGGGCGGTGAACGCCGGCGCCGGACTGGGCGGGGGGTGCGGATCTCCATGCATACCGATGGCGAGATCTTACACCGCCCCTACTTCAGATACCGCTCGAACAGCTTGAAGATCCGCCGGTACTCGTCGAGCCAGCTCGTGGGCTGGACGAAGCCGTGGCTCTCCACGGGGTAGATGGCGATCTCGAAGTTCTCCTTCTTCAGCTCGATGAGCCGCTGCACCAGGCGGACGTTGTCCTGAAAGAAGACGTTGTCGTCCTGCATGCCGTCGCAGATCAGCAGCGGCTTGCTCAACCCCGCCACGTACTCGATGGGCGAGCTCTTGGTGTACGAGTCGGGATCGTCCTCCGGCCGGTTGAGGATGCCCGAGGTGTACTGGTCGTTGTAGTAGGTCCAGTCAGAGACGGGGCGCAGGGCGGCGCCGGCGGCGAAGAGGTCGGGCGCGCGGAAGAGGGCCATGTAGGTCATGAAGCCGCCGTAGGAGCCGCCGTAGACACCCACCCGCTGGGCGTCCACGTTCTTGTGCGCCACCAGCCAGGCGACGCCGTCCTGCAGGTCCTCGAGCTCGGGATAACCCATCTGGCGGTAGATCGCCGTGCGCCAGGCGCGGCCGTAGCCGGCGGAGGCGCGGTAATCCATGTCGATCACCACGTAGCCGTGGCGGGTGAGCAGGGTGTGGAACATGAACTCGCGGAAGTAGCTCGACCAGCCGAAATGGACGTTGTGGAGGTACCCCGCGCCATGGACGAACATCACCGCGGGGTACTTCTTCGCCGCGTCGAAGCCCTTCGGCGTGTAGACCCGGGCGTAGACGGGAGCTGGCGCGCCGTGGGTGGAGGCGATGGGAACGACCTCCGGCACCGACCAGTCCTCGGCCAGGAACTCGGCCGTGCGGGTCTGCGTCACGGGTTTGGCCTCGGCGGGTGACTGAGCGTTCTGAACGTTCTGGATATTCTGAACGTAGAGCTCATCCGGCCGGGTGGTGCCGGAGTGGGTGAGGAGGAGCCGGTCCTCGCTCGGCGACAGGTCGAACTTGGTCAGGCCGCCCACGTGCGTGAGCTGCTCCGTCTTGCCTGTCGCCACGTCAACGCGCCAGACGTCGTAGTTGCCGGGGTGCTGGACGTTGGCCTGGTAGTAGATGGAGGTGCCGTCCCAACTGAGCACGGGCTCGCTCACCTCGAAGTGCCCCTCGGGCGTCAGCGGGCGGACCTTCCCTGTCTTGGTCGATAGGAGGTAGAGGCGCGACCAGCCGCCCTCCTCGGAGAGGAAGTACAGGGTTTCGTTGTCCTTCAGCCAGCCCTGGACGTTGAAGTCCCAGTTGATCCACGCCGGATCGGTCAGCCGGTGGCGGGGGGTGAGCTTGCGGCTGGCGGCGTCCCAGGTGGCGATCCAGCGGTCCTTATTGTCGTAGGAGAGCAGCATGACGGCGAGCTTGCTGCCGTCGTCCGACCAGGTGAGGGCTTGCACCTCGACGGGGCGCGGCTCGCGCTTCGCGTCCTTGTCCTTCTCCTTCTCTTTGTCCACGCCCTTGCCGTCCTCCTCCGTACCCTTCTTGGCCGCGGCCTTGGCGGCCAGCTTTTTGGCGTCCTTGTCCTTCCCTTTCTCCTCTTCCTGGGTGGCCTCGTCCTTGGCCTTCTCAGTCTTCTCGGTTTTCTCGGTCTTTTCGTCCTGGGCCGCCTTGTCCTTCTCGTCGGCGTCGACGTCCTTGGAGGCCTCGGCCTTTCTCTTCGCCTTCTCCGCTTCGCGGCGGGCCTTGGCGGCGTCCTTCAGGGACTTCAGGGGATCGTCCTTGATGCCGGGCAGACCGCTGAGGTCGAGGTCGATCCGTCGGTGTTTCGCGAGGTCGAGGAGGATGACGGAATGGGGATTGGGTCCCTCGGTGCCCACCTTGGACCGCACGTCCTTGGTCTCCACCTCGCCGCTCTCGGTGACGTAGCCCGGCATCTTGGAAGGCTTGAGCTGGTCGTCGCGCTTGGGCGCGGTGACCACGGCGAGCCAGTTGCCGGTGGGGGACAGGCGGGCCTCCTCGATCGTGACCTTCTTGCCGAAGTACCAGGGGAGAGGCGGCCGGGTGGGATCGGCCTTCTGTCGCGCGCGGTCCTCGGCCAGGTCCCGCTTCTCCTTCTCCTGCTTCTGGCGGATGACGTCGAAGAGGCGGGTCTGCTCGGCGGCGAGGTAGGTGGGCTCGTCCTTGTCGGCCGGGTCCTTGTCCAGCCGGATCTCGGCCGGCTGTGAGATGAGCCCCGAAGCGGGGTCGTAGACGAGGACCGCGGTGCCCCGGCGGAAGGCGATGCGCTGGCCGTCGGCCAGGAAGTGGGGATCGCCCTCCCTCTCCGCCGAGCGGGTGATCTGGCGGACGGCGCCGGTCGTCAGATCCTTGAGGAAGACGTCGCCCTCGCGGGCGTAGGTCTTCCACTTGCGGTCGCGGCTGCGGTCGCCGCCCGGGGCGTCCACCGTGCCGCGGTCCGCGGGCTCGATCTTCACCGTCTGGCCGCCGGTGAGATCGAGGCGGTAGAGGTCCTTGGGATTCTTGCCCTCGCCGTCGCGCTCGCGCTCGTAGTAGAGGGAGCGGCCGTCGTCCGCCCAGTAGGCGCTCTCCGGCGGATTCCCGATCCAGTCGGGGTCGGCCATGATCCGCTCCAGGGTGAGCGGGGGCGTCTCGGCGGCGGCGGTTGGCCTGACGCCGGCCGGCAGGGCGATCAGCAGGCAGAGGGACGCGGCGGTGAAGCGGATTCTCGGATTCCGGTGCATTCGGGATTTCCTCGCGCGAAGGTCAAGGGAGAGTCTGGCGCGATCATCCCACGCCTGGGAGGGCCGCGCCAGACTCCGAGGCTTTACTGGCGTGCCGCGGCCTTGGGCGCTATGAACCGCTCGGTGATCCACTGTGTGACCGTATCCAGCACCAGCGGGTCCATGGTGGTCTCGATCTTCGCGTACTCGGTGGGGCTGCCCGTCTTCGCCGGCTGAAACAGATGATTGAGCCCGGGTAAGCGCTTGAGGGTGAAGTCCTTGTTGCCGCCTTCCTTGAAGGCCTTCTCGATCTCCGGCAGGTTCTGGTCCGGAATTACCTGCAGGTCGAGCTCACCATTGAGGGCCAGCACCGGCACCTTCACCTTGCGCAGGGCCGGCCGTGGATCGTAGGCGAGGAAGTAACGGAACCACGGGCTGTTGAAGGTCTTGACCGCGTTTCCGACCAAGGCGTCGGTGCCGCCCGCCGCCTTGAGCTCGTCCGCCGTCAGCGTCGCCGCGTCCTCCCGGGCCGCTTCCCGCAGCTTCCTCTCACGGGCGGCGGGGTCGTTCTCCGTACGGACTACGTCGATCATCCGCCGTATCGACGCCGACTCCTTGTGGATCTTCTCTTCGGACGTGCCGTCGGCGCGGGCCATGCGCTCGCTCTGGAGGACGAGAACCTCGGGACCGGGAACGCCCGTGCCCGCGAGCATGACGACGAAAGCCACGTCGCTCGACTGGCTGGCGGCGAGCGGCCCCACGACGCCACCCTCGCTGTGGCCGACGAGGCCGATCCGGTCGCCTGCGATCTTCGAATGCGCCTTGAGGAACCGAACGCCGGCCAGGGCGTCCTGGGCGAAGTCGGCGGAGGTGGAGTCAGACACACTGCCCGTCGAGCCGCCCACGCCGCGATCGTCCGCCCGCAGCACGGCGATGCCGTGGCGGCTCAGATGGTCGGCGAGAATCAGGAAAGGCTTGTGGCCGAGGAGGGACTCGTCGCGGTCCTGGGCACCGCTGCCGGTGATCATCACCACGGCCGGGAAGGGGCCGTCGCCCGGCGGCAAAGTCAGGGTGCCGGCGAGCTTGACGGTGCCGTTGGTGTAGGTGACCTCCTCGGCGGTGTAGGGAAATGGAGGCTTGGGCTCCTGCGGGCGGACGGGCCTCACAACCGCGTCCCGTCCCAGCCGGAAAGGCAGCGAGGCGCCGCCCTGCGTGAAGGTACCCACGATGGACGAGGCGGGCGCGGCGGCCAGCGTGCCGTCGAACGTGGGCGTGCCGGGTATGCCCTTGATCTTGAAGTGGACCTTGTCCTGCTGGACGGTGATCTCCTCCAGCGGCAGGGCCTTGGCACCCTGCATCGGGATGTCGATGGTGCCCGTCCAGGCGCCGCCCTCCCGCACGAGGTCGATCATCACCTGAATCTGGCCGGCGTCCTGAGGCAGCTTGATCTCCCCTTCCCAGTGGCCGGCGGCGCGGATGGAATCGGGAGTCTCCTCCGCGCGCACCCAGGAGGGGACGAGGAGCAGCAGGAGCAGCAGGAAGCTCGGGGTGAAGCGGCGGGATGGCATGGTCGTCCTCCTGGGCGCTCCCGGCGGAGAGCCGGGAGACCTTGAGGATACGACGCCGGACGGGCAAGGTTTTACTTGGCGGCCCGCTGCTCGGGCGACTGCTGGCCGGTGACCTTGAGCGTGTTGATGACGCCCTGCAGCACCTGGTCGTTCTTCGCGTAGTCGGCGTCGGGCGAGTTCATCAGGAAGATGACGATGTCCTTGTCGCGGGGAATGGCGATCCAGTGCTGCGTGGTGCGCACGGTGCCCTTGCCGTCGATGGCGGCGCCGTTGCCGTTGCCGGTCACCACCAGCGAGAAGCCGCGCATGCCGGCGACGTCGATGACGTCCTTGGTCTTCACCTCGGCGCCCAGCCCCTTCTCTAGCGCCTGCGCGCTCTGCTCGAGCAGCACCCGCGGGCTGTAGGGCTGGCCCACGGTCTGGACGAAGACGACGACCGACGCGACGTTGTCCGGCGACCAGGCGCAGCAGATGTTGCCCGGCACGTTGAAGCCCTTCGGATCGCCCTGCTTCCAGCCCTGAGGCGGAGCGAAGGAGAGGCCGGCCTCTTCAGGGGTGACGATCTTCTTCTCGGGAGCGGCCGGAGGGGGCGTCGCCTGGGTCTGGGCCTGGCCCTGCGCCTGGGCCTTGGCGGCGTCCTGCGGCGGCGTGACCTGCTGCGTCTGGGAGGGCTGCGGCGTCGTCGGCGTCGTGGTGGTGGGCTGACCCTGGGGAGGATTCTGGCCGGGAGGGCCCTGGGCCGCCGCTCCAGCCGGAAGGAGCATTGGTGCCATCAAGCTGGCTGCGACTGCAAACGCCTTGATGTTGGGAATCATTGGTTGTCCTCGGCTCGGTCAATGGCATTTGAAACAATGCCGGGGTTGATTTTCAGAGATCCCTGCGCCTCGGCGCGGAGCGTCTTGGCTGCGTGAAGGAATAACGGGGCTGGGCATCCCCTTATTTCGCCGCGCGCCAAGCACCCTCCTGCATCTCTCGTGCCTGAAGGGCCGGATCTACCCGATCCGCCCCTGTTTCCGCAGGCGGTCCAGGTGGGCCAGGATCTGGCGCTGGGCGAGCGGCCAGGCCTGGGGCGGCACGTCGTCGTAGACCGTGGGGAGCATGGCGGCGGGATCTTGCAAGCCCGCGTTCCAGGCTTCCAGGATGCGCTCCTCGCGCCAGACCCGGTGCCTGATGTACTCGCGCAGCTTGGCGCCCGCGTTCTTGATCGCCGGGCCGTGGCCGGGAAAGAGCGTCTCGGGGCGCAGGGTCGCCAGCTTGGCGAGCGAGCCCAGGTAGTCATCCATGTCCCCCTCGGGGGGATCGACGACGATCATGCTCACTCCCGAAACCATGTCGCCGCAAAGCAGCGAGCCCTGCTCCTCCTCCAGGAAACTGACGTGCCCCCGGGCATGTCCCGGCGTGTGGATGACCTGGACTGAAAAATCCCCGCCAAGCACGATCTGCTGGCCGTCCAGAAGCTCGCCGTCGACCTTGATCCCCCGGCCGGCGAGCCGCTCCGCCGTCAGCGGATGAGCCAGCACGGGCACGCCGAGCGCGCCGCGCAGCCGCTCGACGCCGCCCACGTGGTCCGGGTGGTGGTGGGTGAGCCAGATCGCCGTGACCTTGCGGCGGAATCGCTCATGGGCGGCGGCGATCGCTCTCTCCAGGCGGTCGAGCTCCGGCTCGGAGGAGGCGCCGGGGTCGACGAGCACGCAGTCGTGGAGTCCCAGCAGGTAGGCGTTGGTGGTCGCTGCCGGAGGGAGCGTGTAGGTGAGGAGGGGAAACATCAACACTCCGGGGCGCATCTCCACCCGGCGCATGGGGCCGAGGTAAGTCTCGGCAGGACTGCGCAGGCGCTCGAGGCCGCGGACAGGTCCATCCTGGGTGAGGACCTCCAGAACGTGGAGGATGGGCGGGGCCGCGAGTACGCTGCCTCGCCGCCACGCCTCCCAGGCCTCGGCGGCGAGGATCCACGCGCCATGCGCGAGCTCGCCCTCGACGACCGCCGGCTGAGCCGAGGTGTCCGGCGGCCACTCCAGGAGGAAGAAGCGGTTGTCGAAGCGCACGGGTGCGAAGGGCGGCGTCACCCAGCGGCCGGCATAGACCAGGGACGAGGCCGCGAGCTTCACGTCCAGGGACTTGAGGATGTCGTCGAAGGTGCGCTCGCCCGCGAGCAGGGCGCGGCGCATCTCAGGCAGCTCCTCGGGATCGACAGCCGGGGTGGACAGCAGAATCCCCGTCTCCTCGAACAGCTCGCGCAGGGCACAGGCGAGGAGCCCCGGCACGAGATCCGGACCTGGAGCCTCGGGGTCGGGCGCCTCCGAGAGTCCCTCGGAAGCGACCTGCGGCTCGCCGGAGACCGGGAGACCCGCGTCGGACCGCGACATGCCGCCGCCGGGGAACGCGTGCCAGCCGCCCATGAAGGCGAGCTGCTCCGACCGCTTCACCCAGTACACCTCGAAGTCGCCCGCGCCGCCGCCTTCCAGGCGCCGCCAGAGGACTACGGAAGCCGAGCTGCGAGGCGGCGGCAAAGCGCCTCCCTGTGGCCCCAAAGGGCGCCCGACGACGTTCTCGTAGACGTTACCGGAAGGATCGGTGGCCATGGGGGGCTTATATCAGATCCGGGCTTTTGACAGCCCCTGCTTTGGACTTTCCCGCTAGGAGAACCGCAGGAGACCCTCGGCTTGAGCAATTTCAGCGGCGACTCGGACCGCTTGCCGAAAAACATAGGGGTGGAAAGGGTCGCGGAGAGCCTGCTCGTGCTCCAATTTCGCCACTGCTTGGCCCAGCCGCCGGCCCAGAGACTTCAAGGTTGTGAAGGTGGGTTCACGGCCGCTCGTCCCGAAACAATCGAGAATGCAACGATAGATCCCGTCCTGTGTGCCGTCATGAATATGAGGATCGAGCCCATTGAGGTCGCTCAGGCTGACCTGAAGTCTGTGTGAGGCTTGCTCAAGAACGAAGACGCTGTGATTTTGCTTCCGGCTGATGGAGTAGGCCAATCCTAGCTCGAAGGGCATATTGAACCGTGGGACCCGAAATTTGCCCGACAAGCCTACCCGGCTGAGGTCGTGGATCGAGGAGCCGCAGCTCTCGATCAACTCAAAGATGCGATCGAGTCTGTTACGGCCGGCCGACGGAACCTCCAACACGCAATGGGGCTCGCTTCCGAGAGCGGCCAAGCCTGCGATCAGAGCGATGAAAAGGGGGCGATACTTCAGGTCGAAAGGGACGTTCAGGAATACTGCTCGGTCCGCGAGGAGCATGGACGATTCCACAGGACCGGGGAGTACGAGGAATCGCCTAACTCTTCTTCCTGGTCTTGTTTTCCAAACCTCGCACCGGCCGGATGAGCGCTCCGGATTTTTCGTCCCGGAGGTATCCCAGCTCCGAGAGGACCTTCCTCACCAACGCCTTATCTTTCTTGGTCACCCCCACTCCGCGAGAGATCTCCTCCACGGTACCGGGAGTCACGATATGCTTCTTCGTCCGCGGCCTCCTTGAGGCTCCGGGGCGATTCGCGATATCGGGAGAGACGGCTTCCTTCATGGGATGATCGTACCACGAGCCAGCGCACATAACCCAGGCTTTTGACAGCCCCCTCCGTTCGTGGGATCGTCTCGCATGGCCGTTCTCTCCGCGGCGGAGCGGCGGACTCTCCAGTCCGTCTGCACTGCATTCCTTCCCGTCCTTCCTCTCCAGAAGGGAGACGATCCGCGTCTCTTCGCGCTGGACGCCTCCGCCTTGAAGGTGCCGGCGGCGATGGAGGAGACGATCGGGGTGCTCGGCGCCGACAAGCAGGCGGAGTTGCGCCGGCTTCTGGGATTGCTGGGGACTCCCATCCTTCCCCTTCTGCTGACCGGCCGGGCGCGACGGTTCCCCGATTTGACGCAGGGAGAAGCCGAGCGCTTCCTCCTGGAGATGTCCAATAGCCGGCTGCCTCTTCTCCGTACCGGCTTTCAGGCGCTCAAGCGGCTGGCCACATTCTTCTTCTACTCCCTCCTGGATGACGGCGGCGAGAACTCGACGTGGCCGGCCATCGGCTACACGTCCTCGCCGCGGCCGCCGGCAAGGCAGCCAGCCCTGAAGCTGACGCCAATCGTCGCGCCGGCCCGCTTCGACTGCGACGTCTGCGTCATCGGCTCAGGAGCCGGCGGAGCGGTGGTGGCCGCCGAGCTCGCCGCGGCGGGACGCAAGGTGATCGTTCTGGAGGCCGGCGCCGGCCTCCAGGCTCCCGACTTCGACCAGCGCGAGCTGCCGGGTTTTCAGAACCTTTATCTCGACGCCGGTCTCACGGCCAGTAGCGACCTGGGGATGGCCATCCTCGCCGGCGGCGCTCTGGGCGGCGGTACCACGATCAACTGGCAGACCTCACTGCCCCTACCGGACGAGGTGCGGGCCGAGTGGGCTGAGCGCTCGGGGTGCCGCCACTTTCTCCAGGAGAGCTTCACGGAATCGATGGCGGCGGTCCTGGAGCGGCTCCACGCCGGGACGGCTGAGACCTGGATCAACCCCAACAACGCGACGCTGCGGGACGCCTGCGAGGCTCTCGGCCACCGCTGGACGCTGCTCGCCCGCAACGCGCGGGGGTGCGATCCGGAGCAGTGCGGCTACTGCACCTTCGGCTGCCGGCTCGGCGCCAAGCAGTCCGCGGCCGTCACCTGGCTCGCCGACGCCCAACGGAATGGCGCCGCGCAGATCGTCGTCCGCTGCCGGGCCGAGCGGGTGCTGTGGCAAAACGGCCGGGTGACCGGCGTCGAGGCGATCGCCATCGAGGAGGGAACCGGCACGAGGCACCCGGTGCGAATCACGTCTCCCACCGTAGTCGCCGCCGCCGGGAGCATCCATTCGCCGGCTCTCCTGCTGCGCTCCGGCCTCGACCTGCCGGCGCTAGGGCACCACCTGTATCTCCACCCCGCCACCTCCGTGGCCGGCACCTATGAGCAGCTCATCGAGTCCTGGAAGGGTCCGCCGCAGAGCGTGCTGTGCGAGGACTTCAGCCGTCTCTCCGGCTTTTATGGCTTCCGCCTGGAGGCGGTGCCGGCGCACCCCGGTCTGCTGGCTCTCGCGACACCGTGGCACGGAGCGAGAGAGCACCGGGAAGAGATGCAGAAGAGCGCGCACAAGGCCTCCTGGGTCGTTCTGGTGCGAGATAGGACCGGCGGCCGGGTGCGCGCCGGGCGCGACGGGCGGCCGATCGTCGAATACCGGCCGGACCGCGAGGCCCACGCGCACTTGCGGCAGGGAATGGCGGCGGCGGCGCGCCTGCACTGGGCCGCCGGCGCCCTGGAGCTGCTGGCCCTGCACAGCCGGCCGCACCAGCTCAAGCGGAGCGCCGGCCTCTCTCCGGCGGCGATCGACGCTTTCTGCGACCGGCTCGCCACCAGTCCGCAGGACCGCAACCGCTCGCCCATCTTCAGTGCCCACCAGATGGGCACCTGCCGCATGGGGAGCGACCGGCGTACCGCGGTGTGCGACGAGAACGGCCAAGTCTTCGGCGTGCGCGGCCTCTACATCGGCGACGGCAGCGCTTTCCCGGCCTCCTCCGGCGTCAACCCGATGGTCACCATCATGGCCCTCGCCCACCACACGGCCCAGAGAATCAAGACCTCTATCTAAAGGACGGCGTACACCGTCTGCACCACCGTCGTCTTGGTCATCCTTCCGCGGGTCACGGCCACGACGCGGTTCAGCCAGTCGAGGCTCTCCGAGGCCGTTTCGAAGAGCGGCGTGGTGCGGAAGTAGTACCCGGCCGGATCGACCTCCCCTCCCTCCGCAAGGCGCTGGTAGCTCTCGGGAGAGATGTGCAGGATGCCGCGGGAGACGACATAGATGAGCTGGCCTTCCTCGGTACGCAGCGTCAACCGAACGTCGAGGGTCCGGGCACCGTCCGGTCGCAACAGGAGCCAGTCCCCGCCCCCGGGAAGGACCTCGCCCTGGAGCTTCGGCCCCGCGAAGCTCCCGCCGGTGATCAGGCGAACCCGGCGGTCCCCATTGGGCGTGGGGCCGACGACCTGGGGTGGCTCCATGGTCACGGTAATCTCGAACAAGAGCTCGGTCATCAGGTCGGCCATGATTCCTCCGGAGCGCCTCAGGCGCGCAAGAACAGGCACGGCTACTGTAACAAGAGACGCCGGTGAAGGTTCAGCAACGACTGGTGAACGTCCACCAATGACTGGTGAAGCTCCACCAATGACCGGTGAAGGCTCACCAACGACCGGTGAACGTCCACCAACGACTGGTGAAGCTCCACCAACGACCGGTGAACGTCCACCAATGACTGGTGAAGCTTCACCAACGGCCGGTGAAGGCTCACCAACGACTGGTGAAGCTTCACCAGCGGCCGGTGAAGGTTCAGCAACAGCTGCTGAAGCTTCACCAAGCCGAGGAACCGGCAGGAGAATAGTCCCCCTCCTCTCCTTGGTTTGGATACAATGTCGGCGTCTCGTCACTGGCCTGTCACCGGGCCGGGCGAGCCCTTCACCTTCCAAGTGCAGAGGAGAGCCCCCGATGAAGCCTCCCGAGACCCTTCGGCTGACCCCTGGCAAGCGGGTGCTGTTCCTCACCAAGGACCCGGACCTGATCCGCCGCCAGCTCAAGGGCGAGCTCGATCTCCGGATGGAGGATCTCAAGGTCGAGGCCCTGCTGGACGACATCAACACGGATGCCATGACGCCGGCCTGGGTCTGCTTCAGCCACCGGCCGGAGGACATCGCCCGCGATGCCTACGCCGGCCTGATCGTCGACGGCAAACGCCTGTTCGAGCGCGACGCGCTGATCAACGGCAACTTCGAGGTCATCGTCTCCGGCTTCCGCAAGGGCGTGGGCAGCTCCCGCGAGACCGCCGTGCAGGCCGAGAAGTGGTCGGGCATCCGCATCGCCATCGCCGCCTCCTTCGCGCCCATCCACGCCCGCAACAACATCTCCCAGGGCGTGTTGATGGGCGACCACGAGGTGATCCGCCGGCTGCAGGCGGGAGACGGCATCCCCCTCGACGAATTCTGCGACGGCTGGGACCCCATCACCCAGATCGTCATCCGCCAGGGCGGCCTGTTCCCCTTCTCGAAGGCGCTGGCCGCCGGCGAGATCGAGCTGCCGAAGCCGCACACCGGCCCGCGCCCCATGACCATGGCGGAGAAGATCCTCGCCCGCCACATGCCGGGCGACGGCCCGGTCTACGTCAAGCCCGGCGACGCCGTGGTGGTGGCGGTGGACGGCGGCTACTCCCACGAGTTCACCACCGCCCAGGTGCACTACTTCCTGGAGCAGGAGTACGGGCCGGACTACAAGGTCAGGAACCCGGCCAAGCTCGCCGTCTTCGAGGACCACCTCATCTACGCCGACGAGGTGCCGAAGATGCGCGTCTTCCTCGACAAGATCGAGACCCTGCGCCGGCTCCAGCGCGAGTTCCAGGCCCATACCGGAGTGCGCAACTTCTCGGCCCAGAACGGCGTCTCGCCCGGCATCTGCCACGAGGTCGCCCGCGAGGAGCTGATCGAGCCCGGCGACTTCATCCAGGCGACCGACAGCCACACCTGCATGGGCGGCGTCAACAACGCCCTCGCCTGGGGCGTCGGTTCCACCGAGTACGCGGACCTCATCTATCAGGGATTCACCCAGGTCGAGGTGCCGGAGTCGATCCGTTTCGAGCTGACGGGCAAGCTCCGGCCGGGCGTGACGGCCAAGGACCTGATGCTCTACATCCTCCTGAACCACGCCCGCCCGCAGATCACGCTCGACCGGGTGATGGAGTTCACGGGCCCGGGTGTCGCGACCCTCTCCATGGACGAGCGGGCGACGCTGACCAACATGGCGACCGAGTGCGCGGCGAAGACGGCCATCGTCATCGCCGACGACGAGACGTGGCGCTGGCTCGCCGAGTGGCGGCCGGGCGTCGACATCGAGCGGCTGAAGGCGCGGGCGGTAGCCCCCGACGAGGGCGCGGAGTACGCGGGCGGCATCCACTCGATCGATCTTGCCACCCTGCGTCCCATGGTGGCCCATCCGGGAGATCCGGACCACGGCGTGCCCTCCGATCCGACCAACGGCGCCTGGGTCGACGAGATCGGCGACGTGAAGATCGACATCGCCTATGGCGGAAGCTGCACGGCGGGGAAGATCGACGATCTGATCTTCTACCACCAGGTGGTCAAGGAGGCGGTGGACGCGGGCTTGAAGGTGGCGCCCGGGGTGCGCTTCATGATCCAGTGCGGCTCGCAGGCGGTGGAGCGGTTCATCTGGCAGAACGGCCTCGCCGACACCTTCGTGGCCGCAGGCGTGCAGCTCATCCACCCCGGCTGCGGCGCCTGCATCGGCTGCGGGCCGGGCGTCTCGGAGACCGCCGACGAGGTCACCGTCAGCGCCATCAACCGCAACTATAAAGGCCGCTCCGGCCCCGGCAAGCTCTGGCTCGCCTCGCCCCTCACCGTGGCCGCCTCGGCCTTCACCGGCAAGATCACCGCCTACACACCGGGGATGTTCCAGAAGATCGCGGCCCAGCCGGCGCTGAGCCCGGCGTAGCCGGCCGAAGGCCGTTGCAGGACGTGACGGCTGAGCCTGCCAAGGCCCCGCCCCGGGTCGTGTCCCTCCTCGCTTATTCCACATAGAAACGGAATTCCACTCCCCGTCACCAGGGGTAGCGTCGAAGCACAAGTACCAGGTTGTCGCAGTCTGACGGAAGTCGGACCGTGAACGCGCATACGGCGGGTAGAGACTCGTTTTGGGTTGTCCTTTATGGATGCAGTCTGTTCGGATCGGAGGGATTCCTATGTTGAGATGTCGTTGGACGGCTTGGGCCGGATTGTGGATTTTTTGCGCGCTGTCTTCTTCAGCGTTGGGGCAGACGCTCTCTTTCATCGAGGCGACGGGGGAGCCGACCCTCAAGCTGGTGGAGGATGGCACGGCTCGGGTGCGGGTGACCGGACCGGCGGCCAACGCCGATCCCAACCTGGCGGAGACGGTGACCGTTCACCTCCAGACCCTCTACAGCCAGGATCAAGAGGACCTGACGCTGACCGAGACGGGACTGGACACCGGCGTGTTCGAGGGCTCGATCCACCTCAACTATGCGTCCCTCGGTACCCCCTTCAACGGCATGCTGGACACCGCGAACAGCGGCTCTCCCCCCATTCAACTGGATGAGGTCACGGCGACGTTCGGCAATGCCAGTACCCAGGCTCACATGGTCGGCTCGCGGGTCTGGTTCATCGACCGATTCGGGCGGGTCGCGACGAGCTTTCCCGTGGGTGGCACCATCGGCGTGCGGGTGGAAAAACCGGCCGTCGGCAATCCTGAATCTTGGGATCAGATTTACAACTTCCAGATCAACGTCCAGGAAGGCAATCTTTCGCATACCTATTACCTGAACCTCAACGAGACCGGGCCGGACACGGGCGTTTTCGAAGGGACCATCCCCAGCTCGGCCGTCTTCAGCGGCTTCAACGTGGTCCAGGGCGCTCCGGGCCTGACGATGCAGGCGATCAGTCAGGGCGCCTTCTCGTATGACCCGGCGATGGCGAGCGCGGTGTTCACCGGCAGCCAGGTACTTTTTGTGGACGCCCAGGGCCAGCCGGCGAGCGTCTACCTGGAAGGGACGCGGGCGTACCTGCGGGTGGAGGATCATCAGGCGGCCGGTTCGCGCAACGTGCAGGTGACGGATGAGCTCCTGGGGGACCAGGAAACCGTGATGCTCCAGGAGACGGGTGCGGGCTCAGGGATTTTCCAGGGCTCGATCGGCCTCCGGTACTACGATCAGGGTCCGCTGCCGGGCAACGGCGTGCTCGAAACCGGCGAAAGCGCGGGCCCGCCATTCCAGTACGAGACGCTCCACGCGACCTACACCGATTCGGCCGGCGGCGCGAGCTCCGCGACCGCCTCGACGCTCGGCTACCGCATCTGGTTCCTCGACGCCTACGGCAATGTGGTGGGCACCTATCCCCAAGGGACGCGGGCGTACGTGCGGATCGAATGGCACAATTTTGTCGATCCGAACGTCTTCGACAGCCTGACCGTCCGTATGCAGTCCGCCTCCGGCGATTCCGAGTACCTTCAGGTGATTGAGACCGGCAGGGATACGGGGATCTTCGAGGGCTCGATTCCGCTGGACAGCTCCGGAGCCGTGAGCGGCGGGGACGGACGGCTGCAAGCCGTACCCGGAGACTTGATCGGCGCCGACCGTAACGGCATCACTCCGCCCATGCCGGTCTATGCCCGGATCGACTCCGCCAGCGTCCAGCTCATCGACGACGCCGGCCGGCCGACGGCTGAGGTCTTGCAATTCGGCACCGCGCGGGTGCGGGTGGTCTCGCCGGCGGACAACCACAGCTCCGCGGCCGTGGAGATGGTGGTCGCTCAGGTGAGTTGCCGCTACAAGCTCGACGCCGAGGCCGTGACGCTGACCGAGACAGGTCCGGACACGGGGGTCTTCGAAGGCTCGATCCACTTGGTCTACACGCAGAGCAACGCCATTCCCGGCAACGGGATTCTGGAGACGCAGGACAGCGGCGACGTTCCCGCGCGGAAGCCGGAAGAGGTCAAGGCGGCCTACGGCGCCTACTCGGCCACCGCGCGGGTCATCGGCTCGCGGGTCGTCTTCATCGACGACTTCGGTCGGGAGACGTCGACGTTCCCGGTCGGCGCCAACGTCGGCGTGCGGCTGACCGAGCCGGGTTCGAACAATCCAGGGTCGTTCGATACGATCTACAGCGTGGGGATCGGCGTTCAGTACGACGCCGGCCAGAACAGTACTGGAACGAGCTACTACAACCTGGACCTCAACGAGACTGGAGTCGACACAGGTGTGTTCGAGGGGCGTCTGCCGAGCTCGTCGAACAGCTCCAGCCAGAGCGTGATCCTCGCGGCCCCGGGCCGTCTCCTCAAGATGGAGCACTGGAACCCCTACTCGCCTCTGATCGCCACGGCGCAGGCGGCGTTCACCGGCGGCCGGGTGCTCTTCGTGGACGCCCAGGGCCAGCCGGCGAGCGTCTATCTGGAAGGAACGCGGGCCTACCTGCGGGTGGAGGATCACCTGGCGGCCGGTCCGCGCAGCGTGCAGTTGACGGATGAGATCTCGGGGGACCAGGAGACCGTGACGCTTCAGGAGACGAGCGCGGGATCGGGGATCTTCCTGGGCTCGATCGGCCTCCAGTACTACGATCAGGGTCCGCTGCCGGGCAACGGCGTGCTCGAAACCGGCGAGAGCGTGGGCCCGCCGTTCCAGTACGAGACGCTCCACGCGATCTACGCCGATTCGGCCGGCGGCGCGAGCTCCGCGACCGCCACGACGCTCGGCTACCGCGTCTGGTTCCTCGATGCCTACGGCAACGTGGTGGGCACCTATCCCCAAGGGACGCGGGCGTATGTGCGGATCGAATGGCACAATTTTATCGATCCGAATGTCTTCGACATCCTGGCCGCCCGCCTGCAATCCGCCGGGGGTGATCTGGAATTCCTTCAGTTGACGGAGACCGGCAGGGACTCAGGGGTCTTCGAGGGCTCGATCGCGCTGGACAGCTCCGGAGCCGTGAGCAGCGGGGACGGACGGCTGCAAGCCGTGCCCGGAAACTGGATCGGCGCCGACCGCAACGGCATCACCCCGCCCATGCCGGTGGTTGCCTGGATCGACGGCTCCGGCGTCCAGTTCATCGACGCCGCCGGCCGCCCGACGGCCGAGGTCCTGCAATTCGACGCCGGGCGGGTGCGGGTGGTCTCGCCGGGCGACAACCACAGCTCCACGGCCGTGGAGACGGTCACCGTTCAGTTGAGCAGCCGCTACAAGCTCGACGCCGAGGCCGTGACGCTCACTGAGACCGGCCCGGATACGGGGATCTTCGAAGGCTCGATTCCGCTGGCCTACACACAGGGCAACGCCACCCTCGGCAACGGGGTGCTCGAGACGCAGGACAGCGGCGACGTCCCGCCGCGGAAGCCGGAAGAGGTCAAGGCGACCTACGGCGCCTACTCGGCCACCGCGCGGGTCATCGGCTCGCGGGTCGTCTTCATCGACGATTTCGGTCGGGAGACGTCGACCTTCCCGGTTGGCGCCAACGTCGGCGTGCGGCTGACCGAGCCGGCCTCGAACAATCCGGGATCGTTCGACACGATCTACAACGTGGGGATCGGCGTTCAGTACGTTGCCGGCCAGAACAGCACTGGAACAAGCTACTACAACCTGAACCTCAACGAGACGGGAGTGGATACGGGGGTGTTCGAGGGGCGTCTGCCGAGCTCGTCGAGCAGCTCCAGCCAGAGTGTGATCCTCGCGGCCCCAGGCCGTCTCCTGAAGGTGGAGCACTGGAACCCCTATTCGCCTCTGATCGCCACGGCGCAGGCGGCGTTCACCGGCAGCCAGGTGCTTTTCGTGGACGCCCAGGGCCAGCCGGCGAGCGTCTATCTGGAGGGCACGCGGGCCTACCTCCGGGTGGAGGATCATCAGGCGGCCGGTTCGCGAAACGTACTGGTGACGGATGAGATCTCGGGGGATCAGGAGACCGTGTCGCTTCAGGAGACGGGCACGGGCTCAGGGATCTTCCAGGGCTCGATCGGCCTCCGGTACTACGATCAGAGTCCGCTGCCGGGCAACGGCGTGCTCGAAACCGGCGAGAGCGCGGGCCCGCCGTTCCAGTACGAGACGCTCCACGCGACCTACGCCGATTCGGCCGGTGGCGCGAGCTCCGCGACCGCCACGACGCTCGGCTACCGCGTCTGGTTCCTCGACGCCTACGGCAACGCGGTGGACTCTTATCCCCAAGGGTCACGGGCGTACGTGCGGATCGAATGGCACAACTTTGTCGATCCCAACGCCATCGACAGCCTGAGCGCCCGTTTGCAGTCCGGCTCCGGCGATTCCGAGTACCTCCAGGTGATTGAGACCGGCAGGGATACAGGGATCTTCGAGGGCTCGATCGCGCTGGACAGCTCCGGAGCCGTGAGCAGCGGGGACGGACGGCTGCAAGCCGTGCCCGGAAACTGGATCGGCGCCGACCGTAACGGCACCACCCCGCCCATGCCGGCGTATGCCTGGATCGACTCTGCCAGCATCCAGATCATCGACGACGCCGGCCGCCCGGCGGACAAGGTCCTGCAGTTCAGCACCGCGCGGGTGCGGGTGGTCTCGCCGGCGGACAACCACAACTCCACGGCCGTGGAGGCGGTGACCGTTCAGGTGAGCAGCCGCTACAAGCTCGACGCCGAGACTTTGACACTGACGGAGACCGGCCCGGACACCGGGGTCTTCGAAGGCTCGATTCCGCTGGTATACACGCAGAACAACGCCATCCCCGGCAACGGGGTACTCGAAACGCAGGACAGCGGCGACGTCCCGCCGCGGAAACCGGAAGAGGTCACGGCGACCTACGGTGCTTACTCGGCCACCGCGCAGGTAATCGGCTCGCGGGTCGTCTTCATCGACGACTTCGGTCGGGAGACGTCGACCTTCCCGGTCGGCGCCAACGTCGGAGTGCGGCTGACCGAGCCGGCCTCGAACAATCCAGGGTCGTTCGACACGATCTACAACGTGGGGATCGGCGCTACGTACGACGCGGGTCCGAACAGTACTGGAACGACCTTCCGCTACCTGAATCTGTCCGAGACGGGAGTGGATACAGGAGTGTTCGAGGGGCGGCTTCCAAGCTCGCCGAACAGCTCCAGCCAGACCGTGATCCCCGCGGCCCCGGGCCGGATCCTCACGGTGGAGCACTGGAATCCCTACTCGCCTCTGATCGCCACGGCGCACGCGACGTTCACCGGTGCTCAGGTGCTCTTCGTGGATGCCCAGGGTCAGCCGGCGAGCGTCTATCTGGAGGGCACGCGGGCCTACCTGCGGGTGGAGGACCATCAGTCGGCCGGTCCGCACAACGTGCTGGTCACGACCGAGCTCTCGGGGGATCAAGAGACTGTGACGCTCCAGGAGACGAGCGCGGGATCGGGGATCTTCCTGGGATCGATCGAGCTCGGCCTCTCGAATTCCGCTCTTCCGGGCAACAGCAGGCTCGAAACCGGCGAGAGCTTCGGCCCGCCGTTCCAATACGAGACGATCCACGCGAGCTATACCGGCTCGGCCAGCACCTCCACGGCGATTGCCACGACGCTCGGTTATCGCGTCTGGTTCCTCGACGCCGCGGGAACGGTTGTGAATTCCTATCTACAGGGCTCCCGCGCCTACGTGCGGCTGGAGGATCACAACTACAACGACCCCAATTTCATCAACACTCTCTATGTGCACTTGGGCTCCTCCTCGGGCGACGAGGAATTCCTGCAAGTGACGGAGACCGGAGTCGCCACCGGAATCTACGAAGGCTCGATCCCGCTGGACCTCGGTGCCGTGGCCGTTGGAGACGGCCGCCTGCAAGCCCCGGCCGGCGGAGAGATCGCCGCCGACCGCCATGGCGCCTGGTTCCCCGCGCCCGTCTACGCCGGCATCGACGCCGCTGCGGTGGAGTTCATCGACGAGGCGGGCGTGACGACCGTGGAGCTTCTGGAGAACGGCATGGCGCGCGTGCGGGTGTCCAGCCGGCAGGACAACCTCAACCCGGCCGCAGCCGATTCGATCGGCATCGTGCTCCGCAGCCGGTATGGGAACGATCAGGAAAACCCTACGCTGACCGAGACCGGGCCCGACACGGGCATTTTCGAAGGATCGTTCCGTCTCCTCTTCAACGCCACTCCGGCGTCCGGCAACGGCACCTTGGAAACCCGTCTCTCACCGGGATACCAGCCGGATGAGGTCACGGCGACCTATGGCGCCTATAGCGTCACGGCCCACGACGTGCTGCAAAAGCCGGCTTTCCTCGATCTGCGCGGGCAGGTGACGAGCTCCTATCCGTTGCGCTCGCGGATCAACGTCCGCGTGCTCGACTCGATCGGCAACAACCCGTCGCAGATCGACAGCTTCACGGTGACCCTGCAATCGCTCGGGAATGATACCGAGACCTTGTGGGTGACGGAGACGGGCCCCGACACCGGCGTCTTCCTGGGCTCCATCTCCAGCACCGAACAATCTGGGAGCTCTTACGACAGTGTTCTCAGCGCGGCGGCCGGCCAGGTGCTGCAGGTCCAGACCACCTCTCCGTATGGTCCCAGCCCGGCGGCCCAGGCCACCATGACCGCCTTCTTGGCGCCGCAGGTCCAGGACGATTCGGCCGAGGTGGCCGAAGGCGCGCAGGTGACGATCGACGTGCTCGCCAACGACGGCGGTGGGTCGCTCTCGGTCGCCGAGTACACCCAGCCGCAGCACGGCTCGGTGATTTTCGACTCCCAGGGAGTGGCGACGTATACGTCAACCGTCGGCTACAACGGTCCCGATTACTTCACGTATCTGGTGGTCGATCCGCAGGGGAGCCAGGCGATGGCCTACGTCGCCCTGACGATCACGCCCGCGAACCGGCCGCCGGTGGCGGGCGACGACGTGGCCGCGATGAACGAGGACGGCTCGATCGACCTCGAGGTCCTCGCGAACGACAGCGATCCGGAGAGCGATACCCTGTCGGTGGAATCGGTCACCCAGCCCTCGCACGGCACGGCTACGATCAATCCGGACAAGACGGTGAGATACGTGCCGGCGCCGAACTTCAACGGCACCGACTCCTTCACCTACGTGGTGGGAGAAGGTCATTTCACCGCCATGGCCACGGTCTCGATCATCGTCCGGCCCATCAACGATGCGCCCGTGGCCAACGCCGACTCCGCGACGGTGGCTGAGGATGGCACGGTGGATGTGCCAGTCCTCGGGAACGACACGGACGCGGAGGGGGATACCCTCACGGTGGCCGCTGTGACGCAGGGCACTCATGGTGTGGCCGCGATCAATCCGGACAAGTCGGTGAAGTACACGCCGGCCGCGAACTACAGGGGCTCAGACTCCTTCACCTACACGGTGTCCGATGGCAACGGCGGGACTGCGACGGGTGCGGTGACGATCACTGTCACGGCCGTCAATGACGCACCGGTCGCCAACGCCGACTCCTCCACGGTCGCTGAGGACGGCACCGTCAATGTGGCTGTACTGGGGAACGACACCGACCCAGACGGCGACACCCTCTCCGTTGCTTCGGTCACTCAAGGCACTCACGGCGCCGTTGTGATCAATCCGGACAAGTCGGTGAAATACACGCCGGCCGCGAATTACAACGGCTCGGACTCTTTCACCTACACGGTGTCCGACAGCAACGGCGGGACGGCGACGGGTACGGTGACTGTGACGATCACTGCGGTCAACGACGCTCCGGTCGCCAACGCCGACGCCGCGACGGTGGCTGAGGACGGCACGGTCAACGTGGCAGTCGTCGGGAACGACACCGATCCGGATGGCGACACCCTGTCGGTGGCTTCGGTCACTCAAGGAGCTCACGGCGCGGTCGTGATCAATCCCGACAAGACGGTGAAATACACGCCGGCTGCGAATTACAACGGTTCGGATTCCTTCACCTACACGGCGTCCGATGGCAACGGTGGGACGGCGACGGGTACGGTGACGGTCACGGTCACCGCCGTCAACGACTCTCCGGTTGCCAACGCCGACACAGCGACCGTCGCTGAGGACGGTACAGTCAACGTGACGGTCCTCGGGAACGACACCGATCCGGATGGCGATACCCTCTCCGTGACATCGGTCACGCAAGGCACACACGGCGCGGTCGTTATCAATCCTGACAAAACAGTGAAGTACACGCCGGCTGCAAACTACAACGGTTCGGATTCCTTCACCTACACGGTCTCCGACGGCAACGGCGGGTCTGCGACGGGTACGGTGACCATGACGATCACCGCCGTCAACGACTCTCCGATGGCCAATGCCGACGTCGCGACGGTGGCTGAGGATGGCACCGTCAACATGACAGTGCTTGGGAACGACACCGATCCGGATGGCGACACCCTCTCCGTGGCATCGGTCACGCAAGGCACACACGGCGCGGTCGCGATCAATCCGGACAAGACGGTGAAGTACACGCCGGCCGCGAATTACAACGGTTCGGACGCCTTCACTTACACGGTGTCCGACGGCAACGGTGGGACGGCGACCGGTACGGTGACGATGACGATCACCGCCGTCAACGACGCTCCGGTCGCCAACGCCGACGCCGCGACGGTAGCTGAGGATGGCACGGTCAACGTGGCGGTGCTCGGGAACGATACCGACCCAGATGGCGACACGCTCTCCGTTGCTTCGGTCACTCAAGGCACTCACGGCGCCGTCGTGATCAATCCCGACAAGACGGTGAAGTACACTCCGGCTGCGAATTACAACGGCTCGGACTCTTTCACCTACACGGTGTCCGACAGCAACGGCGGGACGGCCACGGGCGCGGTTACGATCACAGTCACCGGAGTCAATGACGCTCCGGTGGCCAACGCCGACGCCGCGACGGTGGCTGAGGATGGCACCGTCAACGTGACAGTGCTTGGGAACGACACCGATCCGGATGGCGACACCCTCTCCGTGGCATCGGTCACGCAAGGCACACACGGCGCGGCCGTGATCAATCCGGACAAGACGGTGAAGTACACGCCGTCCGCGAACTACAACGGTTCGGACTCCTTCACCTACACGGTATCCGACGGCAACGGTGGGACCGCGACGGGTACGGTGACGATCACGGTCACCGGAGTCAATGACGCTCCGGTGGCCAACGCCGACGCCGCGACGGTAGCCGAGGATGGCACGGTCAACGTGGCGGTGCTTGGGAACGACACCGATCCGGATGGCGATACCCTCTCCGTGGCTTCCGTTACTCAGGAAACCCACGGTGCGGTCACGATCAACTCGGACAAGACGGTGAAGTACACACCGGCCGCGAACTACAACGGTTCGGATTCCTTCACCTACACGGTGTCCGATGGCAACGGAGGGACGGCGACGGGCACGGTGACCATGACGATTACCGCCGTCAACGACGCTCCGGTCGCCAACGCCGACGCCGCGACGGTAGCTGAGGATGGCACGGTCAACGTGGCGGTGCTTGGGAACGATACTGATCCGGATGGCGACACGCTCTCCGTGGCTTCGGTCACTCAAGGCATACACGGCGCGGTCGTGATCAATCCGGACAAGACGGTGAAGTACACGCCGGCTGCGAATTACAACGGTTCGGATTCCTTCTCCTACACGGTGTCCGACGGCAACGGTGGGACCGCGACGGGTACGGTGACGATCACAGTCACCGGAGTCAACGACGCGCCGGTCGCCAACGCCGACTCCGCGACAGTGGCAGAGGATGGCACGGTCAACGTGACAGTCCTCGGGAACGATACTGACCCAGACGGCGACACTCTCTCCGTGGCTTCGGTCACGCAGGGTGCTCACGGCGCGGTCGTGATCAATCCCGACAAGACGGCGAAGTACACGCCGACCGCGAATTACAACGGCTCGGACTCCTTCACCTACACGGCGTCCGACGGCAACGGCGGGTCTGCGACGGGTACGGTGACCATGACGATCACCGCCGCCAACGACGCTCCGGTCGCCAACGCCGACTCCGCGACGGTAGCCGAGGATGGCACGATCAACGTCTCGGTCCTCGCGAACGATACAGATCCTGACGGAGACGTCCTGAGCGTGGCTTCGGTCACGCAGGGCGCTCACGGTGCGGTCGTGATCAATCCGGACAAAACGGTGAAGTACACGCCGGCCGCGAACTACAACGGCTCGGACTCGTTCACCTACACGGTGTCCGATGGCCATGGTGGGACGGCTACGGCGGCGGTGGGGATCAACGTGACGCCGGTCAACGATCCACCGGTGGCGGTGAACGATGCGGCCACGGTGGTGGCGGGATCGGCGGCGACGGTCTCGGTACTCACCAACGACGCGGATATCGACGGGCCAAGCCTATCTGTGGCCACGGTCACTCAAGGAGCGCACGGCTCGGTCGTGATCAATGCCGGCCAGACGGTGACCTACACGGCCGCTCTCTACGTCGGTACCGACACCTTCACTTATACGGTGTCCGACGGAGCGGGCGGCACCGCGACGGCCACTGTCAACGTGACGATCACCGCTCCGGCGCGCATCTCGACCGGCATTCAGGCGCGGTACAACTTCAACGAGGGGAGCGGCTCGACGGTGAACGACTCCTCGGGCGTGGGAACGCCGCTCAACCTGACGATCAGCTCTCCCTCCTCGGTGAGCTGGATCTCGGGCGGTCTGAAGGTGAACACGGCGACGGCGATCTCAAGCTCCAGCCTCGCCTCGAAGATCATCAGCGCGGCGCAGACAAGCAACGCCTTCACCGTGGAAGCCTGGGTCACGCCGACCAGTCTGACCCTCACGGGCCCGGCACGCATCGCGACGATCATGAAGAATGCCTCGCAGCGGAACCTGGTCTTCGGGCAGTCGGCCAACCGGTACGAGACGCAGTTCAAGACCTCGACGGGCACACCCTCCGTGCAAAGCCCGACGGGGAGCCTCACCCAGGCGCTCACGCACGTGGTCTACACACAATCGAGCTCAGGGCAGGCAGTCTTCTACATCAACGGCGTGCAGGTCTCGACGCAGACGACCACCGGCAATCTCTCCACCTGGGGGACGGACCAGAAGTTGACGCTCGCGGACAACTGGCAGGGGAGCTACTTCCTGCTGGCGGTCTACGGCCGGGCACTCACCGGCCCGGAGGTGCAGCAGAACTACTTGGCGGGCTCGAACGCTAACTGAAGTGCGGAAGACCCTCATCACCCCGGCCCTCTTCTCCCGCCCCCTCCCAACCCCCCTCACCGGGAGAAGAGGGAGAACAGCCAGAACGCCCCAGGGGTACCCCTCTCCCGGGGTGGTGGACGGGGTGGTCGGGAGAGGGGCAGGGGTGAGGGTCTTCGGGTGGGGGAAACTCTCAGACTCGTTAAGTTAGCGCCTATGCCCTAGAACCGCCACCGCACCGTGCCGGCCCAGCGCTGCTCGCGAGCGGTGTAGGTGCCGGTGCGGCCGGGGTTCTGAACCTCCTGGTTGTTCACCCCACGGTTGCTGTAGGAGAAGTAAGAGTAGGCCATGTCGAAGGAGATCTGGGGGAAGTTGTAGGTGAAGCCGGCTCCGTAGACCGTGGCGTCGCCGCGGGGGAAGCCGGGCTCCAGCGTGCCCCCGGGCACGGCCGAGGGCTCGGAGGCGATGCCGCCATAGAGCGAGAAGTTGTCCGTGAGGTCGCCCTCGATCCCCAGCCGCAGAGCCGTCGTGTCCTTCCACTCGCGCGCCGTGTGGACCGTCGGGCCGTCGCCGAACGCGTTGGGATTGAAGGTGATGTCCGTCGTGCCAAGGTCCGACCAGGTCTGGTAGGAGGCGTCGAATTCGAAGCGCAGCTCGGGATAGGGGGCGTACCAGATGCCGCCCCGCAACTCCTGCGGAATCTTGAAGGACTCGCTGATGCTGCCCGAGCCGAAGCGGGCATTCAGCAGAGCGTCGATGCCCGGGATGTTGGGAACGTCCCGCGGCCGGTAGCTCACCGAGCCGTTGCCCTTGAGGTCTGCCTCGCTACGGTAGACGGCGCCCCAGCCCCAGTGCGGCGCGGCATAGTGGACGGAAAGGTCCCAGGCGTAGGCGTCGACGTTCGCGCCGGCGTTGCGCTCGACCTCGACGGCGACCGTGGGCGGGGAAGTCACGGCGATCAGGGCGTTTCTCTCCTGGTCGAGGTTGCCGCGCAGATAGCGCACGCCGCCGCCCACGCTCCACCCCTCTCCCAGGTCATAGGCCAGCACCGGATGGACCTCGAAGAGACGTAGCTCGAAGCGGCGGGTGAGAAAGCGGCCCGGGAACAGGGCCTCTTCCCAGTCCTCCGTGAGGTAGGCGGGTGAGTCGATGCCGATGCCGAGGGCGAACGGGTTCCCCTTGGGCTTCCAGGTGGCGTAGAAGTGGGGCGGAAACTGGATGACGTGATGCGCCTCGAAGTTGCCCGAAGCGCTATGGTACTGATCTGTGGGGTTGCTGAAGTCCAGTCCGGCCTCCAACTGGAAGCCGTCCAGCTTGGTGATGGCCGCGGGGTTGTAATACACCGCGGAAGGCTCCGAGGCACGGGCGGTAAAGGCCCCCACCTGACCCATGGCGCGGGCGCCGTGCTGGAACAATCCGAAACCGGAGGCCGCCGCCAGTGAGGCTCCGAAGAGCGCGGCGAGCAGGCCCAGCGAGGTGACGCGAAGGTGATATCGCATGCTCTCTCCTTGGGGGATCTTGAAAAAGGGGAACGCCAGACTGGAATCGGCCCCGTGGCATCATTCGACGGCCAGGATCTCCGGCACGATCCGCCGGCCGGCCACGGTGAGGATAGCGAGGGTGAGGGGGAGAAGGAAGCGGCGGGGACCGCAGGCGCCGGGGTTGAGCAGCAGGCAATCGCCCTGCCACTCGATCTCGGGCCGGTGCGAGTGGCCGAAGATCAGCAGGCGTAAACCCGGCATCCACGCCGGATCGGCATCCTCGCGGCGGTGCACCATGCGGAACGGCAGGCCCGCAAGGTCCCCCGCCAGCGACTCGGGGAGCTGGGCCGCGTCGCCGTAGTCGGTGTTGCCGCGCACCGCCAGCACCGGCGCGATACGCCCCAACTCGTCCAGGATTCCGAGATCCCCGACGTCGCCGGCATGCAGGATGCGCTCGCATCCCACCAGCCGTTCGAGCACCTCGGGGCGCAGCAGATTGTGGGTGTCCGAGACGACCCCCACCCGCATCCCCTCCTCCGGCACCCCCTGGTTCGCCATGGCTCCCCCCATCCGCTGGCAGTCGCCGAAACCTCGGCTCGATGGAGGACGCAACGAATGCAAGATCGGAGCCGGCGGGCTCCGGCGGAGCTTGGCCGAAAACAAAAGAGGCCTGCATCCGGATCATCCCGGTTGCAGGCCCCTTACTTTACGCTAAACTTGCGCCTTTGACGAAGACTTCAAAAAGAAAGGACCCGGATCGGATGACTCCGCCGGGTCTCACCCCAAAGCAGACCTCTAAAACAAGAACTCAAAGAGTAAAGAACTCCTCTCCTCCACCCCACCTGAAACCTACAAAAAACAAACCTTCAAAGTATTTGGAGAGGCGGTCTTCCCTCCGGTCCGCCGCCTCTCCCCTCCCCTCGGGTGCTGCGATGACGGGAGTGTAGGGGGGGGTGTGCTCAAGAGTCCTCACGGAAACGCTCAAGCTTCCTCAAAAAATATCAAAGTCTCCTCAAAGCCTCCCTTTGACCGCCCTGATATACAATCCGTTGAACTTCACACGCCTCGAGCGGGGGGTAAAGACCTCCCGGAGACCCTATACGGTTCGCCGTGTCTCTTTTGGGGCGTTCGAGATGGACGAGCTTCGAGCTTTGGCCCCCATGAGCACTTTAGAGACCCGAACCGAGAGATCCCTGTACGAGTTCGGCAGTTTCCGGGTGGACCCGGTGCGGCGCCGGCTCCTGAGAAACCAGGAACAGGTCCCTCTCACTCCCAAGGCCTTCTCCATCCTCCTCATCCTCCTGGAGAGGCGGGGGGGAGTGGTGGACAAGGAGGAGCTCATCCAGGCCGTATGGCCGGACACCTACGTCACCGAGGCCAATCTGACACAGAACGTGTCCTCGCTGCGCAAGGCGCTGGGAGAGCGGGCGAACGATCATCACTACGTGGTGACGGTACCGGGGCGGGGGTACAGCTTCGTCGCCGACGTCATCGAGATCCCCCGCGAGTCGACGGGGGAGTTCCAGATCTCCGCCTTCATGCCGCCGGCGGTGCCCACCCCGGAGCCTGCCTCAACCCTGTCGCCCCTGCAGTCGTCCGTCCAGGAACCCCTCTCCTCGTCCCCCGTCTCTCTGCGCCCGGTCTCCCCGGTTTCCGACGCCCAGGCCCATCTCGACGATACGACGCTCTTCGGAATGACGATGACCGTCGTGCCGGCCCCGCCGCTGGCTCCCGACCGGCCGTTCCTGGCTCCCCGCGGCCGGCGTCGCTTCCTTATCGCCGGCCTCATCCTGGGGTTGCTGCTGGCGGCGGGTGTCGCCGGCCTCTACTACGTCTATGTCCAGCGGACGGCATCGCGGGCCCCTGCGGGTACCCCGGAGGCCGGTACGGGGGGCGCGGTCAACGCGCGGCCGACGCTTGCGGTGATGGGATTCCGCAACCTCTCCGGCGACCACGATCAGGACTGGCTGGGCACCGCTCTGGCCGAGATGCTCACCACCGAGCTCTCGACCGGCTCGCGGGTGCGGATCGTGTCGGGCGAGGACGTCGCCCGCGTCCGCCAATCCCTGGGGCTGCCGGGAGGCTCCTCGATCGATGATCTGAACGAGGAGAGCCTGGCACAGATTCACCGCGTCCTGGGGGCCGACCTGGTGGTCGTAGGCTCCTACCTCTCCCTGGGGGACCGGGGTGACGGCAAGCTGCGCATCGACCTGCGGGTGCTCAAGGCGCCGAGCGGCGACACCGTGACCTCCCTGCCCGAGGCCGGCACCGAGGAGAATCTTTTCGAGCTCGTGTCGCTCCTCGGCCGGGAGATGCGCCGCGAACTCGGTTGGGCCGACCCCTCGCCGGAGCAGGTGAAGGCGGCCCAGAAGCTGCAGCCGGAAAGCCCGGAGGCGGAACGTTCCTACACCCAGGGGCTCGCGAAGCTGCACGTCTACGATGCGCAGGGAGCGCGCGACCTGCTGCAGGAGGCGGCGAAATCCGAGCCCAACTCGGCGGTGATTCACTCGGCCCTGTCGCGGGCCTGGGCGGGTCTCGGCTATGACGCTCAGAGCCTGGAGGAGGCGCGGCAGGCGGTCCACCTCGCGGCCGCGCTGCCGAACGAGCAGCGGCTGGCGATCGAGGCGCGGTTTCACGAAGCCAGCCGGGAGTGGGCCAAGGCCTCGGAGATCTACCGCTCGCTCCTCACCTTCTACCCCGACAACCTCGACTACGGCCTGCAACTGGCCAACAGCTACTCGGTGAGCGGCCGCAGCGCCGAGGCCCTGGCCACGGTGGCGGCGCTACGCCAGCAACTTCCCTCCCCATTGCGCGACGATCCACGCATCGACCTCCAGGAGGCTCAGATCGCCCGCCGGCTGGCCGATCCCGGCGAGGAATTGCGGGCCGCCAAGTCCGCCGCCGACAAGGGCAGGCGCCTGGCCCAGAGCCAGATCATCGGCGAGGCCCTGCTCCTCCAGGGCGATGCCCTGTTCACCATGGGCCAGCCGCCGGATTCGCTCAGCCGCTTCCGGGAGGCTCGCGGCCTGTTCGCCATGGCGGGCAATCAGGCGGCGGTGGCCCGCACGCTCAACCGGATGGCGGCGGTGCAGGTGTACACCAGCGAGTTCGCCGCCGCCGAGATGCATTACCAGGAGGCTCTCGCCATCGCCCGGCAGATCGGCTCGAGCGAGCTGGTCGCGTTCCAGAACGTGGGGCTGGCCTTCGTGGCCGGGTTCGTGGGAGACCTCGAGCGCTCGCGCGCCCTGGCCGTGGAAGCCCATACGCGATTCGTCCAACTCGACGACCCGCTCTACGAGACCCGGAGCCTGTTCAAGGTCACCGAGGCCGCCTGGGAGCTGGGCGAAGTCACGGGAGCCCGCCAGGGCTACAATGAGGTGTTGAGCCAGGCTCGCAAGTCCGGCAACCGGGTGGAGGAGGCGCGGGCGCTGAACAGCCTCGGCCGCGTGCTGACGTCCACCGGTTCGCTGCGCGAGGCCCGGCGATATCAGGAGGAGGCGTTCCAGGTGGCCCGCTCCTATGGGGATCCGGTCGAGGCCTCCTCCTACCTGGGAGCGCTGGGCCAGACGCTCACCCTGCAGGGCGAGCTCAAGGCGGCGCAACGGCGGCTCGGTCACGCGCTGGAAGAGAAACGCCGGTTCGGCGACAGGTTCGGTGCCGCCCTGATGCTGGGCGCGCTGTCCGACCTCGCGTACCGGCAGGAGGATCTGGTGGGCGCACAGCATTACGCCGCCGAGCAGGGGAAACTGGCCCAGCAGCTCCGGGCCGTGCTGGTGGGAGCTACGGCGTTGCAGCGGCAGGCGCGGCTCCAGATCGCGGCCGGCGATCTGGCGGGCGGCCGCATGCGCCTGCTGGAGGCCTTGAGGCTCGCCGACGCGCGCAAGGCGATGCTCCTGAGCGCCGGTATCCGGCTGGACCTCGCGCGCCTCGGCCTGTTCGCCGGGCAGCCGGCCGAGGCTGAGCACCTTGCCGGCGAGGTGGCGCAGTGGTACGGCCAGCGGGGGCTCTCATGCGATCAGGCGCGGGCCCTGGCGGTGCAGGCCGAAGCTCTCGTCGCCGTGGGGCGGCCCGGTCCCGCGAGCGAGGCCGCCAACCGGGCTGCCTCCCTCGCCCAGCCGAGCGAGAATCCCGATCTCCAGATCTTCGTGACGACCGCCGGCGCCTCGGCCCGGGCCGCGGCCTCCCCGGCGGCGGCGCTCGACCGGCTGCGGCAAGCGGTCGCCCTGGCGGACCGGCTCGGTTTCGTCGCCGCCAGCCTCGAAGCCCGGCTCGCGCTCGGCTCCCTGGAGCTCACGGCCGGAAACCCGGCCGCCGGCCGCGCCACTCTCGAAGGCGTCCGGCGAAGCGCCGAGAAGACGGGGCACAAGCTCCTGGCGCGGAGCGCGGCGCAGGCCCTCAACGGCACGGCGCCGCCAAGCCGGAGCTGACGCCGTAACCCTCCGTCAGCCGATCAACCGAACAGCCGCCCCACTTCCACCGCCAGCCCCGGCACCAGGGGAGTGCGCGCCCAGTCGCCGGCCTGGCAGGTCTCGGTCAGACGGTAGAGCTGGGCGTGGCGGTCCAGACGGAACACCTCGATGAGCTTCGCGGTGCCGTCCGCCAGCCAGAATTCCGGCACGCTGTAGCGAGCGTAGGCGTCCATCTTGATCACACGGTCCAGCCGGGCGGTGGCGGGAGAGAGGACTTCGAGGATCAGGTCGGGAGCGCCGCGCACCGTGAGGCCGGCGACCCCCTCTTCGTCGACGATGGCCAGGTGGCCGCCGAGGACGAGGAGGAGGTCCGGCCGCGCCACGGTATCGCGGGCGAGGATCACGTCCACGGGAGAGGAAATGACTCGCGAACCGTCGCGAAGCGCCTCCTCGAACGCGCGGGCCAGGCGTTGGGCCGTCCGTTGGTGAGGCAGCGTGGGGACGGGGGACTCGAACAGCTCGCCGTCGAACAGCTCTCGCCGGCGGCGGCCAAGGGGTGAAGCGAGGAGATCCTCGTAGGAATGGCGCGGCCGGGCGAGCGGGGCGTCCATGCGATCAAGTGTACACGGGAACCGGTGGAGAAAAGAGGGAGAAAAGATGGAGTAGGATTCGGCCCCGGACTCGAAAATCCCTCCCGAAAGGAGCCCGCAATGCCGCCGTTTCGTGCTCTCCTCGCCCTCGCCGGTCTCTGCCTTTCGGTTTCCCCCGGTCTCGCCGCGCCGGTTCCCGCCGCTTCCGCCGCCGCGGCCACCGAGGCCAAGGCCATCGTCACCGAGCTGGTGACCTGCGGCACGCGCAGCTCCCTGTCGTCCTGGACGGACCCGAAGCGGGGGATCGGCTGCGGACGGGACGTAGTGGTAAGGCGTTTCGAGGAGATCGCCGCGAAGTCCGGCGGCCGGCTGAAGGTGATCGTCGACAAGTACGAGACGAGCGGCCCGCGCACCGGCAACGTCAAGGTGCCGATGGAGAACGTCTACGCCGTTCTCGACGGCACGGACCCGTCGCGCAAGGGAATGGCCTACGTCGTCTCCGGGCATCTCGACAGCCGGGCTTCCGACGTCATGGACCCCAAGGTCGACGCCCCCGGGGCGGATGACGACGGCTCGGGAGTGGCGGCGTCCATCCTCTCGGCGGCGGCCCTCTCCGCCAAGCCCGGAGGCTTCCGCGCCACCCTCGTCTTCGCCGCCGTGGCCGGCGAAGAGCAGGGGCTGCTCGGTGCCAGGCGTCTCAAGGAGTGGCTCGGCCAGCAGGGCTACCAGGTCGGCGGCATGATCACCGACGACATCGTGGGCGCCACCAACGGCTCCAAGGACCGCCGGCCCCGCGTCTTCAGCGAGGGCGGCCCGGATGGCGTCGACTCCCCCGGCCGCGAGATGGCCCGCCGCCTGGAGGAGATCGCGGGGCGCGAGCGGGTACGCCTCGTCTTCCGGCGCGACCGCTTCGGCCGCGGCGGCGATCACCTTCCCTTCGTCGAGGCCGGTCTGCCCGCCGTCCGCTTCACCGAGCCCCTGGAGGTCTACGAGCACCAGCACCAGACCGTGCGCGAGGAGAAGGGTATCCACTACGGCGACCTGATCCAGTACATGGATTTCCCGTTCCTGGCGGAGGTGGCGGCGCTCAACCAGGCCATTCTCGGCGAGCTGGCCGCGGCGCCGGCGCCCCCGAAGTCCGCGGTGCTGAGCGGCGCGGTGACCGCCGCCGCCAAGATCGCCATCGACGCCGGGCCGGACCCCGAACGCCAAGGCTTCGAGATCCTGCAACGCGAGACGACCGACACGCGCTGGAAGGTCCTGCGGACCGTGGAGCAACCCGGCCAGACGGTGCTCGAAAACACCAGCACCGACAACGAGTTCTTCGCCGTGCGCAGCGCCGGCAAGGACGGCCATAAGAGCCTCGCCGTGCCCTGCGTGCCGGCGCCCGCGACGCCCGCCGGCGGTGTGCCGCCCAAGCCGCCCGGCGGCTGAAGAAGGGGAAATACAAAAAAGGCGGAACGGCTCTCGAGCATGAGAGAGAGCCGTGCCGCTTTGAGGGGAAAATCTCTGTCGCCCGGGCACTCGGCCCAAGTTCCAGGAGAGTCTACGGGCGCAACCTTACGAGCCACATTAAGGCCCGGGCGTCGGCCGGCGGGGCGTTGCCGCGGCCATCACGCGGATCAACACGAAGCGGCTCAGCATCTCCCCGATCGGGTTCATCCGCCCGCGCTGCTCGCACTCCGGGTGGGTCTCGCCGAGGATGACCTCGCGAGCCCGCAGGCGTCCCATCTCGATGATCTGGGTGAGCACCGGCCAGTGCCGCTCCGTCCAGGCGCACGGGAGACGGTGCCGGGGACGGATCATCACCGTCCGCTCAGCGTACGGCGAGGGGATCTCGTGCAACGGGTCGTGCCCGTTGCGGTAGGGCAGCCCTTCGCTCTCCCCCTTCATGGTGACCAGCACCACGGCGTCGCAGCCTTCCTCGAAGGCTTTGCGATAGGGGAGGTTCTCCGACAGGCCGCCATCGCCGCACCGCTCGCCGTCGATTCGCGGCGCATGCGTGTAGAAGGGCGGCACGTAGTTCGAGGCGAGGCCCAGGTTGAGCGGATCCTCGGACTCCCGGGCGTCGAAGTAGAAGGGCTTGCGGTCCCGCAGCCGGGTGACACCGACCCAGGCCGGCAGCGCCTCCGGCCGGCGCAGGCGTTCGGCGCCCACGTACCTGGAGAAGGTGCGCTGGTGCATCTCACTGAAACGATAGGGCGAGTGCTCGCGCAGCAGGTTGCGGAAATCGAGCGGCGGCATACGGGAGAAGGCCCGCCAGTAGTGCCGCAGCCGTGCTTCGGTGCCGGCGGCGATGGCCATGGCGTTCCAGGCCCCGCCGGAGACGCCGAGGGTCAGCGCGGGGTGGATTCCCAACTCCAGGAGGCTTTCGATGACTCCCACCTGAAAGGCGCACCGGACGGAGCCCCCGGAGAAGGCGAAGCCGATGCGGCGAGCGGAGCGAAGCAGGGAGAGGGCTGGCTGGGCTGTGGTTTCGGCAGGTGTCGAGCTCATCGGTGGCGCATTCCGCCGTTACAGTAGTGCAACGCGCGCGCCACTTCCAGATGGAGTCGAGAGGGGGAGAAAAAAAGGGGGAGCGGCCCCTACGCCCTAGGCGCCGCTCCCTAAGTCCATGCGGGCTTGTCGCCGACATGGGGGGAGACTTTTTTGGTGGCTGGCAGGGCAGGCAGAGGAGAGCGCGTTCCGCGGAAAGCGCACCGGAGAGATGAGGCCTTGGCCAGCGAGGAGGAGAATACCGGGGCTAGATTACGCCGCACATTACGGGGCCGGGCGTTTCCGGCTTGTTCTCAATGGTGGGTGTCGTGGCCGTACTTGTGGAGGGCCTCGGCGACGGAGAGCTTGCGCACCCGCAGCCGGCCCCCCGCGATCGTCTCGGCGCCGTCGGGATCGATGTTGTCGACGTCCGTCTTCCGGCCCTTCAGGTCCAGGACGATGGCGTCGAACGTGAAGGCGGTCTCCGTCGTCGCGCGCAGCCAGTGGACGTTGTTCTTCTCGTCCGAGATCGAGGAGTGGCTGCCGGTGCGGGCGATCTCGTGGATCGTAGGCTCGATGACCATGTGGGTGCCGTCCTCTGCCACTTTGTCGTACTGCTTCAGCTCGAACTCGCCTTTGAGGACGTAGTGGCACGAGGTCATGTTCCGATGTCCGTGGGGGATGATGGCCCGGTCCTTCTTCATGCCGAAGATCTTGCGGACGAAGACGATGTCCTGGGGAATGCCATCGAGGCGGGGGAACTCGACCGGCCGGGTGCTCACGCCGAGGTCCGGATACTCGAAGCCGGCGCTCAGCCGGTTGAAATCGATGGCGGCCAGGAGATCGGGAAGCTCGACGTGGTCGTAGAGCTCCTTGACCTTGGTCTGCCACACCGCCGGAGCGATACGGCCGGTCTTCAGGTCCCGGCACATGTCGTTGAGATGCCGTATCCAAGAGTCGGTGATGGGCTTGACCGGCGAGGCGAACGCGTCGTGGCTGAAGAGCGTCTCCAGCAGCGAGTAGGAGGCGAGGGTGCCCAGGATGGACTTGAGGAGGTCTCTTCGGTTCATGGTCTGCTCCCGGCAGGATGCTTGCCCAAATTTCTGGGACGGTGTCTGATTTTATCATCGTGAAGGAAGGCTGAGACCAGGGAAGGCGCCTTGGATGCCGTGGTACCATCAGGGGCTGAGCCGACTGGAATCGAGGTGACCATGCTGACTCTCACTGCCCAGGTAACTGATGACTTTGTTGACGAGATCGACTCGATTGCAGTCGAGTTGGAACGTCCTCGTGACTGGGTGATCCAGGCCGCGCTCCGCGAGTACGTCAGTCGCCATAGGTTGGAGCTCCAGCGTTGGCGCGAGACCCAGGAAGCCATTGATGCGGCTGAGCGCGGCGAGGTTGTGTCTGGCGAGGAAGTCTTCGCCTGGCTCGACACCTGGGGCCGAGAAGGCACCGCCGCGAAGTGAAGCTCGTCTTCACGGAGCTGGCACGCCAGGACCTCATCCGACTGCGGGAATTCATAGCTGAGAAAAACCCTGGCGCCGCCCAACGGGCGGCGGCGAGGATCAAGGCCGCGTCCATCCTTCTTACGCGGCTACCTTTTTTAGGACGGGTTGTCCGGGCTCCTCCAAGCTCGACCCTTGATGTGCGCGAGCTTCCTATCGCCTTCGGCGCGAGTGGCTATCTCATCCGTTACCAGCTTCTGCCTGGCGAGGTACGAGTCCTCCGGATCTGGCATGCCCGGGAGAACTGGCAGAGTCCGGAGCAACACTAGATCAAGCCTCCCGTTCGCCTGGCAGCCGCGGCCTTTCATGGCAGCTCCCCAAAACCTCCGTGACGGTGTCTAAAGTTAACCAAACGGAAGGATCGCCCGGGGAGGAGCGCATGGAAGAGGACCGGTTGTCGTTCGACTTCGAGGATCTGGATCGGGATGCCCTGATCGACGAAGCCGTCGAGATGTTCCAAAGGTCCGGGCCCCTGGAGAGCGTGACGCGGTCCGCCCGGAACTGGAGCTTCAGCCCCGAGACGGACGTGGTGGGCATCCTCCAGGCCCTGAAAGCGGAGAAGGCCGCGTTCGGTCCCTGTCCGGAGGTGCTGCCCCTCGACTCCGAGGCCTTGAAATCGCGAGGCGTCGACCTGGACACCCGGGTCAGGACCCTGCTGGATCGGTTCGACTTCTACAATGTGACCTTCCCGGTGACCCTGTTCCCGAAGCGCGGCTGGGCCTTCGACCGCCTGGAGTGCCAAGTGGAATTCAACCCCGGCGAAAGCCCGGATCGCCGTCCCCTCGCCCACGACATCTTTCCGGGCAGCGACTGGGAGACCTTGGCGAAGGCCACGATGCATCTGGAGATCGGCATCACCGAGGCCCTGGAGTTCCGCGCCAAGGCGGCCGCCCCGTCGCTCGCGAGCGCTGGCGCCGAGGGCCAACTTAGCGCTGGCGCCGGCTTTATCTTCCCACCGCGGGAGTACCACGTGAAGCGAGCCCGTATCGTCAGCCGCGGCAAGAACGCCAGCGAGGTCTTCTGGCGCCTGGACGACGAGAGCTTTTTCGAAAAAGACGAGCCGCGCCTGGGGGTGATCCTCAAGGTGCCCAAGGGGGTGACGCCGGTCAAGGCCAAGGGGATGCTCGCCGCTTATCGCAGCTTCCACAAGCTCGGTGCCGACCTGGGAGTCCTGATGGAATACCTCAGCGAGCGGGTGCGGAGCTTCTTCACAAAGGGGGCGCCGCTGGTGGATCGGGGGGAGTGGGAGATCAGGGGCGCGTAGGCGCTACCAATATATAACGCGATTGGTCGGCCCGTCCGGCCCAACGGGCCGGGAGAACGGAGCCCAGGGCATCTGAGGCCGCAGGCCGATGCCCTGGGTGGAGAGATTGACAACGCGGTGCGGCCTGAAAGGCCGCGAGACTGTTGACCCGGCGTTTGAGGGCTGCGGTTGCGGAGCCACCCGCTCGAGCTCTTCTTGAGGTGGCCGACGACATCGTTCAGCAAGTTCTCGCAGCCTTTCAGGCCGCAAGGATGAGGTGCCCTCTTTCCCCAGGGCATCGGCCTTCGGCCTCAGCCCTGGGCTGGGGTCTCCCGGCCCGTTGGGCCGGTGGGGAGGTTTTCCGACAGGCTCCTAGGAACCTGGGGCGGTTTCCCGACAGGCTCCTAGGTTAGGTTGGAGGGGGACTCTAGCGGTGAAGGGATTCGCCGATCAGGCGAGCGTGGGCGCGTTTGGCACGTTCCAGCGCCGGGGCCGACGCGGGTGGATCGAGCAAGAGCTCAGCGAAACGACACTGATCCTCGACCGAGAGGCGGATGAGGTGAATCTCATCGGGCATCAGTGTGCCTCTCCGGCACCTACGCCAGTTCGCGTTCCAGCTCATAGAGCCAACCGGACTGGTGGGCGGGCCGCCGGGTCACCCGGACCTTTCCTCCGAGGAGCGGGGAGTGAACCCAGCTTTTTCGGTCCGGCCGGGCGAGGTGGTATTCGCCGTTCTCCAGGACCCTCAGCTCGAAGCGCGACCGGTCTCCACGAGCGTCCAGCAGCCAGAGCTCGGGAACGCCAGCCCTTGCGTAGCGCGGGGGAAGGCGCTTCGTGTCCTTGTCTTCCGAGGTGTCGCTCAGGATCTCGACGATCAGGTCGGGAGCGCCCTCGAGCTCGATGAAGCGTCCGGGTAGATTTCGGGACGAAGGGATCTGCCGGATCTTTCCTGCGTCAAGAGAGGAGAAGAGGACGACAACCAGGTCCGGCTCGACGGACAGCTCCGCCTCCGGCGCCGTCACGCGCGTCCGGTCGATGAACACGTAGCCCCGGCCCGGCTTCGCGATCAGCGAGAACAGCTCGGAGGCCAGCGCCGCCTTGGGCGTGCCATGGGTGTGGAGGTCCTCGGGGCTCATGTCTAGCTCGACAGCTCCTCCGAGGAAGTCGATTCGTCCGTTTTCAGGAAACCGGTCCGAGCGGGCCCAGGGGCGGAATCCCAACAGTGTGCGGGCTGCGGCTGGGATGCGGACCCCCTCGCTGCCGGGCGCGGTCTCGCCAGGGACGAGGACGACGCGTTCGGCTGCTGCCCGGTTTCCCATGAGAGTTACCTTGTCAGCACGCTACCGGCTCCCTGCGGTCCTGTCAAGGAGCGTCCCCGGCGCAATCCCTCCCGCTGCCTGCACTCTGTAGGGTGAGGCCCTCACGGCCTCTATTGACGCTTCGAGGAGGAGAGACGAATGAAGAACGCTCTGTTGTGCTTGCTGCTTGCCGCCATGCTGGTCATCCCCGCCCAGGCCAAGGTCACCCGCTACCTGACCGGCAACGCCGCCGACATCGTGGTTCCCCTGGCCGGCCCGGCCCACGATTTCGGCGGCGGCGGCACCGACGTCGACGCGGGGCTCCAGTGGATCATCGACCAGGTGCGCGGCTGCACGAGCTGCTCGACCAAGATCGACGTGGTGATCCTGCGCGCCACGGGGAGCAACGGCTACAACGACTACATCTACGCCATGAACGGCGTGGACTCGGTCGAGACCCTGGTCATCACCAAGGCCTCCGACGCCAACACCACGGCGGTCGAGACGACGGTCAAGAACGCCGAGGTGGTGTTCTTCGCGGGCGGCGACCAGTGCGATTACGTCACGCTGTTCAAGGGAACCAAGGTGGAAACGGCGGTCGAGTTCGTCTATGCCAAGGGGGGCGGCGTCGGCGGCACCAGCGCCGGGACGGCCATTCAGGGCGACTTCACCTACGACGCCTGCATGGGGAGCGTCACGTCGAGCCAGGCGCTGGCCAACCCCTACCACCGCTACGTGACCTTCACTTACGACTTCTTCCACTGGGCCAACCTGCAGAACACGATCACCGACGATCACTTCGTGGTGCGCGACCGCATGGGGCGGACCCTCGCCTTCCTGGCCCGCCAGATCAAGGACGGCAAGGCGACGAGCGCCCTGGCGATCGCCGCCGACGAGGTGACCTCGGTGGAGGTGGACCGCTTCGGCCTTGCCACCGTGGTGGGCACCGGCAACGCCTACTTCATCCTCGCCGACCACGCGCCCGTGACGTGCGTCGCGGGCACGCCGCTGACCTACACGAACTACAAGATCTGGAAGGTGGCGCCCGGCGGCACCTTCAACTTGGCGAACCGGCCCACCACTGGCTACTACCTGCGCAGCGTCAACAACGGGGTCATCGACCAGAACCCTTATTGAGGGCCTGTTCCCCCCTTCACCAGCCGGTAGCAGGCGTGCAAGAGCTCCATCGGGACGTCGCCCTGGAAAGGGCCGCGGACGATGGTGCCGTTGGTGGTGAGCGTCAGCGGCGTCGAGCTTCCCTGGTTGTTCCGGAGACGCAGGACGAAGCCGGCGGGCGTCGAGGTGGAGCAGGGATTGCTCAAGTAGGGTGGGGGAATGATGACGTTGTTGTGGAAGCCCCCCCAGCTCACCGACACCAGGGTGTGCTGCGCCGTGCCGCCGGCCCGGCTGTAGTTGATGACCGTATAGATGAGGCCCGGCTCGGCGGGCGGCACGTACGTGGCCGTGGACCCCTTCCCGGGAGAGGTCCGGGCCACGGCGGCCACCGAGGCCAGAAGGATGAGGATGAGGATCAGGACGGCTGAGTGCTGAGATTTGCGCATGGTCGATCTCCTCCGGAAGTGCTTTCCTGAGCAGTCGTTACTGCATTTTCTATTCCACGTCTCAGAAGCCGAAGTAGCGGACGAGGTTGAAGCCGAGCCGCACGTCCCGCGTTTCGAAGCCCGCCGCGGAGTCGCCGCCCAGCATCTGGTCCACGGTGATGGCGCGCGAGTTGCCGAGCACGAGCTCGAAGATGTGCCCGCCCACCTGTTTGGAGAGGGCGGCGTGCCAGGCCGTGCGGCTGGCGTCGAGGCTGTGGCTGCGCGGCACCGCCTCCACCTCCACCAGGTAGTCGTGGGGCAGGGGGAAGGTGAAGCCGATCGGAACGTTGAAGGCGTTGCGGAGTTGCGGCGTGTCCCTCACCCAGGAGGGCGACAGGAGGAAGTTGACGCCCGGGACGATCTGCCGCGCCAGGAGAAGTTGGAAAAAGGGGCGGCCCGGATCTTGGACTCCGGGCCGCCTAAGGAGGTCGGCACCCGTCCGTATGGCGACGGTAACGGGCACCCGTGGAGCCTGTTCGAAGATCAGAAACTTGCCGGCGATCTCGAAGTCTTCCTGGAAGGAGGCGCGATAGAGCGAGAGGTCGAGCTTGCGCGTGAGCCCCACGCCGATCCCGATGCCCACGTCCGAGCCGCTGTCCAAGCCCCAGAGGTCGTGGGAATCGCCGTTTTGCACGGACTCCTGGAAACGGTGGGTGAACAGCACCTCGAGTTTGCGCGCGCCGATCGGATAGGGGGTCGAGCCGTTGACCAGCCGCGTGCCCAGGGCGTCGCGGCGAATGGGATCGTAGGGGCCGCCCAGCAGGTCGTCCTGAGCCGCCGCGGGGGTTGCCCCGAGGAGGAGGGCCAGGACGAGAAGTCGGGCCGTGGGGAGAAGGATGCGCAAATTCAGGATCCTCAGTTGTTGGGCGCGCCGGCGCGAATCCAGCCGGCGATGCCGTCGATCTGCTCGGCGGTGAGATAGGGAGGTCCATCCCGCGGCATGCGTTGGCCGACGATAGACGGGTCGCCCCGCAACTTCAGGATGACGTAGCTGGTCTCGGGGCTCCCCGGCTGCACCCGGTTGAGAGTGCCGTTCTCGGTGGCGGGATGGCCCACCAGCAGGCTGTAGCTCTGGCCGGCGTCGAGGATCAGGCCCTCCTGCCCCCCCGTGGAGGCCGCGTGACAGCCGGACTTGGCGCAGGTCGGGGTGAAGATCTCCCGCTGGATCTGCGAGAAGGTGAAGACCGCTCCCCCCGAGGCCGGAGGCGGCTCGGTGGGGGACTTCACCGTGCCGCAGCCCACCCCCCCAGCAAGGAGCACCGGGATCAGCAGGCCCAGAGCCGCGGCTTCAAGGGCACGTGGCAAAGGCGTTGACATCCTGCACCGGCGCTGCGCTCGTGTTGAGGGGGTTGAAGTACACCTTCACCTTGCCGGACCGGGTGTCCGTCACGGTGGTGGTGAATTCGACGTTGGTGGTGGCGGCGAAGAACACCCAGTAGCGGTTGAACGGCGGCACGCAGGCGTTGAGCACCTTGATCAGCATCTCGATGTTGTCGGCGCTGAAGAAGTAGAACAGCCCCGAGCTGGGCGCCGAGGCCAGCGGCACGGCCTGGCCCTGCCCGGTGTCGGTCGCGGTGCGCCAGCCGATCTCGACCTTGAACCGATTGCCGATGCACTGGGTGGTGGGCCCGGCCACGCACGGCGCCGGCACGGCGTCGGTCGCCTCGTCGGCCTCGTTGGAGTAGGCGGAGAAGGTGCTGCCGCCACCGGTGGCCCGCACGCGGAAGAAGTACAGCCTGGCCGCTTCGAGCCCGGTCGCCGCGAAGGCGGTGACGTTGGCGCCCACCGTGCCGATCTCCTGGTAGGTGCCGCCCGGGCTCTTGCTCTCGACGGTGAAGCCGGTCTCGTTGTTGGCGTTGTCCGTCCAGGCGAGGTCGATGCCGGAGGGCGACTGCGCCGTGGCCGTCAGGCCGGTGGGCGCGGCCGGCGGCGTGCTCGGCGGCGGGCCGTCGTTGTCGAGGATGGTCAGGGTCGCCGTCTTCTGGGCGTCGTCCAGGGTCGCGCCGCCCGTGGGGCCTGAGAGGGCGAGGAGGACGGTCTCGTTGGCCTCCTGCGCCGTGTCGTTGAGGACGCCCACCTTGAAGGTCTTGCTGCCGCTGTCGCCGTTGGCCCAGGTGAGGGTGCCGCTGGCGGGCGTGAAATCCTGGCCTGCCGCCGCCGTGCCGGCCGCGGCGCTGTAGGCGACGGAGACGGCGCCGTCCGCGCCGTTGACGCGCTGCACGGTGATCGTGGCCTGGCCCACCGCCTCGCTGACGTTGGTGTTCGCCTGGGAGAAGCGGAACGCCCCGGGATGCGGATCGGGCGGCGGAGTCACCGCCGCGACGCGAATGGTGCCGAACATGCCGAGCCCCGGAGCGCCATGACTGTCGCAGTAGTAGCCGAAGGTGCCCGCCGTGTTGAAGGTATGGACGAATGTCCAGGAGTCGCCCGACGTGGGGCCGCTGGTGAAGCTGTTGTCGTCGGCCCGCACGTTGTGGATGCCGCCGGCGTTGTGCCACCTCACAGAGTCGCCGGGCTGGATGTTGAGCGAGGCGGGGCTGTAGGAGGTATCGGCTCCGCCCACCGTGACGTCGAGGGTGGCTCCCCAGGCCGGCACGACGAGGAAGACGGCGAGCAACCCAACGATCGACGGAAGGCGTGGGGTACTGCGGTGCGGCATGCGGACTGCTCCTCCTGAAAAAAGCGTGTGAAAGAAAGCGCCAACTCGGGGAGTCAGTCCCGCCCAGGGGCGAAAAGGTTCTTGCCGCGCCGATTGAACGCTTCGCGGGGTTTCGGGGACATACTTGTCCGACATGCCGCCGGACGACGAGCTCGTGCTCCTGAGAAAGGTGGCCGCGAAGGACCGCAAGGCTTTCGAGGCGCTCTATCACCTCTACTACCGCCGTCTGTTCGGCTATGTGTTGAAGCTCACCCGCAAAGCCGACGTGGTGGAGGAGGTGGTCAACGACGTCATGCTGGCCATCTGGAGCCACGCGCCGGGGTTCGACGGCCGCTCGCGGGCGTCGACGTGGATCTTCGGCATCGCCTATCACAAGGCGCTGAAGGCGCTGGCGCGGCGGCAGCCGGAGTCGGCGAACGGCCGGGAAGGCCCCGAGCCGGTGGCGGAGGGCGAGCCCGAGAGCCTGGCGGCGCGCCGGGAGCTGGCGACGGTGCTGGGGACGGCTCTCCAGCGCCTCTCGCCGGAGCAGCGGGCGGTGGTGGAGCTGACGTATTTCTATGGGCTTGCCTACACGGAGATCGCCGAGATCGTGGGCTGCCCCGTGAACACCGTGAAGACACGGATGTTCCATGCCCGGCGCCGGCTGAAAGAGCTGCTGCCCGAGTTGGGCGTTTCGAGCCACACGGGCTAGGAGACTTGCGATGCACGAACGCGAAGAGCACGACGAGCGGACCCATCAACGGATCTGGGAGCTCATCCCCTGGTACGTCAACGGCACTCTCTCCGGCCCGGACCGGGAGCGGGTGGAGGATCACCTGCCCGAATGCCGGCGCTGCCGGGACGAGGTCGAGATCTGCCAGCGGACGGCGGTGTCGATCAAGAGCCTGGGCGAGGTGGCGCCGTCCCCTCATCCGGTGCAGCTCCAGCGGGTGCTGGCCCGCATCGACCGGATGGAACGCATGAAGGAAGACGAAGAGACCGAGCGGCTGGAGGCCGGCGAGCGGGCGGAGCAGCCCGCGGCCGCCGGCCGCTGGTTCGGCATGCCCCGGCGAGCGCTCCAGGCGCTGGTGGCGCAGGCCGCCCTCATCGTCCTCCTGGTGGGCGTGCTGGCCTGGCGCGAGATGCGTCTGGGCGCGGTGCGGTCTCCGGGGGCGCCGCCGGCGCTCTACCAGACGCTCTCCGATCCGGCGCCGGCGCCGCCGCCGGGCGGGACGCTCCGCCTGCGGCTGATGTTCTCGCCCCGGGCCACGGAGAAGGAGATCCGCGACCTGCTGCTGGCCGTCCACGGCGAGGTGACCGCCGGTCCCTCGCCGTTCGGCGTCTATACCGTCGAGATCACGGCCGCGGGGCAGCCCGTCTCCGTCGTCCTCACCCGCCTGCGCTCGGACTCCGTGGTCCTCCTCGCCGAGCCGGCGGCCGGGAGCGTGCCGGCTCAGGGAGCCCGATGACCAGGCCTTGCCGGAGCTGGAGCCTGGTGGCGCTCCTGCTGCTCTCGCTCCCGGCCGTGCTGGGTTGCGCCAGCGTGACTCCCGCGGCGGTGACCGGCGCCGGCAACGGCGAAGCCGGCGCCCCGGCCGATACCAGCCAGCAGGTGATGGTGATCTACCCGCAGGCGCCGCCGTCGCTCTGGGCGCGCAACACCACGGAGCTCTCCCGCACCTACCGCATGCGCGTCGTCGTCGCCTGGACGCTGGGCTCGATCGGCGAGCACTGCGTCGTCTTCGAGGTGCCCCGGGGGCGGTCGCCGAAAGACGTCATCGAGCGGCTCTCGTCCGATCCGCGGGTCGGGCTGGCGCAGGCCGTGGGGATCTTCGAGACGCAGGCCGGCGGCGATCCGCTCTCCAATCTCCAGCACGGCTCCCAGGCCCTCCACGTTCAGCAGGCCCATCGCATGGCCACCGGCAAGGGAGTCAAGGTGGCGGTGATCGACACCGGGATCGACTTTCAGCATCCCGACCTGATCGGGCGCATCGCCAAGGCCAACGATTTCGTCCACCGGCGCAACGCCCCGTTCACCGCCGACATCCACGGCACGGCCGTGGCCGGCATCATCGCCGCCGGGGCCAACAACGAAGTCGGCATCGTGGGTGTGGCGCCGGGGGCCGACCTCTATGCCTTCAAGGCCTGCTGGCCGCGATCCCCCGGATCGCGCGAGGCGGCATGCAACAGCTACACGCTGGCGCTGGCCGTGGAATCCGCCATCGACGAGAAGGTCCAGGTGATGAACCTGAGCCTCGCCGGGCCGGAGGACCCGCTGCTGGCCAAGCTCCTGGGCGCCGCCCAGTCGCGCGGCATCGTGGTGGTGGCGGCGGACGGCGGCGCGCCCGGCCACTCGTTCCCCGCCAACGTCAAGGGAGTGCTCGGCGTGGTGGGCAGCGACGACCTGAAAGGAGGCCTCGCCCGTCCGGGCGAGCGATCCGCCTCGTCCCTGGCGGCGCCGTCGGTCGACATCATCTCCACGGCTCCTCCCAACTCCTATGACTTCTTCTCCGGCAGCTCGCTCGCCGCCGCCGAGGTCACCGGCATCGTCGCCCTCCTGCTGGAGAAGAACCCCAGGCTGACCCCCGCCCAGATCCGCGACATCCTGACCAGGTCCTCTCATCCCCTGGCACCGCCACCCGGCATTCCCGACCCGCCCGTCGGCCAGGCCGACGCCTGCGCCGCCGTTGCCCTCCTCTCGGGCACGGAAGGATGTTCTTAAGAGCAGCAGGTACGCCTCTGGTAAGTAATGTTCGTTGTAAGGTCGTGGGGTGAGAGTAGACCCTGTTCTAGGAGGTGTAGGAGCATGGACAGGGTGTCTTCCAGCAGTCCAAACGTGCTGATCGTCAGCTTCCTCGAACAGGGGCCGCAGTGGCTCGCCGAAATCTGCAAGGCGCTCACCACGGGAGACGTCGGGTCCCTGGCCCTGGCCGCCCACGATCTCGCCGGGGCCTCGTCGGTGCTGGGCGCCGGCCTCCTGGGGCAGCAGTGCATCGAGTTCGAGGTGCTCGCCCGGCGCGGCGACATCGACACCGTCGGCGAGCGTCTGCCGTCGCTGATGGCCGCCTGGGAGAACGCCGTCACGGAGCTCCGGGCAACTCTATAGCCTGACGGCTCCCGCCCCGGCGCACGCCGCGTCCCCAGCCCCTTTCCTGACGGCCTAGCCCCCTGGGCGTCCCACCATCTGCTCCCGTACCAGATCCGCGTAGAGCCCGCCGAGCGCCAGCAGCTCCTCGTGGGTGCCCTGCTCGGCGACGCGGCCACCGGCCAGCACGAGGATGAGGCCGGCGTTCTTGACCGTGCTCAGGCGGTGCGCGATGACGATGCGGGTGCAGTCGAGAGCTTCGAGCTCGCCCTGGATCTTCGCCTCGGTCAGCGCGTCGAGAGAGCTGGTGGCCTCGTCGAGCAGCAGGATGCGGGGCCGTTGCGCGAGGGCGCGGGCGATGGCGAGCCGCTGCCGCTGGCCGCCCGAGAGACCGGCGCCGCCTTCGGCCACCAGGGTCTCGTACCCCATGGGCAGGGCCACGATCTCCTCGTGCAGGTGGGCCCGCTTCGCCGCCTCGACGACGCGGTGGAGCGGCAGCGCCGGGTCGCCGAGGGCGATGTTGTCGCGGATGCTGCCGGCGAGCAGGTCCGGCGCCTGCGGCACGATGCCGATCTGCCGCCGCACCGAGCGCAGGTCGAGCGCCGCGAGGTCGACGCCGTCGAAGAGCACTCGCCCTTCGGTGGGCCGGTGGAGGCCCAGCAGGAGGTGGGCGAGCGTCGTCTTGCCCGCTCCCGAGGCGCCCACCAGGGCCACGAAGCCGCCGGCCTGGATCTCCACCGACACCTCGCGCAGCACCGGCGGCAGGAAGGGGCCGTAGCGGAAGCTCACCCGGTCGACGGTGATGCGCCCCTGGAGGGCGCCGGCCGCCGGCGCGCTCCCCGGCTCCTGTTCGCGCGGCATCTCCAGGATGTCGTCGATGCGGTCGAGATAGCTCCCCAGGAGCTGCACCTGGAAGGCGGTCTGCACGAGCTGGGTCAGCGGTTCGAGGAAGCCCACGGCGAGGGCGTTGATCGCCAGCATGGTGCCGAGCGTGAGGTCGCCCGCCAGCACCCGCCAGGCGCCGAGCGCCAGCACCAGCAGCGGCGAGCCCACGGCGAGCGCTCCCAGGCTCGAATCCACCCGCGCCTGGAGACGGCCGCGCGCCAGCGACGCGTTGAGCACCCGCGCGAAGAGGTTCGACCAGTGGGCGAGCGCCCGCGGCTCGGCGCCAATGGCCTTGTAGGTCTCGATGCCGGAGAGGAGCTGGGCCTGGAAGGAGTTGGCCTCGGCCTCCGCCTCCAGCGCCTCGGCCGTGAGGTCGCGGTAGCGCCGGCGGTTCCAGAGGAAGAGGGCAATGCGCGCGAGACCCAGCCCGAGGACCACCAGGCCCAGCCGCCAGTCCGCGAGGAGGATCAGCACCAGGTAGGCGAGCACCAGGGCGCCGTCGAGGGCCCCGGAGAGCACTCCCGAGGTGAGGATCTCCCGCACCATGGCGTTGCTGTTGAGGCGCAGCAGCAGATCGCCGACCGTCCGCGTCTCGAAGAAGGAGAAGGGGAGCGCCATCAGGTGCTCCAGGAAGTCCGCCGTCATCTTGCCGTCGACCGCCGTGCGCAGGCGCAGCAACTGATACGAGCGCCCGAGCGACGAGGCGAGCTGCGCCACGGTGAGCGCCGCCATGCCCGCCGCCGTCACCGCCAGCAGCCGGTAGGCCGAGTGCGGCACGATGCGGTCGACCACCACGGCGATCAGCAGCGGCACCGCGAGGCCCAGCAGGCGGACGAGGATGGAAGTGAAGAGGATGCGCCCCAGCAGCCGGGAGCCGGCGATCGCCCGCAGATAGCGGCCGACGCTCGACGGCCTCTTTTCCTGCTCGCGCGGCGCGAAGCCCTCTCCCTTCTCGAAGAGCAGGGCGACGCCGGTGAAGCTGCGGTCGAGCTCCTGGCGCGACACCCGCCGCCGCCCCCACGCCGGGTCGGCGATCCAGGCGCCGCCCTTGCCGTCCGCGCGGTCGTAGACGACGAAGTGGTTGAACTTCCAGTGGAGGATGGAGCCGCGGGGGAGCTGATCGAGGGCCGCGACGTCGTCGATCCGCACCCCGCGCCCGCGCAGGCCGTAGGTGGCCGCCCCCTGCAGCAGCGCCGCCGCGTGCGCGCCGTAGAGGGTGACGCCCAGCCGCTGCCTCACCTCTTCGAGGCGCACCTCCAGACCGTGCCAGCCGAGCACCATGGCGAGGCACGCCGCGCCGCAGTCCGCGACCGCCATCTGCTGGACGAGCGGGATGGGCTTCTTTCTCCCTCTTCTCCCGGTCGGGGGGAGGGCGATGGGAGAAGAGGGCCGGGGTGATGAGGGGTGTGTGCGTGGGCGCTCGAATCCCACCATCTCCCCTTCCTCCCCCAACCCCTTCGCCTGCTGCGCCAGCGCCGCCGGCCGGTAAGTGATCTCCCCCCGCGGCGCCGCTTCTTCGGCCAGCCGAGCCTCCAGCGCGAAGGTCTGGAAGTGGGGGGCCAACTGCCAGGCGAGGGCCGCCAAGCGCTCGGCGTCCGCTGCCGCGAAGGGGGGCCGCTCGGGACCGCGCTGCGCGGCGAGCACGGCCAGGGGAAGGCCGTCCGGTCCCGCGACCGGTGCGGCGAGGAAGCGTTCCGGATCGGCGCCCGGGGGGCCGGCCGGTATCTTGCCGGGATCGCAGAGGCGGCAGGCCGCGCGATCGGCGCCGGTGAGCTGGCGGGCGATGTCGCCGGTGACGGCGGCCAGCTCGCGGGGATCGCGCTGCACGGCGGCCCGCCCGGCCGCTTCGAGGAGCAGCGCGGCGGTGCGCTCGTCGAGAGGAGGGTCGGGCGGGGCCACGCGCTCACCAGGATACCGGAGGCGCGAGCAGCAGGACGGACGGCACCCGCTCCGGCGCCGCCAAGCGCAGGAGCCCGTAGCCGATGCCCGCGAGCCCCGTCATCAGGCCGGGCACCTCCACCTCTCCGGGCAGGCCGCAGCGCCAGCCGTGCTCGGCGATGTTGTCGAGCACGAAGGCCGTGATGCCGTTCAGCTCCGCCTGCCAATGTTCCGGGTCGCCGAGGATGCCCGCGGCCTGAAGGAAGATCTCGGCGTTGCCGAGGTCGCCGTGGCAAAGGCAGTGGCTGCGGTCGAAGCCGCCGTCGCGGGTGGACTCCAGGGCGAGCCGGGCCTCGGCCTCCAGCGTGGAGTCGTCGAGGTGACGCAGGGCGCGCAGGCGGGCCAGGGCGACGCCGGGAGCGCCGTGACACCAGGTCATCATGAAGAGCTCGTTGCCCACCTGCTTGGCGAGCTGGATCTTCTCGAGCTCCCGCACGTCCCGCCAGTTGCGCTGCTCCGGAACGTAAAGGCCGCGCTCGTACTCGAAGGCGTCGAGGGCGGCGCGGCGCAGGTCGCCGTTTCCTCCGGTCACCGCCTCCAGCTCCAGGAGAGCCCAGGCGATGCCCGAGGCGCCGTGCGCGAAGCCTGCCAGCGGCTGCGCGGCGAGAGCCGAGGACGAGCGCCAGCCGGCGCCGCGCGCCATGGGCTGAATATGCGCGAGGAGGTGCTCGCCGCAGGCGAGGGCCGCCGCCAGCGTGAGGTCGGCCGGCTCCGTCGCCTGCAACGCGAGCAGGCCGGCGAGGCAGCCGGCCGTGCCGTTGAGGACGTCGAACATCCCGTCCCTGGCGATCAGCTCCGGCAGCCGCTCGACGATGCGATGCGCTTCGTCCAGCAGGGCGCGGTCGTCCCACAGCCTACCGAGGTGGGCCAGGGTCCACAGCAGGCCGCCCCAACCGTCGTAACCGCCGACCGACGTGAGGGGTCCCTTCAAGGAGGCCCACTCTCGCCAGAGGGTCTGCCAGCCGGCGCGGGCGAGCCGGCGGAAGCGCTCCTCCCCCGTGACCTCGGCGAGATAGGCGAGGAAGACCGCCACCCCCGGCAGACCGCCATAGAGATCGCTGCCCAGGGGGCGCAGGTGCCAGTCGCGGCCCTGGAGCGACTGCAGGCCGATCCATGTGGCATCCTGGGCGCCCCGCAGGGCGAGGGCGGCGAGCCGGTCTCCCGCCGCCACGGCGGCGGCGAGGAGCTGGCCGCGGTCGGCCGCCGCCGCCTGGCCCAGGCTCGCGGCCGGTGCATACTCTTCCTCGGCGCCTGTCTGATTGGCGCGATGGGCGGCGAGCGAGGCGCGGATGAACCAGGCCTGCTTCGCCAGGTCCTCCTCGCCGAGCACGGCCAGCCGTTCGCGCACCAGCTCCAGCCCCGAGCGGTCGAAGAGCCGCGGCCAACGCTCCCCGTTTGCTCCCACGAGGTCCTGCGAGCCTAGCTGCGTGGCGAACAGGGGGACGTCCGCCGCGTGCAGCTCCCGGCGCTCCGCCGCCACCACTCTCTCGATGGCGGGCGACTCCGCCACCCCCTGCCAGAGGTGGTCGAAGTGGCGGTCGCGCTCCAGCGCGTCGCGCAGCAGGAAAGGGTGGAAGCTCTCCTGGATCAGGTGGGCGTAGGCGCGCGTCGGGCGCAGGATCACCCGGATTTCGTCCGCCGCCATGACGGCGACGGGACCGCCGGCGGCGAGCAGCTCGCCGCGGTGCGTCCAGAGCAGCCGGTAGAGGCGGGAGAAGCCGTCGACCAGCTCCTCGACGTAGTCGTTGACGTCGACCTCCCGGCCGCCGAGCGTCGGCCGGTTGCCGGCGGCCGACAGCGGTAGTTGCTGGCGCTGGATCTGCATTTCGTCCGTGCCCCGCGCCTCCCAGATGGGGAAGAGGTCGGGGGTGAGCTGGCCGACCGGCGAGCCGAGGCCGGAGAGATCGATGCCGCCCCCGGCTCCCCCCCAGAACCGCTGCGGCAGCAGGCCGACGCGCAGCACCGAGGCGCCCAGAAGCTGGTTGGCGATCCAGTCCGCGCCCGTGTCGGAACGGGGCGGCACCCGGGGCTGCACGATCGATTCGAGGTCGATCAGAAGAGGGTGCTCGCCCGCTGCGATCAGGTTCTCGTAATGGATGTCGGTCGCGTCGAGGGCGTAGAGCAGGGCGAGGTAGCCCCCCATCCGTTGGTAGAAGCGAACGATCTCCTCGTGCATCTCGCAGGGTGAGGCCACGGCGAACTCCATCCAGCCGTAGGAGTCGCGAGCGAGCACGCCGAGCCGCCGGAAGCCCGGCGTGAAGCCGCGCTCGCCGATCCATCCCAGGAGATCCTGGAAGTGCGCGGCGATCTGCATCGGCCGCGGCTTGTAGGCCAGGCGCCAGCCCGAGGCGAAGGTCAGGAGGCAGACCGTGCGCCCGCCGCGATGGCGGTCGCCGGCGCCGGTCATCACCTCCGTCAGGGGGCCCGGATCGCCCGCCGGTCCAAAGGCCGCGAGGAGGTCGTCCCAGTCGGCTGCCAACCGGGTCAGCATCTCGATGGCGGACTCGGCGAACCAGCCGATGCGCACCGCGAGCTGGCGGGCGAGCACCGGGTAGGTCCGCAGGATGGCGAGCGCCTCTTCCGGGCGGCCCAGCCGCTCGACGAAGGCGGCGAAGCGTTCCTCCGGCGTCTCGCCCGCGATGCGCCCTTCGAGCCGGGCGACGTTGAGCTCCAGCACGGCGGCCCGGGTGATCGTCCACCGGAACTGATTGGCGAGCCCGGAGAGGATGACCGGCCCAAAGGTGGCGGGATCGAATGGCCGCGGCCGGCCCGCGGAGGCGCTTTTCGCACTGAGCTCGGCGGCCGCCGCGGCCAGCCGGCGTTCGGCCTGCTGGATGAAGGGCGAGGCCAGCGCCATGAGGCTCACCTCCGGCTCTTCCGCCTCGAACGGCAGCGGCGCGCCGGGAGAGGCGAGACGGAAGGCTTCGTCGATCTCCCGCAGCCAGCCGGGAACGGCCCCGTCGTGGCCGGCCCGCTCCGCGAGGGAGTCGCACGGCTCGGCGAGCAGCGCCAGCAGCCCCTCCTCGTCCAGGCCGTCCTGGGCCAGGCGGCGGAGAAAAAAGCCGTCGCGGTCGAAGGGGGCCTGGGACCGCCACCGCTCCAGCTTCTTGCGGGCGCGCTCGGCGCCTGGCGCCGCCGGGGCCGGCCGGTCCCGTAACGCGGCCCGCTCCTCCAGCGTCAGGGCGGCGGCGAATTCAGCGAGAGAAAGGCTCAAACCTGGACCTCCTTGAAAAGTGTGACCGCGCCGGGGGTCCGCGGCCCCCGCGGCGCGGTGAAACGAGGCGGAGAGACTCCGCTCTTCCGGGTCAGGCTAGCAGCAGCAGTGGGGATAGCCGCCGGTCGCGCAGCTATTGCAACAGTTTGAGCAGCAACTGACGCCGCAGGTGGCGCCACCGGCGACCGTGGTCAGCGCGTCCTGGCTGAGCTCGATCATGCCCACCGGATTCGCCGGCAGGAGTGCCCGCTGCTCGTCCGAGAGGTCGAAGAAGTAGTCGGCGTCACGCCAGGCGCGGATGATTTCGTCGTTCTTCATGAGTCGTCTCCTTGGAGAGGATTTCGAGTGTTGATGGAAAAAGGAGCTCCAGGGTCTTCCCCCGCCGCGGGAGGGCCGGCCGTAAGAGTCTCCGGGGTACGACATCGAGTTGGCGGTCCGGCTTGGGTTCAGGAGCCGGACGTGAACCAGCCTCCCATCCACGGCGGAATGATTCCCTTGAGCAGCGAGTAGCTGATCATTCGCCCCAGGTATTCGCAGTCGCGGGTGACGAGGGCCAGCACGTCCTCGTACGGAGTGCTTTCGCGGTTGTCGATCTTGAAGGTTTTGAGGAAGCCGTCGTCGGGCACCGAGGCGACCGCCTTGCGGGCATGCTCGAACGACTTCCTGAGCATGTCGATCACCTTCGGCTTCTCGAGATTGCCGTGGTCGAGGTAATTGCCGCAGAGCGTCAGCTCCTCCGGCGGCTTGACGCCCCAGCTCTCCGGCTGAGAGAAGTTGGCGCGCGCGGTGTGCAGGAACATCTCGCCGGCCGAGAGCATTTTCTCGTTCGGCCGCCAGTTGTAGGTCTCGGGAGGCAGTCCCTCGGCGAGGGCGACCATCATCTTCTGGGTCTCGCCCAACTGGTGCAGCAACTGCTCTTTGGCGAACGCGCTGGGAGACGTGACAGGAGGTTCAGGGGCGGCGGCGAGGGCCGCATGGGCGGCAAGGCCGGCGGCGAGCATCAGGCAGAAGGTCAGCGGACATCGGGCTGTTCTCAAATCGATCCGTCCTCCATGCGCCGGGGAGTGCAAGGCGCCGTCTACTAAGACCGGTGCCTGTGACCCCGTTGGGTGGGACAGGGCTCACGAAGGCAGCGCGTCGATCGAGATCAGGGTGCCACCCGATCGCGGGCCCACGCCTTTCCACCCGTGCTTGTTTCAAAAGGTGATACAAGAGGGGGGAACTTATCAACGAGGAGACCTTATGTCCGTAGCCAAGATCATCGAAATCAGCTCTCAGTCGCCGACCAGCTTCGACGACGCCATCCGCGAGGGGATCGCCCGCGCCAGCAAGACGGTGAAGAACATCAAGAGCGCCTGGATCCAGGAGCAGCAGGTGGTGGTGGAAAACTCCAAGATCGTCGGCTACCGCGTCGACATGAAGCTGACCTTCCTGCTCAACGACTAGCGTTCTGCCTGCCCCCAAGCCCCATCATCACCCCCGGCCCTCTTCTCCCATCCACACACCGGGAGAAGAGGGTAAGGAGTCAGGGGTCAGGGTCCCGTAAAAGCGTTCACGTCGCCGTGGGAGGCCAGCGTGCCCTGGGGGTTGTGGTAGGTCTTCGTCTTCGCGGTCTTGGTGTCCTTCACCGTGATCGTGTAGTCCACGTCCGAAAGTGCGCCGTAGTAGACCCAGAAGTGACCGTTCACCGCCTGGCCGTCGATCACCTTGATCATCAGCTCCAGGTTGGCGCTGTCGAAGAACCAGAAGGCGCCGGTGGTATCGGCCATCAGCGCAACGGCCTGGCCGTGCCCGGTCTTGCCATCGCGCGGGTCGATGAAGTCCACGGTCACGACGAAACGGTTGCCACGGAGGAGGAGTTTGGTGGGATCGGCTGGGGGCGTGCCGGGTCCAGGTCCGGGGCCAGGTCCAGGGCCGGGTCCAGGGCCGGTCACCAGCAGCAGGAGGTCATTGAAGACGTTCAGGGGAAAGTTGTTGGGGCCCGGACGGGTGCCCTGGACGATCAGCATGTCCATGCGGGTCTGCAACTCGCCCTCCGGATCGTTGAACGGATCGTAGTTGGGGTCGATGATTCCGGCGAGATAACCGAGGTTCATGGCGTCCTTGATCGTCTGGAGTGACGACCCGTCGCCGCCGGTCACGGGTCCTTTCTCGGTGGCCGGCGAGAAGCCGTAGCGCGCTGTGAACGCGGGGATGGTGCCGTCGTAGGGCTTGATGGGATCGAAGGTGCCATGAAGCACGTCCTTTCCCGGGTTGGCGGGATCGAAATACAGGGGACCCGCAGCGATGGTTTTGTTGCAGCCGGCGGCCTTGAGGGCTTTGCCAAAGTTTTTTTCGAGCATTTGGTCTCTCCTTGTCTACTTGGGTGGAGTGACCGGCCTAAATGTTACATTTCATTGGGCTATTGCTATGTTCGACAAAGTCGTCACAGGCTCGCCGGCCCTCTTGTCCAGGTACCTTCTCGCCGGGAGACAAAGGCGTGCGTCCCTCTCCTTTTTCCCGTCGCGGCGCCAGGGTCAGGGTCCCGTAAAGGCGTTCACGTCGCCGTGGGACGCCAGCGTGCCCTGGGGGTTGTGGTAGGTCTTCGTCTTCGCGGTCTTGGTGTCATTCACCGTGATTGTGTAGTCCACGTCCGAGAGGGCGCCGTAGAAGACCCAGAAGTGGCCGTTCACCGCCTGGCCGTCGATCACCTTGATCATCAGCTCCAGGTTGGCGCTGTCGAAGAACCAGAAGGCGCCGGTGGTATCGGCCATCAGCGGAACGGCCTGGCCGTACCCAGTCTTGCCGTCGCGCGGGTCGATGAAGTCCACGGTCACGACGAAGCGACCGCTCCGTAGAGGGAGCTTGGTGGGATCCGGGGGATCCTGAGGTGGGAGTCGCGCGAGCAGCACCAGGAGATCATTGAAGAGGTTCAGGGGAAAGTTGTTGGGGCCGGGAAGGTGACCCTGGACGATCAGCATGTCCATGCGAGTCTGCATCTCGCCTTCCGGATCGTGGAACGGATCGTAGTCGGGGTCGATCACGCCGGAGAGAAAGCTCAACCGGTCCATGGCGTCCCGGATCGTCTGGACGGACGACCCGTCGCCGCCGGTCACGGGACCTTTCTCGGTGACCGGCGAGAAGCCGTAGCGCGCTGTGAACGAGGGGATGGTGCCGTCGAAGAGGTTGGTGGGATGGAAGTCGCCTTTGAGCACGTCCTTTCCCGGGTTGGCGGGATCGAAATACAGGGGACCTGCGGCGATGGTGGTGGTGTAGCCGGCCTGGAGGAGGGCTTTACCAAAGTTTTTCTCGAGCATGGGTTTCTCCTTTCTCCTTGGGTGGAGTGATCGGCCTAAACGTCACATTTCATTAGGCTATTGCCATGTTCAACAAAGTCGTCACGGGCTCGCCGACCCTTCTGTCCAGGTAACTTCTCGCCGGCAGACGGCGGCGTGCGCCTCTCTCCTTCTTTCTGTCGCGGCACCCGCCGTGATCTCACCCGGCCTCGTGAGGTTATGATGGCCCGGCGGGGGCTCTTTGCGGAGCGTCGAAGCCGCTCTCGCGCCACCGGCAAGTCCTCATGGAGGCGGGGCGATGTTCTTCCTGACATCGATCGTGGACCGGCCCGTCGAGGGCAAGACCGGCGAGCCCATCGGGCGCATCGAGGACGTCATCGTGCGCATGGGCGACGACCACTATCCGCCCATCAGCGGCCTCGTGGTGCGCGACGGCCGGCGCCGCTTCTTCGTCTCCGCCAATCTCCTGCAGAAGCTGAACGGCTCGGCCCGCCTCTCATCGTCGACGGTGGACCTCCAGACCTTCACCCGCCGCGCCGGCGAGGTGCTGCTGCGCCGCGACGTGCTCGACCATCAGCTCATCGACATCACGGGCCGGCGGATCGTCCGCGTCAACGACGTGCAGCTCACCGAGATCGAAGGCGGCTACCGCGTCGTGGGAGTCGACATCAGCCCCCAGGCGCTGCTGCGGCGGCTGGGTCCGCGCGCGCTGGCCGGCCGTCTCAGCGGGCGCCATATCATCGACTGGACGGACGTCCAATACCTCGCCAGCACCGCCCCCGTGCAGCTCAAGGTCTCCTACGACCGTCTCGCCGAGCTTCACCCGGTGGACCTCGCCCGCATCGTCGACGCCCTCTCCTACCGCGAGAGCGCCGAAATCGTCGCCGCCCTCGACGACGAGACCGCCGCCGAGACCCTGGAAGAGGTCAGCGACGAGCGCGTGGCCGACCTGCTCGAGGGCATGGACCAGGAGCGCGCCGCCGACATTCTCGAGGAGATGGCGCCCGGCGCCGCCGCCGACGCCCTGGAGGATCTCGACGAAGAGGTCGCCGAGCAGCTCCTGGCGCGCATGGAGCCCGAGGAGGCGGCGGACGTCCAGGCCCTGCTCGAATACGACGAGGACAGCGCCGGCCGCATCATGACCACCGACTTCGTGCGCGTCCTCGAAAACACGACGGTCGGCGAGGCCCTGACCCTCATCCGCTCGCTCGAAGAGGTGCCCGATCCGCTGCTGGCGGTGTACGTCGTGGCCCTGGACGACCCGGGCATCCTGCGCGGCCTGGTGCGCCTGCGCACGCTCATCCTCAGCGATCCGGCGACGCCGGTGACCGAGGTGATGGACGAGGATCTCCCCACCGTGGCGCCGGAAGATCCCGCCGAGAGCGCCGCCCACGTCCTCGCCGAGTACAACCTCCTCGCCGTGCCGGTGCTCGACGAGGAGCGGCACCTGCTGGGCATCGTGACCGTGGACGACGCGCTCGCGGTGTTGCTGCCCGAGATCTGGCAACGCCGGGGCGGCCGGAACTTCGCCTGATGCGCAAGCGCTTCTGGCCTTATCTGCTGGCCCTCGGGCCCGGGCTGCTGGCCGCCAGTGCCGGCAACGACGCCGGCGGCATCGCCACCTATGCCTCGGCCGGCGCCTCCTACGGCTATGGCCTGCTGTGGGCCATGGTGGTGGTCACCGTCTGCGTCGGCGTCGTCCAGGAGATGAGCGCCCGCATGGGAGCCGTCACCGGCAAGGGGTTTTCGGACCTGGTGCGCGAGACCTTCACCCTGCGCCAGACGGCCCTCATCCTGCTGACCCTGCTGATCGCCAACCTGGGGATCATCGTCTCCGAGTTCATCGGCGTCGCCGCGGCGGCGGAGCTGTTCGGGGTCAGCCGCTACGTCGCCGTGCCGGCCGCCGCCATTTTCGTCTGGCTGCTGATCACCCGCAGCTCCTACGGCTGGGTGGAGAAGATCTTCCTCTTCCTCACCCTGGCCTTCCTGGCCTACATCGGCGCCGCTTTCCTCGCCAAGCCGGATTGGAGCCAGGTGCTGCGCCAGACGGTCGCTCCGCATCCGCGGCTGGAGCTCGGCTACCTCAACCTGCTCGTGGCGCTCATCGGCACCACGATCTCGCCTTACATGCAGCTCTACGTCCAGTCCTCGGTGGTCGAGAAGGGGGTCACCCCCGAGGAGTATCGCTACACCCGCTTCGACGTCATCGTTGGGACCCTTTCGGCCGGTGTCGTCGCGGTGTTCATCATCATCGCCACGGCGGCGGCCCTGTACCCGCGGCACATCGCGGTGGACACAGCGGCGGCGGCCGCCCGCGCCCTGGAGCCCGTCGCCGGCCACTACGCCGAGGCGCTCTTCGCCATCGGCCTGCTGGGAGCCTCGCTGCTGGCGGCGGGCGTGCTGCCGCTCGCCACCACCTACATGTTGAGCGAGGCCCTGGGGTTCGAGCGCGGCGTCTCGCACTCGTGGGAGGAGGCGCCCATTTTCATGGGGACGTTCACCGGCCTCATCGTCCTGGGCGCGGGCATCGCCCTGATCCCGGGCCTGCCGCTCATCCAGGTGCTGGTCGGCGTCTACGTGCTCAACGGCCTGCTGCTGCCCGTCGAGCTCTTCGCGATCCTCCGGCTGATCAACGATCCCGAGATCATGGGCGCCCACGTCAACGGCAAGCTCTACAACCTCGTCGCCTGGACCATCGCCATCGTCGTCAGCCTGCTGTCGCTGGCGCTGATCGTGATGACGGTGGTGGGGTGGTTCAAGTAGCGGGTACCAGGAGCCTGGGAGCCTCGCTCCTTGAAGTCTAGCGGCGAGAGCTTATTTCCGACCCCACCAATAGAAGGGCCTCCGCTTCTGATTCATGACCGCCAGAATGTGGAGATCTCCTTCTCGCAAGGTGTAGATCAGGCTGTACTTGAAACGGCGGAGAGGCTTGCTCCTTACCTTGCCGCGAAGCACCGGTGCCGATTTGGGGAACTCCAGGAGCTTATTCAGCCCCTCGTTGACCTCGGAGAGGAAGATCGCGCCGAGTCCGAGGCTCTCAGATTCGTAGAACTGGATGGCCTCGAGAAGCTCCTCCCGCGCCTCAGGAGCGAAGGAGTAGGTCAGGCTCACGAGAGCAGGGCGCGCGCTTCGCGCATCACGTCGGCACCCGGAATCGCCCGGGAGGGATCTGCGTCGAGCGCCTTGTCCCGGCGCTCCGCCTCTTCCAGCCAGAGTTCCTCGATCTCCTTTTCAGAGAGGGCTTCCAAGCTCTCAAGGATTCGCTTGGCCAGCCCGGCACGTTCTTTGGGGTCGAGCTCGAGGATCTTGACTTCCAGGTCTGCGACTGTCATACGTTGACCTCCGAAGAAAGCATAGCGCATTCCTTTTGCCCGGGATTGAAATCAGATTGAAATCCAGGGCTACCTCTCCCCCTTGACCACGCCCAGCGGCGCTCTCCTCGGCACCGCCCTACCGCGCCACCGCCGACCCTCCACGCCGCTGCTCGATCCAGGCGTTGACGTTCTTCTCCAGCACGTCGAGCGGCACCGCGCCGCTGCCGAGCACCACGTCGTGGAAATCGCGCAGGTCGAAACGCGGACCCAGGGCCTGCTCGGAGCGCCGCCGCAGCTCCTTGATCTTCAGCTCTCCCAGCTTGTACGCCAGGGCCTGACCGGGCCAGGAGATGTAGCGGTCCACCTCCGTCTCTACCTCGTGGAGGGGGAGCGCCGTGTGCGAGCCGAGATAGTCCAGGGCCTGCTGACGCGTCCAGCCCTTGGAGTGCACTCCGGTGTCCACCACCAGGCGGCAGGCGCGCCACATTTCATAGCTGAGCCGCCCGAAATTGCTGTAGGGATCGGTATAGACGCCGGCCTCCAGGCCCAGCCATTCCGAGTACAGGCCCCAACCTTCGCCGAAGGCCGAGATGTAGGAGTTGCGGCGGAAGTCCGGGAGACCGGTGAGCTCGCGGCTGAGCGCGATCTGCAGGTGGTGGCCCGGCACCGCCTCGTGCAGCGTCAAGGCTTCGAGATTGTAAAGCGGCCGGGTTTCCACCTTGTAGATATTCACCCAGTAGATGCCCGACAGGGTGCTCCCCTGGGGCGGCTCCACGTAGCGGCCGGAGGTGTACTTGGGAGCGATCGCATCCGGCACCGGCTGCACGGTGTAGGGTAGGCGCGGCAGCGTCTTGAACAGGCTGGGCAGCTTGCCGTCGATCGTCTTGGCGATCCAGGCCGCCCGCTCCAGCAGAGCCTGGGGAGTCTTGGCATAGAAGCGGGGATCGGTGCGCAGGAACTGGACGAAGGCGGCGAAGTCCCCCTGGAAGCCGCTCTGCTTCATCACCGCGTCCATCTCTTTTGCGATGCGGTCGACTTCGGCGAGGCCGATCTTGTGAATCTCCTCCGGAGAGAGGTCCAGGGTCGTGTAGTGGCGGATCTGCTGGGCATAGAAAGCGCGGCCGTTGGGCAGGTCCGCGGCGGCGATGGTCGTGCGGGTGCCGGGCAGGTACTCCTTGCGGTAGAAGTCGAGGAATTTCCGGTAGCCGGTCACAGCGCCTTCGGTCACCGCCCGCCTCCCCTCCTGGCGCAGGCGTTCGCGGTCGGCCTCGGGGATGGTGGAAGGGAAGCGCTCGAACGGATTCCAGAAGCCGCTCTTCTCGGGAGCTTCGACGATGTACGGGGTGATCGAGCTGTCGAAGCCGCTGAGCACCGCGCGGGGAACGGTCAGGCCGCGCTTGAGCCCGAGGCGCATCTGCTCGATCTCCTGGTCCACGTACCGCGGCCAGGCCCGCAGCCGGCTGATGTAGTTGTCGTAGTCCTTCACCGTGGCCAGCGGGACGACCTCCGGCAACCGGGCGAATTCGGAGTGGAAACCCGAGTCGGCGTTGAACGGCAACTGATCCTCTCCCAGCTCCCAGGAGGCGATCCCGTCGGCGAGCTGGTCGCGGAAGATGTCGTAGTTGATGCCGTCCAGGCTGGAGAGCTTGGAACGGTCAATGGCCGCAAGCTCGGCCAGGAAGGCCTTGCCGGCCGCTGCCCGCCGGGCGAGATCCGCGGTGGAAATGTCGGGAAGCCGGTCGTCAAATTCATGACGCCCCACCGTAGTGGCGAGCAGAGGGTCTTCCTTCACCCGGTACTCCCATTCGCGGTGGAAGAGATCGTGAAGGCGAGCCGTCTCATCCGCCGCGCGAACGGGGGAGGGCAGGCAGGCAAGGCCGAGACAGAGGAGCGGCAGAAGAGGCTTGAGAGGATTCATGGAGTGTCCCTCGGAGAGTTCGGTTGACCAGTACGGGTGAGTTTACTGCACGACGTCCCCCTGTACGGGGAGCGATCCCAGGAGTTTCGTCTCACCACCCCTGGGCGCCGATCAACGGCACGAAGCGCACGGGTCCGAGAAGCTCGCGAACCGTGCCGCCCTCCGCCCGGCGGCGCACCCGTACGAGATCCTGGTTGCGCGGGTCCGGCCCGATGGGAATCACCAGTCGGCCGCCCTCAGCGAGCTGATCGAGAAGCGCGGGGGGAACCGCGGGACCGCCCGCCGCCACCACGATCGCGTCGTACGGCGCATGCTCGGGCCACCCCAGCGTGCCGTCGCCGTGTTGGATGTGGACGTTGGAGTATCCCAGCCGCGCCAGCCGCTCCTCGGCCTCTCGGGCGAGCGACGCATGCCGCTCCACGGCGTAGACCTTGGCTGCGATCCGCGACAGGATCGCGGCCGAGTAGCCCGATCCCGCGCCGATCTCCAGCACCGTGTCCTCCGGCCGAATCTCCAGAGCCTCGGTCATGAGTGCCACGACGTAGGGCTGGGAGATCGTCTGCTCCTCCCCGATGGGCAGGGGTGAATCGTCGTAGGCAGACTCCGCGAGATGCTCGGAGACGAACGCCTCCCGAGGGACCGTCCGCATCGCCTCCAGCACGCGTGGGTCTCGCACGCCGCGACTGGCGATCTGGCGATCGACCATCTGGTTCGCGCGGCTGTGCACAGGCAGGACTCAGTCCACCGGGGGCGGCACCAGGCGGACGGCGCTCGTAGCGTCGCCGTCCGGTTGAATGGCGCTACAGTCGAGGAGCTTGTACTCCTCAATGCGGCGATCAGCCGGCAGATTGGGCGGCCGATAGCCGTCCCCGAAGTGAGCCATCCGGTCCAGAACGCTGCGGTGGATCAGGGCGCCGGGCTTGATGTCGCGCGGCCGGCCGCGGTGCAGAGAAAACTTGAAATGCTGAGTGGTGCGGTTCATCGGCAGATATTCAAGAATCCACCAGCCGCCATGCAGGGAACGATGCAACTCGGCCTTGAAATCGGGTCCGGCGAACGATTCGCCATCGGCCGTCGCCCCACCATGAACCACCACGCCACACTTCGCGGCTTCCAACAGGAGGCCTTTCTCAGCAGCCTCCGCCAAGATCCACTCGAGAGCGATCTTGGAAAGGCCGCTCTTCGCCTCCGGATAGGAGCCTCCGACGTCTGAATGGGCTCCTGCAAACCAGACCTGCTTGACGTCCTGCCCCTTTGCCTCCCGCCAAACGTTCTGTGGGTAATAGCCTCGTCGCTCGTCGATCGCGAGCGCATGCCGGAGGGTCACCGGATCGGGATTGGAAGCCGTATGGGGCAACGTCTTCCGGCTGAAGCTCCAGCCGATCGAAGTCACAGTGTCCCAGAGGCCAATGAAGTAAGGAATGCAGGCCCTCGAATAGGTCGCCTTGAAGCGGCTCGCAAGATCTTTCCCGTCGACCTCTTCCAGTTCCTTGTCCTTGTTCGGAAACGATCCCTTGTACTGCAGGAACGTATAGGGAATCATGTTTTCGTTCCCCGAGTTGAGAAGGCCACAGGCATGAAGCATCCCGGCCAGCGCGCGAACCGCGAGCGAGCCCCGGCTGAAACCGAAGAGGAACAGCCGGTCCTCCTCCCGGTAGTTGTTCATCAGAAACCCATAGGCATCCGCAATATTGTCCGTAAAGCCATAACCGAATGGCAAGCCGAAGAGCTTCGAAATTTTTTTGGAGAGCGGAGTGACCAGCCGCTTGTCGCCCAAGGTACCGACTCCGGGATCGTAATAGGTGATCTGCCGGGCCGGGTCTTTCTTCAAGACGCTGTACAACTTGACGACGTTGGAGTTGTGAGCGCCGAACTGATTGCTCGTCCCGTCGAGGCAGACCACTACATTTCTTCCAGGCATGAAGCGATTCTACAACACTGAAGCGCAAGACGCCAAGGGGCGGTTCGGCCTACCTCATGGGGGGAGAGATTCACAGCGCGGCTACATCCGCCAGGTTGCCACAGCCCCGCGGAGAAGTGTAGACTCTCGGCGAATCAGGAAGTCTGCGAATCCGTCCGTCTCTCTCCGGCAAGTGCTTGCCGGAGTTGGGCTTCTCTTTCTCAGGAGCACACCGCCCGGTATGTTCGCTTACACGGAGAGAATCATGACCCGCAACACCCATGCCGCGATGTCTGTCCTGCTGTGCCTTCAGCTTCTTGCCCCAGGAATCCCCGCTGCTGCATCTGATGACGCCAGCCACTGCAAAAAGGACTGCCCGGACAATGACTTCAAGAAAACGACGGGGCCCGTAACTCTGGAAGTTGGCCAGCCTTCGGTGTGGTCCCTGGCGCAGGCGCACTATCTCCTTACAGAAATGCACAAGGCCAACCGGAAGCTGGCGACCCAGATGCCAACCATGGACCAGCTTGACCCGAACCGGGCGAACGCGAGCCGGCTCGACATCCTGCGCACACTCCTGCAGGTGGATGCCGGCTTCGACCAGTCGGTGGCGCTCAAGAACCAGGTCGAGCTCCAACACTTCCGCGAAAAAGAGCAGGCCAAGGTCCAGGCGCAAATTCAGGTTCAGCAACGGCAGGCAACTCTCCAGCAACTCGACCAGGATCTGCTGGACCTGAACCAGCAGATTGCCGTGCTCACGGTTCAGGACGGCCTTTCCGACAAGGCGCGAGGTAGCGCTCCACCTTCCGAGGCCGACCGCCAGCGCAAGGAAAAGATCGCGAGCCTTACCGTTCAGCGCGATGCCAAGGCCGCGCAACGCACGGCGCTCCAAGCCGAGATCGACAATCTAAACAAAACGGCCACGGCGGATGTGGCGACACCGACCGTCAATGCTGGGACTCCTCCCACCTCCACCTCCGCTCCCGGTTCCACGGCGACGGCCGGAGGAACCGACGCCACGGCACTCAAAGATTTCGCGACTCAGGCCTTGAAGTCCTTTACAAGCTCTCCCAGCGTGGCCGCCTCAGCCGCACTCGACAACTTCCTCGGCATGCAGTACGAGATCATCGCCAAACAACTCACACTGCTAAGGGACGAAGCCGGTCCTGATGAGAGAATTGTATTTCTTGAGCTCCCTGCCTCAATTTATACTGTAGACCGTTGGGCGAACGATATGGTGGCGCAGGTGACCTGGAAAGTTACAGATGTCTACGTCAAAAAGCCGAGTGCCGAGGCTATTTGCCAAGCGCTGGATAAAGAACAAGACTCTCCGCAGGCGATGTTCAGAGCACTGAACTCCCTCCCCGACGCCCAGAGCTCCACCTGCGTTGGTAGCTTGAAGCTAAATGCTCTTGGCGCCGCTCTCCGGGAAGAAGAGAGCGACTTCGCCTTATCGGACATCGACACAAAAGACGACTCTCGGCTGGTAAACGATCTCACGGCTAAGCATGCCGAAGCGACTATCAAGTCTTTGGGGTTGGGGAAAAAAGATTCAACAACCCTTAAGTACCCTATCACCTTGGACATGATTCGCGAAGAATACGACCAAACGCGTTGTTGCCATCTGCCCGAGCTCGACCCTTCCAGATCAAGAGCGCTAGAAATTATTCCAAGGCAAAGCGCTCTGAATATCAACGAATACCAGGCGATAACCAACAACACGGGCTTCCTCGGCCTCCTAAAATTGTTATCTGGCTTCGGAGCACAAGTCAACGTCCAAAAGCAGAAAGAAGTTTATCAAGATTTCTTGCAACAGGACGTCTATGCCTCCGGCTTCGGAAAAGGAACAGCCGCATTCGGTTGGACCTTCGGACCCCTTCCTGGAAGTCGCAGGTTGGCTCCGGGACAGCGCACCACTTATGCGGTACTCGCGGTTCCCCGAAAGGCTCTCGCTGTCAGAATCTCTGCCGACGCGTGGGCATTTCCCACCAAAGTCCAGCCCGAGAAACAGGATCTGGTCCGGCATCGAGACTTCCTGGTTCTCATTCCGAGCGAATCGACGGACCGGTTCTGGATCAAGAGCGTCACTTATCCCCCTGTTTCGAAAGGTAAGCCGGCGACGGTGATCGTCGAGGGTTCTGACTTCTCGCCACAACTGGGCGTACTGGTAAATGGTGTCGCGCTCAAGAGAGTTTTGTCGATTTCGCGAGCAGAAAGCGAGGAACCCGAGATCGCTTTCTCGGACACCGGGGTTCAGGGTGAATTCGAGCTCGCCAACTCCAGGACGCTGCTGTTGCGCTTCTCGATGGGTAAAGATTTTGTCGGCACTCCAATCATCACGTTGGTCTCTCCTGAAAGGTCTACCGCAATAAACTCCTTGCCCTTGCAAGTAAACTTCCGCCAACAGTCCCTCGTTGAGGCCAGCACCCGGGAACCGATCTTCTCGGACGACCTACGACTCAACACTTCACTTGAGCCAGCCGCCTATAAGTCCATTGGTTATGGCACCCCTTACTTTGACAAGATCCAAACAGATCTTGATGGTTGCACCGCAGCGGAAGGCTTCGGTTTGTATAGAATTACCGGCGACGGCCTGCGACCCGATGCCCAGATCACAGTCAACGATGTGCCTTTGAAGATCGTCACCGCGAGCGAGCTCTTCCGCTTGCTTGGCGCTCTCTGTCCGCAGCAAGTCCCGGCAGCACGACCCAGGCCAGCGAGAGTAGGTCGGGGCTTTCCTGGGGCGGCCAGGGCCGAAGGAGCTGAGGAGGCTCGTGAGGCCAAAAATCTTCAAATTGTGGAGCTTAAGACTAACGGATCCTCATCGCCTCCCAAAACCCCCGTTGACCAGCCCCGGGCCATCCAAGAAACAACTCACTCCTATCTCCTTTATTTTCCTGTGCCCGAGTCGGCTCCTTGGGTGGTTCGCTACCGGCAGCCGACGCGCCAGGGTCTCGAGGAGCGGCGCTTCGAGCACGTTCCTCCCGCGGCGGCAGAATTTAAGGCGGAGGTACGGCACTACCAGTTCAACCCGACCGCAAAGGTCGGCGAGATAGACATGACTCTCTCGTTCCCCAAAAACCTGGATGATTCTCGATTACCGCGAGTCTGCTTCAACATCCCCCGAGGGAGCCCGCTACCCTGTGAGGTCTCCAAGAAGGATCAAGCCGGCAAGTTCCGGGTCCACTGTAATGTTCCCGCGAAGGAGGGCGAACGGGATTTCGTCAGCTTCGACGTTCAGGCGGAAACGAAGGTCAAGTCTAAGGATCACTGCGGGAACATCGTCGATAAAATCGAGACGACGACTTGGCTCTTCGATCAGACTTTCCAGGTTCGGCCTTTATTGGATAAAGCGCCTCTCCGTCGCGACGAAAAGGCCGTGCTCAATGGGCAGAACCTTCATCGGGTGACCAAAGTGCTGTTCGGTAATCAGGTTGCGGAGACGGATATCGGTCTCTCCATACCGCCGACTCAGCTCGTCGTAAAGATCCCTCCGAAGGACGTACCCGCCGGCCAGAAGGAGCAAGTCCCGGTCACCCTCCAGACCGCCGATGGTGCGTTTCTTACGGGCTTCACCTTCGAGTACGCCGGCCCACCGCTGCCGAAGAAGTCGAAAAAGGACCGGCGAGCTGAGGACTGAGAAGGAATGAGAAGGAAATAATCGGTAGGGCGGCTCGGCGCCCGCCCTACCAACCCCGCTCCGCCGGCTTCTTCCCCTGACCCAGAATCCACGCCGCGACGTCGTTCACCACGGCCGGGTCCACGTGGCCCGGTTTCTCGTATTCGGCGGGGCTGCTCTTGCCCTCGCCGGCGAGGAAGAGGTGGTCGAGCGTGGGGTAGGACTTGAAGGTGACGTTGGGCTTGCCCGCCAGGCCCTTCTTCCAGGCGGCGAAGTCGGTCATCGTCACCTGGTAGTCGCGCTCGCCCTGGAGGATGAGCATGGGCTGGGGGAGATACTTCGAGTCCTGGACGGGATCGTAACCCTGGAGGTCGAGCCAGTAGGAAGCAGGGGCGCCGAGGGCGGTATCCGCGGCAGTCGTCGCTCCGGGCTTCAGGGCTTTGACCTTGGCCACCTCCGCCCGCAGCCCTTCGATCTGCTTTTTTTCCGGATCGGTGACGATGCCGTCCAGGCCGGCCAGATAGGTGACCTGCTCGAGGATGAGATCCTCCATCGGCCGCGTCGCTCCCGCCATCACGATGAGGCCGGCGAGCGCCGGCTGGCTCTGCCCGATACGCGGCAGGAGCATGCCCCCCAGGCTGTGGCCAAGGACGAAGACCCGCCGCGGATCGATTCCCTGGCTGCCGCGCAGCAGGGCGAGGGCGATCAGGGCGTCCTCCACCGTCTCCTGCCGGACGGTGAAGCCCTTCACCTCCGCGATCTTGCCGGAATACTTTCGCGTCCGCTTCTCGTAGCGGAGCACGGCGATGCCTCGCGAGGCCAGGCCCAGGGCCAGATCGCGGAACGGCTTGTTGGAGTCGACGGTCTCGTCGCGGTCGTTGGGACCCGAGCCGTGGACGAGCACCACCGCCGGGAACGGGCCGCTCCCTACCGGCAGCGTCAGCGTGCCGGGGAGCGCCCACTCTCCCGAGCCCACGGTCACTTCGCTCTCGCGGTAGGAGTCCGGCTTCGCATAGGGTGGAGGCGCGGCGTCGGCCGGCGGCACGGCCGGCTGGACGGGAACGATGAAGAAGCCCACGACGCGGCCGCCGTCGTCGATCACCACCTTGAGGTCCACCGTCTTGTTCTCGAAGGCGGTGGTCACGAAGATCATGTCGTATTGCCCCTGCTTTTCGGCGCGGGTGCCGAGGCGCCGCTTGTAGGCGCCCAACTGAGTCTGGATGCCCGCCCAGATCTCGCCCAGCTTCGCCGCCGGTGCCGCTTCCTTCATCGGGCCACCTTCCAGCGCCGCCGCCCCCGGGTAGTCGCCCTTGAGCAGGAGGTCGACGAAACCGGTGGCCACCTTGGCCGGGTCCTTGGGAGCCGCGAGGGTGGGCGGCGGCGCTTGGGCGAGCAGCGTCTGGACGATCAGGATCTGGGCGGCCAGGAGGAGCGCGGCGAGGAAAGCGGATTGGCGGGGCATGGCGGTTGATTCTACGCCGCCCGCCGGCGCAACCTTACACGCGGACCTTCTGACATACTTATCTCTGCCCATGGCCCACTCACGTCATCGACGCCGTCACCGGCTGTTCCGCCCGATCCTCCGTCCGTTCCCCGGGCACAAGCTGCCGCCCGATCTGCGGGTTGGAGGCGTCGAGAAGATCGCCTGTGCGCTGCCCGAGGGCTTGGCGGACCCCGGCTTCGAGGTGTTGTTGCGGCGCATCGACGGCGCGCCTTTCTTCGGCGGCAACCAGGTGGACGTGTACTTCAACGGCCGCGACGCCTTCGGCGCCATGCGCGAGTCCGGCGAGGCCGCCGAGAAGGAGATCCTCCTCGAGTCCTACATCTTCAAGGACGACTCGACAGGCCGGCAGTTCCTGGCGAGCCTGAGTGCGGCGGCCGAGAGGGGGCTCACGGTGCGCGTGCTGGCCGACGCCCTCGGCTCCTCTTCCACCCGCGCGGAGTTCTGGCAGGAGATGGAGAGCCACGGCATCGAGGTGCACCTCTTCCATCCGATGTTCAAAGGTTTCTGGTATCAGCCGTTCCGCGATCACCGGAAGATCCTGGTGCTCGACCGCAAGGTGGCCTTCACCGGCGGCATGAACATCGGCGAGGAGTATGGATCGATCCGCCGCCGCCCCAAGCCCGGCGAGACCTGGCGGGACACCCACGTGCGGGTCACCGGCCCCGCGGCCTGGCAGATGGCGGTGGTGTTCTCCGAGGGCTGGGTCCACTCCGACGGCGAGATGTTCCCCATCGATCCGCTGCCGAGCTCCGAAGCGGAGCGCCCGGGATCGCGGATCATGGTGCTCGACTCGCGGCCCAACCGGGGCCAGGCCGAGTCGGCGGCGGCGCTGGCGGCCATCAGCGCGGCGGCGAGGAAGACCCTGTGGATCACCAACGCCTACTTCGCTCCCGGCCGCCGGGGCATCGACGTCCTCGGCGACGCCGCGGCGCGGGGCGTCGACGTGCGCCTTCTCCTCCCCGGTAAGACCGACGTGCCCATCGTCCGCCAGGCAGGCCATGGCTATTACGGACAGCTTCTCGCACGGGGAGTACGGATCTTCGAGTACCAGGCCGCCATCCTGCACGCCAAGACGCTGGTGGCGGACGGCCTGGTCTCCGTCGTCGGCTCGACGAACCTCGATTTCCGCTCCTTCGTCTTCAACGCCGAGTGCGATCTGCTGATGCTCTGCCCCACCACGGCGGCCACTCTAGAAGCGGCCTTCCTGAACGATCTGGAGAACGCCGAAGAGATCAAACGGGAAGACTGGGATCGCCGCCCTCTGATCAAGAAGATCGCCGATCGCATGGCGCGCTGGCTGTCGCCGTTTTTGTAAACCCGCCTTGACATAGGATGCGGACCGAGGCTCCAACCCCTGGACCCGCTCCGCTTATCTCGATAAGGCGATGGCTACCTCTCCTCCAACCCGCAAGGGCATCCTCCTGCTCGGCATCGGGCTCGGCTTGGCGGTCTTCGCCGCCGGGCTGGCGCTGGCTCAGGGCTTCCTTCCCGAGTGGCGGGAGATGCGGCCGCTGCCCCGGCGGATCTTCCGGGAACGCTTCGGAGAGCTGGCGGCGCAGGCCGGATTCTCCCTGGAGCCCGGCGAGCCGCTGATCCGGCTGGTGACCCGCAGCCCGCAGGAGTATGAGCCCTACCGGACCCTGGGCGACCGGGGGACGGACTGGCTCCTCGCCACCCATACGGGGATCCGCGTCGAGGTCGCCCAGACGGCGCGTCACCCCGAGTCCCGAAGGGAGGGCCGGTTCGCCGTCGACTTTTCCATGGACGGCCGGCCCCAGGCGCTCACCTGGATGACCGGGGACGTCGGGGCGCTCTTCAGACCTCGCGATCCGGCGGCCGGCCAGAGCTTCGCCGCCACTCTCGCGCAAGGTCTCCTCGGTCCCGGCGAGTCGCTGGGGCCGGTGCGGACCGACGTCCTCGGCGATGCCGCCCGGCTGGTGGCTCCCCTCGTGGGCAGCTCCCCGCCCCAGCATGTAGTAGCCATGCTCAACGCGCTCGGCGGCAACCTCGTGCGCCGTGCGGGAGCGGCGACGGGAACGGCTTCGGACGCTTTTCAGGATCAGGTAGAGCGCATGATCGGCCGGATGGCGTGGAGCTTCCTCCTCCTCCTCCTCCTGCTGGGACTGTTCGTGGCCCTGGCCATCCAGTCGCGGATCGGAGTGGTCAACGGCGCCGTCCTCGCCCTGCTCTGCCTCGTCACTCTGTCCCCGGTTCCGACGCTGCTGACCGGATGGCCTGCGATGAGCATGATCGTCATGGGCGTCGTCGCCGTCAGGATCTTCCTCGGATGGTCCTGCGCCGAGTCCCTGCTGCGCTCCACGGACGCCAACTTCACGACCAGCCTCGACGCTCTTCGGGCCGGCCGGCTCGGGCCGCGCGGCGGGAGGGGCCTGCTGACCGGCTTCGCCTTCGGCGCCGGGCTCGCCGGGCTCGGGCTCGCCCTGCTGGCGCTGGCCGCGGTCCTGCCGGGGGTCTGGCCGGAGGCGTCGAGCTTCAACCTGCCCGTGTTCCAGCCCTTTCGCGGGCCGATGGCGGACGGCGCCATCCTGGCGGCCGGCGTGGCTCTCGCCCTCGCTCTGGCGCTGCGTGCCCTGCCCCTGCGCTGGGCGCCGGCGGCGGCGGCCCTGGTGGCGGGCTCCGTGTTCGCTCCCCTCGCCATCCGGCCGCTGGCGGCGGGGCTGGTGGCCAACACCCTTTTCGCCGGCCTGCTGGTTTACGTCTGCCGCCGGCATGGGTTGACGGCCCTGCTCACCGCCGCCATCGTCGCGCATCTCCTGCCGCTGGCCGTGTTCGCCGGCCTCCACCTCGACTGGACGCCGGTCGCGTTCGCGGCCACGGCGGGGCTGTCCGTGGCCGTCGTGGCGCTCGGGCTGCTGGGGCTGGCCCGCTCGCCCGCGGCCGAGATCCAACGGCTGGCACCTCCGGTGTTCGTCCGCCGGCTCGAGGAGGAGCGCCGGCTGGGGCACGAGATGGGCCTGCTGGCGAGGATGCAGCGGGGCCTGTTGCCGCGCACCCTGCCGCGGCTCGACGGCTGGGAGGTGGCCGCGCATTCGGTGCTGGCCAACGAGGCCGGGGGAGATCTCTACGATTTCGTGCACGACGACGCGGGGCGCCTCTGGCTCGCGGCCGGAGACGTCGCGGGCCACGGCTATTCCTGCGCCATCGCCCAGGCGATGACCAAGGCGGCCCTCACCAGCCTCATCCGCGCGGACCGCACGCCGGCCCAGGTTCTCCAGCGGGCCGATACCGTGCTGCGCGCAGCGGGCGCGACCCGCAACTTCACCAGCCTTTCCCTGCTGCGTCTCGATCCAGCCACCGGCGACGCCCTGCTGAGCAACGCCGGCCATCCCCCAGCCCTGCTGTGGGCCGCCGGCGAGGTGGAGGAGATCGCCATCCCGTCGCTGCCGCTGGGCCTGGGCCCGCCGCGGTGCTATCAGGACCAGGCCCTGCACCTGCCGCCCGGCGCCGCGCTCGTCTTCAGCTCCGACGGTCTGTTCGAGGCCGTGGACGGCGGCGACGCGCCCTACGGCTACGATCGGGCGCGGGAGGTCCTCCGGGGAGCCGGTGCGCGCGACGCCGGCAAGATCCTGGAGGCGATCCTCGCCGATTGGCGGCGGCACCTGCGAGGCGGCGGACCGCTGGACGACACGACGGTGGTGGTGCTCCGGCGCTCGGAAGAACGGGAATGAAGAGAGCGGAGCCGGTGGACCGCGTCAGGCTGCTCGCCAGGATCGGAGCGGGGCTGGCCGCCTTCGCCCTGGGCGCCGCTCTGGCCCTGGCCTTCCTGCCCGAATGGCGGACCGGCGATTTTCCCGGCCCCCGTTCCTTTCAGGAACGGTATGCGCGCCTGGCGCGGGAGGCCGGGTTCGAGCTCGCTCCGGGCGAGCCCCGCACCGGCCTGGTCACGTCGCGCGGGCTTTTCGCCTTGGCCTATGCGGCGCTGGGAGAGGGCGGAGCCTCGGCTCTGGACCGCACCCGGACCGCCGTCTGTGTCCAGGTCTCCCACGCCGTCCACCGTCCGGGCGTCGCGGGCGCGGAGAGCTTCGAGGTCTATTTCTCCCTCGACGGCCGGCTCGTTCGCGCCGCCTGGGAGAACCCGGCGGCTCCCCTCTTCCGGCCTGTCGACCGCGCGGCGTTCTTCCGCCTGGGCACGAGCCTGGGTCGCCTGATGACGGCCCCCGGAGAGTCGCTCGGGCCGCCGCGGGAAGATCAGCTCGCGGGCCAATTGTCCATGATCCAGCTCGCTCTCGTGGGGAGCGAGCCCCCGCATCACCTCGAGGTCGTCGTCTCGCCGCCGCGGAGCGTCATCGTCCGCCGTATGCCGGGCCATACCGCGGGCCCCGACGGCGGCCTCGCCTCCAGTGTGCTCCCGCATCTCGCCGTGGGCGCGGTCTTTCTCCTGCTGCTCCTGACGGTGGCCGGAATCTTCCTCATCCTCCTGCTACGGGGGAGGATCGACCTGCTCAACGGCGCCATCCTCGCCCTGATCACCCTCGTGAGCGCGGATCTCCGGTCTCTCTTCGATCTGCAGCCGTCCATCTGGTTCACTCTCATCAACCTGCTCGCCGCCGCACCCGGCAGGGTCCTCCTGGTCTTCCTGGTCTGGTCCGCCGGCGAGTCGCTGCTGCGCACCGCCGACCCCGAATTCACCACCAGCCTCGACACTCTGCGCCTGGGCCGGCTCGGTCCTCGCGGCGGGCGGGCGCTCCTTCTCGGCCTCGGCGCCGGAGCAGCGCTCGCTGGCCTGCGCCTGGCCGTCTATGCCCTGGCCGTCGTCCTGCCGGGCGTCTCACCCACGGATTCGAGCGTGGACGTGCCGGTGCTCAGCGTCACCGGCAGCCCGGTGGGGACGGGAATCCTCCTCGCCGCCGGCATCGCCCTGGCCCTGGCCGTGTCTCTGCGGTTCCTGCCGGCGCGATGGGCCACCGGCGTCGCCGCCCTGCTGGCCGGCTATGGGCTCTCCCCCGTCCAGCTCACGCCTTTCCCGGTCGAGCTCGCCCTCAACGTGGGGTTTGCGGGATTCCTGGTCTGGCTCTGCCGCCGCCGCGGCCTCACCGCCCTGCTCACGGCCTGCGTCGTCTCGATGCTCCTGCCCGCCCTCCTCTTCTCCGCCTTCCACGCGCGGTGGTTGCCGGTGGCTCTGGCCGTCACCGCCTGCCTGACGATCGCCATCGCCGTGCAGGGCCTGGTGGGGCTTTCCCGCCCGGAAGGGATCGAGACCGGGGCCGTGCCGACGCCGGCCTTCGTCCGCCGCCTGGCCGAGGAGCGCCGCTTGAGCCACGAGGTCGACCTGCTGGCGCGCATGCAGGTGGGGCTCCTGCCCAAGGAGATGCCGCGCATCGACGGCTGGCAGATCGCCGCGCGGTCGGTGCTGGCCCACGAGGCCGGGGGCGACCTCTATGACTTCCTGCGCGACGAGGCGGGCAACCTGTGGATCGCGGCCGGCGACGTGGCCGGCCACGGCTACTCCTGTGCCGTGATGCAGGCGATGGTGAAGGCGGGGCTGGTGAGCCTCATCGAGCCGGGCGAAACGCCGGCCCGCGTCCTCACCCAGCTCGACCGCGTGCTGCGCACCGCCGGCTCCGAGCACAGCTTCACCAGCCTCGCCCTGCTGTGCCTCGATCCGGCCACCGGCGAGGCCCTGCTCGGCAACGCCGGCCATCCCTATCCATTAGTTTTCACCGCCGGCCGCATCGCCGAGGTCTCGCTGCCCGGCCTTCCTCTCGGCCAGGGCCCCGCCCGCCGTTATGAGGACCGGCCCTTCTCCCTGCCCCCTGGGAGCGTCCTCCTCCTCTGCTCGGACGGCTTGTTCGAGACCCTGGACCGCAACGGCAACGCCTACGGCTTCGAGCGCGCCCGCGAGGTGCTGAAAGCGATGGGCCACCGCCCGCCTCTGGAGATCGTGGACGCCCTGCTCAACGATTGTCGGCGTCACCTCGGCGCCGAAGAGCCGCCGGACGACGTGACGGTGGTGGTGGTGAAAAGGACATAAAGGACATAAAGGACAATAAGGACTCCAAGGACAGGCGCTTTCTTTTCTTCAGGTCCTTGCTGTCCCTGTCGTCCCTGATGTCCCTTTTCTTCTTTCCTACCCCTTCTTCCGCTCCCGCCGCTGTCCGAAGAGCATCCTCTGCTCCAGGGCCGCCCGCTGCGCCCGGTAGAAGGCTTGCAGGAACGGCCGTACGGGCACCTGCCAGCGGTCCGCCGGCCAGCCGATCTTCGCCTTGATCTTCTCGCAGACGTCCTCGAGGACCCGCAGGTCGAGTACCCCCTGGTCGTCGCGGCGCAGCAGATCCTCCAGCACCTGCAGCTCGTGGACGCCGTAGATGTCGAGCTGCTCGCGGGTGAACGGGAACTCCTCCGACGGCGGCGGGGGCGGCGGCGGACCCGTCACGCCGGTGGGCTGCGGCCGCCTCGCCGGGCGCACCGTGGCGCGGTCGGAGAGATCGGAAAGCAGCACCGCCTCCGGCGCTTTCACCACCAGCGTGCCCGCCACCAGGTCGCCGCACCGCAGGCGGTCCTGGTTGAAGAAGGGCATGAGGGCGAAGACTCCGAGCCACCCCAGGGCGAGGAGCCGGCCCCAGCCCGGCGATTCGGGCACCAACGCCTCGGGCACCAGCAGGGCGCTCACCGGCAGGTAGAACTCCAGGTTGCGCATCAGGTTGCGGGCGAACACGGCCTCGGCGGTCAGCGGTCCGCCGTCGCGCGAAATCACCCGCACACCCATCTTGCGCTTGCCGAAGGTGGCTCCGCCGCCGCTGATCTCGAAGTGCACGAAGTAGAAGTTCCACAGCAGAAAGCCCACCAGCAGGGCGAACGAGAATCCCACCGAGCCCAACCCCACCCGGGAACCGAGGAGAGCCAGCAGCCAAACGGCGACCGTACCCGCGATGATGATCAGCAGATCGAAGAGGAACGCTGCCGCCCGGTCGCCCACCGCCGCCACTGCGAAGGGCAGCGAGATCCCCTCCGGGGTCGGCACCCGGTGGATGCGGTCCTTCCCGATCGCGATCGCGCTCACGGCCGCGCCTCCCGAGGCTGCTCACGTCCCACGGCCAGGAAGTACCAGGCCCAAAAAGCGAGAGTGACGGCGGCGAGGCTCCAGCGCACACCCACGTCCTGCACGAGCTGGCGGAAAAAGCCCTCGATCGCCCCCGCCACGAGGAACATCACCACCGCTCCCACGGCCAGCCGCGCCACCTCGCGCCCGTGCAGGGCCAAGTTGCGCAGCCGCGTCTGGCGCCCCGGAAAGACGAGCGACGTGCCGAGCACCATGCCGGCGGCGCCGCACAGGCAGATGGCGCCGAGCTCGGTGACACCGTGCGGGAGGATCCACGCCCAGAACTCCCCTCCCAAACCCCGGGAGGCGTAGAGCGCGGCCATGGCTCCCAACCCCAGACCGTTTTGGAGGAGCAGGAAGATCACCGGCACGCCGGCGGCGAAGCCGAGAGCGAAGCAGAGCATCCCAATGTTCGAGTTGTGGGTGAAGAGAAAGGAGGCGAAGACCGACAGCTCACCCCGGCCGCCGCTGTAGAGCACCTCCCGCAACTCTTTCGTGGAAGCGGCGGGGGTGCGACCCTGCGCCTGCGAATCGCCGACGAAGCTGTAGTAACGCTCCGGATCGGCCTTCGTCATCCGGTACCCGGCGACGACGCCGAGCGCCATCAGAGCGAACGACAGGGCCACGAACCCGAAGTACCGGCGCACCACGGCCGGAAAATCGTGGCGGAAGAACTCGATCACCGCCTCCTCCGGCCGCCGCTTGGCGCCGTAGACGCAGATGTAGGCCCGCCCCACCAGGGCCGTCAGATAATCGAGCAGATTCTTGTCCAGACTGATGGCCGTCGCCACCGAGAGCGAGCTCGCCGCGCCGCGGTAGAGCACCGGCAGCCGGTTGAGCTCCCCCGCGGTCAGGCTGCGCAGCCCGCCCTTTTCCACCCGCAGCAACAACATCTCCAGCTCACGCCACGCCTCCTCCCGCTCGCGGCGGAACTGGGCGGACTTCAGGGTGAAGGCGGGCGCGGTCATGGTTACGGATCTCCATCGACATTTTACACGACCAAGACCGACCGCCCTTGAAGACCCAGGCTACCCACGGTAGTCCCTACAGGACCCAGGAGAAACCCAGCCGCGGTCCCGGAGGGGACCACCGTCGGTAGCCCAGGATTTCAATCCCGGGCGCCAGCCGAGTCGCCGACACCTTCTTTCGAGACACCCTCGTGCCCTGGCTTGCTGGTGAGCGCCGCTTAATCGATAATGGCAACATGCGCGTTTTCGCAGGATAGTCCGCCGGAAGAAGGTCCGGCTAAGTTTGGCGACTCTGCCCGGTCAGGCTTCAACCCGACAGCACCACCGATATTGACGAGGAGTAGGTGGAGCGGTGTAGAGGCGCGCGCGTCCTCTCGCAGACGTGCTCGAAATAGTCCAGGAAGGGATTGATCCGGGTGATCTCCATAGCCCATCGTGAGACAGTGCTCTATGGCGAGCCCTCACAGCCCCTCGAGACCACCTGTGCCCATGCACTCCGCCTCCGAGAAATAGGTCATCCATCCCGACGGTGCGGTGCAGGGATTTGAGTAAGGGCAGCAGATGCCCGTCTCCGGGTCTTTCGCCCAGACAACGACCTGGCCGCAGGGGCCCTGATATTGTCGCGGCGCCGGGCACACCGGCTGCATAGGCCCAGGGGCAGCGGTGAGGAGGAACACACCAGAAGCGAACAGCAGCTTTTTCAATGCCATAGCTTCTCCTTATGAGCCTCTCCTGAGGGACGGTGACCGGCAGCCGCCGACTCAGCCAAGCATACAACAGGGACCAATTGCTCCGGCAGGCTTGTTCAAAGCTAATCTTGACCGGCTCGAGAAACTTAGTCGCCGCCATCCCGGCCATCCCCCAGGCGCCGCCGGACCTCTTGACGTCCGGCCCGGGTTCATGCATTATCCACGCGCCAATATGACGGCTTGACTGATATAGACTGCATAAGGTGCAACGCGTTTACGGGAGAAGCAAAGTGTCGAAACAGACGACAAGCTCAGGAGTACCGGCACCCCAGGTCGAGCTCGGGTCGCTGGTGACCTGTGCCCCGGCGATCGGCACGCGGCAGCCCGTCCTCACGGCCAGCAGGCAGGCGGCGGCAAAGCCCTGCGGCCTCCGGAATGCACGTTCCCATATCGCGGTTTCCCGCCCAAGCGCCCCGCGGCAAGCTCCAATCCCGCATCTCTGATCCTCTCAGGGCATGCTTCGGGACGGCCCCCTTCCCGATCGCCACCAGCCGCATCTTCCCTACCTCATGCCGTCTCTCGAAGAGAGCGTGCCGTCGATCCTTATTTCGTGCCATCCATCGATCTACGGCTCATCGATCCTTATTCTTCGCCATCCATCGATCCACGGCCCGTCGATCCTTATTTTGAGCCATCGATCGATCCATGGCCCATATATCCTTATTTCGCGCCATCTATCGATAGATGACTCGTCGATCCTTATTTTGGGCTGTCGATCGATATATGGCCCATATATCCTTATTTCACGCTGTCGATCCTTATTTCGCGACGTCGATCGATATATGGCTCATCTATCCTTATTTTGGGCTGTCGATCCTTATTTTGGGCTATCCAAGGGTCGGGCGGCTACCGGCCGGTACTTTCCTCCGGGAACAAAACGCGCCCGGAAGGAGAAGGCGACGACGACGCGAGCCTCGCCGCCGCTCCCACGCTCTCGGCTCCCACGGTAGGATCTGCCGGCCGCGGGCGATGTCGGCGAGGCCGGGGTCCTGGTAAGTCCCGCGTTTCCTCCGGTGCTGGCATATAATGGAGCTCACAAATGGGATTTTTCGATCACTTCAAAAAGGCTCCCGCACCCCTGCCTCCGGTTCAGGGCCGCGTCCCGGAAGGACACGAGCTTTGCTTCTATGAAGCGCCCTTCGAACCGGCCGTGGACCGTACATCGGGAGGCAGTGTCATTGCGAGCCTGGGCGCCGCCGGCGACGATCCAGATCGCGATCTCGCCGCTGTTCTCCGCGCTCTAGAGGCCGAGCTGCGCGCCCCGACCGAACCAGCAATTTTTGTCACTTCTGAGATGTGGCTCTCTGATCTGTTTACGCGTGCACCTTCGAAGGTCCTTCGCCTCCGGTCTCCGGTGAGTTGGGTCTTCCACCTCGGCGGTGTGGAGTCGACAACCGCAGATCCACGGCGCCTGCAGGCCGTCCTCCGATGCATGTACCGGATCAAGACCATTGAGGGCATCCAGCAGACCGTCTATCTGGTGGATCCGCCCTCGGTAGTTACTCTCCCGTTCATGCGCCTGGTCAGTGGCCTCGGCATTTTCTTGAAGCAACCTGTGAAACAATTTGACTCCAATCCCGGTGACCTTGTCGTCCTCGCTGAGGTAAAGCGGCCCGACGGTGTAATCCTCAGTGCTCTCCTCGGCGAATCATACCCGGTCGATGTCACCGACGAATACGCGTGGACCATCAACAAGGAGAAGGATCGCGCCGAAGCTGCGACAGACGAGGACAAGCTCCGGCGCCTCGAAGAACAAGAGCGTGCCGCATTGGCGGAGCGTCTGGAAGCGGTAGAGAAGCCACCGCAGAGAGTGTTCCGTGCCTCACGCCTCAGGCGGATGATTCTTGACCTCGAGGAGAGGGAGAAGAGGGGGGACACTGTAGACCGGAAGCGGTTCTTCACGGAGGTGTTTGCACGGAGCGAGCCTCTCTTCTTCATGGTGAACCCGCACGACGGTGGGCTGGAAGTGCACAACTATGGTGCTCCCGGTCGCGCGCTACCCGTCTTCTCTGACATGCGTTGTCTTGAGTGGGCGGCTCGGGATTGGGGCAAGGCGCCCGGCTTCTTCAGGATCTCGTCTACCGATTCACAGGGCTTCTTCGACATCGCGATGAGTAACCAGATCGGTTTGGCGATCTGCACGTTCCGCAACCGGAAGACGCCTGTGTACGCGATCCTGCCGTGCTCCTTGATCCAGACCATGGCCAAAAGGTGAGGAATCCCTCCTCGATCTCGCCGCAGCCCTCCTTCCGCGGGCGTCAAGCCGGCAATTAGACTATCTCATGGAGCATTTAGCCTAGTTACCTTGACAACTAGGCTAATTCACGTAGACTCTAGCCTAGAAGGCAGCAAGCCGACCCAAGGAGGGAATACCCCATGCACCCAACAGAACCGAGCCGAGCCGAGGCGCTCGCCGCCATGACCCCGGAGAAGCTGGAAGAGATGGCGCGACCGGCGCCCCGCGCCTCGCAAGCGGGGCTGCGCGACTTTCTGGAGATCCCCTACGACCAGTTGGAGGAGATGAACCTCGAGGCCAAGGAGGAGCGGCTGGCCCGGCGGCCCGCCGACGTGGTCCGCGAACAGCGGATGCGCTATCTCAACGACGAGAAGCGCATCAAGGCGGTCACCGTGTGTTTCACCGACCTCGAAGGCCGGCTGCACATGCTGGACTATGACAAGAAGTTCCTGCTCAAGTCGGCGGACAATCTGACCTTCGACGGCTCGTCGATCCGCGGCTTCTCGCGGCAGCAGGAGTCGGACCTGCGGCTGGCGATCGACTGGCCGGCCTTCTACTGGCTGCCGTCGGACGTCTTCGGCCCCGGCAAGGTGTTGGTATTCGGCGATGTCCGCGAGCGCGACGGCAGCCCGTACAGCGCCGATATGCGGGCCCTGCTCAAGGGTTACGCCGACAAGCTGTACAGCCAGGACGGCATGGTCGCCCACGCCGCTAACGAGATCGAGGGCTTCCTCTTCCAGGGGCGCGACGCCGAGCGCGCCTACCAGGAGACCGGCCGCTTCGAGTTCATCTCCACGGGCGGCTATTACCACTCGCTGCCCGGCGACGCCCTGCGGCAGTTCATCGACACCGCCGCCGAGGTGCAGCGGGCCATGGGCTTCGCCAACGAGAAGGACCACCCGGAGGTGGCGCCCTCGCAGTTCGAGATGAACTACAGCTACACCGAAGCCTCGGTGGCCGCCGACCAGGTGCAGCTCTACAAGCTGCTCTCCCGGCAGGTCGCGGCGCGCCTGGGGATGACGGCGAGCTTCCTGCCCAAGCCGGTGACCGGCATCAACGGTTCGGGCATGCACACCAACCTCTCGCTGACCCGCCAGTCGACCAATCTCTTCTACGAGAACGACGGCAAGGACGGTCTCTCGGCCGCCGGCTGGGACTTCATCAGCCGCATCCTGGCCAGTGCCACGGACCTCTGCCTGGTGCTC
>Ga0134125_10000047_pt1 | contig 183523 bp, 144 predicted proteins | sample KB31751_FD_96464 | JGI IMG/M metagenome (GOLD analysis project Ga0134125, IMG submission 96464) | Terrestrial soil microbial communities with excess Nitrogen fertilizer from Kellogg Biological Station, Michigan, USA - KB3-175-1 | ecosystem: Environmental > Terrestrial > Soil > Unclassified ...
CAGCGGAGAATATCCTTATGGCAGTTTAACCTATGTAAATGGTAAGTTTTACGGATGCACCTACGAAGGAGGATTTAATGGCGAAGGCACCATTTTTAGAATTAATAAGGATGGATCAGGATATAAGGACCTTTGGGATTTTACAGGCGCAACAGGCGATTATCCTTATTATGGTTCTTTAACTGCTTATGGCAGTAGGCTTTTTGGTGCTGCTTATGAAGGAGGTGCTAATAATTACGGCGCAGTTTTTTCGATAGATACCAATGGATCTGGCTACAGAGATATATGGGATTTTGATGATACAGTTTCCAACGGAGCGTATCCGGAATCTGTTACACTGGCTATAAGCAAGGGTAAAATTTATGGAATGACGGACGAAGGCGGAATAAACGGCAAGGGCCTTATTTATTCAATAGATACCAACGGACATGCTTACAAAGACCTTTTAGATTTAAATAACACAGATACTATGGGTGAATATCCTTACGGTTCTGTAATGCTTCATGGAAATACCCTGTATGCGCTTACTGAAGAAGGTAATAGCTATTGGAACGATGGAATGGCATTCTCGGTGGATACAACAGGGCACAATTATAAAATGCTTCATTTCTTCTCATATTATGATGGAGAAGAGCCTTATGGTAATTTAACCTGGGCTAAAGGCCGTTTATACGGAACTACTAGTTACGGCGGTGGCAATGCTGATGAAGGTACCGTGTTTTCAATGGATTCGACCGGAGGTAACTTTGTTGAAATGGTTGATTTTAATGAAGGTAACGGAGAAAACCCATATGGTGATATAACCATATCGGGCGATACATTATTTGGAACGACCGAAGATGGCGGGCAAGATGGCAGAGGTGTTGTGTTTAGTATTGTAGATACAAGGATGGTTCAATCGACAAACGATTTGCCAGCGTCTGTTTCTTCTATAAATGTATACCCTAACCCTAACAATGGCGAATTTACTGTTAGCATAGATGCTAACGAGCCTTTGATGATGCAAGTATACAACGTGCTTGGAGAAAATGTATATACAGGTAGCCTTAAAAACAGCAAGGGCGACAACCATGTAGATTTAAGCAACCTTACAGGCGGTGTTTATATGTACAAGGTTATTACCGAAACCGGTTCTTTAGTTAGTGATGGAAAAGTTGTTTTAGAAAAATAATCTGAAACAATTGATAGTAAAAACCCGCACTATTTAGTGCGGGTTTTTTTATTTGTGCAAATACCTAAACAGCAGCGGTAAAAACATAATTCTGCTGTTACCATAAAACATAATTTTTATAAAACCTCCGCTGGCAGAGAGGATGAGCCCATAGCCGGTGGTGATGATGCGACGTGTGATATGTGCAAGGTTTTTCTGTAAAAGTGTAACACACTGCGGATGGAATGACCGCAACTTTGTACCCGAATTAGTTATTAAACATTTAAAATAAAATTTATGAAAACAAGATTATGGAATTTACTAAAAACAGGATTGCTTTCAGCATCCTTAGCGCTGGTATCAGGGGTGGCTTCAGCTACTACCTACACAGCTGTGATTTCAGGTAACTGGAGTCTTTCTGCAACGTGGGGCGGTACGGCTCCGGCATTTACACTGGGTGCAAATGATATTGTTATTGTACCCTTGGGTGTAACTGTAACTATGGACCAAAATGTAACACTTAATGGTTCACTTTCCGAACTAAATGTGCTTGGAACACTTTCAGCTTTACCTAATATAAAGCTGAATGATATTTCGGGTACTATAGCAGGTACAGGTACTATTAATGTTGCAAATATGATGTTAGCAACCGGTGGTGCGCTTACTTTTACCGGAGCCATTACAGCAGATAGCATTGAAAATTCAGTAGTGGCCCTTGCAACTGCTGCTCAAATTACATTTTTTAATGAGCTTAATACATCGGGTGTAATTACATTGAATGCAGGAGGCATGTTAACTGCAGGATCTAACTCCAATATTACTGTAACAGGCGGTGGTGTTGCGGTATCGGGCGGTACACTTGCGTTAACATCCAATTATACTGTACACTATACCACATCATCTGCAACGGCAGGAATGGAACTGACAGGTACGGGTTTAGGATCGGTAACTATTAATGTACCATCTATGGATACCGTAAGTTTAGGTACTAACGTGGTAATGAACAATACCTTAAACTTTACAAGTGGTGTATTAAAGCTTAACGGTTTTAACCTAACTACCAGCAGCCAGATAAATGGTGCGGTTGCTATTGCAGGCAGCGCCCTTTCAAACCTTACTGTTAATACAGCAGCAGGTTTAGCTACTGCGCTTAATTTTGTAAACGGTTCTCAAAACCTGCACGACTTAATCTTAAATGTAGGTAGCGGTAATTCGGTAACCCTTGCATCTAATCTTAACATAAATGGTACGTTAACTATGGCGACGGCCAATGTGTTAAACATTAGTGGCAAAGCCTTGAACATAGCAGGAAATTTAACCGGTGCAGGTTCTGTTATGGTAAATTCTTTATCTAAACTGGCTTTTACGGGTACTTCTTCTATAACCGGAGGTTTAGTACTTAATGGCGCTACACTTGGAAAGCTTACAGTGGCTTTAGGTGCAGGCCACAGCCTGACTATGGCAACCGATTTAACTGTTGATACCCTGGCCCCTATAAGTGGAACATTGGTACTCAATGGCAGAAATTTAACAATAGATGCTGATGTTACTTCTGGTGGTTCTGCAGTAATCATGTCTACCGGAACTTCGGATGTTAATGTTACAACAGCTAATTCGTTAACAGGTTCGCTTATGTTTTCGGCTACAGGAGATTCTATTAACAACATGAATGTAACTGTAGGAAATTCAGGTTCTGTAAAACTAGGTAGTAATCTTATAGTAAAAGGAAACCTGAATTTTGTTTCGGGTTATGTTTCTGTAGGTAACTATAATTTAAAAATAGGTGGTGCAGGTTCTATAACAGGTGCAAATGGCAGCGCTTATGTAATTACAAATGGTAATGGCAGCCTGGTTATGAATGCAAGTGTTAATAAAACCACTACCTTCCAGGTAGGTACGTCAGCAAATTATTTGCCGGCTCAAATAATGCTTAACGTAGGTTCAGATACCGGAACAATAGGTGTAAGCGCTATGCAGGGTGTGTATGCCCAAGGCACCAGCGGAATTATAATTTCCTCGGTTCAGCCTATGGTGAATGCAACCTGGTTTTTCCAAAATAACATTGGTGCAGGTTTAAATTCTAACATGACTTTGTCATGGGGCTCTTCGGCCGAAGTAAATGGCTTTGTACGTACCGATGATTATATTACACACTACTCATCTGTGTGGGATAATATTGGCGACAGTATGGCAGCTACATTTGCAGGTGGTTTATATAGTGTAACCCGCGCTCATGTTACTTCTATGAGTCCATTTGCAGTGTTCGATGGACATACCAACCCATTGGGTATAAATGAAGTTGTTTCAACGTATAGCGATGTGGTAATATATCCAAACCCTGTATCAGAAAACCTGAACATTAAGAACAATACAGGTAAAACAGATGCTGTGTACGGAGAAATTTACAACATGCTTGGCCAGCAAGTTTCAAGCTTTCAGCTAACAAATGATGTAACAAGTGTTCCGGTTAGTGAATTAACTACCGGGCTTTATATCATAAGGCTGCATAATAACGGAATGGATATAAGCAAGAAATTCAGTAAGATGTAGAGAGGTGGTTGTGGTTAATTGCTCTAATCCGAAAGAACCCCCGGCAGCATATATGTCGGGGGTTTTTTCTTTGGATTTGTTCTGACAGGTACCTGTGATTAATGCAAGTTAATTAGAAGATTATGTAATGCAAATTTTATGAAAGAGGCCAATCTTTGTCTAACCGATTTTAACATAGATAACAAACAATTAAAAACAAAAAAAATGAAAAAGAAACCAAAGGAGCATGCTGCTTCGGGCAATAAAAATGAGCCTAAAAAGCAAAATAAACATAGCCACGAACCTAAGAAGCCAGTGGCAGAAGAAACCCAAGAAGGCCAAAAGGAATATGACGACAAAGACCATAGCCACGAACATAAAACACCTATGGCAAACGAAGTTGAAGAAGAGCATGAAGAAAGCGAAACCGAAAGTGTAGGTAACTCAAAAAGCAACCGAGATGAATAACCTGCTTTATTTTATCGCAGTGATTTTAATCCTTGGTTGGGCAATAGGTTTCTTTGCCTACAGTGCGGGTGCAATTATTCATTTGCTTTTAATCCTGGCAATAATAGCCATACTGGTAAGGATTATAAGAGGAAGTGGAAGCAATAGATAAAGAGTAAATAACAAATTAAAACATTAAATTATGGAATCTGGTAAAGTATTATTAGGAGTGCTGGCGGGTGTTGCCGCCGGTGCATTATTGGGCATATTGTTTGCCCCCGAAAAAGGCTCGAAAACAAGGAAGATGATCTTGAGCAAAGGCGAAGATTATGTAGATGCCGTAAAGGAGAAAGTAGATGACCTTGTAGAATCAATAACCGACAAGATTGAAAGCGCCAGGGAAGAAAGCGACAAAGTAGCTGCCAGGCTTAAGAAGGAAGCCAGGAGTATGAATTCCTAAATAAATATATTACAATAACATGGACGCTACTGCAACACCCATAAAGGAACTTATCGATAGAGTTGAAGATTATAGCAAGACTACTGCAGAATTGGTAAAGCTAACTGCAATAGATAAATCGGCTGAAATTATTTCGTCTTTAACAGTACAGATAATTGTTTTTATGTGTGTTGCCATGTTTGCATTTATTGTGAATATTGGAATTGCAATGTGGCTGGGCGAATTGATAGGCAGGCCATATTGTGGTTTTTTTATAGTGGCGGGGTTCAATGCCCTTATTGCAACGCTCTTTTACTTTTTCCGGCAACAGTGGATTAAAGTACCCGTAAGTAATTTAATCATTAAACAAATGCTAAATAAAAAGCTATTATGAAAGATAAATCAGATGCTTTGAAGGAGGCAATTAAGCTGTTAAAGGAAAAACAAACTCTTGAACTGGAATTAGTAAAAGAGCAGTTGTATATCACCTATGAAAGTTTTAAGCCTATTAATGTTGTAAAAAACACATTGCAGGAAATAGGCACATCGCCCGATTTGAGAAATGGTATTGTAAGCAATGTTATAGGCCTGGCTGCCGGTTATCTATCAAAAAAGGTGTTAGTAGGTACATCAGGTAACCCGTTAAAAAAGGTAATGGGCTACCTGTTACAAATTGCGATAGGTAATGTGGTTGCAAAACATTCGGATGGCATTAAAGAGAAAGGTGAATCTATCATCCGGCACTTTTTTGCCAAAAAGGATGAGGAAATAGAAATAAATCAAAACGGACACGCAAAAAATTAAAGAAGCTTAGAAGCGGTTTTGAATAAAGCCCTAAATGATCAAATCCCTGACACCGTAATGCCAGGGATTTTTCATGTTCAACCTAAGGCCTAATTGGTGCGATTGCCGTTTTCGTCAAAGTCTTTTTCTACTCCAAAAAGGCCATTTTTATTTTCCGACTCCGATTTTAACTTGCCATCTTCGTAATATGACCTGTCCAGCCCATTCATCTTTCCATCTACATAAGGGGTTTCCGACTGTAGTTTGCCATCTTCGTAGTAATATTTAACTACACCTACTTTAATACCATTTGTGTAGGGTTCTTCAATTTGCATGTGGCCATTTTCATACCAAGCCCGCGAAAATCCGTTTTTCTGCCCGTCGGTATACATGTCCTCCGTTTCTAATTTTCCGGTTTTATAATACGTTTTGGCCGTTCCATTTTCTTTGCCGTTGGTGTAGAGTGTTTCTTCTTTAGTATACCCGTTTTCCCAATACCTTTTTACTACTCCATTTAGCTCACCATCGGTCCAGGGTTTTTCCTCAGCCAATTTCCCCGTTTCAGAATAAACCTGTTCAGTTCCATTTTTCATTCCGTTAACATAGGGCAGCCTTACAGAGAGTTTATCATTTTTATAAAAACTATATACAGTGCCGGCCGGTTTATGACTAGGGTTAAAATTTATTAACGTGTACGAAATTGCCTGGCTGGTATCATCGGTTAGTTTATTTTGTTTGTCAGTATACAAAATCCACTTTCCCTCCCTGTAATTATTAACTATTAAATTTTGGGCTTCTGCTTTATTCATAAAGCCACTATCTTTCTGGGCAAAAAGTGAAAAGCGTATAGTGAATAGTGAAAAGAAAAGGAATAATTTTTTCATAGGTAAAAGTGTATGTTGTTTTTTCGCGACGGCAAAAATAGAGGTTTTACTATTAGAGAGGTTAAAATTTGGAGATGGCTCATTTACCTTTAACTTTGTGTTTAAACTACCACAATCATCAATGAAAAAAATATGGGCCTTTTTTGTTTGCCTGGTGCTTAGTTGCAATTTTTTATATGCGCAGAAGGATACAACGCGCACTGTTTTAAAGAAGCAAGCATTCCTCAATAAAAAATACATAGGTGTTTATATTTCTGCTTTTAGTGCGGAAGACCCAAATACTATTGTTCCCGGGCCTCCGAGTGTATTTATGAATGGTTTAGGTGCCAACACAACCTACACATATGCAAATATTAAGCAAACGCCGGGCATAAGCGAAGGGTTTGGGCTAGAGTTTATGTGGAGTGAAACAGGGCGCTATTATGGCTCGATTACAGCAGGTGCCTCCTTTCCCCAATATACTGTAAGTGCAATACAAACTCAAACGCAATATATTTATTCAACTGGAGCAGTCAGCTCATGGCAAAGCAATGTTAAGTATTTGGTTAGCTTTATCAATGTAAATGTTTTCATAAAAAATTATATTAGAATAGTAGAAACAGAAAGAAGTCGGCTTGCATTAGGTTTGAATTTGGGCATCACTTTTGTGGCAAGTTCAACGAATGATTATTTATCACTTAATAACGGCGAGGAAGAAGGACTGATTACCTTTGTTTCGCCGAGTTTACGTTACGATATTGCAATCGGTTCCAATAACGCCCTGGCATTTGAATGTTTTTATGATTATGAACTTGGCCAGACTGCAATGCGTACTGTTCCTGGAATTAATGCAGTGGGTTTAAGAGTTGTATTTTTCTTTCCCTCTCTTTGAAATGAAGGTAAGAGCAGAATTACTTCCCGATACAAAACCTGCCGAAAATATTTCCTAAAAGGTCATCGGTGGTTACTTCGCCGGTAATTTCGCCAAGGTGGTGCAGGGCACTACGTATATCAGATGCTACCAGTTCGCCCGATAGTTTGGTTTCAATACCTTTTAAAGCATTTGTAAGATTTGCGAGTGTGGCCTGCAAAGCTTCGTAGTGGCGGGCATTGGTAAGTACAATGCTTTCCTGTGCCGAATGCCCCTGCAATACTTCTGCACAAAGTTTGCTTTTCAGTTCTTCAATTCCTTTACCCGATTTAGCCGAAATAAAAAGCAGGTTATGGATGCCTTTAAATTTTTCTTCAACCTGGAACATATCTATTTTATTGGCTACCGCTATTATTGGAACGTTTTCGTTTTTCGATAGTTTCTTTATATCGCTTTGCACATCCTCAGCCGATAGTTCATCTGCATCGAACAAATAAATAATAATAGCCGCCTGCTGAATTTTTTCCATCGTACGTTCCACACCTTTTTGTTCTATAATATCTGCTGCCTGGCGTATGCCAGCGGTATCCGTAAGGCGGAATGCTATGCCTTGTATCGTTATTATTTCTTCTATGGTATCGCGGGTGGTGCCGGGTATATCGCTTACTATGGCACGTTCTTCGTTAAGCAATGCATTAAGCAGGGTAGATTTGCCCGCATTGGGCCTGCCCGCAATAACGGTAGAAACTCCATTCTTTAGTACATTACCTAATCTAAAGGACTCACTGAGTCCTTTTATTTTTTCAATTATTTCGTGTAATAATTTTACCAGTTGTGCTCGGTTGGCGAACTCTACATCTTCTTCGCTAAAGTCAAGTTCAAGTTCTATCAGTGAAGCAAAGTCTAACAGTTTTTGCCTTAGGTTTTTAAGTTCACCCGAAAAGCCGCCACGCATTTGGTTAATGGCTATATGATGTGCGGCTTCTGTTTCCGATGCTATCAGGTCGCTTACTGCCTCGGCTTGAGAAAGATCGAACCGCCCGTTAAGAAAAGCGCGCATAGTAAATTCTCCGGGCTTTGCCGGCCTTGCACCATGTTTAATAAGCAATTGCAATATTTTTTGGATGATATAGGCAGAGCCATGACATGATACCTCAATTACATTTTCGCCTGTATATGATTTCGGTGCCCTGAATATTCCTACTACGGCTTCATCAATTACTTCTTTACCATCCATAACAATACCAAAGTGCAGTGTGTGTGTAAGCGCATCACTTAATTTGAGTGCCGGAAAAATTTGTTGGCATATATCTACGGCCTTGGGCCCCGAAAGGCGTATAACCCCAATAGCCCCTTTACCGGGTGGGGTAGAGAGTGCAACAATGGTATCGCCGGTTGCAAGATGGTTCATTTTATCTGCAATACGTTCCTAACGATTCTATAGCTTGTTCGTAACCCATGCTCGCCGATTTTTTCAAATCTTTACAACCTGCGCTTTGCTTGGCCATGCCTATGTTTGTAAGCCCCCGTAAATAATAGCCCTGTCCATCGTAGGGCAGTTTTTTTATCATGGCGCTGTATATTTTCAGGGCACCTTTAAAATCTTTAAAAATAACGCGTATGCCGCCAATAATAACGTAGGGTGCGCTTTCGTAGGGGTTTACAGCAATGGCTTTGTAAAGCCAGTTAATTGAGTTTACGTAGTCCTGCATGGTAAAATAGGCGCTGCCCAGCCTAATATAACCATACGCATTATCCGGAAAAATCTCAATCATTTTTCTATAATCGGCAACACAACCGGAGTCATCCTTCATTTTTAATTTAATAGCACCGCGGTTGGTATAGTAGTTCATGTCCTTAGGATTTATCTCAATGGCTTTGGTTAAATCCTTTAGTGCAAGAGCTGTGTCGTTCGTGCGTTCTTCAGCAAGTGACCTGTCGTAATAGCTTGAAGCATTATTAGGGTTTATTGTATTGTACAGGTTAAAGTCTTCAATGGCGCCGCGGTTGTTACCCATATCGAGCTTGGTAAGGCCACGTTTAAATATTGCATCACTATCGTTGGCATTAAATGATATAATAGTGTCGTATTCGCGTATTGCTGCAAGTGTATCGCCCATGGCTTTTCTAAGGTCGGCCCTAAAGTTGTAATATTCGCCAGACTTGGGGCTAAGTGCAATGGCTTTAGCAATATCCTTTAATGCATATTGGTTGGAATCAATGTCGCTATAAGCAGTGGCACGGTTATAATATCCTTCGGCCACATCCGGTTTCATGGGTATATATATGTTGTAATCGGCAATACATCCCGAATCATTATCATCTCTTAACCTATCGAGCCCGCGTTCAAAGTAGGCATCGGTATCCTGCGGGTTTAATTTCAGGGCCTGAGTATAGGAGTCTTCTGCTATTTCTGTAATGCCCAGTTCATCTTCCAGCATGCCAAGGTTGTAGTATGCCTGTTCGTTAGTGGGGCACAACTCAATCAGGCGAGCATAATCAACCATTGCACCAATGGTGTCGTTTTGATTATTTTCTACATCTGCCAGGCTGCTAAGAATGTTGGAATCATCGGGGGTTAATACAAGGGCCTTGCGGTATGCTTTTATTGCATCTTTATGTTGGCCAAGGTCTTCTTCTAAATCGCCTAGTACAGCAAAAGCATTAACATAATTGGTGTCCAGCCTGGTGGCTCTTTTTAAGTCTGAAAGGGCAGAAACACTATCGAGAAACTTAACTTCTACCAACGCTTTATTATAATAGCTTGCCGGGAAAGTAGAATCAAGTTGAATTGCTTTGTTATAGTCCTTAAGTGCATTTACACTATCGTGTAAGTCGTCTTCTGCATTGCCTTTGTTGTTATATAATTTGCAACCTGTACAAATTGACAGGCCTTTATTGCAATCATTTAGTGCGCCCGCATAATCCAGGAGATCCAGTTTTATGAGCCCCCTATTATTGTAAAAATCGCAATTGCCGGGGTTTAGTTCAATGGCCTTATTTAAATCCGTTAAGGCATCATTGTAGTTGCCATACATTTCCAATATTGTTCCTCTGCCATCATAAGCGCGTGCCGAGTCAGGGAATTTTTTTACTGCTTTTTCAAACAGGGGATAAGCTTTGTCGTATTGGCCTTTATGGGCTAAGTTAAATGCCTGTTGTATAATATTTTGTGCCGAAGTATTAAACAAAGAAAATAAGCTAATACAAACAAGTAATAAAATGGTTTTAGCGGATAGTTTCATTGAGGAGAATTATGCAATAGGTACAAAAGTAAAGGAATTAATAACGATAAGCTATGAACGATAAACTATGAATTGAAAAGCCATCTTTTCCCCTAAAGCTAAGGCGACGCGCTCCCGTACTCAGTTCTCCTTCTATTATTGAGGCCCGTGAAAGGCAACGTAGCCAATTAGCCTGTCGTAGTAAAGGCCCGTTTCGCGGTTATATACCAAAATATAATAGTTGTTTGCCTGTTCCATGTGGCTACCCTCGATAACTGTTGCATCGGCAACGGTACTGCCGTTTTTTAAAAAGGCGTATTCGTAATCGTAATAACCTTGTTTTAAATATACTTTGGCAGTGTATGCGGCAAGTACATCATCGTAGCGCATTTCGAATTCAGGTTTGCACTGCCAGTCTGTAAGTTGCCCGAAAATATAGAGTTTGCCACCCTTTAATGTAGAATCCATAGGCAGGAAAAAGTGTACCCACACATATTCCGAATTTATGGTGGAGCTATCTGCATCTTTGGTCATTATTTTGTATTGGCCCTGTATATCCTGGTAAGTAAAGTAGGGCTCGGTAGTGCGGGGCAAATCTTTTTTTAATTGCAGCTCTTCGCCTGTGGGGTTAGGTATCATTCCTTCTATATGTTCGGTGTTATACCTAAGACTGGTCATGTCAAAGCTTCTGAAATAATTTCCCCCGTCAAAAGAATTGCCATCATCCTGAAAATATTGTAGGGCTGTATCCTGCACAAACTGGGGTTGCAGGTTGTTAATGGCATTATCCCAGCGCCAATCTTGCGAAATAAATACCTGCATGGCATGAAAAGGGTCGAGAATGTGATAACGTGATGTGTTTATGCTAAAGTTAATTTCCTGCTTGGTATACATATCCTCGCCAATGGCTTCTTTTTCGCGTGGATGGATAGTTACAAGGTCCTCGTAAATCATAAATCGTTTGGTGAGCACTACACTATCGGGATGGTTATCGAGATATATTTTTACAATGTAATTGCCTGATAGGAGCAGCTGTATGTCCTTATTGGGGAAGATAAGTGTGTAGTGGGTATACTTTTGCGAGGTGTTAAAGGCATAATCGTAGGTGTTTAAAAAGTCCTGGTCGAAGCCCCGCATGTAATCCATCGAGTTAATGTCGGAAGCCTGCCAGTTGGCATCACAATGAATAAATGTGTAGTAATACGATTTATAATCTCCGTCCAGGTCATCAAAATCGAGCTGCAATTTTTGGTGCGCGCCCAGTTGAATGACAGGAGGGGAGAACATCCACGAAGTTTGGTGCAGCTGTACTGTTTTAATATTGTCGCGGTAAACGTGGTCGGTATATACCACATCTTTATCTCCATCTCCTCCCTTTGCCAGCCCCACAAAAGGTAGCCATAAAAGCAGGGGCAGAATAATTTTAAAAAGTTTACCTTTGCGCATCGGTTTTATTACAGTGCAAATATATCAAACAAGGCCCATTAAATTATACTATATAACGTATACCTATGAAAGTTTATTTTGATAACGCCGCTACCACCCCCTTAGCCCCCGAAGTACTTAAAGAAATGCTGGTAGTATTAGAGGGTAAACATGGTAATCCATCATCAATACATGCATATGGGCGTGAGGCGAAAAGTATTGTAGAAAAGGCCCGTAAGAGCATTGCCACAATGCTTAATTGCTCGCCAGCCGAGTTGTTTTTTACATCGGGTGGTACCGAAGCCGATAATATGGCAATACGCAGTGCCGTAGATGCTTATAAAATAACCCATATCATCAGTAGCCCTTTAGAACATCATGCTGTTTTGCATACCATAGAGGATTTGGAACATAAAGGAGTGAAAAAGAGCCATGTAAAGCTTACAGATAACGGCCATATTGATTTAAAGGATTTAGAAAGGCTGCTGAAAGAAAATCCTCGTTCGCTGGTATCGCTTATGCATGCCAATAATGAAATAGGCAATTTGTTGGATATTGTTGCTGTTGGCGAATTGTGTGCCAAATACGATGCCCTGTTTCATTCAGATACGGTGCAATCGGTTTGCCATTACTCAATAGACCTGCAAAAAATGAAGGTGCATTTTATTACCGGCGCTGCGCATAAGTTTCATGGCCCCAAGGGGATAGGATTTATTTATGTAAACAGTAGTGTTAAAGTACCACCGCTTATTTATGGCGGAGGACAGGAACGTAACATGCGCGGTGGTACAGAAAACGTATCGGGCATTGTAGGGCTGGCAAAAGCTATGGACATAGCACATAAGGAAATGAAAGAACATGCAGCCCATATACAGGAAGTAAGAAGTTATATGAAAAGCAAGCTGGAAAAGAATATACAGGGTATTGAATTTAACGGAGATGTAGATGCCGGCTTATATACAGTGCTTAACGTTATGTTCCCTGTAACACCGGATGCCGAAATGTTATTGATGAAATTGGATATAGACGGTATTGCAGCATCAGGGGGCAGTGCCTGTTCATCGGGTAGCAGCGTAGGATCGCATGTTATAGCTGCACTCGGCAAAAAGATAATAGATAGGCCTGTAATACGGTTTTCGTTTAGCAAATACAGCACCAAAGAAGAAGTGGATTATGTTGTAGGCAAGCTGGTTGAATTGTTTCCGGTGAAAGTAGTTGCGTAAGCAACTATAAATTATAAACGATGAACGATAAATTAAAAGCCTACCTAATAGTTTATAGCTTATAGTTCATAGTTGAGAAATGCATCTAACCGATACGCACACCCATTTATTTGCCACCGAGTTCGATAGCGACCGTGATGCCATGATACAAAGGGCATTGGATAAGGGTGTAGACAGGTTTTATCTTCCTAATATAGATTCAGAAAGTATACAACCTATGCTGGCTATGTGTAAAGCATATCCCGGTAAATGCTTTGCTATGATGGGCCTGCACCCCTGTTCCGTTTTTGCAGATTTTGAAAAGCAACTGCAATGGGTGAAGGAGTGGCTGGATAAAGAAAAGTTTTATGCTGTTGGCGAAATTGGTATTGATCTTTTCCATGATGTTACCTTTAAAGAACAGCAACAAATAGCATTTCGCACACAGGTAAAGTGGGCCAAAGAAAAAGGTTTGCCTGTGGTAATACATTGCCGCAATTCGTTTAACGAGGTGATGGAAATAGTGCAGGAAGAAAAAGATGAAAGGCTACGCGGAATATTCCATTGCTTTTCGGGCAGCCTTGATGATGCTAAACGCATTATGGATTTGAAAGATTTTAAAATGGGCATAGGCGGAACAATTACGTATAAAAACAGCACCCTGCCCCAGGTTCTTAAAGATGTGCCACTATCTTATATAGTACTGGAAACAGATTCGCCCTACCTAACCCCGGTCCCATTTAGGGGCAAGCGCAACGAAAGTTCTTACATCTATTATGTAGCCGATAAGGTGTCTGATATCTACCAAATGTCGGTAGAAAAGATTGCGGAGCAGACTACGGCGAATGCAGACGCAATATTTAATTAGGAATTAATAATTAACAATTAGTAATGTTGTTTGGGCGTTGCCTCTGCTTCGCAGGATGCCAGGCTATACGTTACATGTCCTGTGGGGCATTCCGCTTCTATCCCCGTCCGAACGGCCATGAGGCCGGGCGGACCTAACGCGGAATACAAGGTTGTCGAATCATTTCACTTTAACATAGAAACTCCCTCTAAAAGGTGCTCTTACCTTAACCCCATCAGACTTGGTATATTGCATTATACCACTATAATGATGTTCACCTGTATCTGTTGGCGTTACACTATATGTTGCATATCTACCTCCTATAATAGGCAATTCCGTAGCCCCAGTAGCATTTATCAAACTATCGTCTTCATTTAAATCCCCCATAAAAACCCTTACTACATCACGTTGGGCAATAGGCTTAGATGGGTCATAGTTAATATCCCCAATGTCCACTTTGAATGATTCTTCTAATGCTATTGTATCCTTAGTATTTTTTCTAAGAATCATCCCGTAGGAAGGAATCAGTCTCCCATCTTCATCGAAGCATACTTTAGATAAAACCTGAATGTCATCACGATATCCTATTACCATCTTCATTCTTCCGTTAGGGTACCATTTTATGAAGGTTCCCTCCTTCTTTCCATCTTTGAATTTCCCAGCATATTCAAGTTTCCCATTTTCATAAAAAGCTGTACATGTATCGTCAGGTTTACCCTCCTTAAAAGAAGCTCTGAATGACAATTTACCATCAGGAAAAAACTCCTTATACAAACCATTCAATATACTATCCTTATAGTATGCTTCCCTAACTAGCTTCCCTGTTACAGAATCATACGATTTTTCAATACTATCCATCATTCCATTTTTTAAATAGGCTTCATTTCTGATCCGATTATTTGAAAAATAGTTCACCCAATGCCCCGTAGCTTTACCAAGCTTGAAATATCCATGTTTTCGTAAATTACCGTTTTCATAAAATAAAAAATATTTTCCATCCAATTTTCCATCTTTCATTCCTGTTATTTCTCTTAGATGCCCATCGGGATAATAACTCTTTTTCAGTGAATAGTTACAGCCAGCAAAAAGAATGCAAATGGTAGCAATAAAGCAATATGTTCTTTTTATATCCATATAGCAAAAGTACAACCTTCTTAACTACGGTCAAACCAATGGAAAATATTGTGAAGATTTTTCTATAAGCGTTGAATAGTTGCAATTATCAAATTGCTACTTGCTAATTAAAGACTAAAACTATGCAAGCCATTACGATGATGAAAATGATGAAATTTTGCTTGTAATTGTTTGAAAACCAAGCATGAGTGTTTTTACGAAATGATGAAAAATTTGTTGAAAACAAGAAAACGATGAAAGCCTCTTTAAGGATTCTTTTTACTTCCTTTTTCTGCGGTTAACCGGATGCTTTTTTGTGTGGATAATTCCTAAAACAAGCACTTCTTGATTTTTAGTAATACGGTAAATAAATACATAAGGAAATCGCTTCATAACCAACTCTCTGTATTCACCTCTTACCTTTGGATGGCTATGTGCATTATGCGACAGGTAATCTAAATAATTTAATGTTGTTTCAGAAAACTCCTTTCCAAGGTTTTGTTGCTTACTCTCGTACCACTCTAGGGCATCTTCAATATCAGCAAGGGCTTCGTACGTTACTAAAAGCGAGTAATTCATTTGATACTAATGCTTATGTAAACGCTGTTTTACCTGTTCAATAGTATAGCTTTTACTTTTACCGTTTTTGTGGTTTTTCCATCGTTTTTCAATAAGTTCATATTGTTTTTCGGTAAGCACACTTTTTTCGCCCGGGGTGTCTTCGTATTCTTTTAACATTGCATAAACAACTTTAAGAATGCGCTCATCAGCATTGCTAATATAGTCGTATACTTTTTGCCTGATTTTTATTGTTGTCATGTTGCTCCATTTAGTATCACAAATATAGTTCTTTCCTAATTCAGACTTTGTTTCACGGTCTTTATACCACTGGCTTTAAATTTCTTTTTAATTTCCCCACATGTTACAGTACCTTAAAGATTTTGTTTCCCTGCTTTATCCCGAGGTATGCCTTTGTTGTGGCGAGGGCCTGGTAAAACAGGAGGAGTTTGTATGCACCACTTGTATGTTTAAGTTGCCCAAGACTAACTTTCATCTCCAACCCGATAATGTTTTGGCTAATACCTTTATTGGCAGGGTAGATATTACTGCCGCTGCGGCCTATTGCTACTATCAAAAGGAAGGCATGGTGCAGGATTTGGTGCACCAATTAAAATATAATGGTAAAAAGGAATTAGGCAATCATTTGGGCAAATGGTATGGGCAGGATTTAAAGCAGGCAGAGCCTTTTAGTAGGGTAGAGGTGGTAATACCCGTGCCACTTCATAGGCTAAAGCAGCGTAAGCGGGGCTATAACCAAAGTGCGCAGTTTGCCACGGGACTTGCGCAAAGCATGAGTATTGAATGTTGCGAGGATGTGCTAATACGGGTAAAAAATTCGGAGACACAAACCAATAAAAGCCGGTACGAAAGATGGGAAAACGTGAAAGATATATTCGGTACACAAAACAAGGAAAGGATAGAGGGCAAACATGTATTACTGGTGGATGATATTGTTACTACCGGTGCTACTACCGAGGCCTGTTCGCATGCTTTACGAAGTGCTGGTGTGGCATCACTTTGTGTGGCATCTATAGGGTTTACCAACATTGTATAATTGCTAATCAAGTTTACTTTGTTACTTTTGGCACAGATAAAAAATGGAAACTAAAAACATATACGAAGGCGCTCATTGCAGTGTATGCGGTAATGCTGATCCAAGCCAGTTTAGTATTAAGTATACCAAAGATGGCATTGATGTGATTGAGTGTGCCAAATGCGGGTTTGATTTTATACCACCGTATTATCGCAAAACTGTTACCTATACCAACTATAAAGATGAAAAGGTAGCCGAGCAGGTACGTAAAGGCAATAACTGGCCTAAGATACAAAGGCACATGCTTCGCTATAAGCTTATCCGCAAATACAAAAAAGCCGGTAAGTTGTTTGATTTGGGAGTAGGATGGGGGCACTTTCTGTTGGCAGGTAAAATGTGCGGATATGATGTGAGCGGTATTGAAATATCGGAACAGCCTTATCTATACTCAAAGAATGATTTGGGCCTGCCTGTGGAGCATACCGACTTTTTTGAAATGAAAGAAGACAACAAGTTCGATATACTTACTATGTGGGATGTGCTGGAACATATAGATGCTGCCGATACTGTAATTGAAAAGTGTTCGAGGCTTATAAATAAAACAGGTATTATAGTTATACAGGTGCCGCAAATAGATAGCTACATGGCTAAAAAATATGGCTCGGCCTGGAAGATGATGGGGCTTGACCATGTTAACTATTTCTCTAAAAAAACCTTAACCGAGTTGCTTGAAAAGAATGGCTTTAAAGTGAAGGAAATACGTTCTTCGTTTGAAATAAAGTTGTTCATTATGTATACCCTGTTCCCTTATTTTAACAAGAAAAAGAAAGGCGAACCGGCACCAAAATCTGTAAACGACCAACCCAATATTAATGCCAATCTGGCGCAAAAGAGGCAGGGCTTTTTTAATAAGGTGACAAATGTGCCCAAATGGATGTTGTGGATATTTGTTCGCATCCATAACCTGATATATAATACACTGTCGTTCTTTAATATAGGCGAAGAAATGATAGTGGTGGCGGAGAAGACATAGGTTAATAACTTGGGCTATTAAGTGAGTATAATAATTCTTAAATTTGTAAATCAACACATTAAATAAGTATGGAGTTTTTTATTGATACAGCAAACCTGGCCCAAATAAAAGAAGCCCAGGATATGGGTATACTTGATGGGGTTACCACTAATCCTTCACTGATGGCTAAAGAAGGCATTTCGGGAAAGGATGCTGTATTTAAGCACTATAAAGATATTTGCGAAATGGTGGATGGTGATGTTAGCGCCGAGGTAATATCTACCGACTATGAGGGCATGATTAAAGAAGCTAACGAGCTTATTAAGATACACCCCCGCATCGTGGTTAAAATACCTATGGTAAAAGATGGCGTAAAGGCAATAAAACATCTTTCATCCAAAGGAGTAAAAACCAATTGCACGCTTATTTTTGGGGCAGGGCAGGCATTATTGGCTGCTAAGGCGGGTGCTACTTACGTATCTCCGTTTATTGGCAGATTGGATGATATATCTTATGATGGCCTTGAACTGATTGAGCAAATAAGAATAATATTTGATAATTACGGCATACAGACCAAAATATTAGCAGCTTCGATACGTCACACGATACATATTCTTAAATGTGCTGAAATTGGCGCCGATGTTGCAACATGTCCGCTGAGTGCTATAACAGCCTTGTTAAAACACCCGCTTACAGATAGTGGGTTAGAAAAATTTTTGGCTGACCATAAGGCAGCTTCACAAAAAACAGTAAAAGCTTAACCCTCCACCTCACATGAAAACAAATAAAAACATTGGATTGATTACATTAGTTGTAGTAGTGATGGCTATTGTCTTTTCGTCTTGTGCGCGTACAGTACCATCTGATGTACATCCGCAGAATGTGCATGGCAATGCGCACTACTAAGCTAAAATAAGTTTATTTTCCTTTATCGCCCAGTATCTTTTGGGCAGAGAGGAGTTCGTTTTTTAAGCGGGCAGCTTCTATAAAGTCGAGTTGCTTGGCTGCTTTTTCAATATCTTTTTTCAGCTTCTTTATACGTTCTTCCAGTTCCGCAAGATTGCTGTAGATAACCTGGGCTTCGGCGGCAATGTTGTTGGTAGTCTTCTCTACATATATTTTTGGCGCAGGCGGCTTAGGTTTCAAATCTGCAATACCCGATTGTTCCATAATAGCTTCCTTCGACTTATAAATAGTAGTTGGTGTTATGCCATGTTCGTAGTTATAGGCAATCTGTTTTTTTCTGCGGCGTAGGGTTTCGTCAATAGTTTTTTGCATAGAGCCTGTTATCTTATCTCCATACATAATAACCCTGCCATTTTCGTTACGTGCAACCCTGCCCACAATCTGTGTAAGCGATCGTTCCGAACGCAGATAACCTTCTTTGTCTGCATCCAATATAGCCAGCAGCGATACTTCGGGTAAGTCGATACCTTCTCTCAATAGGTTTACACCTATCAGCACATCAAACAGGCCAAGCCTAAGGTCTCGCAGTATTTCTACTCTTTCCAGCGTTTCCACATCCGAATGTATGTAGCGGCAACGTATATCCAGCTTACCTAAATACTTAGTAAGCTCCTCGGCCATGCGTTTGGTAAGGGTAGTAATTATTACCCTTTCTTCCTTGCCAATAGTTTTGTGTATTTCTTCCAGCAGGTCGTCAATCTGGTTAAGGGTAGGGCGTACTTCTATAATCGGATCTAACAGGCCGGTAGGTCGTATAAGCTGTTCTACCACTACGCCTTCGCACTGTGCAAGTTCGTAATCGGCAGGTGTGGCACTAAGGTATATCACCTGGTTTTCCATGGTTTCAAACTCATCAAACTTAAGCGGTCGATTATCCAGCGCGGCAGGCAGGCGGAAGCCATAATCTACCAGCGTGGTTTTACGGGAACGATCACCAGCATACATTCCCCTTATTTGCGGAAGTGTAACATGGCTTTCGTCAATCACCATTAAATAGTCTTTCGGAAAATAATCGAGCAGGCAAAAGGGCCTTGCACCCGCCACACGTCCGTCAAAGTAGCGCGAATAGTTTTCTATTCCTGAACAGTAGCCCAGTTCGCGCATCATCTCAAGGTCGTAATTAACGCGCTTAAGCAAACGTTGTGCTTCGTCGTGTTTACCTACTTCGGTAAGATAATTTACCTGGTTGGCAAGGTCGAGTTGTATATGTTCCAGCGCCCTGTTCATAGAATCGGGTGTAGTAACAAATATGTTGGCCGGGTAAATACGTGTCGAATCGAGGTTTTCTATCTTGCGTCCCGTAGAAGGTTCAAAGGTTTCCATTTCCTCAATTTCATTGCTCCAAAAACGCACGCGCAATGCATAATCTGCATAAGCCAGGTAGATATCTACTGTGTCGCCTTTTACCCTAAAATTGCCCCGGGCAAAGTCGCCTTCGGTACGTGAATAGAGTGATGCCACTAAGGAGCTTAGTAATTTATTGCGTTGCAGTTTTTGACCTTTTTCAATGGATATCACACTGTTCTCAAAATCGGTAGGGTTACCAATACCATATATGCACGATACAGATGACACCACTACAATATCCCTTCTGCCTGAAAGCAAAGAAGATGTAGTACTAAGGCGTAGTTTTTCTATTTCTTCGTTGATAGAAAGGTCCTTTTCTATGTAGGTATCCGTGGTGGGCAGGTAAGCCTCGGGCTGGTAATAATCGTAATACGAAACAAAGTATTCTACCGAATTTTTTGGAAAGAACTGTTTAAACTCACCGTAAAGCTGTGCTGCCAGGGTTTTATTGTGGCTAAGTACAAGGGTTGGCCTTTTAGATTTGGCAATTACATTGGCAATAGAAAATGTTTTACCCGAACCTGTAACACCAAGTAAAGTTTGATATTTACCGCCCTTCTCAAGTCCTTTGGTAAGTTGTTCAATAGCCTGTGGCTGGTCGCCTGTAGGTTCAAAATCTGATATAAGCTTAAATTCCATTTTGCAAAGGTACACCTCTTTTTTATAAGTAGTATACATGGCTTGTGTGTGGAGATAACATAAAAAAGGGACCGATTTGGTCCCCTGAAAAAAACAACATAATCCCTAATGTTGCTTTTTGGTAGATTGTTATCTCGTTTTTGGTTTACAAACCTTCCCCTCCTGTATAAGGAGGGGAAAGGTAAGTGGTGTCTTCTAATGGTAGCCAATGTGGATTGGCTGTGAATATCAGTACAAAGGTAAGGCAGGTGGTTGGGGTAGTGGCTACCGTTAACTACATTTTTTTCACATTTCGGGCAATACAGTAATTTAGTACCATGCAAGGCAATACCATACTATGTAAACACTTATTTCTGAAAAGCAGTTATTGGATACGCTTTGTTGTGATGTTTGCTTGCATTACTAAAATAAATGCACAGCAATTTAATTTCCATCCTTTGCCCGATGGCCCTATTAAGGCATGTTACAATGTAATGCAGGATAAGAGAGGGTATATATGGATTACAACCGAAAAAGGATTATGCCGCTACGATGGAAAAACATATAAATGGTTTAATAAAACATCAGATGGAACCCCGTTTTTTTTCGTGTTCCAAATTGCAGAAGCTTTAAATGGAGATATAATTTTCAATACCCTGGATAGCAGGCTGGGATGTGTACATAATGATTCGGTTTCATTTTTACCCTTGAGTAAAACCATGCAAACCATTATGGAACATGGGCGATTTCAGATATTGGGTATGTATTTTGATAAAAAACAGGTTTTATGGTTGAGCACAGGCGCAGGATTGTACAGAACAAAGAAAGCGAATGATTATTCTGATGTCGAACTTGTGAAAGAGCCTTCTATTGCAGATACCTGCACATTTGGTATTCATGTAATAGATAATACAAAGGCAATGGGTTTTTTAACAGGTAGTCATATAGGTAAAGGCATAGATAAAAATGACCTGAAGTATGGATTTTTTTCAAACCATGATAATAGGATTGTTAAAGGCCGATACACTGTTGTTAAAACTGATATGCAGCCGGCATACGTAAAAGGGTTGTTACTCGATAATGGTAATATCCTACTTTGTGTAGAAAAAAGGATTGAAATTCTTCATCCCGACGGAAGTGTTACCGAAAAAATGATGGATGGTAATGTGCTTAATCTGTATAAAGATAAAACCGGTGGTATATGGATATGTTGTTGGAAAAAGGGAGTAGCGTATTATGCCGACCAATCTTTAAACGGAACTCCTGTGTGGTCCTTAAACGGGCAGGATGCCTCTTCCATTACCGAAGATTCGGAAGGAGGCTTTTGGGTTTCTACCATAAGTAGCGGTGTTTTTTATGCCGATTCTAAATATGTAATTGATTATAGTAATATAAGCGGGCTGGGGCTGAACGCCAAATCTGTTTATACGTACAATAACAAAGTGTTGGTTAATAACAGCGATAATTATCTTACCGTAATTCAGGGTAGCAATATTAAACAGGTTTCACTTAAATTAAGATACACACCTTCTGTAGTAAGTGATTATTGTGTATGTGGCAGGTATCTTTATGTAGCAGGCACAGTATGTAGTATTTCAGATACATCATTAGATGAAAAATGGTTGCCTGTGCTCGAAAAAAGACGAAAGACTGAGCATAGTTGCTACAACCTTACACTTGCACCCGACCATAAATTGTATTCGGTTTCGTATTTTAATTTAATGAGTATAAATGATGGCTCGTTTGAATTACTGGACACTGTGCCGGATAGGGGGCATTGCCTTTGTGCCACAGAAGACGGGAGAATATTATTAGGCACGTCCAAGGGCCTATATAGCCGCAAAGATGGAAAGATGACCTACATAGGTGGCATAGATAAAAGGCTGGAAGGAACTATAAATGTTATTAAAGAAGATAAGGCAGGTACTGTTTGGATAGGAACATCTATCGCCGGAGTAGTTGAATATAAAGAAAATAAAGTAATAGCAAATTACACCGTAGAATCAGGGCTTGCTTCGGATTTTGTAAACGATATTGCTTTCGATGATAACGGCAATGTATGGGTTGCTACGGATAATGGCTTGAGTAAAATAATGCCGGGTAATACATATAACATTGAAAGCTATGATACCCGTAATGGCCTTATTACAGCCGATATTGCCAAAATAAGTATTAGTGGCAACCTTTTATGGATGGGCACCAAACTTGGCGTTAATTCGGTTGATATAATTCATATATCTCCAAATAAATTGCCACCGCCCGTGTATATAAACGCAGTATTTGTAAACGATTCGCTAAGTTTTAATACATACGATTTTTCGCACCGGTTTAATAACTTCCGTTTTCAATTGGCGGGCCTTACGTTTAAAGATAATAAAACACATTTTTTATATCGTTTATCGGGCTTAGACAGCGCATGGCATAATTCCGCTAATCCGGAAGTATCATATAATAACCTGCCTCCGGGTAAATACAACTTTCAGGCTAAAGCAGTAAATGCCAATGGCATAAACTCATCGCAGGCTGCTTCATTTACCTTTAAAATAGAATTGCCCTTTTGGCTGCGCTGGTGGTTTATAGCACTTGAAATAGGATCAGCAGTTACCCTGGTATACCTTTTTATACTTTACAGGCTTAATGTTATACAAGCCAAAGAAGCCGAAAAAAGCCGTATTAATAAAATGATTGCCGAATATCAAATGACTGCCCTAAGTGCACAAATGAATCCTCACTTTGTATTCAACGCCATTAATTCAATACAAGATTATATACTGGGAAATGACACTCAAAAAGCATACGATTATCTTACCAAGTTTGCCCAACTGGTGCGTATTATACTTGATAATGCTAAGGAAAAAGCCATATCGCTCGAAAAGGAATTGGAGTCGTTAAATGCATACGTGCAGTTGGAGCAACTACGTTTTCATGACACATTCGATTTTAAGCTTAAGGTGGACAAAGAAGTGGATGTATTTACCATTGAGGTGCCTTCTATGATTATACAGCCCTATGTAGAAAATGCAATATGGCACGGGCTTATGCCCTTAGGTAATTTGCGCAAAGGGGCACTTAACATAGATATTAGGCAAATTGGTAACTTGTTGCAAATTACCATTGAAGATAATGGAATAGGCAGGGAAGAATCTAGTAAAATAAGAAAATCGACCGGGCATAAATCAGTAGGTATGCAAATTACAAAAAAGCGCATAGAGGTGCTGAATAGCCTGCTTGGTGCAAAAGGGTCTGAAATTAATATTTACGATTTATACGAAAACCAAATAGAGCCTGCCGGAACAAGGGTTGAGATAAAAATTTTAGTGAATACCGACTAACATGAAAATAAATGCACTTATAATTGATGATGAAGAAAGCGGGCGCAATGTGCTTAAAAAGCTGCTCGTAAAGTTTTGTCCCGATGTAGAAGTAGTTGGCACTGCAGGCAATGTAAACGATGGGCACTCGCTATGCTTGCAAAAAAAGCCCAACCTAGTATTTCTCGATATTCAAATGCCGACGGGAAATGGATTTAAGCTGCTGGAGAAATTTGAAGGGAACATACCATTCAATATAATTTTTGTTACTGGGTTCGACCAATATGCTATTAACGCTATTAAATTTAGTGCACTCGATTATTTACTTAAGCCTGTGGATGTATCTGAGCTTAAAAAAGCGGTTGCACGTGCAATAAAGATTACAAATGAAAAGGTAAGTAACCAGGTACAAATAATTAACCTGCTTAATAATGTTGATCCTTCGGCAAAAGAAAAAAAGATAAGCGTTCATACCAACGATAAGGTTATTGTAATTAATGTAAGTGATATATTTTATATAGAAGCCGATGACCGCTATTGCAACCTTACCACTTTTGCAGGCGAACAATATGTTATTACTAAAACCTTAAAAGAATTTGATGAGTTTTTTGCCGAAAGCCCCTTCCTGGTACGTATAAGTAAAAGCGTGGTGCTTAATACCAATGGCATTAAAGCGTACAGCAAGGAAGAGCCTTATGAAATAGAAATGAAGGACGGCAAACTCTTCGAAATATCGCGGCGCAAAAGGCAGGAGGTGCTGGAAGTGATTAAGAAGTAATTATGAATTGCCGGGCTGGCTCGGACTACTTCAAAAAATGTATGATCTTTTCAGCCAGCTCAACACCAATGCGTTGTTGTGCCTCTTCGGTAGAGCCGCCAATGTGTGGGGTTAGCGATATTTTGGGATGATTCAATAATTCCTTCCTTGGTGTAGGTTCGCCTTTAAATACATCTAATCCTGCACCAGCAACCTGTCCCGAATCAAGGGCTGTAAGCAGGTCATCTTCGTTTATTACACCACCACGCGAAGCATTAATAAGCAGCACTCCTTTTTTCATCATCTTAATTTCGGCTGCAGTAATTGTTTCTCCGCCGGGTACATGCAGGGTTATAAAATCGCTGTTTTTAAGTACTTCTTCCAGGCTTACGGTTTTAATAGGTACCTTTATTTTAGGTGTATTGTGTATGCTTATTTCTATGTTAGCATCGGCAATAAAAGGGTCGTAGGCCAATACCTTCATACCCATACCCAAAGCCAATGTAGCAGCCGATTGTCCAATTCTGCCAAAACCTATAATACCCAATGTTTTATTAGATACTTCGCTGCCTTTAGAAAATACTTTTTTAAGCTGAGCAAAATCTTTTTGTCCGTTGGCCGGCATTTGCCTGTTGGCTTGGTGCAAAAAGCGGGATAAGGAGAATATATGCGCAATTACCAGTTCAGCTACCGATAATGATGAAGCTGCAGGAGTATTTACCACCTGTATGTTTTTGCTCTTGGCATATTCTACATCTATATTATCCATGCCTACGCCGCCACGGGCAATTATCCGTAACGAAGGGCATGCGTCTATCAATGCCTTGTTTACCTTGGTAGCGCTGCGTACTGTTAGCACAGCATATCCGTTTTCGTTAATTGCTGAGGCTAGTTCCTCCTGGGCCACTTTTTCGGTAATTACAATAAAGCCAGCCTTTTCGAGCAGTTTAATGCCTGCTTCTTCCATTCCATCGTTGGCAAGTATCTTTTTCATACTAAGATTATAATAGTGGTTAGGCGTGTTTCTTTTCCAGTTCCTTCATAACTTCAACCAGTGCCTTTACGCTTTCAAGCGGTAGTGCATTGTAAAGTGATGCACGGTATCCGCCCACATCTCTGTGGCCCGGTAAGCCCGATATGCCCGCTTCTTTCCACATCTTGTTAAATGTTTCTTCCAGTTCGGGTTTGGTAAGTAAAAAGCATGCATTCATCCACGAACGGTCTTCCTTGGCGCATGTTCCGGTAAATAAAGAGTTGCGGTCTATTTCGGCATACATGGCATCAGCTTTTTCTTTGTTTATTTTTTCAATCCAAGCAAGGCCACCGTTTTTCTTTAACCATTTAAGGGTAAGCAGGCAAACATATACCGAGAATACAGGAGGTGTGTTAAACATCGATTCTCCTTTAATATGCACTTTGTAGTCGAGCATAGACAACATCTTGCGGTCTGTCTTGCCTAAAATGCTTTCTTTAACTACCACTACAGTGGCACCTGCGGCGCCGATGTTTTTCTGGGCTCCTGCGTATATCAGGTCGAACTGACTAAAGTCCATTTGCCTGCTAAAAATATCCGACGACATATCGCACACCACCGGTATCGGCGATTTAGGAAAGCTATGCGCCTGTGTTCCGTAAATGGTATTGTTAGATGTAATGTGCAGGTAGCTTGCATCAGTAGGTATAGTATAATCTTTGGGTATAAAGCTGAACTTTTTATCTTCGGAAGATGCCAGTACTTTAACATTGCCCAGTAGTTTAGCTTCTTTTATGGCTTTGTTTGCCCATACACCTGTGTTTAAGTATGCAGCAGTACCTGTGCTTGGCAATAGGTTATAAGGTACCATAGCAAACTGCAGGCTTGCACCTCCACCCAGGAAAAGCGTTTGGTAATCGTTGCCCAATCCCATCAGTTCCTTCATAAGGCTGCGGGCTTCTTCCATAGCCGCAATAAAATCTTTGCTGCGGTGCGATATTTCTAAAATGGAGAGGTTAAGGTTGTTAAAGTTTAATACGCTGTCGGCGGCTCCTTTTATCACTTCGGCAGGTAATATTGCCGGGCCTGCGCTAAAGTTGTGTACTTTTTTCATAAAGGGTGATGATAAATTTTATACAAATGTATTTAATTGCTATTTAGTGCTGAGGTACATAGATAACTTTATTCTTTTCAGGTGTTTTTGAACCTTCTGCATGATAGGTTTTATCCTTAGCGTTAGGCATATTGCGGGCATCTACATTTTCCATGCATACCCATGCATTATTGATGTATTCCAAGGCATCTACCTGAAAACTGGGTCCGTAAAATTGGTATTGTCCGTTAAGCCCGGGGTCGGGTGGGGCTAAGTGATCGTACATTATCATTTTCTTGTCCTCATTATATTCCAATGACATATACAATTGTGCAGAATACTGAAAAACTATTCTTTTGGTATTGCTTTTATATCCTGTCGGTGGGCGCTTAAAAATAGCCTTACCAAAGCTGGGTACCCCATCAGGGTTAAGCGAGATTATATCAATAATTTTTCGGGTAATAATGTTGCTGTAACCCTGCCATGCCAACATTATATAGGTGTTCTTTTCTACTTCGCTGGGTATTATTTTATAGTAAAGCATGCCAAACCAGTTGTCGGGTGTGCCTGCATTTACTTCGGCTGTGGCCGATGTGGCTCCTTTATCATGTAATTCGTACACTACATAGTTTTTGGTTTTAGGATTGTATGATTGTACAAATCCGTAAAAACCACATGTTTCGTCATTCCAGGGTATGTTCCAGTTTAATATGCGAAATTTTTTATCGGGAGATGTAAGCCTGGCCATAGTTGTAAGCGAATCGAAGGGATAATTGAACGAACCGGGCAACATTAAGGCTTTCTTTAGCATTGCCGTAAACTTTTCATTGGCTTCCTTTTTGTAATCGTCGCTGGTATGGCTCTTTACCTTTTCGTGCTGCAGTTCCATAAGCGTGTCTTCATATAGACTCAACAAGCGGGTAGAATCACCGCCGGGCAATACAGTTATGGCCTTACAAGGCACAACATAAACCACAGCACTAAAAATAAGGAATAGACTAAAGCACTTACGCATAATTATAGCACGCTTTACGGTGCAAAGTTACCAAAAATTAGGCTTGGTTGGGCTTCAGGCAAAAAAAGCTAAAGTTAACCTCTCCGTAAGCCCTTTGTTCGCTGAAATAGGGCGATTCTGCAAAGGAAGTTCGTTTAGAATGTTCTACAATAAGCCAGCCGTTTTCGCTAAGCAGGTTACGTTCGAAAATAAGTTGGGGTATAACTTCGTAATGAGGATAATCGTAGGGTGGATCGGCAATAATAATGTTGTAGGGCATGCTGTGGCTGCGCAAAAACGATAGCGCATCGCTGCGCACAATAATAACATTGCTAAGCTCCAGTTGCTTGGCTGAGTTTCTTATTACTCCACAGTTTTGAGGATTAATATCTACCGCTGTAACTTCTTTGCAGCCATTCGATGCCATTTCGAAGGTTATGCTGCCTGTACCGCTAAACAGGTCGAGCGCAGTGCATTCGCTCCATTCTACACGATTGCGTAATATGTTAAACAAAGCTTGTTTGGCCTTATTTGTGGTTGGACGCAGGTTTAGCTTTTTATCCGTTAGTTTGCGTCCTTTAAGCCCTCCGCCTGTTATACGCATAAATATTGAGTAAAAAGCGAACGGTATTTATGATGAGGCAAAATGGCAAGGGCAGTAGAGTAGGTAGATTGCTTGTTTCTTTCTCCCAAGCTTATTTTTTTAATGTATTTACCAGAAATACTAAATATTTCAGATGCGCTTTCTACATCCCCATAAAAAACGCAGGATACCTTTTCATTGTCCAGTTCCAACTGTTCGTATACCCAAAGCAAGTGATAGATAAAGTCGCTTGCGTTGGAATAATAAAACCTGTTTGATAGAATAAGTTTACCTGCCTTAAGCACCACAACATCAAAATAAGTAGTGTACACCGATACAAATACTTTGCTGCCATCGCTGTGCCTGTTTTCGGTAAGCAAAAACTCAATAAATATGCTTGAACTATGCCTGAAAGAAGCACTTGGGTATTGCTTGCTTAGGGTGCTTAGTATTTCGTTGTTTACTGTATAAAGATTATAGCTATCCAGGTTTTTAATAAAATCGAAACAAGGTGTTTCGTTCAGTTTATCTAACTGTTGAAAGCCTAAATAATCGTTTATTAACTCTTTTTTAAAGAAGGGCGCAGGAACAAGCAAAGAACTGTTAGGGGCGAAGGATATAGATATGCTTATGGCTTTTGTGGATAAAATGTCATTCTTTAAGGCTTCTTCTACCGATGTGCTTTTACCATCTATAGCAATGTTGGCAAAGGCTATGTATGTATTGGTGTGTTTATCGAGCAGGCAACATAGCAGTTCCTTTTCCCGTACTTCGGCCGAAAGGTGCAGGCTTTTACCCCTTAAAGGAAACTTTTCATCACTGAGTGTTCCCTTTGCGTCTTTGCTTTTTGCTGTAGATTCTTTGGTAGGCATTCTGCATGCAAAGCTATAATTTCCGCCAATAAAAAACCCCGGCTGTATGGGCCAGGGTTTTAAAGTAGAATAAATAAGTTTATTTGGCTGTATTAAGTTCAGTTTGGTAAAGATGGTCGCCTGCCCATTTTAAGGCACCCGAATGAAGCATTAAAGCCTTTGCAGCATCATTGTATGCCATGCACCATTTTCTAAAACCTTCCATTCCTCCCCTGTAGGTCGATAATAAATCATTTAATTCGGTCCAGTCAGGGTGTTCTGCTTTAAATTTTTCAAGGGCCTCACCCGGGTGTGTAATGGCCCAGGTTACAAAAGCCTGCGAGCGTTCAGGGTGATTGCCATCCCATTCAAATATATAGTGTGCATCGGCAGGGCGTTCTTTAACCCAATAGCCCAAATTTTTAGAAGCTGAAGCATAAGAAGAAGACCATTTTTCAAGTTCCTGTCCGTTTGCAGTAAACGCCATTAGCAGGGTGCAGAGCAAACCGGCAAAAAGAGTTTTCATAGTTTTCATGGTGTGTAATGTTTATTTATGAATACAAGTATACGAGTTTAAACAGTAAAATACAATGAAACACACGAAAATGCGTTAAAACGGATAGCCATAAAATGATATTTTTGCAAATGCACTATATACTTCAATGAAAAAGACCTTCATTTCCAACCTTATAATTGTACTTGTACTTAATCTGTCGGTAAAGCCGTTATGGATTTTTTTTATTGACAGGCTGGTGCAAAATACGGTTGGCCCCGAAGAGTATGGTACATATTCCTCCCTGCTCGGCTTTTCGTTTGTATTTAATGTAATCCTCGATTTGGGTATTACCAATTTTAATAACCGTAATATTTCTCAAAACCAGCACTTGCTGGCCAAGCATTTTTCGCGGGTAGTGGTGCTCAAACTTATGTTGGCCGTTGCATACCTTGTTATATGCGGTGTAGGCGGTTTGGTTATAGGTTACGATTTTAGGCTGATGAAGCTCCTGCTCATCCTGTGTTTTACCCAATTTTTAATATCGTTTATACTTTATGTAAGATCCAACATAGCGGGCTTGCATTTGTTTCGCACAGATAGTTTAATGTCGGCTACCGACAGGATTATTGGTATAGCTATTTGCGCCCCCATACTATGGGCTCATTTCTTTATCCAAAAAATAGATATAATGGATTATGTGTACGTACAAATGTTCGCATATCTTATTACAGCTATTATCGCCTTTAGTATTGTGGTTTCTAAGGCGGGCTTTGTTAAGTTTCCTAAGGGGGGCAAGTTTAGCCTTATGATATTAAAGAAGAGCTTTCCATTTGCCATACTCGGTATGCTTATGGCCTTTTATAACCGTATAGATACAACCATGCTCGAACGTATTTTGCATGACAACGGCCGCGAGTCGGGTATTTATGCCCAGTCGTTTCGGTTATTGGATGCTGCCAACATGGTAGCCTTTTTGTTTGCAGGGCTTTTACTGCCTATGTTTTCACGTATGCTTAAACATGGCGATTCGGTAGAGGCGCTGGTAAAAATGGCGTTTACTATCATTATGATATTGGCTATAACTGTTGCCTGCGGCTGCTTTTTTTATGCCGACCAAATTATGGGCATGCTTTATAAAACTGATATAGCAGAATCGGCAGTCATTTTCAGGATATTGATGTGTTGTTTTGTAGGCATTTCCTGCCAATATATATTCGGTACCCTGCTTACAGCCAATGGCAACCTTAAGCAGCTTAACTACATTGCCGCCGGCGGAATGCTTATAAACATTGGGCTTAACTTTATAATGATCCCCATGTTTTTTGCAAAAGGCTCGGCTATAGTTAGTCTTACCACACAAATATTTGTAGCTACCACACAAATAATAGTTGTGCAGCGCATCTTTAAGTTTGCCATGATGCCCAAACTTTTGTTAACCATGTTTGTTTTCATAATAGGGGTTGCAGCCATAAACTATGGCTCCCAGCTTTTACATATAGATTGGCGCCTGGGCTTTTTGGGAGCTGCCGCTTTGTCTTGTGTATGGGCATTAGCTGTTGGGCTGCTCAATATCAAGTCAATATTAAGTGTGGTTAAAATCGGTTCAAATTAAATTATTATACTTTTGTTAATCGTTCAAATAAACTAAATAAAGAGATGAACATAGAAACCAATTCAACGTCGTTTTTATCAGATAAAATAGTGGCCATGGTGTGGGAAAATCGCAAGCGCATGGGTATAATTGTGGGTATAGCTTTTATATGCTCTGTGGTTGTTTCGTTTATTCTGCCTAATAAATACAGGGCCACTACGGTGCTGTTTGCAGCCTATGGCAATAACCCCGGACACGCCTTGCTATCAGGCATGCCCGATGAAAAGGATTACCTGACTTTTGGAGAAGGTAAAGCCTGCGAACAACTTGCGCAAGTACTTAATTCGGAAACGGTAATGCGTATAATGATGAAGAAGTACGACCTGATGAAGCATTATAAAATAGCGCCCGACGAACCCGGAAAATATGCCCTGTTAAGATATTACTACAGCGAAAGTTTCAATTTCGATCTTACAGAATATGAATCGATAAAAATAGATGTGTATGACAAAAGCCCCGAGGATGCTGCCGAATTCGCAAACGGGGTGGTAAAAGTTACCGACTCGGTATACAGTTCTATTGTTAAGCAACGTGCCGTTGCCGCATTTAACCTTGTTAAGGAAGAATACGATTCGGCTAACCGCGTGCTGAATGTGTTGGAAGACTCAATGAATTTTTACCGTAAGATGGGACTGCTGAATTACCTGGTGCAGGTTAAAGAACTTACCCGCGGCTATTCGGATGCTATTGTAAAAGGTAGCCCGACGAATGTTCAGCAAATGAAGGATGAAATAAAACCCTTTGAACAATATGGTAAAGGATTTGATTACTTATACAACCAACTTTTAGACCACTACAAATGGATGCAGCAATTAAAGGAATCGTATATAGAAACTAAAACCAATGCCGAAAAAACATTGCCTCCGTTTTATACCGTTGAAAAGGCCATAGTGCCCGATAAAAAAGTGTATCCTGTGCGGTGGTTAGTAGTGGTTGGCGGTACGTTTGCAGGCTTCTTTATTGGCCTGTTCCTTATGTTATTGCTTAAAAGATTATCGCCATCCAAATAAGGCTTAACCCATGAACAGGGATTTTAACAATACAGGTTTTTTTAGCTTGTTATGGAAACATTGGGCATTTTTGCTTGTAACGCAAATAATTACCGTGGCCGGGGTGTTTGTGGGTACACTGCCTTATTTTATGCCACCCGAATACAAGAGCACTGCAGTTATTTATCCTTATAACATATCTACCTTTTCGGGAGAAAATGCAACAGAACAAATGCTGGAGTTTCTGGAATCGGTGGATATTAAGAACCTGGTAATAAAAGATATGGGCCTTATAAAGCATTATCATATTGATACTACGGGTAAATATTGGTATGCCAATTTAATGAGCGCATACAATGGAAGTATAAACACGGATGCTACATTATACCAGGCTGTAGAAATAAGTGCCGAAGATGTAAACCCTGACACTGCATGCCTTATTGTGAAAGATATCTTAAAACAGGTAAACCAGGTTATTCTTAATGTACAGGTAGAAAAATCGGTACAAGTGGAACATTTGCTGAAAAAAGGAATGGAGGATAAAAGGCATGAAATAGATTCGCTGGCAGCAATATCCAGGACTATGAGCGTACAGTACGGGCTGGTTGATAACGCATACCAGGATAAAGAAGTGATGAAAACATATTACGAAATGTTGGCATCTAATAAAAGCGGTAAGGCTTTTGAAGAAGTAGCCGACGAGGTAAAAAACATGGAAGAAAAAGGGGAGGCATTTAAAGAGGTTAACCAACATCTTAGTGCGGAAATAGGTGAGTACGACAACCTGGATATTAAATACAGGCAGGTATTGGGCGATGCAAGTAAACAAATAACCTTTACAAACATAGTTTCGAAACCGGTTGTACCCGATAAAAAAGTATTTCCTGTACGTTGGTTGTTTGCATTTCTTGCATGTATCTCGGTGTTTATGTTTTCGTTGCTGATTCTTTTGGTGATGGATAAAATGAAGAAAAAAGAAGCATAATGACAAGCAGGAAGCACATAGCCATATTTTATATTATAAGCTTTCTTTTCATTGCTTTAGATACCTGGTTTTTACTCAGAAAGCAAAGCGGGTTAGTGGCGGCTATTCCGCTGGCGCTAATAGTAATTTACCTCGCTATTTTTTCGCTGGATAAGTTAATGTTGTTTGTGGTTTTTTGCACTCCTTTATCTATTGGTTTTGGCAGCATACACGACGACTTTTTAGAGCAAGTAGGCCTTAGCGCTGCTCTGCCTACCGAGCCTATCATGTTCGGCATCCTGCTTTTGTTTATTCTGCTGGTAGTGTATGATGGCATAAATAAAAATATTATAAATCACCCTATTAGTCTGCTTATTGGTTTTATGCTTTTTTGGACATTGGTTACAACCGTTACCAGCACCATGCCTATTGTATCTGCCAAATTTTTAATTGAACGCTTATGGGCTATTGTTACGTTTTATGTGTTGGGTATTTATCTGTTCAGTAAGCGTAAGTATAGGTACACCTTTCTTTGGTTGTATATCATTCCGTTTACATATATAATAGGGTATGCTACAATCAGGCATGCAGCTACGCATTTTACCGAAAAGGGTGCCCACTTTGCAGCGCGCCCATTTTATAACGACCACACAGCATACGGTGCGTTACTGGCCATGTTTATCCCGGTACTCATTGGTTTGGCACTTAACCGTAAAAGGGCTAATTTTTCAAGAATTGTTGCAGGCATTTTAGTGTTTGTTTTTTTAGGTGCGGTAGCATTATCTTATAGCCGTGCCGCATGGTTAAGCCTTATCATCGCCCTTGCTGTATTTTTACTTATGTATTTCAAAATAAAATTCAGGACTATACTTATAGCAGCCTTTTTCGGGTTAGGATTGTTTTTTACTTTTCAAACCAAGATAATAATGAAGCTGCAAAGGAATAACAAACAGGTATCGCAGGATTTAAACAGCGAAATACAATCGATATCCAATATTTCATCCGATGCATCTAACAAGGAACGTATTAACCGTTGGAGTTGCGCTTACCGCATGTTTTTGGATAAGCCATATTTCGGATATGGCCCGGGCACGTATATGTTTAAATATGCACCTTATCAAATATCATCGCAGCGTACTATCATAAGCACAAATCTTGCCAATGGCGGCAACTCGCACAGCGAATACCTGGGGCCTTTATCTGAACAAGGCTTGTTAGGGCTGCTTGCCTTTGCGGCTTTGGTAATAGGTATATGTATCTTTTCGTTTAACTTGTATTATAAGCTCGAGGACAGCGAAATGAAGATAGTGGTGATTAGTCTTTTCCTGGGGCTGGTGACCTATTTTGTTCACGGTTTTGTAAACGATTTCCTTGATTCAGACAAAGCAGGTGTACCTTTTTGGGGATTTATAGCCATACTGGTAGCTATAGATATGGAAAGACGGGGTGTTGTAATTTGGAAAGAGAAGCAGGATACTACTGCAGAATCCGGCAGGTTAACAGCGTAATATCGTCTACGTATTCTTTATTGCCCTTAAATGTTTTAAGCGATTTAAGCACACTGGCATTTATTTGCCTTGCATTGCGGTTAGCACTAACATTAGATGCAAACAGATCGGTAAGTTTTTCCACCCCAAATTCCACGTCCTCTTTATTTTCCAGTTCTATTACCCCATCTGTATACGCTAAAAAGGTAGCAGGGGCATGAACGGTTATTATTCCTTCTTTAAGCTTGGGTAGTTCCGCTACCATACCCAAAGCCGGGCAACCCGATTGAAGCAGGGTTATAGTTTCCTCCATATGCAAAAGGGGAGGGTAGTGGCCCGCATTTACATAATGTAACGATTGTGTAAGTGTATTGTAACGCGCAATAAAAAAGGTAATAAAGCTTTCTCCTTTGGCTGTTTGCAGCACTTTGGTATTAAGCCTTGTTATCAAATCTGTAAGCGAAGATGTTTGTTCTATCAACGCATGCAGGTTAGCCTGGAAATTGCTCATCAGCAATGCTGCGGCAATACCTTTCCCCGAAACATCTGCAATACAAAATGCAAATTGGCTTTCATCAAGCTGTATGTAATCGAAGTAGTCACCACTAATTTGGTGGTAGGGAATATAAGAGGATGCTATTTGCAGGCTTTTGGTATCGGGTAGGGTTGTAGGCACTAAAATGTTTTGTATTTCCTTGGCAAGGTCTAATTCGCGTTGAAACACCGCTTGCTTAATACTTTCTTTAGCCAGCTTTTTATTTTCTATGGCTACTACCAATACGTTGGTAAGTGTTTGTATAAATGGCAGGTGTTTTATAGCGGGACTCACACCAATGCTTTCTTCATTAAGATCACCAAGAAAAACGTATGCCAGTGGCTGGTTTTTATGGTAAACGGGTATCAGTATTTCAAACTTATTGCTTTTGGGCCATGCGGTATTGCCAACAGACTTTATCTCGCGTTCCGATATAAATGTTTTAGCATGGTTTATTACAGCTTGCAGTTTGTCTTCGCGTACACCATAATGCAGTATACTTTTCCAACTGCCTTCGTTACGTAATAGCAATAGCTTACCAATAAATAATTTATGCTGCAGTACGTCGCGGTAAATCTTTAAAAGCTCTTCTATATGGGCATTAAGGTTTATAGCTTTGGTTATCTCAAGCAGGGAGTTTAGCTTTATATCAGCTATTCTCAATCGTTTCGATGCACCACCTTGTTGTTCGCCCATACTTCTTAGATACCTGTTCTAATAACGCTCCACGCCTCGGCTTTATTGCGAAACAATACTTTGGTTTTTGCCCAGGTATCCTTAAATAATTCTGAGTGACGATAAGCTTCTAAATGTTTTTCCGAATCCCAATAACTATAAGTGAAAAATACATTTTTTTCTTCTACAGAGTTTAATAATTCAAGATGCGAACATCCTTCGAAGGATGCAATTTTGGCTCGTGTACTATTAAAAAGAGCCAGGAAGGTGTTAACCTTCTCCGGCTCAAAATCCATTTTAACTATTCTTATTATCATAGTTCGAAATGAAAAATGAAAAGTGAAAAAGATGGATTTTCTTATTATTACAATACGGCATACTAATAGTGTCTTTTTGAGGTTTTGACCGTGGCAACTAGCATAGCCAATAACTCTTTTATCTCTTTTTGAATACTGGTATAGGCTTTTTCAATAAGATAACCAGTATCCTTTAATATAGAAAGCCAATAATCTGTTTCATTCGCTTCTTTTAGTGCTATACTCATTTTAGATGCAAAGTCTGCTTTGCTTTGTCCAAACTCAGCTTCCCTAATTAAAGCACCTACAGCCGTTCCACTTCGCAACAATTGCCTGCTTATTGTTCTCTCGTTCTTTTCATCTCGCAAAAAATTACTCAGTTTAACTATTTTTATGGCAAAAGCGTAGCTTTTCTCTTTTAAAGGATTTGCCATAATTTTTCATTATTCACTTTTCATTTTTCACTGCCCTAAGCTCGCACTTGCGCGCGAATGATATTAAGTGCACCTCCTGCTTTAAACCATTCTATTTGGTTCGCGTTATAGCTTTGGTTCACTTTAATCTCGTCCTTGCTGCCATCTTTATGGTTAAGTACAAGTGTAAGTTGTTTGCCCGGTGCAAAGCTTGTAAGGCCTACAATATCAATGTTGTCATCTTCCTGTACTTTGTCATAATCTGCTTTATTGGCAAAGGTTAAGGCTAACATACCTTGCTTTTTAAGGTTGGTTTCGTGTATACGTGCAAACGATTTTACAAGTATAGCGCGTACGCCTAAAAAGCGTGGTTCCATAGCTGCATGCTCGCGAGAGCTACCTTCGCCATAGTTTTCGTCGCCTACTACTATACTGCCAATGTGGGCAGCTTTGTATGCTCTTTGTACTTTAGGTACCGAGTCGTATGTGCCGTCAATCTGGCTCTTTACATTATCGGTTTTACCATTAAAAAAGTTGGTAGCGCCAATAAGCATGTTGTTAGATATGTTATCGAGGTGGCCACGGTATTTCAGCCATGGGCCTGCCATTGAGATATGGTCGGTAGTACATTTACCTTTGGCTTTAATAAGTACTTTTAAGCCTTTCAGGTCTATGCCTTCCCATGCTGCAAATGGGTCTAACAGTTGCAAGCGTTGAGAATCGGAAGCAACAAGTACTTTTACGCCACTACCATCTTTAGCCGGTTCCTGGAAGCCACGGTCCTGAACATCAAATCCCTTTGGAGGAAGTTCTATACCACTTGGTTCAGGCAGTTTTACTTTTTCTCCTTTATCGTTTGTTAACGTATCTACTAAAGGATTAAATCCAAGGTCACCTGCAAGTGCAAGGGCCGTTACTATTTCGGGCGACGCTACAAATGCGTGTGTATTGGGGTTTCCATCATTACGTTTAGAGAAGTTACGGTTAAACGAAGTGATGATGGAGTTTTTCTTTTCAGGGTCGTTGGTATGCCTGGCCCATTGTCCTATGCAAGGTCCGCATGCATTAGCAAGCACTACGCCGCCCATCTTTTCGAAATATTGCAGGTAGCCATCACGGTCAACGGTAAAGCGTACTTGTTCCGAGCCGGGGGTTACTGTATATTCCGATTTTGCTTTTAATCCGTGTTCTACAGCAAATTTTGCAAGTGCAGAAGCGCGACTAATGTCTTCGTAGGATGAGTTGGTACAAGAACCAATTAGTCCCACATCCAGCTTTGCCGGCCATCCATTATCCTTAACTGCTTGCGCAAATTTAGAAATGGGCCAAGCCAAATCAGGCGTGTATGGGCCATTAACATGAGGTTCCAGGGTTGAAAGGTCAATTTCTATAACCTGGTCAAAGTATTTTTCAGGGCTTTCGTAGGCTTCTTTATCTCCACGCAGGTGTTCGGCTACCTTGTCGGCTTCGGCAGCAAGGTCAGGGCGGCCAGTACCTTTAAGGTAGTCACTCATTTTGCCATCGTAGCAGAAGATAGAGGTTGTAGCTCCAATTTCGGCACCCATGTTGCAAATGGTGCCTTTACCTGTACATGAAATTGAATCGGCGCCGGGGCCAAAGTATTCTACAATACGGTCGGTACCGCCTTTAACGGTAAGTATGCCGGCCACTTTTAATATTACATCTTTTGCAGATGTCCATCCGCTTAGTTTGCCTGTAAGTTTTACGCCTACCAGTTGTGGGAACTTTAACTCCCATGGTAAGCCCGCCATTACATCGCAGGCATCGGCACCGCCAACACCAATGGCAACCATACCAAGGCCACCCGCATTAGGAGTGTGGGAGTCGGTACCAATCATCATACCGCCGGGGAATGCATAGTTCTCTAATATTACCTGGTGAATAATACCTGCACCGGGTTTCCAAAAGCCTATGCCATATTTATTAGATACCGAGGCAAGGAAGTCATACACCTCTTTATTTTTGCTGATAGCTGTTTCTAAATCTTTCTTAGCGCCAATATCGGCTTGTATAAGGTGGTCGCAATGCACCGTGCTGGGCACAGCCACTTTGGGCCTGCCTGCCTGCATAAACTGCAATAAAGCCATTTGGGCGGTTGCATCCTGCATACCCACACGGTCGGGTTGGAAATCTACATAGTCGTTACCACGCTTAAAGCCGCTTTTGGGCAGGCTTTCGGTAAGGTGGGTGTATAATATTTTTTCGGTTAGGGTCATGGGCCTGCCAAGCATTTTGCGGGCAGCGGCTACCTTTTCCGGAAGGTGGGAGTACACCTTTTTAATCATGTCTAAATCGAAGGTCATAGGCTTAGGTTTTTTGTTCGATACAAAGGTACTGAATTGTTGTAAAAAACAAGGCATAAAATTAAGTGACTCAATAGGGGCGGTTTTATCGGTATTTCAGTAAGGGTTTTTCGTATTTTTGTTAGATTGTATTCGAAAAATGGCAAAAACAGAATATAGACATATAGAACCTAAATGGTTAGATGAAGTTGCTTCGCTTAAAGGAGAGTGGGATAAACTGCATCCCATTTCTGAGGAAGCAGATAGAAAATTATTGGAAAAATTCCGTCTTGAATGGAACTATAATTCCAATCATATAGAAGGAAATACGCTCACTTACGGCGAAACAAAACTTTTGTTGATTTTTGATAAAACAGACCGCCCGCACGAAGCAAGAGAATTTGAGGAGATGAAAGCCCATGATGTTGCTATCAAGGCTATTGAAAAATGGGCGCTTGATGCAAATAGGGAATTAACTGAGACTGACATTAAGGATTTGAATAGAATAATTCTTGTGGAACCGTTTTATAAACCAGCAGAAGCACCAGATGGGCAGCATACGGAGAGATTAATTAAGATAGGCAATTACAAGGAGTTTCCGAATTCGGTAAGATTGAAAAATGGAGAAATGTTTCATTTCGCATCCCCTCAAGATACTCCTATATTAATGGGTGAGTTGATGAAGTGGATGAAGGAGCAAATTGAACTGTCTGTGCATCCGCTTGTTTTGGCCGCCCAGTTTCATTACAAATTTATAAGGATTCATCCTTTTGATGATGGAAACGGACGTGTTGCGCGCCTGCTTGTAAATTACTTTTTGATAAAAAGCGAATATCCGCCAATAATTGTAAAAAGCTCGGACAAAGAAAATTATTTGTTTGCCCTGCAAAGAGCTGACTCAGGTGACTTAGATGCCTTTACTGATTATATGGCAAGACAATTAATATGGTCGCTTGAATTATGTATTAAAGCAGCTAAAGGTGAAAACATTGAGGAGCCTGATGATTTAGATAAAAAACTGACGTTGTTTGAAAGCGAATTAGATGCAATAACAACTGAAGATGAGATAAAGGTAGTGTTTGACAGCAATCAAGTTCTTCTTAAAATATTTGATTCATGGTTATCTGAATTAATAAAGAAAATAATTCCGATTGTTCAAAAATTTAATAAATATTATACTAAGACAGATCATTATGTTTTGATTACTGCAAGGCATGGTGGTTTCAATGCTTCAACAAAATTTATAGAGGACGTACCTGAGAACGTTATAGCTAAATTGCGAGAACAATTAATCAGACCAGATAACATTGGCATGAGTGGGCAAGTAAACGTTATATGTCAATCTATATATTCTGCATTTAAGAAATCAGCTTCTAAGCCATTTGGTTGCCAGTACTCTTTAACCATTTTTTTTGAGTACACCTCATATAAAATTATAATGGATGAATTTTCTGAGGATGGTACATCAAAACAAGTTGAAATACTCAAACGGTTATTGGATAAGGTAGTAACGACAAAGGAAATTGAAGAAATAGCGAAAAAACTAGGTGATATTCTATATCGCCATATGGAGTTCTATACTCAACAACTGCGTAAATAAAATGCCGCATAAAATACTGGTGAAAAAATTAATACTCTGCTTTATTTCATTATTAGTAATAGCCATTGCAAACGGGCAGGTTAAGCGTAGCATTTACATTCCTAAAAACAGGACGGACGCAGATACTGCCTATTATTATAGGTGGTTAAGGAAGGTTAAAAACGAGGTGGGTTTAGTTGGTATCATTAATACCCCTGACACTTTTTACCTAAGGTTTTGGGAAGCTGGAAGGTTTATAGAGATATGGACAGATGCCCAGAATACATTAAAGGGACTGATAACCTTTTATGCCCGCAGGCTGGAAGATAAAAAGCATCAGGCTCAGTTATTTTCAAACAAGTGCATAATGGATGATGCCGATGCAAAGACTATTTACCAGCAATATTCACAACAAAATATTGGTTCTTTGGCATCGAGTGAAGAAGTGGAAGGATACCCTATTGCAGGCAAGGATGGTATAGAATATTTGTTTGAAATATGTAACGGCAATCATTATGCGTTTAAAGATTATTGGAGTCCCTCTTTATATGCAGAAGGTATAGCCGAGGCCAAAGCAGTAAATAATTTTGTAAGCAAAGTGGATGACATAATTAACGGGAATAAGAATTACAGAGGCCCAAAGCTGCCTAAAGGCGAGTATAATACTGATGGTTTTGGAATAATGATTGTGAAATAATTTTATGAGAAAACTTTTTCTCTTATTTATCGGTGTATTAGGCCTTGCTTCTTGCCGACCTGCCGGTAGCATGGATGAATACAAAGGTTGCGGACTTGAAGGAGACGCTAAAAGAGAAGATGTGCGTGACTTGAATACCGAAAAGAACAGGTACGATTTCCCCGATTCGGCTGCAATAGACCATAGTGTTACCCTTCGCGCTATGCTCCAACCGGGCGATGACCGCAACCGTTTTACAGTGGGCAAAGCCGCTGAAATAACAGGCTATGTTATTGATGTAAAAGTAGGGGGCGATGAAAGCTGCAACTGCCATGCCCGCAACCCGGAAGATAGAGATACGCATATAGAGATTACAATACCGACTAATCTGATAGAAGAAAAGCATTGCGTAATTGTAGAAATTACTCCGCGTATGCGTGCCATAATGGCTGCAAAGGGCATAGACTGGAGCACGGATAACATCCGTAAAATGTTTAAAGACCAGGTAGTAAAGGTAAAAGGATGGCTTTTATTTGATGAAGAACACCGCAATCAAGCCGAAAATACTGACCCCGATAATCCTAAGGACTGGCGCGCCACCTGCTGGGAAATACACCCTGTTACCAGTATTGAAATAAGCGAGTGGAAGTAAGTGAAGAGTAAAAAATGATGAAGAAATCCATAACTATTCACTTATCACTATACACTTTTCACTTCCCTCCGTACATATCAAGTGCCGCCTTAATATAGGTTATAGCATCGGTAGGTGTGTTGTAGTCTTGCCCATCTATGGTCTTAGTTTCGGCAGGTCCGCGTTTTTTACCAAGGCGCACTATCACCATGTGTAAATCAGGAATAATGAAAATGTACTGGCCTAAAATACCACGGCAATATGGGATGGTGTGCCCCTCGCATTTAAGTATCCACCAGTTGTAACCGTAGTAGGCAACTAATTTTGGAGTGATGGATGCTTTTACATAATCTTCGGGTACCAGTTGTTTATAGCTCCACACCTGGTCGGGCACGGTGTCTTTGTCGTCGCTCAAAAACATTACAGATTTAGAGCCATGTTTTACTTGTGTCATTTGGTCCTTCACACGGCCTCCATCAAGGTAAAGCTGACCTATGCGTGCAAAATCGCGTGCATCGGAATTAAAGCAGCAATATGCTTTTTCCATACCACCTTCGTGGTCCACGCTCCAGTATGCAGGATGTTCGGCCCCAAGCGGCTGCCAAAGTTTTTCCGATGCATAGTCGGACAGCGTTTTGCCTGTTGCTTTGGTAATAATATAGCCCAACAAGGTAGAGTTACCGCTAAGGTAGATATACTCTTTGCCGGGTGTTTCGGTAACTTTATATTTTAAAGTAGTACCCATCAAATCGCTGCCATAATAGGCCTCTGATGGATATGCAAAAGGATTAATATAACTCTCGTTAAAATTAATTCCCGAGCTCATGGTAAGCAGGTCTTTAATGGTAAGCAGGCTATCCATACCTTCTTTAAACTGAGGAATAAAATCGCTTACATGCTCATCTACACTTTTTATTTTGCCTTCGCCTATTGCTATTCCCGCCAAAATGCTGGTAATGCTTTTAGCCATAGAAAACGAGTTGCTGTGCGATGTATCGCTGTACCCATCCCAATATTGTTCATGGTAAAGCGAGTCATTCTTAATTACAACGAATGCAACAGTTTGGTACTTTTTAAAGTTCTCTAAGTACTCATCTTTAATCGTTTTTTTGTTGTAGTGAGCAGACATAACCCAAGGGATGGGTTTGCCAATATCCACCTTACGGTTACTGAAAATGCCGTACTCATCAATAGAGGGATTTAGCCTGCCTTTGAAAATGGTGTTGGCAAATGTTTTGTACATATAAAAACGCCCCGTAACAACTATTACCACATTAAGCAGCAATATCAATCCGAGGATTACATAACATATCCGCTTTACTATTTTCATACTATTGGCAATTTGGGATTATCATCAAATATAAAGATTAAACAATAAATGTTTGGAGTTAAATAGGATTTATCTCCTTTTTCAGATATTTGTATTTATAATTACCTGATATATGCGTAAATACATTTCCTTAACCGCCATTATTGCCGTATTAGCGATAACAGCCTGCAAGCACCCACATATTACAGTTTTTAAAGAAGTACAGGTGCCCGGCAAGTTTACTTTACAACTGCCCGAATACATGCATGCCACTACAGGCATATTTAACGAAGGAAAGCCATCGTTGCAATATGGCAACGATTCTTTGAACGTATATATGATTGTGTTTGATACCGGAAGGCAAAACCTGAATGAAAAAACACTTGAACAATATTATGATTCTATAGCACCCAATTCTTCCGATTCGGGTGTTGTTATAGCCCTGCCTAAAAGTGAAATTATAAATAAAGATTCGGCCCTGACGACAAATATGCTGGCATCGAATAACGGCAGCGCAGCATATTACAAGATAGCAGCAGTGGCCAGCCCCAAACGATTTTACTATATGATGATATGGTGCAAGATGAATAAGAAGGATTCGCTGAATGAGGACTTTAGCCATGTTTTAGGTTCATTCAGGGATATGGAGCATTAATATGACAATTCTGTGACAGAGAAAAAGTAATACCTCACCATCTTTGTAAGGCAATAAAATAAGCTTTGTGAACAGGTATTCAGTAATCGCTTTCACACATAAATCTACCGGCCTTAAAAACCTCGATACCCTTTTTGTCGACGAGGATGTTCTGACGAAGCGCCTTAATGAAATTAAAAAAGAATTTGCTGCCGATGGCCTAATGTACCTTGCTACCTGCAACAGGGTTGAATTTATATTTTCTATTCCCGGCAACCATCATACCAAAGCGATAAAATCACTTTTACGCATTTTTCATCCGGAATGGAATGCGGAAAAGCTTGAATGGGGTGTAAAGCATGCGTTTGCATTTTATGGCGAAGATGCAGTGAAGCATTTGATAGAAGTGGCTTCTTCTCTCGATTCGTTGGTTGTGGGCGAAAGAGAAATAATTACACAGGTAAGAACGGCTTACGAATGGTCGAACGAACAAAAGCTTACCGACGATTTTATCCGCATACTCATTCGCAAAGCAATTGAAACAGCCAAAAAAGTATATACAGATACGCGTATTGCAGAAAAGTCGGTATCGGTAATGTCGTTGGCGTGCCGCAAAATGCAGGAGTGGAGGGTTAGCTTTGATTCGCGCGTGCTTTTAATTGGCGCGGGCCAAACAGCGGATATTATGGTTAAGTATTTAAGCAAACATGGCTTTACCAAATTTGCCGTATTTAACCGCACGCTTAAACATGCTAAAGAACTGGCAGCACGATATACCAACGTAGAAGCCTATTCTTTAAAAGACCTTGAAACATATAAGGGTGGTTTTGATGTGCTAATTACCTGTGCCCATAGTGCTAAGCCTATTGTTACTACAGGAATATTTGAAAAGCTAAGGGCAGGTGAAAAGACAGAAAAAATAATTGTCGATCTGGGTATGCCTGCCAATGTAGATAAAAAGATATTAAAGGCGGGTAAAGTAAAAGCCGTTACAATTAAAGACCTGGAACATATTGCACACGATAACCTTGCCGGGCGTAAAGCCGAAATGGCATCTGCCCAAACTATTATAGAAAACGCAATACAGGAATTTTATACGGATATACGTGGCCGCAAAATAGAACTTGCAATGAAGGATGTGCCGGAGCGTATACACCAAATTAAAGAAAAGGCATTGAGTTCTGTATTTCAAAAAGAGATTGAAGGCCTTAACGCTGATTCGAGAGAAGTGCTTGAAAAGGTGGTTAATTACCTGGAAAAAAAGTACATCAGCATACCTATGCAATTGGCTAAGGATATACTGATGAAACAGGATAAATAGCCGATAAGAATCTATTTTTTTACGACAAAATAGGTTTTTCATAACACAAAGTATAAAAAAAGTGCTACATTTGTTTGGATGCAACCCCTCAGCATGCAAGATAAGCGCACACCTATAACTGCTATTGTAGAGCCCGATTCGAATTCGGAAATACAGGAGTTTCCTTCGAACCTGTTTAAGATTGCCGCCGAAATGAGTAATGATGGCATGACGATTACTTATAATGGCGTGGCACTGCTTGTAAATAAACAATTATTGGAAAAGTTTAATAAATCTCAAAAGGAGATTATTGGCCAAAATTTATTGCAGCATGTATATCCTGCCGACGTTGAAAGAGCCAAGGAAGAGATACAAAAGAACCGTAAGATAATATATGAGCTTAGGGTATTACGAGGCGACGGAAGTGTTATACATACCGAAGTAAAGGCTTACCCTATTATTTATGATGGAAAAAAATGCCGCCTGCTTATTCTTAGGGATATTACGCGGAGAAAAATAAGCGAAAGCCGTTTTTTGAATTATCATAATATGATGAACGCCTTTCCGGAAGCCGTGTTTATACACAACATGGAAGGAAAAATATTGCTATCTAATTACAAGGGAAATCATTTGTTGGGCATTAAAGAAGGCAACACAATTACCGGAACCAATGTTATGGAATATGTATTGCCCGAATACCACAAGGGGCTTAGAGAAGACAAAGAAAAGATAGATAAAATGGGAGCTGTGGCGGGCAGGTATGTAAGGATAAAAGGGCCTGGGTTAAAGGAACCTAAAAGTGTAGAAATGTCGGTAGTGAATGTGGAATGGGAAAACGGGCCTGCAATAATGGCTATTTGCCACGATACATCGCTGGAAGAGCAGGTAGAAAAGAGTGAAATGGCTAAGCAGGTTATGGAATCTATAAACGAACACCTGCAATGGGAAATAAACGAACACAAGCAACTTGAAGCCAAGTTGCAGCGTATGGTTGTGGAAAAGGAGTGGCTGCTTAAAGAAGTAAACCACCGTGTTAAAAACAACCTTCAGATAATTACCAGTATTTTAAACCTGCAAATAAACCAGATACAGGATAAAAAGGTTATACCCGTAATGCGGGAATTTCAAAACAGGTTTTATGCCCTTTCATCAATTTATTCAAGCCTGTATCATACCGATAGTAACAACGAAGAGATAGACCTTTCAAGATACCTTACCGACCTTACCAATAACCTGTTTGTATCGTATTCCGACCCGGCCCGCAAAATTGAAATGGAATGTAAAACGGATGAAGTGCTGATGGAATATGATCAGGCTATAACCTGTGGTATGATTGTGAATGAACTGGTTTCGAATTCCATTAAATATGCTTTTCCGGATCGTAAAAAAGGCAAAATAGGTGTTATGCTTAAACATACCGCTAAACAAATTACGCTTGAAGTATATGATGATGGCGTAGGAATAAAAACACGCAAAAAGAATCAAGACTACCAGTCTTTAGGATTCCAGTTGGTGGATAGCCTTGTGACCCAGCTGAAAAAATCGAAACTAAAACAAACTTCCGGCAAGAGCGGAACAAAATACACCATTACATTTGCATTTGAAAAGGCTCATAAACGAACTGCATAATTCCCCCTCACATGAAAAAAACAGGTATTCTTATTGTAGAAGACGAAGTTATTATCGCTAAAGATTTGTCGCAAACGCTTACCAAACTTGGGTATACCGTGGTAGGCCATTGTACCAAAGGCGAAGATGCTGTGGCTTTGGTTGAAGAAAAAAAGCCGGATTTAGTGCTTATGGATATCATGTTAAAAGGTGATATGACAGGTATTGATGCCGCCAAGGAAATACGTAAAAAGTTTGAAATTCCGGTAGTATACCTTACTGCATATTCGGATGAAGATAGTTTGAACAGGGCTAATACTTCAGCTCCTTCTGGCTATTTAGTAAAGCCCTTTAAAGCGAACGATCTGCGTGCTACCATCGAAACGGCTTTGTTTCGTTTCCAGGAAGAAATGCGCCTGAGAAAAGAAAATCAAATGTTATACGAACTGGTTAACAATAAAGAATCGCGTGATTTACTATTTGTTAAATCAAGCTTCCAGCTGGTTAAGGTAATGATGAAAGATATATTGTATGTTGAGGCATTGAAAGACTATGTTACCCTACATACTATTGGCGCCAAATACATTATCCGTTCTACCATGAAGGGCATACAGGAAAAACTTCCACCTGAATTTTTTGTTCGCGTGCATAGGTCGTTTATTGTAAGGGTAGATAAGATAATATCTATCGACCATACGCGAATGATGCTGGAGTATAACAAAGAAGTGCCTATTGGTGGGCTTTATAAGGAGGAGTTCCTGAAAAAGATAAATACGATTTAAACCAGGGCGAAATCGATATACTTTTTAATAAGGTCGGTCTTTTTAACCTTTACCATCACTTCCTGTCCTAACTGAAATTTGCGCCCGCTGCGTTTGCCTTTCAGGCAATAGTTCTGCTCATCATAATAATAAAAATCGTCGTGCATATCACGGCAGCGGATAAGCCCTTCGCATTTGTTGGCCTTTAGTTCTATAAACATGCCAAAATCGGTAACGCCCGATACCAGGCCTTCAAATACATTGCCTTTAAACTGTTCCATGTATTGCACCTGCTTATAACGTACCGAGGCACGTTCCGCTTCTTCTGCCAGCCTTTCCATTTTAGAACAGTGTTTGCATTGCTCCTCAATTTCATGACGATCTTCGGTTGTTTTGCCCTGTTTTAAAAACTCAAATAACAGGCGGTGCACCATCAGGTCGGGGTAGCGGCGGATAGGGGAGGTGAAGTGAGAATAAAAATCGAATCCTAAGCCGTAATGCCCAATGTTTTTGGTAGTGTAATACGCTTTAGCCATGGTGCGTATGGCCAACATGTTTATAATGTTTTCGTAGGGTTTTGATTTAGCACTTTCTATCAGAGAATTGAACTCGGCCGATAAGTTTTGCGATAAATGGAAGTTAGTACGTATACCCGACTTATGCAGGAACTGTGAAAATTTTTGCAATTTTTCATCATCGGGTGCATCGTGTACACGGTATACAAATACATTTTTACCATGCTTCTTTTGATGCTTGTCCCGACCTCTTTCTTTATGTTCCTCTTGCTGTTCCTCCACGTGTTTACCTACCAGTTCGGCTACCTTGCGGTTTGCCAGCAACATAAAATCTTCTATAAGGTTATGTGCTTCGTTCGATTCGCTGAAAACAACTTCAATAGGGAAGCCTTTTTCATCCAACTTGAATTTGGTTTCTGTTTTTTCAAAAGCTATTGAGCCTTCGTTCATTCTCTTTTTTCGCAGCTTCTTAGCCAAATCGTTTACCAGCTTAAGCTGTGTAGAAAGTGGGTCGTGCTTGCCATCCAATATTTCCTGTACCTCTTCGTAATTAAAGCGCCTGGCCGAATGGATAACCGTTTTGCCCATCCATTGCGATAGTATTTCGGCATTGTTATTTAGTTCAAACACAGCCGAAAAACATAACTTGTCTTCATTCGGTCTTAGCGAGCAGGCATCGTTAGATAATGCTTCAGGTAGCATGGGTATAACCCTGTCTACCAAATACACCGAGGTGCCACGGGCTTCTGCTTCTCTATCTATGGGTGAATCTAATTGTACGTAATGACTAACGTCGGCAATATGTACACCCACTTCCCAGTTTCCATTGCTAAGCTTTTGCAAGGATATGGCATCATCAAAGTCTTTTGCATCTATAGGGTCGATAGTAAATGTAAGTACTTTCCTAAAATCTTTTCTGCGTTTTATTTCTTCTTCAGATATACTCGTCCGCAGTGCCTCAGCAGATTTTTCTACATCGTGCGGAAAGCGAACAGGTAGCCCAAATTCTTCAATAATAGAGCTCATTTCGGCAATATGCTCTCCGGGTTGCCCAAGTACTTCAAGAATTTCTCCGGTCGGATTTTTTTCTCCGTTGTTCCAGCCTGTAATATTCACTAATACCTTTTGTCCATCCTTCGCTCCATTCAGTTGTTCGGCAGGAACAAAAATATCTTCACTCATTTTTGAGGAGTCGGCCCTTACAAAACCATAATTTTTTAGTATTTGTATAGTGCCACTGTAGGTGGATTTGCCTCTTTCAACAATTTCAACTATACGTCCTTCAGGCTTGGCTTTGTGTTTATCTTTTACCAATACTTTTACCGTATCGCCTTCTAATGCGCGGTTAGTCTTATCGCGGGGAATGTAAATATCCTGTGGCGATTGAGGGGATATGATGTACGCCGCTCCCGAAGCGGTCATTTCTACAACACCTGTAATTAGGAATTTACTTTTTCCTTTCTCGTTGTCTTTTCCTTTGTCTTTTTTATGCTTTTTCATTTCATTTTTCTTTGTCTTACGGCTTCATATAACATGATGCCTGCACTTACAGAGACGTTTAACGAGTCTATTTTACCTAAAAGGGGTATACGTACCTGTATATCGCACCTGTTTAATATTTCTGAAGTTATGCCTGTTCCTTCTGAACCTAAAATGAGTACGGTGGGTAAACTAAAGTCTACACTGTCGTATTCTTTATCCGATTTTTCGGTACACGCTACCGCTTGTAATCCACTCGATGTAAGAAAATCAAGTGCACTCTTTAAACTTGTTTCGCGGCAAACGGGCAACAGGTTTAAGGCTCCGGCCGAGGTTTTCATGGTTTCAGCATTTATTTGTGCCGATCCTTTTTGAGGGACAATAATTGCATCTGCCCCTGCACATTCCGCTGTACGGATTATAGCACCCATGTTGCGCACATCTGTAATCTCATCAAGCATTACAAACAAAGGTGTTTTGCCACTTTCGAAAATAGATGGCAACAGGTTTTCTACTTTATGGTATATAATTTCGGACAGGTAGGCTACTACACCCTGGTGGTTTTTGCGTGTAATCCGGTCCAGTTTTTCGATAGGCACATATTGAAATGGCGCACCTGACTGGCGTATTAAAAATTGTAGTTCTTTAGATAATGGGCCCTGAAGATTGTTTTGAATGAATATCTTTTCGAATTCTTTTCCGCTTTCCAGCGCCTCCATTACAGGCCTTAACCCGAATATCAGGGTTTGTTTAGGATGCATAGTATATTTGTTAAAGCAAAATAACGTTAAAAACTAAGTTGTGTAACAAGGCTGTTAAATAAGTTATAAAATGAGGCTGTTGATTATGATTAGACGCGTACGCCAATAATAAGCACATCATCAACCTGTTCAAGGCTGCCTTTCCATTCTGTAAATGTTCTTTCTAATTCCTTTTTCTGTTCAGCCATAGGCTGATGGGTAATGGCCAATAGCTTTTCCTGGAATTGTTTGTATTTAAACTTTTTACCGTTAGGGCCTCCAAACTGGTCGGCATAGCCATCACTAAACAGGTAAAGAGTATCGCCTTTTTCCAGTTGCAGGGTTTGGGTACTAAAAGTATCTTTTTGTCCCTCCTGCACGCCAACCGGTTGTTTATCGGCTACAACTTCTTTGTTTTCTCCCGCTTTGTTTATTATCCATAATGGGTTATATGCACCTGCAAATTCAACTTTTAAGGTTTGTTTATCTATACAGCATAGTGCTGCATCCATACCGTCACGGTGTTGTTGCCCTTCGCTTTTTGGCCTGAATGTTTGCATAATGCCTTTACGCACCTCGGTAAGTATGCTTCCGGGTTGGGTAATATCTTTCTTGTCTACCGTCTCATTAAACAATGATACGCCAATCATACTCATTAATGCGCCTGGTACGCCATGGCCGGTACAATCGGCAGCCAGCAACAAAACTTTACCATCTTTTTCTGCCATCCAGTAAAAATCTCCGCTTACTATATCTTTAGGCATATATAGCACAAAACTTTCCGGAAATATTTCTTTAAACTCCTGTTCGCCCGGCATCAGGGCTCTTTGTATATCACGTGCATAGTGTATGCTGTCGGTAATGTCTTTATTCTTTTCTTCTATTATTTTGTTCTTGTTTTCCACTTCCCCTTTTTGAGCTTCGATGGTTTGTTTCTGTTTGCGTATAAGTATAAAGCGGTTTACCATAAAGCCTGCAAATGCTAATACCAATAAAAGTATACCAATAACAAAATAGAGTATAGCGCGTTGCCTGCGTGCATCGGCATCGGCCACAGCCGTTCTTTTTTCTTCCTGTAGCGCAGCTGCTTGCTGCTCTTTTTCAAACTGGTGCGCCATCTGTGCCTGCACTATTTGTTTTGTGTTTTGTTCGCTGTTAATGCTATCGTTAAGCTTTGTATAATCTTTATACGTGCTATATGCTTTGTTTACCTGGTTTGTTTTTTCGTAAATCTCACTCAGCAAGCCCAGGATATAGCTTTCGGTAGTAGGAGAGTGGATGTGCTTTACAATAGCCAGGGCAGCTTCATCCAGCTTCATGGCTTCGGCATATTTACCGGTAAGGCAATAAACTCTTGCTATATCATGCATAGATTCTGCTGTGCCTTCCTGGTCGCCTATAGCCTTATATATTTCCAGGGCTTTTTGACTATTTGTTAATGCATTTTCAGGATCGTTTTTATTAAAATATGCACTGCCTATAGAGTTGTAATCATCAGCTACATCTCTTTTTTCTCCCAACTCTTCATCAGTCCTAAGTGCAACGTTATAGTAAGCAAGGGCGCTATCGTATTGTTTTTTATCGCTGCATAACAGGCCCAGGTTTTGATATATGATTGCAATTCCTCCTTTAGATTTTATTTCCTTATACTTTTCCAACGACCGCATATAATATTCAGTAGCCAGTTTAAAATCGTGTTCATCATTATAAATGTTGCCAATATTATTAAGCGTGTGTGCTTCGGTAAGCGCATCTTTAAGCGTTTCTTCTATCTTAAGCGCCTTAGTGTTGTATTCTATAGCCTTGCCATTATTGCCCTGATCGTGATAAATAAGCGCAATATTGTTGTAGCAATCTGATATTCCTTTCAGCTGGTTGGCAATCGTAAATGCTGCCAACGCCTTGTTAAAATAAGTGTATGCAACCGAGTAGTCTGCTCTTCGTTCAGCAATGGTACCAAGGTTATTTAGCAGTTTGGCTTCATCTGCTTTATCGTTCACCGTATCGGTTATTTTTAAAGCCTCCAGGTAAGCATTGTTGGCATTTTTTAATCTCCCTTGGCGTTGTTTATATTGCCAAGTGTACGCAATAGCGAAGCCAGCATATCGTTTAGCTCCAACTTGCGGGCTGCAGCTATACCCAGGTTAGCATAGTGTAATGCGCTATCAAAGCTTTCGGTGTGGTCGTAGCTTTTTGCCAGTTGATATGCAGCCGAAACCCCATTAGTGTTATTGGGGTTTGCATAGTAAATGTGCTTTAAAGAATCGATTTGATGCGAAGCGTTGTCCTGCGCCTTAGATGTGAAGCACAGTACAAGTATACTAGTAATGGAAAATAAAATTCTGATAAAACGCATGATAAATCCTAAAACCTAAAAATACTGATTTATTTTTCCTAGTGGCTTTCTTATTAAAGTAAACATACCGGGTTGTAAGCCATTTATCTTCCATGCCTTTCTATCCTCCATATTGGCCTTAATACGGTTGGATATAGACTTATTACTCTCGCCGCCTACACGCATTTGTACAAGTACTTCGGGTATATAACATGCTTTTAGTTTATGCTTATGCAGCATGCGCAGCATTAATTCGTAATCCGCAGCTATTGAAAAAGTATCGTTGTAATTGCCATATTGCAGGTAATGCTCCCTCTTAATAAAAAATGTAGGGTGAGGCGGCATAAAGCCTTTCAGAAAGATGCCGTCGTAGTAGGGTTCCGATTTCCAGTTACGGATAATTTTGTCCGGTTTTTGCCTGTCTACATATTGCAGGTCGCCATACACACAATCGTAATTAAGGTTTATGAACTGCTTTACTACTGTAGAAATAATGTTGGTCTTAGGATAAAAATCATCGGCATGTAATATGCCAACAATACTGCCCGTTGCCTTTGCGAGGCCTTTATTAAGGGCATCGTAAATGCCTTTATCTTTTCCGGAAGAAAAGACAATACGTTCGTCTTTATATTTTGAGATAATGTTTTTGGTGCCGTCTGTAGATTCACCGTCAATAATGATGTATTCTATATTTGGATAATCCTGCCCTAGTACAGATTGTATAGTGCTTTCAATGGTAGAAGCATTGTTGAGGCAGGCGGTTATGATAGTTATTTTGAGCATTATCTCAATATAATATTTGACATTTCAAAACTATCCATGTATATAGCCCACGATTTTAATCGTGGGGCAAGTAATGTTGAGTAATTATTAATGGTTTTAACCATTTTGGATTTCATCAAGTAATCCATAAGCAGAAATAAATTCATCATATTCCTCTTTAAATGTCCTTTTCTTGTGATGCTCTTTCTGTTTTAAGATATAGTTATGTACTTTATCAATTTGCGATTCGCTTACAGAAAAAGCAGCATAGCCGGTTTGCCAGACAAATTTCTCAGGTATAAGATTTTCGTGGTTAATCCAATGTGCTGTGTTGCCTTTTACCTGTTTTATAGTTTCAATAACTGACATCTTCGGATTTTGCATAATTAAACAATGAATATGGTCTGGCATTCCATTTATTGTTTTAACATAACATCCACATTCCCTATACTGTTCTTTAAGATGTTGATATACCTTGTGTTCAATATCTGGCCGGAGAAGGGGATACCTATCCTTGGTAGAATATATTTGGTGTAACCATATTTTGTTTAACGAATGTGACATATTAACAGGATTAAACCATTAAAATGGTTTTATAAATATGGGTTTATTTATTATCCACGATTGAAATCGTGGGCTGTACGGTAATGTTATATGATACTAATATATTATATATCATGTTCTTCACATTTACGCAAACAGTTCTATACTTTGTTGCAGAAGCTTAGGGTCGTTTACAAATTTATACGCATAATCTCTTGTTCCTTCCGACCATTTATTAAATTCTTCCTGATCCATTGCAATGGCTTTTTCCAGTACAGATACAAAACCATCTTGTTTATCTAAGGGTAAATCCCAACCTGCTTTCAAAGTGTCTAATCCTCTCCACGGGGTTTGATCGCTAATAATGGCAGGGCAACCGTATATCATTGCTTCTAAAATAGTGTGCCCGAAATTCTCTCCGCGGGTAGGTAAAAACAAAAAATGTACATTTTTCAACTTGGCAGGAATCTCATCTTTGGCAATGGGCCCTAGGTGTTCTATTTCAACATGCTCGGGCATGCGTGTAAGCAGGGGTTTGCACTTTTCCCAGTATGGATAATCATATACGGGGCCATATACATCATACTTTACTTTGCCCTTTACTTTTTGTAATACTTCTATAGCGAACAACAAATTTTTTTCGGGTGATATACGTGCAATGCTTATAAAGTGCGCCTGTCCGGGCTCTTTTCTGCGTATTACCTGCGGAGGCAGTTCCATTTTGTGGGGCAGGTTAGGGGCAAGGCGTATTTCTACCTTATCTCCAAAAACATTGCGTGTATGTTGCATTTCCTGTTCCGATGCGGCATGAAAAGTGATGTTCTTTAGCATGCTGCTATTCTTAATCCACATCAAAAAGGGCCTTTTTTTCCAACTTTTAATAGCAATGGCGCTGGGGGCAAGCATACCACGTGGGGCCAGCATTATTTTCTTTTTCATTTTGCTCAGTATCATCAGGGGCATAATGGTAAAGCGCGGCGAATACATGCTATTAAGATATGCTATATCAAACTGTTCCCTTTCGATAAGCTTAGCCATATTGGCGTAGTTAGTGTTGCCGGTAGAAAAATAATACACCCGCATGCCGTTAGGCAAAATGTTCCAGGTATCGCTTTTTACATTTTTATAGGGTACAGTATCCGTATAATCTGTATCGCGGGTAATAACCGAAAACTCGTAATGCTCCTGCAGATGGGTTATGAGGTTAAAAGATGACTGTATAGGGCCACCTGCCATAAAGCCCGGGTAAAACCAATCTGAGAAGAGAAGAATCTTTTTTTTAGGCATTAATACAAATATTGAATATCGAACAAGTAATAATGAATGCTGAAGTTTGCTTTAAGAGTACAAGATAATAAAGAATGAATGATTTCGTGATTCGGTGTTTCTTATTCAATATTCATTATTTAAAATCAGCCATTAATATCGTTTTCCTGCATCCAGTTTTCGAGCACTACCAGGTGCCATATTTTGTACCATGGTGTTTTTGTGCTGTTTTGCTGAAAGCCTTTCCACAAAGCTAATATCTTATCGTGATTAAAATAATTGCGGTTGGCGAGCGCATGCATATTGCTTTCGCAGAATGTTTTTAACTCTGTTTTCATCCACATTTCCCATGGGAAGGTGAAGCCCATTTTCTTTCTGTTGATAATGTTTTCAGGCAACAAGCCTTTGGTGGCATCGGTTAGGAGCTTCTTAGGTGTATGTGGGTATTTTACTTCGTCATTCAAACCAATTACATACTCTACCAACTTGTAGTCGAGGAAGGGTACACGCACCTCTAAGGCATGAGCCATGCTCATTTGATCTGTGTCGCGTAATAGTATATCTGACAGATAATGGCTCAATTCAAGTGTAGATATACGTGATAGAATGCCATGCTCCGAATTAAATTCAAACTTTCTGTTTGATGCCAAATTCTTATCGAGTAAGCCCGCAGCTTCTTTTCCCGGAAATGTGCGGCGCATCAACTCATAGGTTTGGTCCATGTTCCAGTTAGGCAGGCGCATTAACTCGTATAGCTTGTTACTGGCAGGGGAAGGATTAATTGTTTTATAAGCAAGTGCAGGAAGCGAGCGCAGTATGGCGGGAAAGCCCGCAATCCATTTCATTTTTTCCAATTTATACAAACGTTTGAATAATGGATATCCCGCAAAAAGTTCATCGGCGCCCAAACCCGAAAGCGCCATTGTTATACCCGCTTTTTTAGTAACCTCTGAAACAATGTAGCTATTCATGGCATCGCCGCCGGGGTGGTCCATTGCAGTAAGCGCATCGGGCAGCCTGCTTAAAAATGTTTTTAAGGATAGGGCTATTTCAGTGTGCTCGGTATTGTAAAGCTTGGCTACCTGTTGCGAATAGGGCGATTCGTTAAACTTGTTTTCTTCGAAAATAACAGAAAAGGTTTTTACTTTTCTACTCATCAATTTCGTCATCATGGCTACCACAAGGCTCGAATCTATGCCACCTGAAAGAAAGGCCCCAAAAGGCACATCAGCGATTAAGCGGGCTTCTACCGCATCGAACAAAAGGGCTTGCACATCGTTGCAAATTTCTGCATAAGGCTTTACTGGTTTTTGCACAGGTATGTTCGTCAGACTCCAGTATGTGTGCTGTGCAACACCATTTACAAGGCTGGCTTTATTCAGCAACATGTAATGCCCCGGCAATAGCATTTTTACATCTTCTATAATGGTATGTGGTGCATGAACCGTTTGGGTGGTTACATAATCACTCAGCGAAGCTGCATCTATATTCCTTGGAATGAAATCACTTTTAAGCAAGGCTCTTAATTCAGATGCAAAGGCAAATACTTTACCATCTGTCCAATAGTAGAGGGGTTTTATTCCCAGTCTGTCGCGTGCAATAAACAGTTCCTGCTTTTGCTTGTCCCATATCGCGAAAGCATACATGCCGTTAAAATACTTTAGGCAATTAGCGCCCCACTTTATATATGCGGCAAGTATTACTTCGGTATCGCTTTGGGTTTTGAAAGGGTAGGGGTTAGGATTATTATCGTTGGCACGTTGTAGTTCTAACCGTAATGCTTTAAAATTGTAAAGCTCCCCGTTATAGATGATAAAATACCGTCCATCGGCAGAGAACATAGGCTGGTGCCCGTTTTTAGATAAATCTATAATAGAAAGGCGACGGTGCCCAAGTGCTATGCCATTTTCAATAAAAGTACCTTCATCATCGGGGCCACGGTGCGCTATGGCATTGTTCATGCGGCTAAGGCAACCGGTCGCTTTTTCTTTATCCTCTAAGCCAAGGATACCGCATATTCCGCACACTTTATAACTTTTTTATGATGAACAAAGATATTCATTTGACAGGTTAAAATGGAAATGCAAATGAAATCAGTTGTTTGGCTTTATAGAATCAATCTTGGTAGGGGTACTAAGCGTTTTTATCTTTAAAATATACTTATTCCCTAATCGTGAAATAACTACACAAAGTAACAAGCTAATGCATGCATCGGTTATAAAAACAGCCTTCCAGCCCATGTGTAACAAGGGAAATATGCTTACATAGCCTGTAATTGCATTCAGTCTATATCTAAGAAAAACAGCACCAATAATTAAGACAAGCAATGAATTCATCCAATGTATTTTTTTGCGTATACATATAATTAGAGATAAAACGAAGCCTGCAAGGAGGCCAATGGGTTTGGCCATATCTAACCAGTATCGAAAGTTCATAAACTCGTCTTCAAAGCCGGGTGGCACTTTTGCTAAAGCCGGGTGCAACAAGAAACTTGGCTTATTGTCAAGCAGAATGGATGTTGTTTCAATATCCCTAAAGTAAGAAAGTAACGATAATGCTTTTATCAAAAATAAAGTAACAAGCAGGTAGGTAATAACAAAAATAAGGCTGATGAGTAAGCTGTATTTACTTGGCTTAGAAGGTAAAGGGAAACTATCTCTGTATAAAGAAAAATTTTTCAATACTATTCTCCTTTAAAAACCGGTTTCCTCTTTTCTAAAAAGGCTTTAACCCCTTCCTGGTTGTCGTAAGTTTTAGCAGCAGCAGCCTGTATTTCGCCTTCCATAGCCAGTTGTTGTTCCAGGTTATTGTGTAAAGATGCATTGAGCAAGCGCTTTGTTAATCCTAAGCCTTTGGTTGGCATTTGTGCCAGTTGCAATGCCATTTTTTCAGCTTCGGGCATTAGCTGGTCATCTGCAATTACTTTATAAATGAGCCCATATTGCAAAGCTTGTTCCGCAGTTATTTTATCGCCCAACATCATTAATGCGGTGGCTCTTTGCAGGCCAATCAGTCGGGGAATAAAAAAAGTTCCTCCACTATCGGGTATTAAACCAATTTTAGCAAAAGCCTGTATATATGTTGCCGATGCAGCTGAAAGAACAATATCGCAGGCAAAAGCAATGTTGGCACCTGCGCCTGCAGCTACGCCATTTACGGCACACACCACCGGTTTCTCAAGGTTACGTATTTTACGAATGACGGGGTTGTATTGCTTTTCTACAATCACTTTAATATCTGCACCGGGTGCAATGGCTGCTGCAAGGTCCTGCCCTGCACTAAACGCCCTGCCTGCACCAGTTAATAGTATACAGCGGACTTCTTTATTCGATGCACATTCATCTAAAGCGGTTTGCAGTTCTATGGCCATATCCATAGTAAAGCTGTTAAGTACATCGGGGCGGTTAAGGATTATTTTTCCTACACCATTACTAAGGGAAAAGTTTATAAAGTTCATAAAGGAGAATTAGGATTATATTTTAAATGGAACGCGGATAACGCGGATTTTGTATGATTAAATAAGATTCTTTAAGAGTTGCAGGGCATTTTTTAAATCATCGTTTATCATAACCATCAGCGGCATCTGCGTTCTATCGTAGGTTACAAACATTTAAAATAATCAAACGGTTCCTTACAGTCAAGGCACACGTATAAAGCTTTACAGGCTGTAGAACCAAAAAAGCTTTTCATTTCTGTGTTTTTAGATCCACACCTGGGGCAGGCTACTATCTTAGCATCGTTGCTTAACAGGTTTTTATCAGGCGATGATTTTTCGGGAGGGGCAATGCCGAATTCTTTCAGTTTTTGTTTACCCACTTCGCTTATCCAGTCTGTTGTCCATGCAGGAGTAAGCACAGTCTTAACTTTAAAGTGGTCTATCCCTTTTTCTTTCAGCTTGCTTTTAATGTCGTCCTCTATTACGTTCATAGCAGGACAGCCAGTGTAGGTAGGGGTAATGGTAATAATAGTTTCTCCGGCCTCGGTTTCTATTTTACGCACTATGCCAAGGTCGAGTATACTAAGCACAGGCACCTCGGGGTCATGTACTTCGTCCAGATAGTCTAATATTTCTTCTTTGGTAGCCATCTCTATAATATCGAATATTGAACTTTGAATAATGAATTTCGAAGTGAAGATTTACAGAAAGCCAGAATCTTTAATTGCTAAAATTTATAAGTTATTAAGTCTATTTACTTCAGTATTCGACATTCGTTATTCAATATTCATTATTTTAGAACTACCACTTAGCATCGGGGTAGGCACGAGGTAAAAATTGTAGCTCTGCCAGTATAAAACCCAAATGCTCGGTATGGTTGCCTGTTCTGCTGCCCTTCATCATAAAAGATGCTGCCGGAATATTAAGTGTAGCTTGTGTAGTTACTGTTTTAAGGGTATCTAGCCACAGGGTTTTTATTGCTGAAAGATCAGGTACTATTTTAGCATCAATCAAAGCCTTATCGCCAGGCTGATTGGTAAACATATCATCGGTAAACAACCAAATGTTATCCAATGCTTCTTGTGTTTTTTTATGGCTTTCTTCGGTGCCATCGCCAAGCCTTATTATCCAGTCGGAGCAGTGGCGCAGGTGGTAGGTGGTTTCCTTAATCGCTTTTTCGGCAATTGACCGTAATGTTTCATCGGTGCTGCTTAAAAGAGCAGTCTGCAAATGGTAATTAAATATGGTAAACAATAACTGGCGAACCATGGTAACGGCAAAATCTCCATTCGGTTGTTCAGTAATAAGTGCATTGCGGTAAGCCATTACATCGCGCAGGTAAGCCAGGTCATCCTCACTACGGCCTTTGGCTTCAAGTTCTCCGGCATAGGCAAGGTATAAACGCGATTGCCCAACAAGGTCGAGCGCTATATTGGTCATTGCAATATCTTCTTCAAGAATAGGGCCGTGGCCGCACCATTCCGAAAGGCGGTGGCCAAGTATAAGGGTGCTATCGCCAAGCCATAATAGGTAATCGAAAAGCGCTTTTTTTGTATCTGTCATAAATAGGGCGTTTAGAATAGCAAAGTTACTTTTTAAATTCTGAATTTTGAATGCTGAATGCTAAATTACGGAGATATTCCGCATAATTCAAAACTCAACATTCAAAACTCAACATTTATTCCAGTTCGCAAAACCAAAACCCATTGGTTTTAGGTCGCCCTGCGGGTATAGGCGGATGGTCTTTTGGCAATGTTTTTATTTCCATGGGTTTATAAATCTTTTCCTTAACCTTCACATCAATTTTTTTCTTAAAAATGGGCCCGGCGTAGCAATAGGTGTGGAACTCACCATTTTCGCCGCAAGGGTCTACATTAGCGGGTAGGTTTTTTACAAAGTCTTGTGTAAATAGCTGTCCCACTTCTTTTTCTCCTAAATAACCATCGTTAGTGCAACATAAAATGGTTTTAAAACCAAGATTAATGAAATCATTTGCAAGCTTTTTTGTGTCTATTTTCCATAAAGGATAAACGCCCTTAAGCCCAACCTTGGCAAGGTTATTATCACGGTAGGCGCGTAAGTCTTCTAAAAAGATATCTCCAAAAATTACATGTTCAACACCCCTGGCTTTTTGTTCAAGCAAAAAGGACTCCATATTGCGTTCATACTCGGCATTGCTACCTTCTTTAACATACATTTTCAATAAAGGTAATCTAATACTTTCAGCTTGTTTTTCTATCAATTCTTCCTTAACCCCATGCATAGATACACGCTTAAAGTTTTCATTAATAGTGGTGAACAGGGCAACTACCTCATATTCCTTTTCCTGTAAAACTTTATAGAGTGCAAACGATGAATCTTTGCCACCCGACCAGCAGAAGAGGGCTTTTTTTGCATTCATTACTTAATCAATTTCATTTTAGTAACTGTAGCTGTAATACTGGGCCCATTGCCGTTATCGGTCATTGTAGGGTCGTCAATACTATATGTTACCATGTACTTTTTGCCTGCAAATTTGGTTTTCAATTCCGGTCCGCCATTGTCGGAGTAAAGGTTTTCCATTTTATGTTTTACCAGGCAGCTATCCGGATGAGTAGGGCAAGCGAAAATGGTATCGCCTTTGGCATTATTAAAGAAGAAACCTCCATTGCTGGCCGAATATGAACCTGTAAGGGTAAGGACTTCAGTCTTCATGCTTTGGGCGCTGGAATAGCCCGTTATTCCTATAAAAATGATAAGAAGGAGATGTAATTTCATTGAGCTAATATACGGCAAACTTTAGCAAGCAAAAGGTTTATTCATTTTGTTACTTTTGCCAGCGTTTAACAATCGTTTACCTAAAAATATATGCCAAAGCTTAAATATCCTAAAAAGCACGATCCTAAAAGTTATTATATCAACCCTAAGATAGAGGCCAGGGCATCGAAAATACATGGGGTAGGGGTATATGCCAAAAAGGATATAAAGAAACATGAAGTGCTTGAAGAGTGCCACTTTGTGCTTTTAAAAACCGATTGGAAAAGCGCACCTAAGCCTTTGTGGGAATACATTTTTGCATGGACAAAGGAGTTGCCCGACAGCAAAAGCAAGGCTGCCATGGTATTGGGATTAGGTGCAGTATACAACTCATCTCATAAAAATAATGCTGACTGGGAAACGGATAAAAAGCGCAACCGCTTTGTGTATTACGCTACAAAAAAGATAAAAAAAGGCAGTGAAATACTTATAGATTATGGCTCGGAATATTGGGATACACGAGAGATAAAGTATAAAAAAAAGACGTAGTTTAAAATTTGTACTCTATACCAAGCCCGCTGGTTAGTATGGCAAATCGGCCATCATAGGCATAATAGGATGGCACCACAGGAGCGGTTTGTGTAAACGCAACATCTATAGCAAGGTAAAACCTTCTTGATAGATGCAATTTGTATTTTACACCAAGTTCTCCGCAAAACTGCTTAGTTGAAAATAAAACTCCCAGGTCTGAATTTTCTGTAATAGTGGCAATCCCTATTAAAAACCTGGTTTGAATTTCATCTCCGTTTTTTAATAAGTAAGAGTAAAAGGGTCCTGTAAGGTATTCCCCCAGATAATAACTTCCTGATATTGGGAAAAACCATTCTTGCGCTCCATTGTTAAGTGGGTTTATGTTTCCATCCGCTTCAAGAATATAGCCAAAATGTTTGCAGAGTTTTTTTGTGATAGTAAGGTCAAAATGAAAGCCCGGATCAGCAAAACCAATATTATTGGTTAGTTCGCCTCCCGGATAAAGCCGTGCTCCATATAATTCAGTGGGGAATCCATAACCAATAGAACCACCTATGCTTAAATTATGTCCAAACGGAATAAGATGGTGGTATTCACCAGAGTCTTTTATAGGTGATGCTGTTTGACCTCGCACTTGAATGGTGAAAACTAAAAACAGAAGGATTAATCTGGTAAACATTAGGGTGGTTTGGTTTATAAAGCTAAAGGTATGAAATGTTGTTGAAAAATGGAAATAATGTTAAAATCTTTATAAACCTTGTGAGTAACTTTAGTGGATTGAGGGGCTTAGCTATTCGTTTCTTACGAAATTTGCACACTTAAAGAAAAAGCTAATGGCAGAAGCAAAATATACCGAGGATAGTATTAAATCGCTTGACTGGAAGGACCATATCAGGTTCCGCCCGGGCATGTATATTGGCAAGTTGGGCGATGGATCTTCGCCCGATGATGGTATTTATGTATTGGTAAAAGAGGTAATAGATAATGCCATAGATGAGTATACAATGGGCCATGGCAAGATTGTTGAGGTTACGATAAAAGAAAAGACAGTATCTATACGAGATTATGGACGTGGTATACCGCTGGGAAAGGTGCTTGATTGTGTTGCAAAGATTAACACAGGTGCTAAGTACGATTCAGCGGTGTTCAAAAAGTCTGTAGGATTAAATGGGGTGGGTACCAAGGCTGTGAATGCTTTGTCTTCGTACTTTAAAGTGCAATCGGTACGCGAAGGCAAAACCAAAGTAATTGAGTTTAAAAAGGGCGATGTTGCCAAAGACCATAACATTGTTGCCAGCCAGGATGATGAGGGTACTTTGATATCGTTCATAGCAGATGATACAATCTTTCATAACTACCATTATATTACCGAGCATGTTGAACGCATGTTATGGAACTACGCCTTCCTGAACACGGGGCTAAAAATAAGGTTCAATGGCTTAAAAATAGAATCGGAAAAAGGGCTGCTCGACCTGTTGGAGCATAACATTAACAGTCCTATATTATATCCAATTATCCACCTAAAGAGCCCCGATATGGAGGTGGCCATGACACATAGTGTTCAACAATACAGCGAAGAATATTATTCGTTTGTAAACGGGCAGCACACTACGCAGGGTGGTACCCACCTTAACGCTTTCCGTGAGGCTGTTGTTAAAACGGTGCGCGAATTTTATAAAAAGAACTTTGAAGCAGCCGATATACGCAAGTCTATTGTGGCTGCCGTTAGTATAAAAGTGCAGGAGCCGGTGTTTGAATCGCAAACCAAAACAAAGCTGGGTTCGCAGGATATGGGTCCTGAAGGCCCTTCCATTCGCACCTTTATTGGCGATTTTATTAAAACAGAACTGGATAATTACCTGCATAAAAACCAGGATGTAGCTGAGGCGCTGTTGCAAAAAATAGTGCAGTCGGAAGAAGAACGCAAAGCGATGGCGGGAATACAAAAACTTGCCAAAGAGCGTGCTAAGAAAGCCAGCCTGCATAATAAAAAGCTACGCGATTGCAGGGTACACTATAGCGATAATCACGAAAGAAGATTAGAAACAACATTGTTTATTACAGAAGGTGATTCTGCAAGTGGTTCTATTACCAAGGCCCGCGACCCCAATATACAAGGGGTATTTAGCTTAAAAGGAAAACCACTGAATACATTTGGGCTTACAAAAAAGATAGTGTACGAAAATGAAGAATTCAGCTTGTTGCAAAGTGCGCTGAATGTAGAAGAAGGTATAGAGAACCTACGTTACAATAACGTGGTTATAGCTACTGATGCCGACGTGGATGGTATGCACATCAGGTTATTGCTGCTTACGTTCTTCCTGCAATTCTTTCCTGAAATTGTTAAGAATGGGCACCTTTATATATTAGAAACACCGTTGTTCAGGGTTAGGAATAAAAAGGAAACCTTTTATTGCTATTCGCCTGAAGAGAAAGCGGATGCAATGAAAAAACTTGGCGGAAAACCTGAAATAACCCGTTTTAAAGGGCTTGGAGAAATTTCGCCTGATGAGTTTAAATTCTTTATCGGAAAAGATATACGCCTGCAACCTGTCATAATAGGGCAGGACAGGTCGATAGAAGATATATTGAGCTATTACATGGGCAAGAACACCATGGAAAGGCAGGAGTTTATTATAAACCATCTTAATGCGGCTGTTGTTAAAGAAGTTGCCATAGAAGAAATAGCCGCGACAGATTCGGTTAGCGCGTAAAGTCTACTTTATATACGTTGGTATTGCCAACATTGTCTACCAGCACAAGTTTTAAGTGGTGCTTACCCGGGCCTACGTGTTCATCAAAGGTGTAATACAACATGTCCTTTTTAGGATTGAATTCCAGCAATATCCATTTATCATCTACATAGGCATTGTAGGATGCAATGCCCGAAAGGTCGTCACTCATTTCAAGCTTTATAGCTTCTTCCTTGCCCATATCCTTGTTGGGATATATGTTAAAGGGCTTTATGAGAGGCCGCGTATTATCGAACATGATGCTATAGTCTCCAAAGGTTTTAGCATGTACAGTAAGGTAGCCATTATCCCACAGCCCTCCCAATGAACTTAAATGTCTTCCATCTATTTCTACAACTATGGCGTGCCTCATAATGCTATCCGCTAATGTGGCCGATGGTTTTAGTTTAAGCGTGTAACTACCATCAAGCGGAATGTACTTATTCATTATATGATAAATGGGGCAGAGGGTGTGCAGACCTGTTGTATCGCTGGAGCAATAAAAGTGCAGGTCGGAAAATGTGGTGCCCGCAGGTATGTGTATGTTCATTCCTTTGTAATCATAATCGAAAGCCTTTTTCCAGCTAAGAGTAGCGTTATATTTTACTGTATCATGAAATATTGTGCCTATATGTGCTTCGCTGTGTATATCGAAAGGTAGCGTAGCTGTGTTGCCGTTAAAGTCTTTTATCACATACTCCATGTGATGCAATTTGCCTGCTGTGCAGTTTATTTTGCCACGGTGGTGCATTATTTTATAAATGCCCAACTGGTCATTATCCTGCTGAAAACTGTGTTCGATAGTTTCGGTATTTTTTACAAATGCGGTATAATCTACGTGTCCGTTTACATAGTGTATGCTGCCAAAGCTAAGCTCGTCCATCTGGCTAAAGTACAGGGTGTCCTTATCTTCCAGCAGTATTTGCGTAAAAGGCCCGTTGTGGCTTTCAATGCCTTCGGTCATATCGTAAGTGCGTATGCCAACACCAATTTTACCATACGCTTTTATGGAGGAATCATCCACCAATTCATAATTTTTTTCTTTTTTAACAGCCTTTATGTACAAAGGTTCGTGCTTGCCGTTTATATTGCTCGAATCGTTGAGCGGATAGATGCAGATAGCCACAATTATAGGCGCCACACGGTCGGCACAAGTTAGGCCAAAAAGCAAAGGGTTTAAAGGGTCTTCCGATTTTTCATCACGTATTTCAAAGTGTAAATGGGGCCCAGCAGCCGCACCTGTACTGCCTGATAAAGCTATTGTATCCCCTTTTTTTACGGGCATTTCTTTGGGTGTAAGATATAGGTCTACCGCATACTTCTGCATTTCGTACTGCCTCCTCTTTACATACTTTGTTATAACGGCATTATACCTGCTTAAGTGCCCGTACACGGTTACATAACCATTCGGATGTGTAATGTAAAGCGCGTTTCCGTATCCGTAAGGCGATACATTTATGCGTGATATATAGCCATCGGCCGAGGCATGCACTACAAGTCCGTCTTTGCCATCGGTACGTATATCCAGCCCTGTATGAAAGTGATTGCTGCGCACCTCTCCAAAGGTACCTGCAAGGCTTATAGGAATATCAAGCGGATTAGAAAAGTAATTTTGAGGGTAAGAAGTTTGTGCAGAAACGCTGCAAGCTGCTATTAGTGAGGTAAATAAAGGAAATAATACCTTTTTACGGAAATCGATGAAAATATTATGTCGCATTTTGCTGAACAGAAGAATAAGTTAGGTTACTTTTGCATAGTAAAATTAGGATTGTTAAACGCTATCATTACATAAAAATGAAAAAAGTTATTAGCCTTTCACTGTCAGTTTTTCTTGTATTTGCAGCCAATGCACAGGATACCAAAGCCGTAGTTACCAAGACCGCAGATGTATCTGCAATTACAAAAGAAGATACTACCATAAAAAAAGCCTGGGATATTGGCGGCCTTATCAATATAGGTTTTTCGCAAATGGCTTTTACTAACTGGGCCGCAGGCGGACAGAATGCTATGGGTTTATCATCCTTGCTTACGTTTCATGCCAATTACAGGCACGGTAAGTTTAAATGGCTGAACGATGCACAACTGGGTTATGGCTTTCAGCGTATTGGTGATGATGGATTTATACAAAAAACTACTGACCAGATAGCGGTAAACTCAAATGCAGGATATAAGATATTCGACCATACGCTTTTAAGTGTTTTGGTTAACCTGCAAACACAGTTTGCCCCGGGTTACCAGTACCCAAAGGATTCTATTTTGATATCGAGATTTTTTGCACCTGCATATTTGGTAATGGGTTTAGGATTAACGTATAGCCCTAAAAAATGGTTTTCGGCGTTTATTTCTCCGGCCACAGCAAGGATAACTTTTGTAGAAGACCAAATGCTGGCAGACGAAGGCGCTTTTGGAGTTACGCCTGCCGTATACGATACGGCCGGAAATAAAATAAAGAATGGCAAAACAGAACTTGTGCAGATCGGCGCATATTTCAGGGCTGATTTTTCGAAGGAGTTATTGAAAAACGTAAACCTTACCACCACCATAGAACTTTTTTCAGACTATCTTAAAAATCCACAAAATATTATTGTAAACTGGGTAACCTTTATGCAGTTTAAAGTAAACAAATACTTAGCGGCTACTTTTAATACCCAATTGATATACGACAACAATGTGCTTATACCCCTATATCAAAAAGAAAATGGTGTGAATATTGTTGTAGGAAAGGGGCCCCGCCTGCAGTTTAAAGATGTGCTGGCTGTAGGTTTCGCGTATAACTTATAGTTCAAATTCCTTTACCAGGCCAATTTGTATAATATAGTTGCCCGGTATTATGACCCCTTTAGTTACAGGATACCCTGAACTGTAATATATGCCATCTTGTATGGGAGTACTGGTCCTGTAAAAATTGATTTTTTCCTTGTAGTATAGGGTTAAATTGTACCCTGCTCCAATAAAAAAATCCCATTTGTTACCCCTGTAAAACAGCTCAACGTTAGGATCGACACAAAAGGCACCGTTTGTATATTTTACATTTTTAATATACGTGCCAATGTTTACCCCGTTGATTAAAAAGCCTGTAAATGTGGTGTCGGTATATGTGCCCAGTACATAGCTTATATACATGTACGATAAATTGGCATAGGCCCTTAACATAAAAGTTTTTGAGTGGTTTAAAGGTATAGCACATCCGGCACCCAAGCCTACGTGCCAGTCCAGCGTATTATTAAGGTACCCGATAGATCCCCTTGCAAAGTTTAAAAAAAGCTTGCCATATGTTTCGTCAATTCCCACACCTATGTTTGGTATATTCTTCAGGTTAGTGGTATTCATACTATGGCTCATATCAAAGCCATTGTTAGGCGAAAGAAAATTAAAGTGCAGGTTTTGATTTAGCCCTTTAAGGTTAATATCGGATGCTACAATGTTTATACCTATATAATCCGGAGAAAATGTACCGGAATCGGGCAAAACGGTCATTACATCCTGGCATATTCCGGGTAAATGAAGGCTTAAAAAAGTAATAAGAAAGAGTATCTTTTTCATAAAAGATTAGTGTGCGAAGATAGTAATAAGCCACTGTTTATAAAGCTAAATAATGTGTGCCTTAGGGGCAAAAATGCCCCTAAATCATTCAAAAGGATGTATTTTGTATAAAATTAGGGTAGAATAAAGGCTTAGTTCAATGTGCTGATTTACAGTATATATATTCGAATAAAAGGGTAAGTAAGTGTAAAAAATCTTGTAAACAATAAATGTAGATAGAATGCTCTTTTGTATATAATTTTACTATATTTGCAGCCCTAAAAAAATTATTTAAATGTCGTTAAAGATAAGGTTACAAAGGCAAGGTAAAAAGAAACAAGCTTTTTATCATATCGTAGTTGCAGATTCCCGTTCACCACGTGATGGCAAAAGTGTAGAAAGATTAGGCACGTATGATCCTAAGCATGATCATGAGGGAGTTACCCTTGATAATGATAAAACATTGCAATGGCTGGAAAAAGGTGCCACACCTACCGATAGCTGCAGGGTTTTATTATCTGAAAGAGGCATTTTGTTTAAAAAGCATTTAAACAGGGGCGTTAGAAAAGGCTTATTTACCGCTGAACAGGCTGCTGAGAAATTTGCAAAATGGAACGGCGAAAAGGGACAAGTACAAAGCACTGCTAAAGATAAAAAGGTATCTGCATATAAAGAAGCTCAACAAAAGCGCATGGAAGCTGAAAAAGCATCAAAAGAAAACAAAGCTAAGGCCATTGCCGCTAAAAAAGCAGCAATTTTAGAAGCTGCCACTGCTGCACAAGCCGCTCCTGCTGCTGAAGCACCAGCTACCGAAGCTCCTGCTGCCGAATAATAATAGGATACGTAATTAAAAAAGCCCCGGCAATATTGCGGGGCTTTTTTGTTGTGGTTAGTGCATTGTTACGCCGGGGTACTTTTACCCAGGTAGTTTAATACACTTTGCTCTATATCCTTTTCCGGATTTTGCGAAGGATTGGGCACAAATTTGGTGCCTGTTATTTTATCAAATAGCTCGATATAACGGTTAGATACTGCTGTTACAATGTCATCATCCATAACAGGAACCTGCTGCCCTTCCAACCCCTGGAAGTTTTTAGAAATAAGCCATTCGCGTAAAAATTCTTTAGAAAGCTGACGCTGAGGCTGGCCTTTTTTCTGCAGTTCTTCATACCCGTCTTTATAAAAATAGCGCGAAGAATCGGGGGTATGTATTTCGTCAATAAGTATTATTTTGCCATCAAACATGCCGAATTCATATTTGGTATCTACCAATATAAGCCCTTGTTTGGCGGCCATTTCGGTACCTCTCTTAAATAATGCTTTGGTATAGTGTTCCAGCATTTCGTAATGCTCTTTATTTACCAATCCCAGTTTTATAATGTCCTCTTTGGATATGTCTTCGTCGTGGGCCACTTCTGCTTTTGTAGTAGGAGTAACAATGGGCTCATTAAAAGCATCATTTTCATGCAATCCATCAGGCATCTTCATACCGCACAATTCTCTTTTGCCTGCCTTGTATTCTCTCCATGCATGGCCCGAAAGGTAACCGCGTATTACCATTTCAACTTTAAAAGGTGTACAAAACTTGCCAACGCTTACCATAGGGTGGGGCACAGCCAGTATCCAGTTAGGTACAATATCTGTGGTGGCTTTCATAAAGTGGGCGGCTATCTGGTTAAGCACTTGTCCTTTATAGGGTATACCTTTAGGCAACACTACATCAAATGCCGATACGCGGTCGCTTACAATCATGGCAAGCACTTCATCGTTAATATTATACACATCGCGTACTTTGCCTTTGTAAAAGCTTTTCTGTCCGGGAAATTTAAACTTGGTTTCTGTTATTGCTTTCATTGTCTTTTGTTTTATTTTTTTGTTTTTACACTATCGTACACACTAAGTATTTTACGTACCAGTTTATGGCGTACCACATCGCTGGCATCCAAATGAATGATTTCTATGCCAGGCACACCCTCGAAAATACGTGTGGCTTGCAATAAGCCCGACGGCTGGCTAAAAGGTAAATCTACCTGGGTTACATCGCCTGTTACAATAAACTTAGCCGAAGCACCCATACGGGTAAGGAACATCTTCATTTGGTTTTCGGATGCGTTTTGGGCTTCATCAAGTATTACAAAGGCATTGTTTAGAGTGCGGCCGCGCATAAATGCCAGGGGTGCCACTTCTATAATTTTACTTTCAAGATAGGTTTGCAGTTTATCCGGTGGAAGCATATCATATAATGCATCGTACAAGGGTTGCAGATATGGGTCCAGTTTTTCTTTCAAATCGCCCGGTAAAAAACCAAGGTTTTCTCCTGCCTCTACTGCGGGGCGTGTAAGTATTATTTTACGTACTTCCTTACTTTTCAGGGCGCGTACAGCCAGTGCTACTGCGGTGTATGTTTTGCCGGTTCCGGCGGGGCCTACTGCGAATATCAGGTCGTTTTTGGCCGAACTTTCTACCATGCGGTACTGGTTGGCTGTTTTGGCGCGTATTACCAGCCCATCATTACCGTGTACAATAATATGTTTCTCTGATGTTGCTTCGGCAGGCTGCCCATGGCCATCGCTTTTAAGTATGCGCTCCATGTCATTTTCGCTTAAGGCATGGTGTTTGCGGTAATGGTCGAGCATCCAGTGTATCTTTTTTTCGAACTGCTCTACTTCTGCATCGGGGCCCGAAGCCTTTAGTACATCACCTCTTGCTACAATTTTAATACCCGGGAAAAAGCTTTTTATCATTCCCATTTTGGTATCGTTTATTCCATAAAGTTCTACCAGTGGAATGTCTTTTAAAAAAATCTCTTTTTCAGGCATGCGTTGGGGGTATCAATGATGGTGTAAAAGTACGGGAAGGGATTTTATACTAATTTTGATGCAGACAAAACTTGTGAAAAGATTTCCACAAATAAACTGCTGCTGCCCCGCGCTACAGAACATTAACAGCACATGGCCATAATAACGCTTACTACAGATATGGGAAACGCGGGCTACTATGTAGGAAGCTTAAAGGCTGCTATTATCGCTCAGTTTCCGCAGGTTAGCATTATAGATATTACACACGAGGTGCAGCCGTTTCATGTTAGTTCGGCTGCATTTATTGTAAAAAACATGTATAAAAGCTTTCCGGCCGGAACAGTGCATATTGTTTCGGTAGATTCGCTTAGTGCCCCAAGTACAAAATTTGTGGTAGTGCAAGCCGAAGGACAATATTTTGTAGGCGCCGATAATGGCCTGTTTAGCCTTGCCCTTGAAAATAAGCCCGATAAGGTGATTTTGATAACTCTGCCTGCAAATGGTGCCGGACAAACTTTTCCGGCAAGAGATATATTTGCCCGTGTGGCTTGCTATATAGCTAATGGCGGGGCTATTGAGCAGGTAGGAGTGGAGTATAGCGACTATGTTCGCCCTACGGCATGGCAGCCTTCGTATGATGCGAATAGTATTACAGTAACCGTTTCGTATGTAGATAATTACGGAAACTGCATTTGCAATCTGAAAAAAGATTTGTTTGATCAGGTAGCTAAAGGCCGTGGAATACTTGTAGATATTAAAGGCTACGAAATAGATTCGGTATCAAAATCGTATAACGAAAAGGGCAGTGGAGAGATAGTGGCCATATTTTCGGGCAATGGCTTACTGGAATTAGCGATGAACCATGGCAACCTATCGCAGATACTGGGAATTAAAGAAGGAGACAGTATTAAAATAAACTTTACAGCCTGATTACTTACTCTGTATTATTTTAAACTCGGTACGGCGGTTAACAGCGTACTGGGCATCGGTGCAATGCGCATTGGGGTCGCCACAATTATTAAGCGGGTGTGTTTTGCCAAAGCCTTTGCCTGTTAAACGAGCTTTAGTAACACCATGGGCAACCATATAAGCAACAGCCGCATCGGCACGTTTTTGAGATAAATCCATGTTAAACTGGTCGGTACCACGCGGGTCGGTATAAGCATCCAACTCTACCTTAACATTAGGATTATCGTGCATTATTTTTACCACCTTATCAAGCACGCGTTCGGCGGCAGGCAACAAATCCCATTTTTCGTAATCGTAGTATACATTTTCCACAATATCAATGCTGGTAGTCTTCTTATTTTTCAAATTAACAAGTGCATCAATCATAGGGTCGTACACATAAATATTGCCCATGTTCTTTTTATCTGCTTCCAATAATTCATACTTAAACGAGCCGCCATTAAGCCTTAACTCCTTAAGTATATTGTTTTTCGAATCCGCAATATATATAGTGTTCATCTTACTTAGCTTCGGGTCGTTGGCATCTACCTGCACTCCTGTGCTTTTATCGGGCGGCAGGTTGGTAAACGCAAACTGTCCGTTCGCTGCCGTTAGAGTAGACTGGAGTACGCTTCCGTTATTATCTACTACAGATACTTTAACGTTAGCCAAAGGCATTTTCTTGTCGGATAATAGTACGTTGCTGAAACCTAAACGTAACTGCGGATCGTCTACCATCATGTGAGATAGGGCAGAGGTATCAGAAGCGAGCACCGCGAAGGTAAACTTGCCATCTTTGCCTATATAAAATGTTTTAATGGTGTTGCCGCCTTTATCTGTAAGAACCACTTTCGTGCGCATAGATAATTTTGTATCTGTCAAATCATCTACCTTAAACTGGTAATTATCATCGGGTGGCAGGTTGGTAAATACAAACGCGCCAAAGGCATTAGTTGTGGCTGTTTGCAGTACATCCCCGTTAGTATTTACAAGACTAACTTTAACGTTAGCCATTGGTTTTGAACTATCGCCCTGCAACAGGTTACCCGCAATATTAATATCCTTGTCGCCATCGGTTAGCTTATTAAGACTGGTAAGGTCAGTAGGCAATGCTTTAAATATGTATTTACCCATTTTAGGATCTGAGAATAGGGTAACGGCAACTATTTTGCCATTGCTATCGGCCAGGTAAAACTTTTTCTTACCTGCAAAGCGAGAGTCGTTTTCATCTACCTTAATCATGTATTTTTTATCGGGTTCAAGGTTGCTGAACGCGAAACCGCCCTTGGCATTGGTTTTCATAGTATCGAGCACTTTGCCATTTTCGTCTACAAGGCGTACCAACACATTCGAAACCGGGTCGTTTGTATTGTAGCTAAGCAATACAGAACCCTTAAGCGGCCTGTAATCGCCTATGTATAAAAAACTGTAAATATCGTCGAATCCTTTACCACCTTTGCGGTTAGAGCAGAAGTAACCTGTACGGTTGTTGCTGTTAAAAGATATACCGAAGTCATCCATGGCCGAATTAACATCAGGGCCAAGGTTTTGAATATCGGTCCATTTGCCATTGCTTTGCTTTGCCGAAAATATATCCAACCCACCGTAGTTAAAGTGCCTGTCTGATGCAAAAAACAGTAAACCATCTTTACGTACGCAAGGGAACGCCTCGTTGCCCGGGGTGTTTATATCGCTGCCTAAATTTTTTGGTTTCGACCAACTACCGTTTTTATCGCGTTGGCACATGTATAAATCGCTGCCGCCAAAGCCACCCGGCATGGTAGAAGCAAAATAGAGAGTTTGTCCGTCGGGCGAAAGGGCAGCATCCATCACCGAATATTTATCGCTGTTGTAGTCGAATGGTTGTGGTTTACCCCAGCTATTGCCCGTTTTTTCGCAATAGTAAAGCTTGGCTTGGTTTACAAAATTCTTTTTGCGTACGGAGCCTACTTCAGTAAAAAACATTTCGTTTCCATCTGCCGAAAATGATACGGGGCCTACGTTAGATTCTACCGCTGCTTTATTAACCGAGAAAGACAGTGTCTTAGGACTGCCAAACCCATCTTTGGAAGGTTTGCATTCGTATACTTTAAAAAAGTTGCCACCTGTTGTGCCATTTATGTTCATGTTTACAAGGTCTTCGGCACGGTCCGATGTAAATACAAGGTTATCGCCAACTACTACAGGCGCAAAGTCAGAATAGCCTGAGTTTAATCCTCCTGAAATAGAGTTTACCTGGTAGGCTACATAAAATTTTTTCTTCAGCTTATCGCAGTAACGGGCTTCCCTGGCTGCAGAACTATCTTTAGAATTAAGCATGGTGCATTTTGTGAACTGGGCACGTGCTTCATCTATCTTGCCATTATTCTTTAGTATTTCTCCATAATAAAAGTAAGCCATGTACGATATGCCGGGCGTGCTAACGGCCTGGGCATAATACTTTTCGGCATTATCGTAATCTCTTAAAATGCGGTAACATGCGGCAAGGTGCATAAGCGAAGCCGTATCTGCGGGATGCGAGGCAACAACGCTTTTATAGCACGATGCTGCATCCCTGTAATCAAAGCTTTTGTAATACTTGTCGGCTTTTGATTTTTGTGCAAAAACAGAAAAGGATGTTGCGAATAGTAACGTTGCAAGAATAAATAAACACCTTTTCATATATAAGTCTGCGTATCTGGTTTTCATTAAAAATATCTGGGTGATGCTTGTATAGTTTTGTTGCCGCCGAAATCTGCTGTCAGGGTTATTTCATGTGCTCCGCCTGCAACGGTTCCAATTCCGTTTAGGCCAAGGTCGTAAGCATAACCCAACTGGAACATGTGCGATATGCGGTAAGCAGCCATAAATACAAGCCCGTAGGTAGCGCGGAATGATACACCCAGCCAAATTTTTTGTTGCAACAGGAAGAGTAAGTTAATATCGCCTGTGGGTGGCGCATTTTGTGCCAATCTTACCATGATAGATGGATTGAACACCAGGTTTGATGATAGCTGGAAGCCCTGCCCTAAAATTACATAAGCATGTGGGCGGAATGCTGCGGCGCTGTCGTACGATTCGCTGGTAAGTTTAGATTGAATAAGATGGTTAACACTTACACCTACATAAAAAGAACGGGAATAGTAATACAGGCCGGCTTCGGCAGTAGGAACAAGTTTTTGGCTGCGGTTAAGTGTATTGTATGGGTCTGTTTGGTCTTTGTAATCTATTTTAGAAAAATCTATAACATAGTCATACAGCCCAAGGCCCAGGCCCATGGAAAGCTGTCCGTTTAAAAGGCGCAGGTGATATGCATAATTGCCTTGCAATGATGTAGCCGTTGTGGGGCCAATTTGGTCGGTCATTACTTCGGCACCCCAGCCTACCTTTTGGCTGCTGAAAGGCGCTTGTATTGTTAAAGCTGCTGTTTTAGGCGCTCCCTGTATATCCAGCCACTGGTCGCGGGCAATAAGGTTGGCTTCCATGGCATCTTTACTACCGGCTGCTGCCGGGTTAATAGCCATTTTATCGAACATATAGAGGCTAAACTGAGGGTCTTGCTGGGCATAAGCTACCAATGATGAAAAACCTATGCAGGCTACAAAGGCGTAACGTAGTATTGTTTGTTTCATTGGTCTTGGCTTAAAAACGTTCAAAAATATCATTTTTTCTTTAGTATAGAAGAGGCTTGTTTATATTCGGTAATAACTATAAAATATGGCATTTACCTTGTAAGCTGAACCCATCCTTTATAGGTTCTGCTATTTACTTTCACCAAATAAAAATAGGTGCCATCGGGCAAAGGCTTATTGTTATAATCCTGTCCTCTCCAGGCTATGTTATTGTTGTTATATCCTGTAGCGTTCCACACCCTTGTACCCCATCGGTTGTATATCTCTACCGTGTTGCCCGGGAACAGTTCTATGTTATCTATTATCCAAACATCGTTGTGGCCGTCGCCATTGGGTGTTATGCCATTATAAAAAGCGAGTGCGCATAAGGATTGGCCCGTACCCACATCTACAACGTGCGATGCATTGGCTGTGCATGGCCCATTGCGGGCGATGACCTGGTAAATACTATCGCCCGTTGGTGATACAGTTATAGTTGATGTAGTGGCTCCGTTGTTCCATGAATAGCTGGAGCCACCCGTGGCTGTTAATGTTATTTGGTCGCCCGAGCATATTGAATCGGGCCCAAGTATGTTTGCTGTTACAGCAGTAGGGGTTAAGGTTATAGATGCCGAAAAAGAACAATTTATTGAATCGGTAACGGTTACGGTGTAGGAACCCGGAGCAAGGTTACTTACTGTTTGGGTACTGCCTGCCCCGCCAGACCATAAGTAGGTATCGGGTCCTATCCCCTCAAAAGGAATAGCTTTTGCACTTCCACTAGTACTACCCGGGCAAGGAGCACTTGCAAGTAAAGTGTCATGTACCCGTAAACTACAATAACCACATGCATGCAGCTCGCGAACCTGGCTATGCAAGCCGTCGGCAAAAATTACATTGTTGTTAGCATCTACAAAAATGCCTACCGGTCCATCTAATTCAGCTTTGTTGGCATAGCCTCCGTTTCCGTATGGATATGTGCCGTTTAATCCATTACCAGCAACCGTAGTTATTACTCCTGATGGGTTCACCATGCGTATAACGCTGTTTCCACCGTCTGTTATAAAAAGATTACCATTTGTGCTCATCGCTACCCCATAAGGTAGTCGCAATTCAGCATTTAAGGCTGGGCCTGCATCTCCGGTATATCCCGGCACAGTATCTATCCCTGCAATTCTGGTGATAATACCTGTTGAATGGTCCACTTTACGCACAACATCATTGCCGTGGTCTGCAATGTAGAGGTTACCAACTGCATCTAACGCAATACCTATAGGTTGGTTAAGATATGCCGCAGTAGCTTGTCCTCCATCCCCCGTACAAAAAGGATGAGTTGGGATACCAGCAACAGTTGTAATGATTCCATTAGTATTCACCATTCTTACGCATTCATTCCCTGCATCGGCTATATATAGATTGCCCGCAGCATCCAATTTAATATCATCGGGTTGGTAAAGTTCTGCTGCTGTAGCCTGAATGTTATCCCCATTATATCCTGGTGAGCCGGTTCCTGCAAATACACTAATGATACCATTTGTATTTATCTTCCTGATACATTGGTTTGATTGTTCTGCTATATATACATTTCCGGCTGCATCTGCACAAACACCATCAGGTATATAGAAACTAGCCGCAGTTGCTGGTCCTCCGTCTCCATCGTTCCCGAATGTACCAAATACTCCTGGTTTTCCTGCAATGGTAGTAATTACACCTCTGGTATCTATTTTGCGTATAACCTGGTCCCCTGTGTTTGGAATATAAATATTTCCGCTAGCATCCTGGGCAATTTGCCAGGGTAAAAAAAGTGAGGCATTGGTAGCTTGTCCTCCATCTCCGGTAGCACCGGTAGTATTTATACCTGCAATACTGCTAATAATATAAGGGTTTTGGGTTAGGGTAATTGTGGCGGTGCCAACACAACTATTAACATCTGTAACAGTAACAGTATAAGTTCCTGCACTAAGGCCTGTGGCTGTTGCATTAGTTTGTCCGCCAGGGTTCCATATGTAAGTAAACGGAGAATGGCCGCTGGTGTCAGGAGTGGCTGTGGCAGTACCATTTGATACGTTAGTGCAGGGATTAAAGACACCCGTAATTGTAACACCAAAAGTACAGTTAGGCGCATAGGAATTAGCCGTTAAAGCCTGTTTTTGAGCAGGAATTACTGTAACTACACCGTTCCCAGCATTTGCCTTATTTATAAATAGCAAGGTGCTGAGGCAAAGGGTAATAAGCAGGCTAAAAAGATATTTGTTCCGCATAGGAATGAATTAAAAGTGACTAAGATAGTACAAAAATTAAAACAAGTGAAAAGTGAAAAGTGAATAATGAAAAGTTGCGGAATTGCTATTTAACCTATCATAAAATCAACTGCTGCCTGCGAGTGTATACGTGTAGTATCGAAGAGGGGAGTAGGGCAGTCGCTTTGTTTTAAAAGCAGGGGTATTTCGGTGCATCCTAATATGGCTCCTTCGGCGCCTTGTTTTACCAGCTTATTTATTATATCTAAATACTGTTGCCTTGTTTCCTGCCTGATAATGTTTTTGCCCAGTTCATCAAAAATATTGGCATGTATAAAAGCGCGGTCCTGTTCTTCGGGTATTAAGGTTTCAATGTCATGCTCTTTTAATTTGTCTTTAAAAAAGTCCATTTCCATAGTAAATTTAGTGCCCAGCAATACTACTTTTTTTAGTCCTTTGGCTTGTATGGCTTGTGCCGTTGCGGTAGCAATATGTATTACCGGGATTTTAATTTCATCCTGTAACCTGTCGGCGAACATGTGCAAGGTGTTGGCACATAATACAAGTCCTTGGGCACCGCTGTTTTTTAAGTGGGTTGCCGCTTGTTTTATTAATACGTAATTGGCTTCCCAATCTCCTTTTACGTTGTTGCGATACAGGTCGCCAAAATTAAAGGAGTATAATATGCAATTTGCAAATTCGTTGCCGCCCAGTTTTTGGTTTATGCCTTCGTTTATAAAGCGGTAATAATCGGCAGTAGATAGCCACGTGGTGCCGCCCAAAAGTCCTATTAGTTTCATAATGAATGAGTAAAACTGGTTTAGATTGGCAAATTTATATGTAATTACGATAAACCCTATATTTGAATTACCATACACAATAATTATGAGGCTAAGAACAATAATCGCGTTGAGTTTACTGCCTTTTTTTGCCAGTGCAGGCGGTTTTCAGATACCGCAACAGGGCATTAAAAGCACAGGCATAGCAGGGGCATACACAGCAATATGCATGGATGCATCTTCTGTTTTTTATAACCCGGCGGGGATGAATAACCTTTACGGGCAAAATTTTGCAATCGGCGCCATTGGCCTTATGCCTTATGTATCGGTGCAAACCCCATCGAATAGCAATACCGACCAAACGGCTGCTACCTATACACCTATCGAGTTTTATTATGTGGGGCAGGTGTGTACTAAATTCAGGGTGGGGCTAAGTATCAATAACCAGTTTGGTTCTTCGGCCAGCTATCCCACCAATTGGGAAGGCATGTACATTGTGCAGAGTATAGCGCTTAAAACGTATATGTTTCAACCTACAGCATCTTACGAAATATGTAAAAAGCTAAGCATTGGGGCAGGAGCGGTGTATACACTTGCAACATTTAGCGATACCAAGGCGGTGCCTGTAAACAGCGCTACCGAAAATAACGGAGAAGTGAATTTAAGCGGCACCGGTAGCGGCTTTGGATATAATGTAGGCTTGTTTTCTAAACTATATGAACATCCGCATATAAAGGATTCAGGACAACACCTACCGTGTATTATGGTACGCTCAATTCAGCTGGGTGCAAGTTTCCGTTCGGGCGTGCCGGTAAGTATTCCCAAGGGCGATGTGGCATTTTCTCAAATACCGTATTCACTGCAATCGCAATTCCCTTCTTCCGAAAATTTTGCGACCAATGTAAATCTTCCGGGAGTGTTTTCGGCGGGTGTGGCTTTTAATTTTTCGTGCGGAGATGCGGTAAATCCTAAATGGAACTTTATGATTGCATACGATTTCAATTATAACCTGTGGTCCACTTATGATTCATTACACATTACTTTTTCAAATCCTAATACACCATCTGCAGGTTACATCTACAATTATAAAAATGCAATGGCACACCGCATGGGTTTAGAAATTACGTACAAAGGCAAATACACATTGCGTGGCGGGTATTACATAGATGGCTCTCCCGTTCAGGATGGATATGTATCGCCGGAAGTGGTAGATAAAACCAATTCGGGTTTTTCGGTTGGAGCCAGCTACAAAGTAAATTGCCGTAACCAATATTTTTCAATAGATGTAGCCTACCTGCGTTCTGATTTTACGAACATGAATACGGCATGGACAAGCCAGGGTTTTGCGGCATCGTACCACCGCATTGTAAATATTTTTGGAATAGGCGTATGCTACCATTTTGATAACAAGAACCAGGGAATATATAATTTATAAGCATGAAGAAGATTTTTGTTTTTATATCCGTTTCGCTTGTTGTAGGCTCCTGCACCAAAACGCAGTTTGGGCCAAACACAGCATCTACAGGTAATCTAAATTTTACTCACTTTATTTCTGTGGGTAATTCCCTAACGCAAGGCTACATGGATGGCGGCTTGTATGCTTACGGGCAAAGCAATTCGTATCCGAGCATTATTGCAGCGCAGGTTTCGTTGGCTTCTTCTATTACATACTTGCAGCCCAATGTAACAGGTAATGGTTCTGGATATATTCACTTGGTAGATATTAACGGACAACTAACACCTATTCAGTCGGGCGATTCTACGTATGGCCCTCCTGTCAATCCTGACCCGACATGGAACACATGGGGCACTTCGTACCAATCTCAAAAAATGAATAACCTGGGTGTTTCAGGCATAACACTTAATGCTGCAGTAGGCTTAAACTTTTTAGAAAGAGGCGTTAACTTCGAGTTTTGTTCTCAAAATCCGTATGGCCGCTTTTTGAACTTTGGCAGCTTTGGTTCTCCCATTCAGTATATAGATTATATACGTAGCAGCGGGGCAACATTTTTTACATGCTGGCTGGGCAGTAACGATGTGTTGGGTTATGCAACCAACGGCGGCAAAGTAAATTATTTTGATGGGTTTGCGCTGAATGGCATTACTCCTGCCAACGAGTTTGCACAGAAATATGATTCTATTCTTACTGCATTTCATAAGTTGGGTGCTAAGGGCATTTGCGCCACCATTCCCGATGTTACATCTATTCCTTATTTTAATACGGTTCCGTCGTATGTTACAATTAATGGCAATAGTCAATACCTGTATATAAGCACAAAATCAGGTATACGCCTTGCTACTATGCAAGATCATATTTTGCTTACTGCATACACAACTGTTTTGGCAGGTGGAGGGCTAACCAAAGCAACTGCATTGCCCGATAGCCTTGTGTTAGATGCAACAGAGGTAGATTCGGTAGAAACTGCCATCACCCAATTTAATGCAAGTATTAAAAGTACTGCTGCATCGTTTGGGTATGCAGTGGTGGATATGTATCAATATTTAAGTACCCTGCAAACCAGTGTGTATATAGATGGTATTTCGTTCAGTCGCCAATTTATACAGGGTGGGGCTTTTGGCTTAGATGGCATACACCCCAATGCCCGCGGATATGCTATGGTGGCGAACGAGTTTATATCGACTATTAATAATTTTTACGGCAGCAATATACCTCCCGCGGATATGACAAAGTTTAAAGGCGTTCTATTCCCTTAAACGATAATGAAGAAATATTTTGTAATAGCTCTTATTCTCTTTGCTTTTTTGTGGCAGAGTAATGCACAAAGGTGGTACAGGCTTGGCCCCGGGTTAGATGCGCTTACCAACCATGCTGTATATTCTATTGTGGATGATACCGCTGCCGGCCTACTTTATGTTGGTGGCGATTTTACCTATGCAGGATACGATAGCGCTTACTACATTGCCAGCTGGAACAAGGTATCGTGGGATTCTGTTGGTTCAGGGTTTAACAATGAGGTAAATGCATTGGTGCTTTACAAACATAGTTTGTATGCTGCGGGCAACTTTACTTTTGCCGGAAATAAACAGGTTAACTACATAGCCAGGTGGGATGGTGCACATTGGGACACACTTGGCAAGGGTTTAAACAGTGTAGTATATTCAATGTTTGTATATAATAACCTGCTTTATGTTGGCGGAGATTTTACAACTGCCGGAGGAAAGCCTGCGCATTATGTAGCTACATGGGATAGCACCAAATGGGATTCTGTAGGTTCAGGATTTAATGATGATGTGCTGGCTCTTACATCTTACAATAATTCTATGTATGCAGGTGGCTTTTTCAGTAAGACAGGAAACACCAACGTAAACCACATCGCAACATTGAGTGGCACACATTGGGTGGCATTGGGCAGCGGAGTAAATAGCTTTGTAAATGCATTATCTACCTATAATAATTCGCTTTATGTAGGTGGCAATTTCGATAGTGCCGGCAGTAAGCCCGCAAGCTATATTGCAAGCTGGAATGGCACATGGGATACTGTTGGAATGGGTGTTACAGGAGATGTATATGCTCTTACCAATTACAACGGACTTTTATATGTAGGTGGGGCCTTTCCTATGGCAGAAAATATGACAGTAAATAATGTTGCAAGCTGGAACGGAACCGTGTGGGATTCTCTTTATTCGGGCACTTCGGCGGCAGTATGGGCATTTGGCCCCTCATCAGGATTATATGTAGGCGGTAATTTTACAAATGCAAGCAGAGATTCTGCAAACCAAGTAATAAATTATGCCGTAAATTATATTGCACTTTGGGATACGGGTTCTGTTACCGGAATAGACAATGTTGTAAAGAATGGAGGCAGTGTAAATGTTTATCCTAACCCGTCAAATGGAGTTTTTCAAATTCAAGCTAATAGCTATCAGCTAATGGCCAATAGCTGCATCGAAGTGTATAATATGCTAGGCGAAAAAGTATACTCCAATTATCAAATCACCGAATTTTCAAATTTTCAAATTAATCTGAGCAATCAACCTGCGGGTATCTACATGCTACGATGTACTGTAGGCAATCAAGTCTTTATTAAAAAGCTTGTGATAGAGTAGACTACCTCTTTTTCTTTTTGTGCTTTTGGTACAAACCATGTACAATTCCATCCGATAGGCCTATTTCCGGTACAATCATAGATTGTATACGGGCACTCTTCATGATGGCCAATAATATTTTTGATGCGGGCACAATTACATCGGCGCGGTCGGGGTTAAGGCCAAGTATTTTTACACGGTCCTTGGGCGAATACGATTCTATAGTTCCTGCAAGCAGCTTAAGCCTTTTGTACGAAAGTGGCTTGCTTGCTTTTTTATCCGACATCTTATACAGCTTGTTTATATTGCCACCCGAACCAATGGCAATAATAGGCCCACGTCCCTGCGATGCTTCTTTAATCCATTTTTTAAAATCGAGCCAGTATTGTTTTTCTACTTTGTTATAAAGTAATAAAATAGTGCCAATGTTAAATGATCTTGATGCAACCAGTTTGCCTTTATAAATAAGGGTTACTTCGGTGCTTCCGCCACCCACATCAATATACATGTATGATGTGTTTCTGTCTAAAAGTTTCTCCGAATGGTTTTCATAAATTATGCGCGCTTCCGTTTTACCGTCAATCACCTCTACATTAATACCGGCTTCTTTGCGTATTCGTTTTACAATGTCTTCTTTGTTTTGTGATGCACGCACAGCCGCTGTGGCACAGGCGCGGTAATCTACCACATCGTTTACGCTAATAAGGTGCTTAAAAGCCTTCATGGTTGTTACCAATCGGTCCAGCTTAAGTCGCGTAATTCGTTTATGGATAAAAGCATCCTCGCCAAGGCGAAGGGGTATGCGGATAAGTTCCGCTTTTTTAAAGAGTGTGTTGCCTTTGTCCTCAATAACATTGCAAAATAGCAACCTTACGGCATTAGAACCTATATCTATTGAGGCAAATTTCAATTCCTTTAGCTATTAGCGGGCTGGCTTTTAAAGTAATTATATATCTCATCCTGCGAGCGTACTTTCTTTTCGCCGGGTGCCGCAAATTTATATATATTACTTTGCTTGGCATCAATTACCCTTGCTTTTGTATTGTCTTTAAATTGTATATCAAGCAGGGCTTTAATTTCGCTTTGTATTTTCCTGTCGTAAATAGGTATGGCAACCTCACAACGCTGGTCTAAGTTGCGCGACATCCAGTCGGCTGATGAGATATAAATCTTTTCCTCACCACCATTGCAAAATATCAGAATCCGTGAATGTTCAAGGTATTTATCTATGATGCTGTACACTTGTATGTTTTCGCTAATACCTTTTATGCCGGGTACGAGTGAGCAACTACCACGCACCAATATTTTTATGTTTACTCCCGCCTGGCTGGCCTGGTAAAGTTTTTTAATTACCTCCTGGTCTACCAGCGAGTTTAACTTAAGTATAATGTAGGCTTCTTTGCCTGCTTCAGCATTTTTAATTTCGCGCTGAATGTACTTTACCAACTTTTTGCGCATGAAAAATGGTGCCATCAACAAGTGCTTGTAGCTTCCTATCCTAAAGTTATTGCTGAAAAAATTAAATACTTTACTCACCTCATCGGTTAGTTTTTTATCTGTGGTAAGCAATGCCAAGTCGGTGTAAAGTTTGGCTGTATCTTCGTTAAAGTTACCCGTGCCCAGGTAAGCATAATGCACGCTGCCACTGCCTTCCTGCCTTGTAATAAGTAACAGTTTGCAATGGACTTTAAGGCCCGAAATACCATAAATTATTTCGGCGCCTTCTTCTTTTAGCTGGTTGGCCCAGTAAATATTAGCTTCTTCATCAAAACGTGCCTGCAATTCTACCATAGCGGTAACCGATTTGCCATTTTTAATAGCATTGGTAAGGATGTGCATTATGTTAGAATTTTCTGCAAGCCTGTAAAGAGTCATCTTTATAGATGTTACTTTAGGGTCAATGCTTGCCTCGCGCAAAAGGTCGGTAAGATGGTTAAACGACTGGTATGGGTAAGTAAGTAAAATATCTCGCTTTTTAATAACAGAAAAAAGACTTTTAGCATTGCTAAGCTGTGGGTTAGGTATTGGCTTGGGATGATGATATAGTAAGTCGCGATGCCCAACCACAGGGAATTTCATGAAATCTTTAAAGTTGTGGTACCGCCCGCCGGGTATAAGGTTTACACCCTTTTTCATCTTTTTAGTGATAAACTGCAACAGGTCTTTTGGAATGGTGCTATCATATACAAGCCTTACCGGATCTCCTTTTTTACGCTGCTTAAGACTTTTTTCAATCTTCTCGAGCATGCTTTTCGAAAGGTCGGTATCTATGTCCAACTCTGCATCCCTTGTTATTTTAATGGTGTACGCATCGGCTTCATCAATATCAAAAACGGCAAATACTTCTTTCAAGCAAAAACGTATTACGTTATCCAGCAGAATAATGTACCTGTTTTCGCTCTTTTTCAATTTAGGGAACACAATAAAGCGAGGTAACACACCCGTAGGTACCCTTAATACAGCATACTTAACGCTTTTTTGCCCTGCACTTTTCTTCCACATTTTAACGGCAAGGTATATGGCCCTGTCGCTCAGGTAAGGGAATTTAGGAGCGCTGTCTATCATTACAGGTGCCAGGGTGGGCAGCACATGCTCATGAAAGTATTTATGTACAAATTCGGCATGGCTTTCGTCTAATTGTTTTTCATCTATGATGTAAATTTTTTCTTTTGCCAGTTCTTTAACCAGAGATTCGTACACCAGCTCAACTTGCTTTTGCTGGGTTAAAACAATCTTATAAATCTGCTTTAACAGTTTCTGCGGATTTTCGCCCAGTATTTCTTTAGTGTTTTTCTTTATTTCGGCAAGGCGTTTAAGCGTTGCAACACGCACCCTGAAAAACTCATCGAGGTTATTGGAAAATATACCGAGGAACTTAATGCGTTCTATCAGGGGGACAGTTTTATCGGTAGCTTCCTGGAACACACGTTCGTTAAAAGATAGCCAGCTTATATCCCGCGGAATGTAGGGTGTTTTCATAAATTGGATTTCAAAGATAATTTTATAAAATTAATAGAGAACACCACCCTGCATTATTTACCCGATTCTACAAAGGTTGGCTTGCCTGCGTGGCTTCCCAGGTCTTTCCACTTGTTTACAGGGAATTCTATACAGGCAGCGGAAGAAGTGGATATTTTAAGTAATATTTTGCGAGTAAGCATATTATATAACTCGGTTATGGCGGGGTCGTGCCCAAAAATCATGATGTTATTCAGTTTGTCATCCTGTTTACGCAGCATATCCAGTATGTCTATGGCTCTTTTTTCATAAATATGCTGGCTTATTTCGATGTTATTTACCGGATAGCGCAATTGCAACCCGAATATTACAGCTGTGTTTAATGCCCTAAAGGCATAGCTGGATAGTATTAAATCGGGTTTAATTTTTTTTGCTTTCAGCAGCCTCGATACTTTTTCTGCCCTTTCTACGCCTTCCTGGGTTAGCGGCCTTTCCCAGTCATGCACATTGTCTTCCCACGATGCCTTGGCGTGTCGTACTAAATATAGTGTTTTCATAGTTGTGCCCAAAAGTAAACCGCCCGCGGAAACATACAGTTAACCTATTGTTAAGGTAAAGTTAAGGCAATAAACTAAATCTCAGTATTAACGGAGAATAATCTTTTCGCTGCCTATAAGGGTTCCATCGCTACTCAATAATCTGCACAGGTAAACTCCGGAAGGCTGCCCACTTAAATCAATAGGGTATTGACTAGTGGGGTTTGGGAGGAATGCGTTATATACTTTTTCTCCCAACATATTGTAAACCTCCACTTTACTCTTAGTTACTATTTCTTCACTCTTAACCACAAATGCTCCGCTATTTGGGTTAGGATATATACTTATGCTGCCTTCATGGGTAATTTCATTAACACCTCCGGGGCCATCAAGTTGTATTGCGGCTGCGTAATTCAGCCCGCCGTGTCCTTGGCCATCTGCATCAAATGCTCCACCAATATATACAGTAGAAGGGAACGAAAGTTGGCCCGTCGAATTATCGCATGCAGCGAAAACGGGTTTGTTAACATTTCCAATACCATCCCATGACAATCCATCCCAAAAAGATACATTGGGGCTTACTGTGCCTCCTGCAGTTGTAAAGTTTCCTCCTACAAGAAGATAAGGATTATTATTTGGTATATTGGAGTGTAACTTTCCAATACTAACACCCGGGATTACTGTTCCTTTTCCTAAGGCCCTAACAGTATCATTAGTTCCGGTAATTAAAGGCATCCATACAGCGCCCGTCCATTGTGCAATATAGTTAGCACTGCTTCCTCCGGCCATAGTAAAGGCACCCCCGGCATATAGTTTATAGTAAAAAGAATCGAGCACAAAAACTGTATTATTCACACCATGTTGTAAAGAATCCCAGTTTGTGCCATCCCATAGGGCAATATGGTTTACCGGATTGCCATTAGATTTTAAGAAAGCGCCACCCGCATAGAGAGTATTGTTAAAAATTGTAAGTGCATAGACAGTAGTATCGAATCCTGCACCTACGGAATCCCAATTTGCGCCATCCCATTTAGCTATGTGTTTAGCGCTTATTCCACCTGCGGTTGTGAAGTTTCCACCAACATAAAGAGCATTTTGGTAAACGGTTAATGCATATAGATTACCATTTAAGCCGCTAAGTACCGAATCCCATTGTGTGCCATTCCAGCAAGCAATGTAGTGGGATAAAATACCACCGGCACTATCGAATTTTCCTCCGGCATATATTTTATTATTAAACTGGGCTATTGCATCCACTTCGTTATTTATTCCGCTGCCAAGTGGGCTCCAGTTATTGCCATGCCATATTGCAATGTTTCTTGCAGGTAGGCTGCTTGCGGTGTCAAAGGTTCCTCCGGCGTATACAGTATCCTGAATATTATTTGGAATGCAAGCCATGGCTTTAACACATGGTTGTATACCTGCCATACCCGTTCCCATAGCGAAGGCTTTGAAACTTTGCGCTTCGAGATGAAAAGGTATTGCAAATAGCAATGCAATTGAAAAAATACGGTAGTGGTTTTTCATGTGGTGGTGGTTTAGTTAAACAAATATAGAAATAAACCAGCATTAATGAAAGCACTATGCAATTTCAGATTCCCCTATATTTGTGGAAAAAAGAGCCCATGGAAAAACTGATTGAATGTGTACCCAACTTTAGCGAAGGCAGGGATGCATCTGTAATTAAGCAGATTGCTGACCAGATAGAAAGTGTGGATGGGGTTAAACTTTTGGATGTAGATCCGGGCAAAGCTACCAACCGCACGGTTATTACTTTAGTAGGTAACCCGCAGGCTGTAGTAGATGCAGTTTTTCTTGGAATAAAGAAGGCAGCCGAGCTTATTGATATGAGCAAGCACAAAGGTGAACACCCGCGTATGGGGGCTACCGATGTTTGCCCGCTTATACCTTTATCAGGCATTACCGTTGAAGAAACTATAAAATATGCCAACCAACTTGCAGCAAGGGTAGGTAAAGAATTACACATACCCGTTTACCTTTACGAATATGCTCAGCCTGATGAAAAAAGAAAGAACCTATCTGTAATACGTGAGGGCGAGTACGAGGGCTATTTTAAAAAAATAAAAAAGGCAGAATGGAAGCCTGATTTCGGGCCGGATGAATTTTCAGTACGCAGTGGGGCAAGTGTTATTGGTGTACGTGATTTTTTGGTGGCGTATAATGTAAATCTTAATACAACTTCGGTGCGCCGCGCGAATGCTGTGGCATTTGATGTTAGAGAAAGGGGTAGGGTAGTGACAGATGCAAAAGGCAAACAGGTTACTGTGCCCGGAACATTAAAAGAAGTAAAAGCTATTGGCTGGTATATAGAAGAATATCAACAAGCACAGGTATCAATGAACCTGACAAATGTAAATGTTACCCCTGTACATATTGCGTTTGAAGAAACCTGCAAAAAGGCTATAGATCGTGGTATGCGTGTTACAGGGTCAGAACTTGTAGGGTTGATTCCATTGCATTCGATGACGGAAGCGGGCAAATACTTTTTAAAGAAACAAAAGCGTTCGGTGGGTGTATCAGAAAAAGAACTGGTGCACATTGCAATAAAATCTTTAGGCCTTGATGACCTGAATGAATTTGATCCTGAAAAGAAAATAATAGAATACCGTATGCGCAAGGTGGATAAAAATGCACTGGCAGGATTATCTATTGCTGCCTTTGCGGATCAAACAGCATCCGAATCACCAGCCCCCGGCGGAGGCTCTGTATCTGCTTACCTGGGCGCTTTAGGAGTATCGTTAGGTACAATGGTGGCAAACCTTTCTGCTGCTAAAAAAGGCTGGGAAGATAAATTCGAAATGTTTTCGGATTGGGCAGAAAAAGGACAAGCAATTAAAGCCGAATTAGTAAGACTGGTGGACGAAGATACTGATGCCTTTAACAGGATAATGGCAGCTTTTGGCCTGCCTAAAGCAACCGATGGAGAAAAATTATTACGCAAAGAAGCTATACAAAATGCTACACGTAATGCCATAGAAGTACCCTATAAGGTTATGCAAAAGTCATTAGAATGTATGCAACTGATAAAAGCTATGGCTGAAAAGGGTAACCCTAATTCGGTTAGCGATGCAGGTGTAGGGGCTTTGTGTGCACGCTCAGCGGTTATGGGCGCTCATCTTAACGTAAAAATAAATGCAGGTGGAATAGAAGATAAGCCCTGGATAGAGAAACTGCTTGCAGATGCGGATAAGGTTGAGAAAGATGCTGTGAAACTTGAAAAGGAAATATTGGAGCAGGTAAACAAGGCTATTAAAGGTTAAAAAAGGTTAAAACACAGCAGGATACTAAAAATAAGGCCCTCCTCACTTTAATTTCAATAAATTTGCTACTTCTACGTTATTATCACAAAAAACAGATGAGGCATTATTTCCGCCTTGGCCTTTTAGGCCTGGGGCTTTTTATAGTAAACAGCAGTTATTGCCAGCCACAGTTGGTTGAACAGATTGCGGCTGTTGTAGGTAGTAAAATCATATTACAGTCCGATGTGCAGGAGCATTACATGGAGTATGTAGCCCAAAATGCAGTTACAAACAATACACGCTGCCAGGTGCTGGAAGATTTGATGTACCAAAAGCTATTATTGCTGGAGGCTGAAAAAGATACAACAATGGTTGTAAGCGATGCGCAGCTTGACCAGGAACTCAACAAAAGGATAGCTTATTACATAAAACAGTTTGGCGGTTCCAAAGAAAAATTTGAAGCATTTTATGGTAAAACGGTTGAGCAATTTAAGGAAGAGTACAGGGGTGATGTTAGAGATGTTTTGCTGGCCCAGCAAATGAAAGGAAAGGTAGTAGATAATGTTACAGTAAGCCCTGAAGATGTAAGAAATTTTTATAACTCCTTTCCTAAAGACAGTGTACCAAACATTAATGCCCAGGTAGAAATATCGCAGATAGTGAAGATGCCCGTTATGACGGAAGAGGAGAAAATGATTGCACGGGATAAATGCGAAGAATTGCGTCAAAGGGTATTAAAAGGAGAAGCAATGGGCCCATTGGCTGTGCTATATTCAGATGATCCGGGTTCTGCAAAAAATTCGGGTGAGTATAAAAATATTAAGCGTGGCGATTTTGTGCCTGAGTTGGAAAAGGTAGTATTTGGTTTAAAAGATGGAGAAATATCGGAAGTATTTGAAACGCCTTTTGGGTATCACTTTGCCCAATTAGAACGCAGGCATGGCGAATTGGTTGATTTTAAGCATATACTTATTATGCCTAAGGTTTCTCCTGCTGATTTACAAAGCGCGGCTACCCAATTGGATAGTATTGCGCGCCTTATAAAAAAGGACAGTATTACATTTTCAGAGGCTGCAGGTAAATTTTCGGATGATAAAAACACCAAGTATAACGGCGGCCTTATTCTGAATCCGCAAACCGGGCAAACGGGCTGGGATATGGATCAGATTGGGCAACTCGATCCCACCTTGCCTTTTACACTTAACAATATGAATATTGGTGATGTATCTGCACCCTTGCAATATGCATCGCCCGATGCCAAACAGGGTTTTAGGCTAATATTACTAAGAAACAGAACCAAGCCTCACAAAGCCAATTTGGCTGATGACTACCAGTTGGTGCAAAACGAGGCCCTGGCCAAAAAGCAATTAAAGGTTATTAGTGCCTGGGTTAACCGCAAATTAAAGGCGGGTGTTTACGTTCACGTCGATAGCTCTTATAAAGATTGTACCTTCGAGGATAACTGGATAAGCACTCCTTAATTTCACCTGTCTTCTTTAAGCGAACCGCGGCCGTTCTGCTGGTTTATTTCCATATATCTGCTACATTTGAGGCAGTATGATTAAAAAGTACCTCCAACTCCTTTATTTTCTGCCAACTATTTGCTGTTCCTTGCTTTGGGCAACGGGTAAAACACAGGGAGTAGAAAGCATTCGTTTAAAAGGAGAGGGGGTGGATATTGATACAATCTGGAGATACCATGATGGGGATAATAAAGACTGGTCAAATCCTACATTTAATGATAAAAGCTGGGACACCATTGCACTTGAAAAATGGAACCAGGGGATTAACACCAAGCTAAATGGTATTTGCTGGTTCAGGCAGCGCTTAAAAGTACCTCCTTCTTTTTTTAATAAAACCTTTTTACTTCTGGTTCAACAAACGGGGGCTTCTGAAATTTATTTAGATGGCAAGCTGGTAAAGTCTTTTGGTACAGTTGGCGATTTGCAAACCGAAGTTCCGTATGACCCCGAAAATGAGATTAATTATATTGAACTTGGGGGAGATAGCATACAGGTAATTGCGGTAAGGTTTTCGGCAAATAAAATAATACAGAAAGGTTTTATAACAGCTAGTTTCAGTATCAACCTCGCAAAGCCTTTGCACGCAAATAGGGTAACTGAAATAAATAACATGGGTATGAATTTCAGTATTATTATGTGGGCCGTATTTTTAACTATTTCAATATTCCATTTGTTGCTTTTTTTGTATTACCGAAAAGTTTGGTCGAATCTGTATTATAGCATATTCGCTTTGCTTATATCAATGTTCTGGGCATACCCCTTTCTGCAAAAAGCTTCTCACGACCCGCTTAAGCATGCTTTAGTAAACCAAGCCAGTTCGTATTTGTACGCGCCTTGTTTTTTTCTTATTACACTGCTTTTGTATTCTATTTTTGAGCATAAAAAGGATTGGCAATTTTGGGTAATATTTGTGCTCAGCATTATAGCAGAAGCTGCTCTTTCAATCGGCAGGCCTGTTTACCTTGTGGCAATTTTAACTCAATCTATTTGGGTATCAATACGCGGAATTGCAATAGTAATAAGGGCAGTACGTGCTAAAAAGCCCGGTGCCTGGATAATAGCATCCGGGTTTATTATTTTTCTGGGCATAATAGGCAGCGTTTTGTTGTATGCCGCTTTCAGTTTTACTTTCTTTAATCATGCCAGTTTTAACGGAGGCGATAGCAACACAATTATAGTTCTGCTTTATGTATGGGCATTCAGTGTACCTGTTTCTATGTCGGTTTACCTGGCAAGCGATTCGGCCCGCACTAATAAAAGACTTGCATTGCAACTGGTGCATGTTAAACAACTATCGGACCAAAACATTGAAAAAGAACGCGAAAAGCAACAAATAATAGAACGCCAAAAAGATATGCTTGAGGTAAAAGTAAAAGAAGCTACTGCAGAAGTGGTGCGTAAAAAGGACGAATTGGCAGAGAAGAACAAAGAGATTACTGATAGCATAAACTATGCGCGCCGTATACAAACATCTATATTGCCGGAAGAAGAGCAGTTGCTTGAAACACTTGGCGAATACATGGTGTTGTACAAGCCTAAAGATGTGGTTTCGGGAGATTTTTACTGGTGCCATTCTGCCGGAGACAGGGTGGTATTTGCAGTTGCCGATTGCACGGGACATGGCGTACCCGGTGCATTTATGAGTATGATTGGGAATAGCCTCCTCAACGAAATTGTAGTAACAGGGCAAATTACCGAGGCCAATAGTATTTTAGATGCTTTGCGCACCAAGCTTATAATAACCTTGCAACAAAGCGCCCAGCACCTTACTACACGCGATGGCATGGATATTGCACTTTGTTCCTGGGATAAAAAGACCAATGTATTGCAGTTTGCAGGTGCAAACAATTCGCTTTACCTTGTAAGCCGGGGTATAGCAACCAACGGCAGTGTACGGGAAACCGAACGTGTTAAACTAAGCAATGAACATTTACTGGAAATACTGCCCGACAAGCAGCCCATAGGCTATCAGGAAGATAAAATGAATAACCCTTTTACAAAAAGCATAATACAACTGCATAGCGGCGATTGTATCTTTATTGCATCGGATGGGTTTACGGACCAGTTTGGCGGCGACAGGAATAAAAAGTTCACCTCGAAACGTTTCCGTGAATTAATTGCCTCTTTGGTAGGCTTACCTATTGCAGAACAACAACGTATACTCCATTTTACTATTGAAGACTGGAAAAAGAATGAAGAGCAGACTGATGATATCTGCCTGATGGGAGTAAGAGTGAGGTAAAAGGTGGAAGTGAAAAGGTAAAAGAGAGGTTATGGTGTTTCAAGCGAAACTTCTTTTTTTAGATCGACAGGAAATTTTTTACGTACAATAAGGCGGCCAGCCGTTATTTTGCCATGCAGTTGGATAGATGCGTTTCTCTTTAAAGCCAGCGATGTTATAGCTGCAAGGCCCTTGGTTGTAAGGGGTATACTTGAATTTACCTCAAGCGTATACGTGTCTTCTGAGTTGCCTTTGATAAATACCTTGTGTTTTAACTCAGCTTTACCCAATGATATTTCATTCAGCTTTACATCTATTCCCGATTTATAGATATAGAAACCAAAAGAGTTTGGGTTTTTTATTTGTACCGAAAACTCCATTTCTACCTTTTGGGTTGTAATGGATGAAAGCACTACATTTTGCACCTGGCTAACAGAAACAGGTTCTATAGATTTACAAGCAAATAGGGAAAACGAAACAATAGAAACCAATAAGAATTTCCGGGAAGAAAAGTATTTAGAATTTTTCATTGGGTTTTACCGTTTCTCCACTCTCTTTCTAAGTTTGCAGCACTCCTGTATTATACTGTTTTGTGATAGGGGCGTGGTTAGCCATTTCTATACCCATGCTAATCCATTTGCGTGTATCTAACGGATTAATAATTTCATCTACCCACAGGCGTGCAGCTGCATAGTAAGGCGATGTTTGCTTTTGGTAACGCTCCGTAATAGTCTTTAAAAGCTCTTCTTCCTCTTTTTTATCAATTGTTTTACCCTGTGCTTTAAGCGCGCTTACCTGTATTTGTAAAAGTGTTTTTGCGGCCTGTTCGCCACCCATAACCGCTAATTGCGCGGTGGGCCATGCTGTAATAAGGCGCGGATCGTAGGCTTTGCCACACATGGCGTAATTGCCAGCACCGTAAGAGTTGCCCACTATAATAGTAAACTTAGGCACCACGCTATTGCTCATGGCATTTACCATTTTGGCACCATCTTTAATAATGCCGCCATGTTCCGAACGTGAGCCAACCATAAAACCGGTTACATCCTGTAAAAATACAAGCGGTATATGTTTTTGGTTGCAGTTCATAATAAAGCGTGCAGCCTTATCTGCTGAATCGGAATAGATAACACCACCAATTTGCATTTCGCCTTTTTTGCTTTTTACAATTTTACGCTGGTTAGCCACAATGCCCACGGCCCAGCCATCTACACGGCCAAGGCCACATAAAATGCTTTTGCCGTATTCGGCTTTGTATTCATCAAATTCTGAGCTATCTACCAGCCTTTCAATTACCTCACGCATATCGTAAGGTTTTTCACGGCTGTCGGGTATAATGCCCAATATTTCATTCGCATCTTTTTTAGGCGTTTTGGCAGTTTTGCGGTCAAAGCCTGCTTTTTCAAAAGCTCCAATCTTATCGAATACACGTTTAATGCGGTCAAGGCAGTCTTTGTCGTTAGCGCATTTGTAATCGGTAACACCCGATATTTCGCACTGGGTAGTTGCTCCGCCCAGGGTTTCGTTGTCTATATCTTCGCCTATAGCTGCCTTTACGAGGTAAGAGCCCGCAAGGAAAATAGTACCTGTTTTATCTACAATAAAGGCTTCATCGCTCATAATAGGTAAATATGCGCCACCGGCTACACAACTGCCCATAATGGCTGCAACCTGTATAATACCACTCGAAGACATAATGGCGTTATTCCTGAAAATGCGCCCAAAATGTTCTTTATCAGGGAATACCTCATCCTGGAAGGGTAAAAATACACCAGCGCTATCTACCAAATAAATTATAGGTAAATGGTTTTCCATGGCTATTTCCTGCGCCCTTAAATTCTTTTTAGCTGTAATTGGGAACCATGCGCCTGCTTTAACTGTGGCATCGTTAGCTACAACAATACATTGCTTGCCGCTAACATAACCTATCATTACCACTACGCCTCCGCCGGGGCAGCCTCCTACATCGGTGTACATTTCGTCGGCTGTAAATGTGCCTATTTCAATACGCTGGCTGTCTTTATCCAAAAGGTAATCTACACGTTCGCGGGCGGTAAGTTTGCCATTGGCATGTTGGGCTTCAATCTTTTTTTTGCCTCCTCCTTCATGCACCCTTTCAGCTTTTTGCTTCATGTGCGAAATCAGCATTTTTATTTTGTCCTCGTTACGGTTAAAATCGGGTGTAGATGCCATATATAAATATTATGATGAACAAATATACAAAAGCCCTTGGTAGCCCGACTTTGAATTAATTGCTATTTTAACCTATCTTAGTTAGTAGGGATAAATACATACAATATTTTAAAATAACCACGTTATACATTGTAAACCACCACGTAAATGAAGTTAACCTACCTTGCTCATTCTTGCTTTTTAATTGAGTGCGGAAGAACTAAGATAGTGTTCGATCCCTGGCTTAAGGGGCCTGCATATTATAGCCAATGGTATGTATGGCCTTTACCAATGGATGACATTGCGCAGATAAAGGTGGATGCTATACTTATTTCGCACGGGCACGAGGACCACATGCACATAAAAACCCTGGATACCATAAATAAATCGGCCGAGGTATTCTTCCCGTTTCAATGGAGGGCAGGGGTGAGCCCCTTTTTTAACCAATTAGGATTTAAACAGGTTACTGAGGCTGTAAGTTTTCGGTCGTATTATGTAAACGATGTTAAGATTACTTACCTGGGCTACTCTCTTGAAAGCGTTATTGTATTAGAGCATAACGGTGAGGTGCTTGTAAATATTAACGATGCATTAAACTCAAACCATGAAAACGCTACTGATTTTTTGTTAAAGGAGATAAAAAAAAGGTGGCCGGATATAGATTACCTGTTATCGGGGTGGAGCGGGGCAAGCTACTTTCCTAACCAGGTTAAATACTCCGGCAAAAATGATATTGAAATAGGTAAACTGCGCGAGCAATATTTTGCGAATAACTTTTTCCGTTTTTGTAATTACCTGCAGCCCAGGTGGGGTGTTCCGTTTGCGCCGGGCTTTGTGTTGCTTGCTGAAGACAGAAAGTGGATTAATCATATTAAGTTTCCAAGAGAAAAGGTAGCGGAATATTATAAAGACCATTTTAAAGACGCAGCCGCAACCGAGTTCATCATATCTTACCCCGGAGATATACTAGAAAATGGCGAACTGAAAAAACGCTCATTATTGCATACATTAACCGAAGAACAGCAATACCAGCTTGCTTATAAGCATTATGCAAAAGAAGCGGAAGATGCTATGAAAGTGGATTACGCAAGTAATACTGACGTGAATAAGCTTATAGAACAACTACACCGCTGGATGAATTACAATAAAGTGTTGTACCATCCAAATGTAATAAAGGATGTTGTATTTAGTATTAAGCTGAACGATGTAAAAGAAGAAACCTATTTAAATATACGTTGGGAGGAAAATAGGTTTTTAGTAAAGGCGGAACCCCGGCCGATTAAAGACAGGAGATTAATGATTGATACCTCGGCACGTAAGATGCTGTATGCGCTTGGCAAGTTGTGGGGCGGTGATGTATTGACAATTGGATACGGTATAACCATTGAAGTATATGAAGAACTTACACTTGAAAAGAACCTGGATATAGTATGTATGCGCCTAATTACAAGATACCCAATGGCCCGAAAAGATATGTTCAAATATCCACTCAGGGCGCTTAAGTTTTATTCATTTAATCCCGGCATAACAACCTTATGGCTTAAACAAAAAGTAAAATTAAAGCCGTATGTAAACCGCTATCCGTTTAACGAACGTGACCACTGGATGACATATAATAAGTGCGATTTGTGTGCTGTCTGCAAAATGCCGGAAGTAAATATTGAAGCCTACCGTGCATAGGTAATAGTAGGTTTTTTACGTCGATTATTATTTGTATTTTTAGATAAATATTCTATACTATGATTAGGGTAGGCAAATACCTTTTTTAGTGTATTGCCTAACAGTAAATGTGAAGTACTTTTGTGCCGTTAAATAAAAGCACAACGTACACATTACATAAATATGAGAAATACAATTTTTAGAAAATGTTTTTTTACAGCCTTATTGGCAGGTAGTACTATTCTGACCTATGCGCAAACAGGCAAGCTTAAAGGAGTGGTAAAAGATAGCCTTGGTAATGCAGTTAAGGATGCGAGCATTCTTATAGAGAATACAAAATATATAGCCACAACAAACGATAAGGGCAAATACCTTATAGAGAATATTGCAGCGGGAGACTATAAGGTAATCGTTAGCCTTGTAGGATATAATTCTATTGAAAATAAAGTAACTATTAAGGATAATGAAACAGCTACCCTTGATTTTAATTTGAACCAGGTGGTAAAACAATTGGGTGTGGTAGAAGTTATAAAATCTATTAGCGCACATGGTATGGGGCATTTGGGTGAAGTACATGATGGAATTATTTATTCGGGCCAAAAAACAGAGGTTCTGGTATTGGATAGTATGGATGCCAACACGGCGCAAGATAACCCCCGCGAGGTATTGGGCAGGGTGCCCGGTTCAAATTATTCTGAAACCGAAGGAGGTGGATTTCCTTCTAATGGAATTGCATTCCGGGGGCTTAGGCCAACACAATCTATAGAGGTGCAAACCCGCCAAAATGGGTATAATATTACAGGTGACTTGTACGGTTATCCCGAATCGTACTACCTGCCTCCGCTTGAGGTGGTAGAGCGTATAGATGTAATTCGCGGAGCTTCATCATTGCAGTTTGGCCCGCAATTCGGTGGCGTAATAAACTTTATTATGAAGGATCCGCCGGAAGATAAGCCCTTTGAAGTAGGAGTGAGCGAAACTGGAGGCAGTTATAATTTTATCAGTTCGCTTTACACATTTGCGGGTACCTATAAAAAACTAAGCTATTCCTGTTTTGTAGAATATAAGGCTACCGATGGCTGGAGGCCCAACTCAGATTATCGCTCCTTATCAGGATTTGCCAAAGTGGATTACCAGGCCAACAGTAAATTTAAGGTTGGGGTTGAGTACACCTTACTAAGGAATAAAATACACATGGCAGGTGGACTTAACGATACTGAATTTGCTCGTAACCCTGACCAATCCTTTCGTGCACGTAATTGGCTTGAAAGCCCCTGGAATATTTTAGCGCTTACTGCCGATTATAAGTTTTCGGATAAAACGCAGTTATCTTTTAAATCCGCATTTAACAGCAGCGCCCGTAACTTAGTTTGGAGAAATGAAGACGGCGGCCCCGGCACACCTGATACGATAGATCGTTTAACGAATAGCTATATACCCAGAGAAGTGGAGCATGAAGGCTTTGTAAGCAGTACCAATGAATTGCGTTTTCTTACAAATTATAACATAGGCAGCACCAATCAAACCCTTGCCGCAGGAGTTCGCTACTTTCAGGGCAGTATGGTAAGGCAGGAATCGGGCCCGGGATCTACAGGAAGTGATTTTGATATGAATCTTTATGGCGGAACATGGGGCAATAACCTTACTTTCGGTACGGTTAATGTTGCTCCGTTCATTGAGAATACATTCCATATTGGCCAACGTATTTCCATTACTCCGGGTTTCCGTTACGAGTATATACAATCATCCGCTAAAGGCTATGTAACTACGGATTTGGGTGTTTATAATGTATACGAAAACAGGGCATGGTATATACCTTTGGCAGGTATTGGTTTGCAAATAAGAACGACAAATAATACTAACCTGTATGCCAATATTACCCAAGCATACGAGCCTACTACTTACGAAAACTTAACTCCGGCGCTGGGTTCAATTTCAGTTATCGATCCAAACATGAAAGATGTTAGCGGATATAATGCCGACCTTGGATGGAGAGGAAATATTAAGGAATTCCTCAATTTTGATGTAGGCGCTTTTTACCTTGTGTTCGACCAGGAACAAGGCTCAGAGTTGCTAACAAACCCTTTAGGTACACAGTATACATATATTACCAATGTTGGTAACGCTTTGCACCAGGGTATAGAAACCTATATTGAATGCAGTCCTTTTAAATTGCTGAAGAAAAAATCTAAAATAGGAGAGTTAAGCTTTTTTAATTCGTATGCCTACGATGATTCTAAATATGTAAGTGGCCCATTTACCGGCAACTATGAAGAAATGGCGCCGGTGAATATCGACAGGCTGGGGATAATATATTCGATAAAGGATTTTTCGCTTACCTATATGATAAGCTATACCTCGCAATCTTTTGCCGATGCAGGCAATACTGTGTTCAGTAACGATGCGGAAATTGGAATAATACCGGCCTATACGGTTATGGATGTTTCGGCTACATTACACATTAAAAAGTATACGCTTAAGGCAGGAGTTAGCAACCTGGGAGATGCCAAATACTTTAACTTACGCACCAGCGAATATCCCGGGCCTGGTATTGTTCCGGCAGAACCAAGAAGTATTTATGTTGGTTTTGAGGCAACGTTTTAAAACGAGAAGCCTTTTTAATAGCTAATGACGGTTTGTTCGGCCGTGCTGTTATAGGTCCAGTTAATCTTATAGCCATAAGGTGTGCCGTTTAAAACCGGGTTACCGTTAAGGTCTACGCCGCAAGTAGAAGTAATAGGCTCCTTAATATTTTGAATGATGGTAACTCCACTTAATGGATTGTAACGGGCTTGGCTGGATATATCCTGGAATGTGGGTACTGTTACAGTAGCATAAAGATTATCGTTATACCTGTCCTGTCCCCAGTAAATTACATTGTTAAAACTATTTATATTGGTGTCGGCTCTTGTTGTAATCGTAATATGGTTGGTATTGGTCATTCCTATCACCCTTGAGTAATGCAGGTTTACTGTCCATAATGTAATTTGCCCCACATTATCGTTAATGCTGTACTGTATTTGCCCGTTTATTCTTTCAACAAGCGAATCTCCGGGAGTAAGATTTTTTAACAGGCCTCCACTATAATTGGTAACAGTTAAAGAACCGATAAACCATAGGGAGGTATTGGGCACAGGCCTGTAGTAAAGAGCTTCGTAATCTTGTGTAGGATTTAAGTTTGTAAAGTTTATAGTTGCTGTTGTTCCCGCATTTTTCCAGGGTGTAATATGCCCTGCAATTACAGGCAACTGGGTTTTCACAGTGCCGCTTCTGCCTGTTGCAGAATCCTGGCTTTTACCTACAAAATAATAGACGTAAAGCAAGCCTGTGTTTATTTGAGAAGTGTCTACAAGTACCCCTGGTGATAAAAAAAGAGAAACATTATTTGTAGGCGCGCCGCTTGTTGTATTAGAAATGGACATAGCTGCAACGGCTTCGTCCACTGCCTGGCCAATTTCCAAATTTACGTTCAATTCATCCGAGGCAATGATTGTTTGGGTACCCGAATCGCTGGCGGCTGTAATTTGCTCAGTCGTACTTGTTTTTTTGCAACCTGTTGCTAATAATCCACCCAATAGAATTAATATGAAGCTTTTATATGGAACAGAAAGCTTCTTCATGCTATTGCAATGAGATTTTTTTCGCTCCTACTTGTTCGCCATCTCTCAGTAACTTTAAAAAGTACATTCCCTTAGGCTGATTAGAAATATTGATTTCTGCTTTTGTTGTAGCAAGTGGTTCCGAATATATTTCTTTGCCCTGTATATCATAAATCTTCACCACACAATTATCAAGTGTTTGGCCCTTATCCAACTCTACCGTAAATATTCCGTTATTAGAATTTGGGTAGATACTAAACCCATCATTGTTATGCATAACTTCGGGTACACCCGTGCATACATCAACCTTAAATACAATAGGGTAAGTTATTTTTTGAGGAGGTACGCTGAAATCTGTAGCAGTTACATTAATAGTATTATATCCTATAACGGAAGAGTTTGTAGGCGCTTTGATATTTATGGTTTTAATACCATTTGCGGCAGTGCTGGTGTCGCACAACACAAGGCCCAATGTTGGTGATGTTGCTGTTAACGCTGCTCTTTGCCCCGGTACCGCGCATAAAAAAGACACCGTATATTCGGCCGTATCCCATGGGCAGAGGGTTACCGTATCGCAAAGGCCCGGGTTAAGAACTACAGGAGGAATGTTTTTTTCTGTTACACAAGTGTTAAGTATAAACGAATTAAAGTTGAGCCAATACGTTCCGTTTGTTGCTGATGCAATGCCACTAAATGTGTGGCCGGGTAAACTAAATCTTCCAATTTGGGCGTAGGCTGTGTGATCGCCTTTATTTACTCCAATTGTAGCTGGTACGCCGGCAAAACCCATACTGCCGCCCGAAGAATCTGCACAAGCCCAACCCATTGCATAGTAACAAAACTCGACATTATTGCCTCCGGGTATTTCAGGGTCCTGGCCGTTTGAAATGGTGAGTTTAAAACTATTATACACATCACAATCGAACCTGTAAAATTTAGTGTTGTACCAGGTTACTTCCATCCGGTTAGGATACATTTTGTACCATGTTTCGCCAAGGCCGGGTGGATATGGGCCCGGGGCCAAATTGTTAGCATTTGCCCAAAAAGGGGCTATCATGGCTGTATCGGTACCAGCCGGAAAATTACCTGTTGTAAAAGTATGTATGGGTTTTTCGAACGTTATGTTTCCTTTGTTGCCTATATATACCGAATCGTAGCTTTTGCCATAAAAACAAAAAGTAAATGGCAACTTAAGGGCAGGCGTGGTGTTTAAATTGTTGTAATAATAAGGAGGCCCTACGCTGTCGGCGCCAAGTGTAAAAGGCACATCCTGCATAATAGAGCTATCCTGCTGTCGGTAGCAATCACAATAACCAACGCTATCCTGCGCCAACATTTTTATCGAAAAAGAGGTGAGGCAGATAAAAAGTAATAATATAAGTTTCTTCATCCTTTATTTTGGTTGAATGACCTTTACAAATTTATACAATTAGTTAGAATGCAGGAAATTCGGGACTTAGTTTACCACTATATGTTTAACAATCCTGTTGTTTTGCCCGGTAACAGTTAGGTTGTACACTCCTTTGCTGTAGTTGGATACATCAATAGTTTTAATATCGGCTCCATTTAATTTAATAGTATTTGTATACACGGTTTGGCCTAAAACATTGGTTAAAGTAACGATATAATTACCCTGTTCCTGTAGATTAAATGATAAGCTAAGTTCTGTACTTGCCGGGTTAGGATAAACTGAAATATCATTAGAAGAAGATACGGTATTTACACCTAATTCTAATACCTGCAACATAGGTGATGTTACTTCGCATCCTGCGGCATTAGTTACCATAACAGAATAATCGCCTTTTTGCCATATCCATAACTGGGATGAAGTTGCGCCCGACATAATAACGCCGCTGCAATACCATTGGTAGCTGCTGTAAGTTGCGGGAACACAAGTGAGGCTCGAACCCACACACTGAACAGCCGGAGCCACAGGAGCAGAATCTATGGTTATGTAGTTATTCGTAGTAATAGTATTGTTGCCTAATGTATTAGTAGCAGTTAATTGCACAGGGTAGTTGCCAGGAGTAGCATAAGTAACTAGCGGGTTTTGTGATGTAGAGGCAGATGGGGTTCCTCCGGTAAATGTCCAGTTCCAGCTGGTTGGCTGGTTTGTTGAAGTATCTATAAACTGAACACCATAACTTGTGCATGTTAATGGTGCAGATGAAGTAAAGGCAGCAACAGGTGGGTTGCTAACAGGAAGAGGTTCGATACCAATAATGGCTTCGTGGTTTTGACTAAAATCATCTCCGGCAGGGTTAAGGCTCGTAAGCGAATACCATCCATCGCAATAACCTCCCCATCCCCAATTCATATGAAAGTTGTTATTAGCATCATATCCATCGCATACCCATGTATGGCCGCCTACTGCCGGATCGTAACCAACATATTGCACAGGCCTTGCATGATTAAGTTCGTTCTCCAGCGTATCTTGCCATAAAGCCGAATTTGCAAATTCGCGAAGCCCATTAATAGTGGTGGGTGAGTACTTGAAATATTGTACATACGAGTTTTGTGCGCACACAGGGCCATCTGCCGTTATTACCTGTGCGCCGCTACCCGTAGGGCTGTAATACATATCAACGCTTATTCCTGCGTCCGACATAATCCTGGGTACGGTTGTATCTAAAATCGAAGGATTAAGAAGTGGCATGGTAGACCATGCATAAGGATGATTGAAATTGGCAGTTAATGTTGTTCCATAATTATAGGAATAGTAGGTATTAGAGCCCTGTCCTGTAGCCGGATATTGCCAGTATCTCATAATTTGGCACATAGCAGTTGCTACACAACCTGTAACGGCCTGGTTTGCGCCTACACCGGGGCAATCGTTGCTATAGGGGCTTTCCTGATTCCACGTGCTTTGTACTAAATAAGTGCTGTACGAAGGAAACAAGCTGCCTAGAATACGCGATGTACTACCTGTGTGCTTTGTATTGTTTGTATAATCGGCCCATTCTTTTGTAATGGCAGCCGATGCCGTTACGCCTTTAAGTACATCGTCAATAATTTCTGTTTTGCGTTGTTGCATCCAATAGCCAATGGTTGTTCCTTCTGCCGGAATCGCATACGTCCTTTTTTCAGTAGAATAGCCTATGATAGGATGTAAGGCATTATCTGCTGAAACAATTACAAAGCCATCGTTACTATTGATATTAAATACGTAATAAAGGGCATTATTATGCGTGTCGGTTTCGGTATAAGCGAGCATTGTCTTAGCTACTGTTACCGGAGATACCTGGCTGAAAAAATTAGTTGCAACCTTTTGTGCTGCATTTACACTTACCGGGCTGGCGCTTGCAGAAAAAACAAAGGCAATACAAGCAGCAAAAAGAGCAATCGGTTTTTTCATAAATTAAAAAGGAGTATGCTTAGTTTAGCACAACATGTTTAACAATCCTGTTGTTTTGTCCTGCAATAGAAAGGATATATACACCCTTGCCGAAGTTAGACACATCAATGGTTTTGTTTGTTTTTCCGTTTAGCTGAATATTATCTGTATAAACAGTTTGGCCTAACACATTGGTTAATGTAAGCGCATAGTTGCCTTGCTCCTGTAAATCTAAAGAAACGTTTAGTACACCGTTTGCAGGGTTAGGATAAACAGTTACATCGTTTTCAGATGTTATGTTATTTACACCCAGGTTAAGCACTTGTAACATTGGAGATGTAACGCTGCAGCCCTCAGGGTTGGTAACAAATACAGAATAGTCACCTCTTTGTGATACCGTAATTTGCGATGTGGTTGCACCGGGAATAATTACGCCGCTTTTATACCACTGGTAAGTGCTATATGTAGCCGGAACACATGAAAGAAGAGTGCCTGCTTGCTGCACAGTTGGTGCAACCATGGCAGGATTTATAGTAACGTAGCTGTTGGATGTAACAGTATTGTTGCCAAATGAATTGGTCGCTTTTAATTGCACGGCGAATGTACCGGTAGAACTATAAGTTACAATCGGGTTTTGTGCAGTAGATGTGGCAGGAGTACCGCCCGTGAATGTCCAACTCCAGCTGGTAGGCTGGTTAGATGAAATATCCATAAACTGAACCGAATTACCAATGCAAACAGAAGGGGAAGAAGATGAGAACGCGGCAACAGGAGCGCTGGTAACCTTTGGAGGCATAATACCAATAAGCGCCTCATGTCCCTGGCTAAAATTAAAACCGGCAGGGTTAAGGCTGCTGAGTGAGTACCATCCATCGCTTAGGCCGCTCCATCCCCAGTTCATGTGGAAGTTGTTGCTGGCATCATATCCATCGCATACCCATGTATGGCCGCCCTGTACAGGGTCACTACCTACATATTCTACAGGCCTGTTGCAGTCTAATTCGTGTTTAAGTGTATCCTGCCATGGGGTAAGGCTATGGAATTGTTTGCGGCCATCAATAAGCGTAGCATTATATCCGAAATATTGTACATAAGAGTTTTGCGCACATACAGGGTCATCTTGTGTAATAACAAAAGCACCGCTGCCCGATGGGCTATAGCTCATATCTACACTAATACCTGCATCCGACATAGCCCTTGCCAACATAGTATCTGAATTGCTTGGATTGGTAAGCGGCATGTTAGCCCATGCATACGCATGGTTAAAGTTGGCTGTTAAGTTGCCATAGCTACCGGCATTATAACTGTTGGAACCTTGCCCTAAGGAAGGATATTGCCAATACCTCATAATTTGGCACATGGTTGTTGCAACACAGCCTGTAACGGCTTGATTAGCACCTACACCAGGACAATCGTCGTTATAGGGGCTTGGTTGGTCCCAGGTGCTTTGCACTAAATATGCGCTATTCGAAGGAAACTGGCTGTTAAGTACACGGCCCACGTTAAGGCTGTGCTTAACATTGTTTGTATAGTCTGTCCATTGGCTTGTAATATCTGCTGTTGCAGTTAAATTGCTGTTTAAATCTGTGCTTATTTCAGTTTTACGGCTTTCCATCCAAAAATCAACGGTAGTTCCTTTTGCAGGTATTGCATATGGCCTTTTTTCGGTGGAATATCCAATAATGGGGTAGAGGATATCATCGGCAGAAACAATTACGAATCCATCGTTGCTGTTGATGTTAAATACATAGTAAAGAGTATTGTTTGATTGGTCGGTAGCCGTATATACCAGGTTAACCTGTGAAATAGCTACTGTAGAAATTTGGCTAAAAAAATTGCCGGCAACCTTTTGCGCAGCCGTAGCATTAACGGGTGCGGCATTGGCAGAAAAAATAAGAGCTAAACAGGCAACGAACAAAGTAATTTGCTTCTTCATGATGATGTGTTTTGAGGGCGCTTAAAACTAAATCGGTTTAAATTTTCTTAAATTATGCACTTAATCCATTAACAAATGTATGAATTAAAGGATATAAATAATAACAAAAAGGTGATTATTTACAACACATTATGCACAATGCATACAAAAGCATAAAATACAAAGCCGAATGCCTATAAAATCAAGACATTCGGCCGTATATATAAAAAGGTGTATTGTGGGAAGCTTTATAGTAATTACGACCTCCACTTAATACCGCAACCTATGGCCTTGGTATTGTTAGTTGTAACAGGTTTACCCGCTAACAGAGCATCAACCGCGCTTTCTACATATTTTTCTTTTACTGCAGATGGGTCATCCCTGTTATCATCAATAGCTCCAATGTATTTTACAATATAATCTGTACCCGATTTTTGTAATACAAATACATGGGGTGTGCATGTGGCGCCATAGGTTTTAGCAATATTTTGTGTGCCATCTACCAAATAAGGAAAGCCATAATTTTTTGCTTTGGCACGTTGTTGCATAGTAGCAAAATCATCTTCGGGTACAACGGTGGGGTCGTTGGGATTAATGGCTATTACAGGATAGTTTAATGGCCTGTACTTATTATCAAGGGCGATAATACGGTCTTCATACGCTTTTGCAACCGGGCAGTGGTTGCAGGTAAATACTACAATAAAGCCTTTGGCATCTTTAAAGTCGGCCAAAGAAACCATTTTGCCATCAATATTTTTAAGGCTAAAGTCCATTGCTTTGTCGCCTGCTTTGTAGCCCGCAGGCCTGAATGCGGCTAGTGCCACTATTGCTGCTGTTAAGATCGCAAGTTTTTTCATGTTATTTATTTTAGTTTAGATTGAATAAGCTGGTTTAATTTATCCTGTGTAAAGTCTCCTTCGTGAAAGTACAACTTTTTTCCATGCCTGTATAAAACCGTTGCAGGTATGGCGCCGCTCCATGAGCTATCCACCCCGTTTATCCAAATATTGGCATTGTTGGCGCTTAGTAAAAATACTTGAGGTTTGAGGTCTTTTTCTTCTGCAAATTTTTCTACACCTGCAATATCTTTTGCTGAATTAACGCTTACATAAATCATTTTTACCTTGTGCGATGCAAATTTGGTGTATGCAGCCTGAAAGCTGGGTAGTTCCTTAACACAAGGGTCGCACCAGGTGGCCCAAAAGTTAACTACATACAAGGTGTCATTGTTTTTAAGAGCGGCCTGTTGTTGCAGTTCGTCATAGTTTATTACCGTAACGCGTTGCCCGGTAAAAGATAATGAAGAAATAAAAAGAATAAGTCCTGCTTTTTGTATTGCTTTCATAGCGCCTTATAGCCGAAGCAAAATTATGAAACTTATAAATGAGTATGGGGATGTGTTTTGTAATTAGCTGATAATTAACATTTTGTGGTATGTGAGTAAGCTTATTAACAAGGATGCATTTAACGCTTAAAAATAATTTTTATGTTTTTGTAATTCACACACTTTTATTAATATAATTTTGCAGCCGAAAATTACTTTCCATATTATGGAAACCACTTCCGGGTACAAAGTAGCAATACGTCATCCCGGACTTCATAGCGGCCGAGCGCCCAATCACTGAGACAGGATAATTTCCTTTTTGTCGTTATACAGCGTATGGATTTGCTGTGCCCGGCAAATGCCCTTTTGTAAAGGGATGTTAGCTTAGATAAAGTTTCTGTTTCAGTAATAATTAAAAATATATATGAGTTCTCATCAAATAAAAAAGCTCACGGCGGCAGGGGTACTTATTACGCTCGGTATAATTTTTGGTGACATTGGCACATCTCCACTTTATACATTTCAAACTATTCTTAAAGATGCCGGAGTAGCAAGCCGTGAAGTTGTATATGGTGCTGTATCATGCATATTTTGGACACTTACACTGCAAACTACCTTTAAATACATCATCATCACCTTACAGGCCGATAACCATGGCGAAGGTGGAATATATTCGCTGTATGCACTGGTAAGTAAATTAGGCAGCAAGCTGTTTTTGCCTACTATCATCGGCGCGGCTACTCTTTTGTCCGATGGTATTATTACTCCTCCAATAAGCGTATCATCGGCTATAGAAGGGCTTAGCGGAGTAAACGGGCTTGAAAATACTATTGTTCCAGGCAATAACCTAGTGGTAGGAATTGTTTTAGGAATAATACTTGCTCTTTTTATTTTTCAGCGATTTGGTACAAAAGTAGTAGGTGGCGCGTTTGGGCCCGTAATGGTTTTATGGTTTAGTATGCTGGCTGTATTAGGCGCAATGCAGGTGGTGCAATACCCTGCTATTTTCGCGGCGCTAAGCCCTCATTATGGACTATCGCTCCTGATGAATCATCCTAAAGGGTTTTGGCTATTGGGTGCTGTGTTTTTGTGTACCACGGGTGCTGAGGCATTATATTCTGATTTGGGCCACTGTGGTAAAAAGAACATACAAATGGCCTGGATATTTGTAAAAACGGCACTGGTGCTTAATTACCTGGGGCAGGCTGCATGGGTAATGACACAGAATAAAGTTAACCTGGGAGATATTAATCCTTTCTTCGAAATTGTTCCGCATGGTTTGCTTATACCTGCCGTGCTTCTTGCTACTGCCGCCTGTATCATAGCAAGCCAGGCGCTTATCAGCGGTTCGTATACACTTATCAGCGAAGCCATATTACTCAACTTTTGGCCAAGGGTAACAGTTAAATATCCTACCGATGTGCGCGGACAGATTTATATACCAAGTATTAACTGGTTTTTGTGCGTAGGCTGTTTTTTGGTTGTTCTTTATTTCCGTACATCCGAGGCTATGACAGCGGCATACGGTTTTTCCATCAGCGTGGCCATGTTAATGACAACTATACTTATGACATACTTTTTGCGCTACCGTAAACACTATGCATGGTATATTGTAGTGCCTATATTACTTGTGTTTTTAACGGTTGAAAGCTCATTTTTTGTAGCCAATGCGGTTAAAATAGCGAACCGGATACCCTTCCTGGTATTCGAGTTCAGTCTTATTTTTACTATGTTTATATGGTACAGGTCGCGTAAAATTAACAACCGCTTCTTAAATTTTGTAAGCCTTAAGGAACAAATACCTTTGCTTAAAGATTTAAGCGCCGATACAACGGTGTCTAAGTTTTCATCCAACCTTATTTTTCTTACCAAGGCAAATAATTCAGATGAAATAGAACAAAAAATTATCTATTCTATTTTTAGCCGCCAACCCAAGCGGGCCGATATATATTGGTTTATACATATTGAACGCACAAACGAACCGTATACGCTGGAATATAGTGTAAACGAATTGGTAGACGATAAAGTAATACGTGTAGAATTCAGGCTTGGGTTCAGAGTACAGGCAAGGGTAAACGTATTGTTCCGAAAGGTGGTAGAGGAGATGGTTACAAATAAGGAGCTGAATATTACCAGCCGCTATCCTTCGTTAAAAAAGTATAACCTGGCATCCGATTTCAGGTTTGTGCTGCTCGAAAAATTTCTTTCATACGAAAACGAATTTAGCCTCAGGGAAAACTTTATTTTGCGCAGCTACTTCTTTATTAAAAAGTTTGCACAGGCAGATACCAAAGCCTTTGGCCTTGATACCAGCGAAACCTATATAGAAAAAATGCCTTTGGTGGTTCACCCGGTATCTAACCTTAAATTAAAACGTATTGAGCCTGCTACTTAGATACGTTGGTAGGTAAACGTTTTTTTGCGACTTTTGATAACCATTAAACCTAAAACATGGAGTTTGCCGCTTCTTTAGATTCTTCTGCAGAAACAATTACAACCGTTGTATGTATATTGTTTGTGGGTATTGCCGTTTGGAACGGAGTAGGAATAAAGCGCGCTAAAGGCGACATGATGAATATGGCGGTACGTATTGGCATATTTGCTGTTTTACTTGTAACCCTTGGTTATAGTTTCATGTATAGCGTAACAGGATATGCCGTAAGGGGCAAAGCGCTTATTATTAAAATGCGCCATGCAGAAATACCTTATACCTACACGCAAATAATGGATGTGCGGGCGGTGGGCGCCGGCGAAATGGCAAGCCTTAAAAAATCGTTTGGCATAGGTGGGCTATTCGGGTATAGCGGGCAATACCATGCCGATGCATTTGGCGATATTACCTTTTATGGAACCCAACAAAAAAATTGGGTGCTCATGCATACCGATAAAAATGAAGCCATAGTGCTTACTCCTGATGATCCTGCAAAATTGGTGAAGGAAGTAATGGCTATTATTACTCCGAATAACTAAGTTTTTTATTTAGGCCACAAAGTATACTCGTAAACGGTTAGAGTATAGGTAGGTTTACTCATTAGGCTTTCTCTATCCGTTAACATTGGAAACCCCTGTTTTTTTTCTATCCTTGAGTTTTCTGCATAATAAGTAATGGTTTTTACACTGGAATTAATACCAATTTCTTCTTTAGTGCTTTTTCCATTTGGGTAATAAATGTATATATCTTCATCTTCGGGGCTAACGCTATCGCAGGAACTAAATTTACAATCGTCGAGCAAGGATCCATAATCATTGTATTTACGCTTCCATTTTAACTTTGTAGAATACTCGCCGCCGCCTTCCGATTCGTAACTTGTCTCTCTGCCTTTTAAGTCGTAACCGTGTTTTGTAATATCTATAGAGGTCATGGAATACAAATATCCATTCTCAGTTATAAACGAGCTATCTATAGTTACCAGTCCATTCTTATTAAATGTGTCTCTGTGCAGGTTTGTAGTTGTAAATGGCTTGCCATCTTTTTGTCTTGAAGTTACTTGCGACAACACCATGTATGTTTTGTGGTCATGAACTGTAACGGTTACGGTATTATCGCCACAGGCCGAACCGGCATCTGTCGAAATTTCTTCCTCGGTGTCTATTGAATTGCTGTCTTTATCCAGTTTAGTGGAAAAAGAGTGGCAAAGCTTTCCGTTCTTGTACTTATTTTGTTCCTTTATTGATCCATCAAAATCGTATGTTATGATGGTATTGGTGGAATCGCCAAAAGATTTATAGGCATTAAATATTTCCATTCCCACACTATTGTAAGTATGATACTCTTTCGATGAGTAATTTCCGTTTTGCGTATTACTGTATATCAAACGTTTTTTGCTATCGTATTTCGATGTAGTAATGGTGGTATCCCTTGCCTTATCGCCTTCATCGTCATCCTCGTTGTACTTAATGCTCTCAATTACGTTTCCCGCCGTATCGTATTTATTATATTCCATAGTTTTGTTAACTGTGTTATCATCCGGGTCAATATCTACCGTAATGTCTTTCAAAATATTTCCTTTGGCATCGTACACCAGTGTTTCATCCGTAGTTTTTTTCATTTTTCCTTTTTCGCTTCTTTCGTAATCAAGTTCGCGGATGTTGTTTCCTTTGGCATCATATATGTTGCGGGTACTATCGCTTACTTTACCATTCTCATCGATGGTTTCTTTAAACAGTACAAGGCCCTTTTTATTAAAGTAGTTTATTAGTTTGCTTTCAATCTTTTTATTTACGGTCATATTGCTGTCTTCACTTGTATAGGTGGTTACTATTACTGATTTAAATGGTACAGTGTTGCTGTCTCCGGCCCTGTCGTAATATTCGGCGCAATCGTTTAAGCGACTATAACCAGTACCGCCAACGCTGTCTGCCATTAAGTCATCGTCATAACGTGCCTCACTTCTTATAACATTATCGTAATCGTGGTGCCCTTTCTGTGCAAATAAATTTTGGGTGCCGAATAGTAATAACAAGAGTAAGAAAGAGCTAAAGATGGCTTTCATAGTCAGAGGGTTTAATGAGGTAAATGTAACAGGTTTGTGTAATAAAGTAACGGTTGTTTATTATTCGTATTATTTAGGCAGGGGTTCCAGCCTGAATTCTACTCTTCTGTTTTTTTGCCTTCCTTCAGGGGTATCATTAGTGGCAACAGGGTTAACGCTTCCATATCCTGAATAATTCACCTTTCTTTTATCAATTCCTTTTTTTATAAGATACTCTGCAACAGCCTGTGCCCTGGCTTCAGACAGCATTTGGTTATGTGCTTCGGTGCCCTGGTTATCTGTAAAGCCTGATAATGCAATTCCATAATCATCATAAGCTTTTAGGTATGCAACCAGCTTATCCAGTTCGGGATAGGAGGGTGGCAACAGCCTGGCTTTATCGGTTTCAAAAAATACGTTGTTGAGAACAATAGAAGTATAAACAAGCGTATCGGTTCTAAACGATTCGGTTGTTTTATCAGTGACTTTGGTTTCAACCGTATCAGATTCTATTTTCCCGCAGCCGCAAGTTCCATCTTTATTTACAGGAGCAAGGCATACGTCATCTATATAATAATAGGCTTGTTCGTTATAGGCATTGCCTTTTGTCCTTTTCGCTTTAATGCTTGCCGGCAGCATAAAATTGCCGATCATTAGGTATTGCTCGCCGCCTTTGGCCTTATAGGTGCCGCTTATACAGTGCCATTCGTTCCCATCTAATATATGGAAGGATGGGTTTGCAACTTGCGGCACATTGTTAATGGTAATCCATCTTTTATCCTGAAAGGGCTCAGATGAAATATATGCGCCTATTGCATCTGTGGCATAGCCAACCACTTTTGAAAGGCTTACAAAAAAGCTTAAAAAATAAGTTGAATCGGCTTTAAGCGGTTCGGTAAGTTTTACCTGCAAATATTCCCGTTCTTTAAGATAATTGAAAACATTATAGGCAATAAAGCCCGCATAGGCGCTGCCCGAATGGGCTTGCTGGTTCCCCATTTTATTTAACGGTACTCCTGCATCCGAATATTTACCGTTTTTTGAGGCACAATCGCAATAATAGTCGGGTGTGCCTTTGGTTGGCGATGACCAATACGTTGCTCTTTTAAGTTGCGAAATACCTGAAGGGCATTTGGTGTATTCTTCAAAACCGGGATTGGGTACCAGGTTTTGGGCGTAACCAAAGGAGACAAGTAGTATAGCTATGAAAGTAAAAATTAACTTCATCAACCAAATAATGCAATTTATTTTTCCTTGTTAAAATCGGTTATCAGGCCCGAGTAGGTTTCAAGGTCCATTTTAATAGAACCAAATAAGATATTAGCCTGCGCCCGAATAGGGATGTGATTCTGATCGTCAGTAATCCACACTTTCATATCCTCACTTTTCTTGAATATTCGGCCTGTTTGCACAATAGGTTCAAATACCATGCAGCGTATTTTTCCTACTGCACTGTTTAGTGTTTCGTAGTCTACAAACTTTATTTTAAGCGACCACACCTGGTTATCTACAAAACAAGTTATGCTATCCAGCTTGCCGGGTTTTTCGTCGTTAAAAGCAAGGGTGCGCGCATAATAAAACGACGAAAGCATATCCTGTATATAGGCAGGCATATTCTCGAATTGCTTGCCATTGCTGTTTACTACATGGTATTCCTGGTCAAAAATCATATCCTGGTTTATTTTATAGCCACCTTCATCTACCTTGCGTATAAACATAAGCGGGCATAAAGATTGTTCGTCTATGTAGGTTTCGTAGCGGTCGTGTACTTTAAAAAACAGGTTAAATGCTCCCTTAGAATCGCCTGTGCCTACAACATGCATGGCATTGCGGCCATTTATGGTTTTGTCCTTATCATCTATTTTAATGGTAGCAGTGGCAGCATCAATAAAGCCATAGTGTATGCGGTAGGTAAGCTCTTCTCCTTTTTGAAAGGCTGTATTGGGCACCGTTCTTAAGGTTTCCTGGGCAAAACAAGTAAGGGCCCGGCATAGCAGGCAAAAAAATATAAGATGCTTAACGACTATACGCGCCATCATCAAATTTGGGCAGATGCACTTTGGTTAAGGTAAATGTTCTTTTATAAGTGGCGAATATAAAGTATGAGTACTCGGCTATGTTAAGATTAATATCGTAATAAGGCTGTATACGCACGTCTACGAATAAATTTGGAAAAAGTTCCTTTTGGAAGAAAAGATTCAGAAAAACCAGATTACGGTTGTTTTCGGTGTAAGACCTGTAGGCCCATGAAACCGATTGGTATAGGTCGCCACCTAATGGATCTGCCCAGTCCATTCCGTTCCAATAGCTGGCCATTATACCAACACCTGATTTAGATTTAACAAACAAATTACAGTATAGGGCACTGCCTTTCCTATAAGGATAAGTGTGTACATCCCCGGCGGGGTTGTTGGATATATCATTAAAGGCGCACACATAATTTTCGAGTTTTACCTGGCTTATAAAGCTGTTCCGCTTGGAAAAATCCCAGTCAAGGCATAAGCCCGTAGCGCCATTAAATAGGGTAACCAGAGGAATTCTGCCGACTGTATCTATCTGTCCTCCGAAATGAAAAAGTGTATACTGTACGGGCAGTTTTACTTTAAATACTTCGTTGCTTGTTTTAAATAAAGTTGCCGAAGCCGATAAGCCTTGTGTTATATGCTCATGATAGTTGGAGTTGAGATATTCCTGGTGAGCCCAGTTAATCCATAAATCGGCCCAAAGCCATGGTTTGTCCACTTTAAGCTGTATCCCTGTTTCCAGTGGGTCTTGGGCTATTTGGCTATAGAAGAACAAAGGGAAGAAACATTCGTACAGTGGCTCTATATACTGGTGGTCCGAGCAGCTTTCAAGGTTTCCGAAAAGGAAAGAAAAGCCATTGTTGCTTTGCAATTTTAATGTCCAGGTGGGTTGTATAATTTCCAGGTTGGGGTTACCAAAGTCTTTACGTACAAAAATACCTCCAAGCAGCAATATATGTTTATCAGGTATCCATCCTAATTGCGCGTTAATGTCATCTCCAAAAAGGGTTTGTCCGTGTGTTATGGGGCCAAAGTATTCGGTATCCTTTTCAAAGCTATCATTGTAAAAATCCAGTATTACTTTGTTTGTATCATCGGCAGAAAAATCGAAATAATGCTGTAGGGCGGGTGCATAGCTAATTTGGGCAGAACAATAGGTTATTGCAGAAAAAAATAAGCAAGCAAAGGCCAGTGTAGTCTTTTTCATTGGGGGATTATTTAGTTAGTATTGTTCCTTGTTGTTTGGAAAATCTTTTTTCTTAACATCAGAAACATAATTTGAAACTGCCCCCTTAATATCGTTATACAGATTTAAATACCTTCTTAAAAAGCGTGGGTTAAACTCGTAAGTAAGCCCAAGCATATCGTGCAATACCAATACCTGTCCGTCTACCTTAGCACCTGCACCAATACCTATGGTTGGTATGGTAAGGCTTTTAGTAACCTTGCCGGCCAGTTCGGCGGGTATTTTTTCAAGTACTAACGCAAAGCACCCGGCTTCCTGTAGTGCTTTGGCATCCTCAATTAGTTTTTCGGCTTCCTCTTTTTCCTGGGCACGTACCGCATAGGTGCCAAACTTATAAATAGATTGGGGCGTTAATCCCAAATGCCCCATAACAGGTATACCGGCCGATATTATACGTTTTACAGAATCTTCAACTTCTTTGCCTCCTTCAAGTTTTACAGCATGTGCGCCCGATTCCTTCATAATACGTATGGAAGAATTTAAGGCTTCTTTGGAGTTACCCTGGTAGGTACCAAAAGGCAAATCTACCACTACCAGTGCCCTGTTAATGGCACGTATTACCGAAGAGGCGTGGTATATCATCTGGTCCAGCGTAATGGGTAAGGTAGTTTCGTGGCCAGCCATTACGTTTGATGCTGAATCGCCAACAAGTATTACATCTATGCCGGCAGCATCAATTGCCCTTGCCAGTGAATAGTCGTATGCCGTAAGCATGGCAATTTTTTCACCCTTGCTCTTCATTTCCTGAAGTGTGCGGGTGGTTACCTTTTTTGTTTCCTTGTTTTTATCGAGTGCCATTACGCTAAGTTATGACTTTTTTCTGCCTCTACATTAGCATACTCCTCAATAGGCGGGCAGGTACACATTAGGTTTCTATCTCCATACGCATTATCGGCACGGGCAACAGGCACCCAAAATTTATGGTCGTGTAACCATTTTAAAGGATATGCTGCCTTTTCGCGAGTATATTTATGATTCCAGTTATCCGAAATAACCGACTTAGCTGTATGTGGCGAGTTCTTTAATACATTGTCGGTTGCATCGGCCTTGCCTTCCAAAATTTCCGCTATTTCGTTTTTAATAGATATCATAGTCTCTATAAACCTGTCCAGTTCTTCTTTAGGTTCACTTTCTGTAGGTTCTACCATCAGGGTATCGTGCACAGGGAATGCCACTGTAGGTGCATGGAAGCCATAATCCATTAACCTTTTTGCAATATCAATTACTTCAATGCCTGCACTGCGTTTAAATTCGCTGCAATCTAAAATAAGTTCGTGCGCCACATTGCCGTGGGTGCCTGTAAACAGTATTTTGTAATGATCTTTAAGATGAGCTTTAATGTAGTTAGCGTTCAATATCGCATACTTGGTAGCTTCGGTACAGCCATGTTGGCCCAGCATGCGAATATATCCGTACGAGATAAGTAAGATAAGTGCACTGCCCCAAGGTGCTGCCGATACGGCATGTATTGCCTTAGCATCGCCGTTTAATACAACATGAGAGGGTAGGAAAGGAGCAAGGTGCTTGGCTACGCCAATAGGTCCCATACCCGGTCCGCCACCACCGTGTGGTATAGAGAATGTTTTGTGCAGGTTAAGGTGGCAAACATCGGCGCCTATGCGTGCAGGGTTGGTAAGGCCTACCTGTGCATTCATATTCGCACCATCCATATACACTTGTCCACCATGTTTATGAATAATCTTGGTAATCTCGGTAATGGTTTCTTCAAATACCCCGTAAGTAGATGGATAGGTAACCATAAAGCAGGAAAGCGTGTCTTTGTATTGTTCCGCTTTTTCCTTCAAGTCATTCATGTCAATGTTGCCGTTTTCAGTACACTTAACCACTACTATTTGCATGCCTGCCATAGCCGCACTTGCAGGGTTGGTTCCGTGAGCCGAAGCAGGTATTAACACCACATTGCGGTGGTGGTTGCCATTGCTATGATGATAGGCGCGTATAACCATCAGCCCGGCATACTCTCCTTGCGCACCCGAATTAGGTTGTAAGGACATGGCATAAAAGCCGGTTATATTGCACAAATATTTTTCTAATAATTCTATCATTTTGGCATAACCTTTTGCCTGGTCGGCAGGTACAAAAGGGTGTATGTTTGCAAAGCCCGGATTGGTGATAGGATATAACTCAGAAGCTGCATTCAATTTCATGGTGCATGAGCCTAAAGAAATCATTGAATGAGTTAGTGATATATCTTTGTTTTCCAATGATTTAATATAGCGCATCATCTCAGTTTCTGAATGATGTTTATTGAATATAGGATGCGTTAAATATGGGCTCTTTCTAAGTATAGAATCTGTCTTTAAAAAGTCCTCGGTCGAATGAATTTCGGTAGGCTCAATTACAGGTGAAAACTTACCCGAAGCCTTAGCAAAAATTCCGATGATATCTGTGAGGTCGGCATGCGAAGTTGTTTCATCCAAACTGATGCAAATTCCGGTAGGGGTATAGTTAAAATTTATGCCTTCTTTTAATGCATGGGTTTTAACTGTTTCCGGGTCGATACCCAAGGGCAGTTTTACCTCGATGGTATCAAAAAAGTCGCGGTTAGATATTAAATAGCCCAGCCTGTCTAATTGTGTAGCAAGATAACTGGCATGTTGATGTATTTTCTTGGCAATATTCCTTATGCCTTGCGGGCCATGATATACCGCATACATACTTGCCATAACGGCTAATAAAGCCTGTGCTGTACAAATGTTTGATGTGGCCTTTTCGCGGCGTATGTGTTGTTCGCGGGTTTGCAAAGCCATGCGTAATACGCGGTTACCCGATGCATCTACCGATACACCTATGATACGGCCGGGCAGTACACGTTTAAATGTTTCCTGTATGGCAAAAAATGCGGCATGAGGGCCTCCGTAGCCCATAGGTACACCAAAGCGCTGGCTATTGCCAAATACCACATCGGCACCCCATTCTCCGGGAGGGGTGAGTAGCGTAAGTGCTAATAAATCCGTAGCAGCCGACACAAAAATGTGCTTTTCGTGCAGATTTTTTACCAAGGTACTGTAATCGGTAGCTTTGCCATTGCTGGCAGGGTATTGCAATAGTATTCCAAAAACCTTATCGGTTGGGATATCGTTCACATCGCCAATAAGCAACTCTATGTTTAGCGGGGCCGAACGGGTTTTAAGTACATCTATGGTTTGAGGGTAGCAGTCTTGCGAAACAAAAAAGGTATGTGCACCGTCTTTTTCTTTTGGGCGCGAATGGTAGAACATAATCATAGCTTCGGCAGCAGCTGTGGCTTCGTCCAGCAAAGATGCGTTGGCTATGGGCATGCCCGTAAGGTCGGTAACCACGGTTTGAAAGTTAAGCAGGGCTTCAAGCCTTCCTTGCGATATTTCCGCCTGGTAGGGGGTATAGGCGGTATACCATCCCGGGTTTTCGAGCACATTACGACGTATTACAGCCGGTATAATACAGTTGTAATAACCCAGGCCTATGTAGGTGCGGAATTGCTTGTTCTTATCAGCCAGTTCCTGAATATGTGCCGCATACTGATGCTCGGTCATAGCTTCGGGCAGTTTAAGTTCCTTTTTAAGCCTTATAGATTCGGGCACAGTGGCATTAATAAGTTCATCCAAAGAAGCATATCCAATCTTCTCCAGCATTTCTTTTACATCTTTTATACGGGGGCCAAGGTGGCGATAGGCGAAACTGTCTGTTTTCATACTTTTTTACGGTGCTAAAATTTGAGCCGCAAATGTATGAAATTAGCTATAAATAAAGAACTATAAACTATGAACTATAAATTCATCATTTCGCGTTCAAAGTTCATCGCTTATAGTTCCTAGTTAATAACTCATAGTTATGTTCTATCTTTGTGCCAAGCAGCCATCTATGCGCATATTTATATTATTCCTGTTATGTACATGCTTTGCTTTACGCGGATTCGGGCAAGGTAATGACAGCAAACCTGATACCATATTATTTAACAGCGGCAAAATATTGGTGGCCCATGTGTTGGATACTTCTTCGGATAAAATAGAAATAGAAAAGCCCAATTCATCTAAGCATAAAAAGGTTGAAATAGACCGAAGTGCCGTATTCTCTATACGATATGGCAGTACAGGTAGGGAATTGCTTGTTTATACCTACGATACCTTAATAGGCAACGATTTTACAATACCCGAAGCCCGCATGTTTATTGCAGGCGAGCAGGATGCACAGCGCGGGTTTCATGCCACAGGTACTACAATAGCCGCTTTTTTGGTAGGTGCTGCAGGAGGTTTTACGGGTGGTGTTTCAATTTTTTCTTTTGGCGCTCCTTTGCTTTATTCAGGGCTTATGGCATATCCGCGAATTAAAATATCGCATAAAAGCGTTAAAAATCTAAATAACGTAAAGTCTGACCCTTATTTATACGGATACGATTCGGTTGGCCGCCGCAAGCGGGTTATTAAATCTTTGTTCTGGAGCAGCATTGGCCTTATTGTAGGCATGGTTGCCAATATTCACTATTTACAACAATAAACATGAAAGCTATTGCATCTGCAATACGTTTTCTGGTATTCACCAATATTTACATTGCCACCTGCGTGCTTTGTTTTACCGTTAAAACATCGCTTATGTTATTTGGTAATACAGGAAATATGCATGTGAATGCGCTGGCGTTTTTTGCTACGATGTTTTTGTACGGATTTCACCGTGTGTATCGCAGGTTCAGGCTGTTTGAAGACGAGCACAAGGAAGAGAGGCACCATTGGGTAGATGACCGCAAAAAGATGTATTACGTCATCATTGCATTGGCGTTTATCGGTGCCATCAGCCAGCTTTTTTATATGCCGTTTAGGGTGTTTGTACTAATGGTTCCCGTTGGGTTTATTGCAGTAGGTTACAGCGTACCTTTTATAAAAACAGCAAAAGGGTACATACGCTTACGCGATATTTCGTGGTTAAAAGCTTTGTGGATTGGTATTGCCTATGCCTGGCTCACCACTTTTTTGCCGGTAGCATTCAGCAACCCCATAAGTTATTTAAAGCAGCCAGGTGTGCTATTTATATTTGCCGAAAACCTGTTGTTTATGTTTGTGCTGGCAGTTCCGTTTGATATACGCGATATTGCTTACGACAAACGAAATAATGTAAACACGGTGCCTGTACTAATAGGGGTGAAGGGCGCTATCAATTTATGTTTGGTTTTGCTGGGTTGCTTTATAGCGGTTGCGTATGCGCATTATACCTGTGACGGCCTTAGCAGGCCAATGGCTGTAGCTCTGCTCTTATCGGCTATAGAGATTGCCTGTTTTGTTCCCATGTCTAAGCCCGAAAGGCCTAATCTTTTCTTTCCGCTGGCTATAGAAAGCAGCATGATAATACAATATGGGCTTTTGGTTTGTGCCTTAGCTCTTATCAGATAGTAACCTGTTTTAGGCGAGAATTAAAACTCTTCGTTCACAAGAATAGCTCCTCCCCATCCTCCCGGATCTACGAACACTGCAGTAGCGGTACCTGTGTTGGTGTAGCCATTGAGTGTTATTGTATGTACGCCGGAAGTAATCCCGGTAAAAATAGCATCGAATACCACATACTCTGTGGTGTTTGCAGTAAAGGTCACGTGTTTTGTTGATACAGCAGCCGGAATACCGTCTATCCTAATATCATAATAAACACCTGAAGCGCCACCACCCCATGCACTGCCACTATATATTCTGGTATTAACGTGTATTATAACTTTAGTGTTGGTATATATTTTGGTATAGCTAAGGTTAGGCCCCACATTAGTTATGTTTAATGGGGTAGCAGTGGTTGTTACGTTGGTGTTGTTCCAGTCTAATCCTCCGTAAACTATAGGTGCCGGAGTACTTGCCCATGTGCCATTGCCCGACACATCTGAAACCAGTACTTTACCATCGCCTTGGTTACCATCCAAAATTTTAATTGCTTTACCACTTGCAGCAAAATTTTGAACCAATAAAGTTGGTGATAAGGTGGTGTTGTTGTTAAAATTTGCAGCATTACCCGTGCCATTGGATGTTGCATAAAGGGCAGGCAAGCCATTGCTGCCATTGCTGATTGTGAAGCTGCCCGCTTCAGCGTTTTGGCCGGTAACATATCCCTGAACAGCATAAGCGCCGGTTCCGCTTATATTCGAATAAATTCCGCTTGCACTTCCGGTTGAAGTGAAATATCCTGAATATCCTGCGCCTGAATTGGAAAAATAACCTGCATACGCAGTGCCAGATCCGGTGTATTGCGCATTTAAAGCTGCACCACTATTGCCATTGCTTGTTGCAAAAAGCGCTGAATTAGCGCTGGCTGTGTTATTTATCTGGAAGTATCCGGCACTGCCGGTGCCATTGGTAGTTGCATTTACTGCAGGATTGGTGTTTGAGCTGCTATTTATTATAAAATTACCTGCAGCACCCAATGCATAATTAAATACCTGTAATGAACTGGAAGGATTTGAGCCTACACCGATTTGGAAAAGGCCCGCATATCCGTTTGTTCCGGAAGTACCCAAAACACCTACACCCGCATTGCTTGTACCTGAATAGTTGCCGGCAATACCTGCAGGAGAACCAGTGTTGCCATTAGTTGTACCATAAACTGCATAGGAACCCGATGAGGAGTTGATTATTTGGAATTGTCCTGCAGAAGCTGTTCCCTGAGTAGTAGAGCTAATAGCCGGGCTGTTATTGCCTGCTGCAATATTTAATACAGAAAGGCCATTGCTATTGTTTGCGCCGTTTTGTATGTACACAATGGGTTGTGTATTTCCGGCAGCACCTGAATTAAAAAATGCAGCGTTACCGGAACCATTGTTATAAGCATAAAGTGCAGGAGCACTGCTATAGGCTGTTACATTAATGGATGGGTAGGTGGTTGTAGCACTTGTGTTATAAACGTTTAAAGCATAACCCGCATTAGCATTGTTAGATATGGTAACAGCATCATTATTAGAAGTGGCGTTGTTGTTTATTAATAAAGCCTGCTTGGTTCCTGCGTTATCCAATTGTAAGGTTGCATTGGTAGGTGCTCCATTTATTGTTTTAAAGTATGCACCACCTTTGCCGTTAGAGTCATACACCTGTAAGTTAAAAGTATATGCTGCAGGATTGCCCTCGCCAATAATAACATTACCGTTATTCTTCAGGTTTACGTTATAAATATCTTTCCCATTAGGTGCCAGGGTCCAGTACAATGCCCCGGTAGGCCCTGTAACACCTGTTGTTCCGGTTGCTCCTGTGAGCCCGGTAACACCTGCAATCCCCGATGCGCCGGTAGCACCTGTTGCCCCGGTTGGGCCTGTTGCTCCATTCGTACCGTTAGTGCCATTTGTTCCAGCCGTACCAGTTGCTCCTGTAGGGCCTGTTACACCATTTGTACCGTTGGTTCCATTTGTTCCTGCCGTACCTGTTGCTCCTGTAGGGCCAGTTACACCGTTTGAGCCGTTAGTTCCGTTAGTTCCAGCCGTACCAGTTGCTCCTGTAGGGCCTGTTACACCATTTGTACCGTTGGTTCCATTTGTTCCTGCGGTACCTGTTGCCCCTGTAGGGCCGGTTACACCATTCGAGCCATTTGTTCCGTTAGTTCCTGCAGTGCCAGTAGCACCCGTCGCACCGGTTGCGCCATTTGTACCGTTGGTTCCATTTGTTCCTGCGGTACCTGTTGCCCCTGTAGGCCCTGTTGCCCCATTCGAGCCGTTAGTGCCATTTGTTCCGGCAGTGCCTGTTGCCCCAGTGGCACCCGTTGCGCCATTTGTTCCGGCAGTACCTGTTGCCCCGGTAGCACCCGTTGCGCCATTTGTGCCGTTAGTTCCATTTGTTCCGGCGGTACCTGTAGCGCCAGTAGGCCCTGTTACACCATTTGTTCCGTTAGTTCCGTTTGTGCCGGCAGTACCCGTCGCTCCGGTAGCTCCTGTTACTCCATCAGCACCAGTGGGCCCGGTAACGCCATTTGTTCCGGCAGTGCCGGTAGGCCCTGTAGGTCCAACAAAGCCGTTTGTATCTTGTGGCCCCGTAGCTCCTGTAGGCCCTGTAGGTCCATTATTACCAACAACACCTTGCGATCCTGTAGGTCCTGTAGGCCCTGCGCCTCCATTTGTGCCATTCGTACCTGCATTACCTGTAGGCCCGGTGGTACCTGTTGGTCCCGCAGGCCCCTGTAATCCTGTTGGTCCAATTGGCCCGCTTAAAGAATGTGCTGCGAATAAGGCATAAGGCACCGACATTAACTGTGTGGTGCCCATGGTTATCCAGTTGCTGGCGCCGCCTGTTGTATCTACATCTACTTCGAGAAATACGGCACCTACCGAAGCCCAGTTAATGCCCGCAATGCTGTTAGAATCTGTACCTGAACCAATATATGTTGTAAAAAGGCCAAAAGGATTAGTTGTAACTGTAGCGTGAATATCCGTCATTAAATGAGGGCCCGTGGCGCTACCCTGGTGTAAAATAAAGCGTATGCTCAGGGTTCTTCCGCCTAATTCAACCCCGGCAGAATTACGGGCAATAGCCTGGTAATTTATAGAATCGGGAGCCTGCGCTTTTACAAGTATTGATGCCGAAAGCAGTATAAAAAAAGTAAGAATACGTTTCATTTTCAGTTGAATGGATTACTGGTGACAAATATATGCTAAAAAATGAGAATTAAAAGCGAATACATCAATGCATGAAAACCCATTATTAGGAATGGGAAGGGCTGCTAAAGCACTCGATTTTGTTTATACAAAATGAAAGGGTATTTTTGTATAATTCGATATACAATAATGAAGAATAGGTGCCTCACCCTTTTACTGGCTGCATTTGCAGTCTTTGTTTCTGTTAATCTGCATGCGGATGACAGGATAGAAACACTTACCAAAGCCTTAAAAAATGCTAAAGAGGATACGAATAAGTTAAACACCTTGAATAGCCTGGCGAAGGAGCTAATTACTATTGGTAATTATCCGCAGGCCGATTCGTTGGCAGAAGAAGAGCTTGAATTAGCCGGAAGACTTAAATTTAAAAAGGGGATAGCCAATGCATACAGCAACCTGGGCGTGGCCTGCAATTACCAGGGCGATTATTCTCATTCTATCGAATACCTGCTTAAATCGCTTAACCTGTATGAAGAAATGAATGACAAAAACGGGCAGGCCATAGCATTAAAATATATGGGTACTGTATACAGTAAGGAGGGTGATTCCACAGATGCGATAACCGATTTACATAAGGCCTTGCACATTTTTATTGAAGAAAAGGATACTGACTATACAGCAACCGCGTTGTTAAGCGTAGGCAATTTATACGAGGATGAAGGCAACCATCCAACCGCGCTGGCGCATATGGCAAGGGCATTGCAGCTTTTTAAAATGATAAATGAACGGGATGGAATAGCATCGGCGCTGATGTATATGGGCGATGTATATACGCACCAAGCTAATTATACGCAGGCACTGGAGTACTATACGCAGGCGCTGGATATTTTTAACGAGTTAAAAGATAAGTCGGGTATAGCAACAACATTTGTAAGCTTTGGTAGGATATACCGCAAACAGGGTGATGCTAAAAAGGCAATGGATTACCAAAATAAGGCGATAGACATGGCTAAGGAAATAGGTGCCCTGGGAGAAATTGAAGAAGCTGAAATGGAATTGAGCGGTTTATATGAAGCTCAGGGAAATGGTGAACAAGCCCTTGAGCACTACAAAAGGTACACGGCCATAAAGGATAGCGTATTTAACCAACAAAATACGCAAAGAGCCCTGCGAGAAGAAATGAACCTGGAGTTTGAAAAAAAACAGGCCACGGAGAAAGCAGAATATGAAAAAAAGGAAGCCATACATAAAGAAGAGGTAAGGAAAAAGGAAGTAACCATTTATTATATAAGCGGCATACTGATACTTGCTATTGTGTTTGCGGGGTTTGTTTACCGTAGCAACTTTCAAAAGCAAAGGGCTAAAAACATTATTGAAGAAAAAAATTTCCAAATAACGGAAAGCATTACGTACGCGGAAAAAATACAACGTGCAGTGCTTCCTGCCAAAGGAGAAATACAGCAGCTGTTTCCAAATAGTTTTGTATTGTACATGCCCAAGGATATTGTAAGTGGCGATTTTTATTTTTTTAATACCAACCAGGAAAGAACTTTTTTGGCTGTTGGCGACTGTACAGGCCATGGCATACCCGGCGCATTTATGAGCATGATGTGTTCTGAAAAGCTGAGTGATCTTGTTAAAATGGTGCCGGGAACGGGAGATATACTTAAAAAGTTGAACCAGGGGCTAAAAGCATCCTTGCATCAAACAGATAAAGAAGATTCATCGCAGGAGGATGGTATGGATATAGCACTTTGCGGCATAACACCAATACCAAACGGAATTAAAATTAGTTTTTCAGGAGCTAACAGGCCCTTATGGGTTTTACCCAAAGGGCTGAATGAGTTGCATGAATTGCTTCCTACAAAAAAATCGGTAGGTACATTTACAACAGCCGACGAAGATTACAGCACCTACATAGTGCAAATGCACAAAGGAGATACTTTTTATATGTTTACAGATGGCTATACCGATCAGTTTGGAGGAGAAGAGGGTAAGAAATTATCTGCAAAAAGATTTGGCGAATTATTATTATCTATCCAGGATAAATCAATGCCCGAGCAGGAAAAAGAGTTGCTAAGCTTTTTACAAAACTGGAAAAAGGATATGGCCCAACAAGATGATATACTTGTATTGGGGGTAAGAGTTTAAATTCAATTAAAAATTAACAATTAGTAATTAATAATTGAAATTGCAGTTAAACTTCAATTCAAAAATTGAATAGGTGTTTTAAGATTCCTAATTATTAATTGCGAATTACTAATTAGACTTTAACGCCCATTACGCAAATGTCGTCTACCTGGTCGTGGGCACCTTTCCACTCTTCAAAGCGGTCGTCCAATGCTTTTTTCTGAGCATCTACAGGCTGGTTATGCACATCCAACAAAAGCTGGCGGAAAGTAGTAACCATAAACTTTCGGCCTTTGGGCCCGCCAAACTGGTCAGGGTAGCCATCAGAAGAAATATAGATGGTGTCTCCTTTTTGCAATTGAACGGTATGGTTGGTGTAGGTTTGTTCGTGATCATCGCTGTACGAAAAGCCGATAAGTAGTTTGTCCGCTTTTATTTCTTGCATGTTGTTATTTCTAACCAGGTAAAGCGGGTTAAACGCGCCTGCATATTGCAGTTCCATCTTTTTTAAATCGAGCACGCATAATGCAATATCCATACCGTCTTTGGCCGACGATTTATCGAATTGGTGCAATGTTTTACGCACCCCAGCACTAAGTTCATCAAGTATTTTTGCAGGACTTAGTACAGGCATGGCATCTATAATTTCCTTAATCAGGTTATAGCCTACAAGCGACATAAAGGCCCCCGGTACACCGTGGCCGGTACAGTCGATAGCTGAGAAAATTATTTTGCCATCTTTTTCGCTTATCCAATAAAAGTCTCCGCTAACAATGTCTTTAGGTTTGAATAAAACAAACGAATCGGGAAGCAGTTTGCGTGTAATGCTTTCGGGCGGCAATATAGATTCCTGTATGCGTTTAGCATAACGTATACTATCGGTAACGTGCTTGTAAAGCACTTCCAGTTCGCGGCTTTTTACTTCAATTTCCTGCTTTTGGCGCACTACTTCCTCGGTACGGGCAATAACTTTACGTTCCAGTATTTGTTCGTTTTCATGCAAGGCTGTTCTCATCGTAAGCAACGAATTACCCAATTGGTCCTCACTACTCAAAGGTTCGTAAAACGATTCAAAGTTGCCTCTTCCAATCTGGTTGGCAAATTCGGTGGTGCTGTGCAGTGCTTCTACCAGTTTATTCATAGCACCCGACATTTCGCCAATTTCATCGCCTGTTTCCTTGGTTCTGCTTTTTGGTAATACACCTTTACCCATAGATAGCAGCATGCTTTTAAGCAGTTTTACGGGCCTTACAATACTTCGCACCGTAAATATGGCAATGATGATACCGCCAATTACCAGCGCGGCACCCAGTACTTTTACAATTTTATCGAGCGAGCTGAACGAATCCAACATATCCGACGTAACTGTAGATACAGTGCCCTGTTCGGTATCTATTATTTTAGAAAGCTTTGCATTAATGGCTTTAGACTGGATGCTAATTACCCCGTCTTCATCTACCATAGGGCGTAAAATAAAGGTTGTAGCAGGGTCTTCGTATGCAGTAAACGAGTTTAACTGCGACATGATAATATTTTCCTGGCTAAACAAGGAATCAATGGCAACGAACACACTATCCAACGATTTTTTGGTCATCGGGTCGTTCCATTTCCTTTCATATTCACTAATCCTGTCGCGGTATGCAGGGTATTGGTTATGGATAAGCCTTCTTAATTCTTTTTTATTTTGGTTATCATCATTGCTTTGGTAATAAACCCAGGTGTTTATAAGCATCTGAGATTTAATGATAAGCGCATTTAAATCTTTAAGATATCCTACCGACGGAGTGTATATTTCTGTAACCTGGTTTGTTTTTTGCCTGCCGCCACGTAAGGTAACATTGGTAAGCACAAAGGCCACCAACGTAAAAAAGATAAGTACGCCGAAACCGGTACCTATTTTTCTTCCTATGGTAAAACGGAAATTCATTACAGTTGCTTAAAAATAAAAAGATGAGTTACAAAAGTAACATAAGTTGTAAGAAAACCTATTTTCCGCCTTCGAGGGCTTTTAACTTATCTTCGTACTCCTGGAATTTTTGGGTGTCGTGGAGCAGGTAGTAAATACCTTCCAGTCCTTTAACAGCATCCTTTTTCTGTGGGTCGAGCTGGTAAGTTTTTTGCATAAAAGGTAATGATTGCATAGCCAGGTGCACCGATGTATCCTGGGCAGCATTAAGCTTGCTTATATCATCATCGTAACTGGTTTCGTTAATGATGTATACGGCCTGGTTATAATACAATATGGCAAGATTGTAATTGGCGCTAACCTCGTTAGGATTAATTGCCAAAACAGCATTGTAAGCTCCTTTAGAAGAATCGAGGTAATGGCTCTTAATTTTTGCATTGTTGGCATGGAAGAACAGGTAAGAATATACTTCGCCAAGTTTAAGGTTAAACTGTATTTCCAGTTGGGTTAGGTTGGCTGTTGGGTCCGATAATTTTTTAAGATACATAGCCTTTGCGTAATAGCTCTTTGCTGTTACATAATGCAACGAATCCATTAAATCGGTAGCATCATTGTAATAGGTGCCCGAAATATATTTAAGGGTGGTGTAATTGCTTTGTTTGTTATCGGCGGTAGAATCAATCTTAACAGACTTAAGAAGGTCGTTGGCAGCCGTATCGCGGTAAACCGACTTTTTAGTAGCCGCTTCGTACTTTTTGTAAAGTTCTTTATATACAAAACCACGTACGTACCAATATTGAGGGTCTTTGCGGGTAATGCTATCCTTAGATGCTTTATCTATATAAATACGCGCACTGTCAATACTTCCTTTCTTAACACAGTTGTAGGCAGCTACAAAGTCGGCATTTTGCTGCGCATAACACCACACACTGCCGGTTAGCAGCATTATAAAGAGTGATATGTAGCGTAGGTTTTTCATTTCCTGTTAATCAACTTTTGCAATTGCCAATGCCGATAAGCTAGAACTTACAACCAGTTTGCATCGTTCAGCATTACCTTTATTCAATTCAAATTCCTGTTTACTTTCTTTTAATACAAAGTTTATTGCAGCGCCCTTTTTAGCATCTCCCATGGCCTCGGTAACTAAAAGGGTGCTTAAACCTTTAATCTTCTTTAGTACATCTGCTAATTGTGCATTGCTTGTTTCGGGTACATATAAAATGTTGCACTTATCTATTTCGGTAGCCGATTTATAGTTTTTTACAATAAATTTTTGCGAGCCCGCTGTTTTAGATGCAGCCATTTTATTCAATTCTGCTATCATGGCAGGGCTACCATTAAGTATGCCAATAACAAAGTCTCCCTGGCGGTACTCGGTTGGCCAGTCGATGTATTTGCTAAAGTTATAAAGGTATACAGCTTTAATGTGGGCCTCAGCTTGTTTAACGTCAACCTGTCCTATGGCTTTAAAGCCAAGGAGTAACACAGACACAAAAAGAAATATTCTTTTCACAGGTTTATAGAGACATTAATGATGCAAATATAGAAAACAATTTTTGTATAAAGCAAACCCATCTTTTTTTTAAGAAAATAGCGAAGAGGCTGTCACTAATTAAAGATGATTAACAACACACTTTGCGTTAAATATTTGCAAAGTATTGTTCAGGGTAATAAAGTACACTCCGTTGCTATACTTGGATACATCGAGCAGATAGGTGTTTAAGCCTTCGGTAGTAGAAATGGTAATTGTACTGATTTCTCTGCCGGTGCAGTCGTGTATAGTAACTGTGGCATTTCCAGCTGTGGCCGATTGAAAATTAAGTGTGGCGCGATTTGTAGCAGGATTGGGCGACATGTACAAAGCAGGTATCAATGGGTCGCCCTCTACAGCCACTACCGCCGAGTAAGTAAAGGCTCCATCGTAGTCTGTTTGTTTAAGCCGGTAGTACGAAATACCATCAGCAGGATTTTCGTCAGTTGCATTGTAGTACAGTACTTTGCTGCTATTGCCTGCTCCTTTTACAGTAGCAACGGTCATCCAGTTTTCCTTATCGGTAGTTCTTTCAATGGTAAACTCTTTGTTGTTGGTTTCTGTTGCGGTACTCCAGTTTAGCAACACTACGTTTTGGCTTCTAACGGCATTAAAGGTTAACAAAGTAATGGGTAGGCCCACGTTATTATCCCACCTGTAAATTTGGCCTTCGGCAGGTTTTGCGGCCAGTGTTTGTGTGTTTACCACCTTAGATGCGGTGGGCGCCACACCTGTATTATTCAATGAATAATAATCACCAAGGGTAGGGCCTGCAAGGCCTATGGATGCGCTGGGTGCATTTAGGGTTCCACCAAGCACATGGTACACCATGTCTATCCTGTTAAGCGTTTCGTAAAGCTTTACCTGAAATGATAATTCTCCGGGGGCGGTACCCAATATTTTCCAGTTGGCTGCTGTCCATTGTATGGTTAATATCCTGTTTGGTGCAACGCCTGTAAGCTGGTAACCTGCTTGTGGAGTAGGGGCTGTGTTGTTGTTAAACGCCAGATCATCCCACAATGGGGCAATACCCGGGCGCATTATGGCATCTCCGCTAAGGTCGTTGACGGCATCACTGTTAGGGTTATTTGATATAAACGGATACAGATTAAAAGTTATCCAGCCATTGCTCGATAATTCAAATTGGGTATACGTAATGTTGCCAAACTTAAAGTTGAAACCAATAGGGTAGGCGGCAGATAATTCGTCATCGGCACCCCAAAAAATTTCAGAAATGGCTGTAGGCGCGGCAAGGGCTGTATACGTGCCTGCTAATGGGGTAAATGTGTAGTTGATGGGCTGGGCAGATACCAGGTATCCGGATAAAACGAATAAAAAAGCTATGTAAAACTTTTTCATGAAAACCATCCAATAATAAGACCATAAATATAGGAATAAATCGGGTTACGAACAATACCTGTGTTTAGATTAATACCCCGCCAGTGCAACATATTGATAATGATGTAAATACAACAAAATTAAGTTATCTGTTATGTGGTGATTCACAAGTGCGTAATAAATTATTTACTATTTGCAGTATATTTGATAGCATTAAGCAAAATTAAATCCGCCTGTATGATAAAAAAGATGCCTGCCATTATTTGCATTGCCAGCTTACTTGTCTTTACCTCTGTTTACGGAAAAGGAAGCCCGAAAACAAGCGAAGAAGCTGAGCAATTGCTTAAAGGAAGCACTTTAGGATTTGAAAAAAATATAGGTCAGGTAAGAAGCAATGACAAAAAGGCACTGGATAATATAATTTATATAGCAACAATAGGCGATGCAAGTGTTTATATAACCACAACAGGGATAACATATATTTTTAAAAAAGCAGAAAACGAAGATAAAGCCGGAGAAGATGAAAAGCAACCCGTGCAATGGAGTAGGATAGATATGAAGCTGAACAATGCATCTATCAATAGCACAAATGTTGTTGAAGAAGATGCAAGCGATGATTATGTAAACTATTATCTACCTGCCTGCCCCAAAGGCGCATTGGCATTGCATCGTTATGGGAAGCTTACCATAAAAAACATTTACCCGAATATAGATTGGGTATTGTACGGCGATGCATCGGGCCTTAAATATGATTTTGTGTTGCACCCGGGCTCTAATCCTAAAGATATTAGTTTATCATACCTTGGTGCGAAGGATATAAATACCACGGGTAGCATGCTTATGGTTAAATCTTTGTTAGGCGAGTTAAAAGAAGGCGCTTTGAATTGCTACCAGGGCACACCTTCTAAAACGATTCCATCTTCGTATAAACTTAATAAGAACAACCTAAGCTATCAAATAGGAAGCTATAATGCAAATGCAGACTTAACGATAGATCCGCCTGTGCAGGTATTGCAGTGGTCTACCTACTATGCTGCAGATAACCATATTGGCCCACGCGGCATGTGTACTGATGTGTCGGGTAATTTGTATGTTACAGGCTATACAGATGCCAGCTTTTTTCCGACACAGGACCAGGGAGGAGGCGATTACTATAACGGTACTTACAATGTAAATACCAACCAAATGGCTTTTATCATAAAGTTTAATTCGGCTGATGTTAAGTTGTGGTCTACCTATTATGGAGGCAGCGCGTACGACTGGGGCTCTTCGGTTGCTACTGATGCTACGGGAGATCTTTTTATGTCGGGCTGGACAGGGTCGGGCGATTTACCGCTTATGAACCCAGGTGGTGGCGCATACTTTCAAAATACGCTTAATGGCGGATACAATACATTTCTTGCCAAGTTTAATACAGCCGGAGCCATGGTGTGGGCAACGTTCTACGGCGGCTCCATTTATGATTATGCTTTGGGTGTTGATGTTGATGCTGCCGGCAATTTTTGGGTTACGGGCTATACCAGCTCCAGCGATTTCCCGGTTTTAAACCCAGGTGGAGGCGCTTATTTTAATGGTACCTATGGCGGAGGCAGCAACCAAGGCGATGCATTTATTTTAAAATTCGATAACAATGGGGTGCGCCAATGGGCTACTTTTTACGGCGGCAGTGCAAACGATTTAGGATATTTTATAAAGACAGCACCTTCGGGAGATGTGTTTGTAACGGGTGCTACGGGCTCAAATAACTTTCCTACCCTTAATATGGCAGGAGCTTATTTTCAGGGGGCTAAGGCAGGCGATACCAACATATTTGTGGCACGGTTTAGCAATACAGGTATTCAAAAATGGAGTACTTATTTTGGTGGTAGTGGCGACGATGGAAACACCAATAACCCTCGCCTAAATGGTAGCCTTACGCTGGATAGAACGGGTAACTTGTATGTAACAGGCGCAACCAATTCTCCCAATTTTCCTACACATAATGCAGGGGGAAGCAGCTACTTTCAGGCTGCCAATGCAGGTGGAGAGGATGCTTTCATAGCAAAATTCAGGCCATCAGGCGCATTGGCATGGAGCACTTATTTTGGCGGTTCGTCAGACGATGAAGGAAATTCGGTAGTTACCGATACCAACGGAACGGTATATGTAACCGGCGAATCGTATTCATCTTCTATACCTGGTGTAAACCCCGGCAATGGAGCGTATTACCAGGCTTCCAATGGCGGAGTGGCTTCAGATATATTTATTACAGAATTCGACTCAACCGGCGGCTTGTATTGGGGAACGCTTTTTGGTGGCAATAACGATGATTGGTCCGACCAGGCAGTAATAACGCCTAAAGGATGCCTTGCCGTAACAGGCGAATGGCAATCATCTACAGGAATAACAACACTTAACCCGGGTGGTGGCGCATATTACCAGGCGGCTTTTTCGGGCGTGCACGATGGCTATGTAATGAAGTTTTGCCCTGCATGTGCTACGCCTATAGTTAAAATTACATCTCTGGTAGATACGCTTTGCCCCGAATATGATTCAGCCAGCCTCGCTGCATCCGGAGCTGCGACCTATAAATGGAGCCCTGCAACAGGCCTAAGTTGTACCAATTGCCCTAATCCGAATGCAAAACCATCCGGCACCACTACATACAAGGTTGTGGGTAGCGTTGGCGGAGGTTGTAAGGACAGTGCAACAGTTACAATCAATGTATTTCCATCACCTGTGATTAATATTACCCCCTCTACAACTATAAATGTAGGAGATAGTATTACGCTATCGGCTACCGGTGGAGGTACGTATAACTGGAGCCCGGCTTCGGGTTTAAGTTGTACAACATGCCCTAATCCTGTTGCTAAACCAGGCGCAACTACTACTTATTGTGTAATTGTTCAAAGTCCTGCAGGATGTACCAACAGCGACTGTGTAACCATAACTACCCAATTAAATTGTGGAGATGTATTTGTTCCCACTGCTTTTTCGCCTAATGGTGATAATGAAAACGATGTGCTTTATGTTCGGGGAAAATGTATTGCCACTTTAGATTTTACAATATTCGACCGTTGGGGTAATAAAGTGTTCGAAACCCAGGACCCATCTATAGGCTGGGATGGCACATACAAAGGAATCATAATGAATACAGGATCGTTTGTGTATTATTTAAAAGCTACAACTGTAGCCGGAGACGTGGTTGCTAAAAAGGGAAGTATTGCCCTTGTAAGGTAAATAGCGCTAAATAGAAACGATAAGAGATAAACTATGAATTTATACTTCCATGTTAGGAAATGTTCAAGAATGCGATTAACGATTTTATAGTTTACTTCAAACAGCCTATTGTCCAACAATAGCCTTAATTTCATTGTCCGTCAAAAAACGAAAGTCTCGGAAAATTGAAGCTCCGTTACCTCCGGTAAGAGGCCTGTACCCAACCATTGTATCTTTAGCTGTTTGTACAATTTGAATGACAACAACTAATTCTTCTTTCTTTGTGCCCGGGCGAGTTATGTAAGCCAATTTCGGCAACGTAATTTTATATGCTTTTACATCTGGCGTTGGGTTTTCATAATAAAGAAGCGATGTGCCATTTGTTGTTTCGGCTTCAGTTGGGAGTCTGCCATTAATAACAGGAGTTTTATCCCATGATTTGATGTCAATAGGCGGGAATAAATCTTCAGAAGATTTTCCTTGTGTTGATTGAGCAGATAGGTTGCTATAACAACTTGTCAAAATTAAAAGTGTTGCAGTTAGGATTCGTAGTTTCATTTTATATGTTGGTTTTGTATTTGGCTTTTAATATTAGTAAGGCTTTTGAGGAAAACGAAAAAGAAGAGGTTTTTAACATGGCGACAAAACACGGCAAATGAGCATTGAATGCTGATTTATGCTGTAAAGACATAGTTTCCACTAGTTCAAATTTTTAATCATGGCGAAAAGCATCTTGGATAATTCTTCCGATTGCTGGTAAAATTTACCATACAGTTCTTTATCCATAAGCATTTCATCTTTTAAAAAATCAAAAATTGCGACACATTCAAAAGCTGAGCCTCTTGCAATAATAAAAAAGTTCTTTCTGTCCGCTTTACTGAATCTACTTGATCCTTCCGCAATATTTAGCATTATACTTAAGTAGGCTCTTTGCAGTTGGTCTTTAGTGGTTCTGTTTAAGCTACCAGTACCTGCAATATACTTCAAACTTTTTTTATTAAATGTCTTTGCCTTCTGGTAAACATATAGTTTTTCGAAATCGAACATAATGCGAGTTTGAGTGGTAGCATAAGAGCCAGTGTCAGAGTGAGAGCGAAGTAAAATCAGAGTTTCGTGTGTTCGCTCCCGCTCTCATACTCACTCTGATTTTAGGGTGGCTGATGGGTCTCGAACCCACGACCCTCAGAACCACAATCTGATGCTCTAACCAACTGAGCTACAACCACCGTAAAAAACGAGGTGCAAAGATAAAGTTTTTCCTGAATGATAAAACATCTATTCGTTTATATTGAGGTAACATTAAATTAATATTGAGATAATATTGACGGTTTTTTTCTCTTTCTTTGCAGCCTAAAATATAATACCCTTTTAACATTCACGTATATGGCCAATTTATTCAGTTTCCTTATTCCGCAGGAAAAAAAGTTTTTCCCTCTTTTCGAAAAAGCATCGGGTAATTTGCTCGATACAGCCAAAGCGCTTACGGCTATGGTTAACCAGTCGGATAAAGAGAAAAGGACGGATATGTTGCGTGAGATAGAAAAGCTGGAACATATTGGCGACAGCGTTACCCACGAAATATTTACAGAGCTAAGCACCACATTTATTACCCCGTTTGACAGGGAAGATATACACGCGCTTACAACTGCGCTGGATGATGTGGTAGATTTTATACATGGATCGGCAAAACGTATGGAAATATATAAAATACCCCTGCCGGACTCAAACATCAGCAAGTTTGCCGAACTGATTGAAAAATCGGCCGGGGAGTTACATATTGCAGTATCAGAACTCCGTAATTTAAAGAATGTAGACCTAATAAAAGCAGCCTGTGTTCGTATCAATAGCATAGAAAACCATGCCGACGATATTTTTGATAATGCTATAGCCCGTCTTTTCGAAGAAAATAAAAACGCTGTGGATATTATTAAGATAAAGGAAGTGCTGTCGGTGCTTGAAACGGCAACCGATAAATGTGAAGATGCGGCTAATGTGCTGGAAACAGTTATTCTGAAGAACTTTTAATTCCCGGTTGCGCCTATGTCTATGCTGTTTTTTATAATTGGGTTAGCCCTTTTGTTCGATTTTTTAAACGGGTTTCATGATGCTGCTAATTCTATTGCTACGGTAGTATCTACCAAGGTGCTTACCCCTGTAATTGCAGTGGCATGGGCTGCAGTGTTCAATTTTGTTTCTTTCCTCGTATTCGGGTTTCATGTTGCCGCCACAGTGGGTAAAGGCGTAGTGCATCCCGAATATATGAACCTTACGGCAGTAGCCTGTGGTTTGATAGGCGCTATTATTGTAGATATAATAACATGGATATGGGGCTTGCCAACAAGTTCTTCTCACGCCCTTGTTGGTGGGCTTGTAGGCGCCGCACTGGCTAAGGGTGGCTTTTCGGCAATCATCTCATCGGGTATATATAAAATTTTGATTTTTATAGTAGTGTCGCCGGTTATAGGCTTGTTGTTGTCGTACACTATTTCGTCCCTAATAGAGATTATAGCGCGCAAAGCTCATCCGGGCAGGATAGACAAGGTTTTCCGGAAATTGCAGTTTTTGTCGTCCGCCGCATTTAGCCTTGGGCATGGTGGCAGCGATGCCCAAAAAACAATGGGCGTTATATGGATGGCCTTATTGGTAAGCAATAGTTTACCTGCCAATGCACCTATACCTTTTTGGGTGGTGCTTATATGCCAGGCCGCAATGGCAATTGGTACCATGTTTGGCGGATGGAGGATTGTTAAAACAATGGGGCAACGTATTACCAAACTTAGGCCATTCGAAGGTTTTTGTGCCGAAACATCCGGTTCTATTGCTTTATACATTACCATTTTTTTTGGCGTGCCTGTAAGTACAACGCATACCATAACCGGCGCTATAATTGGCGTTGGCGCACGCAAAAGGTTTTCGGCGGTAAGGTGGGGAGTAACGCGTAATATTGTGTGGGCGTGGATACTTACCATACCTGTTGCTTCGGCCATTGCGGCAATTTGTTACGGCATAGCCGTACTCTTCCGGTAGATAGTACATATAAAAGAAAAAGGCATGAATACTATTCATGCCTTTTATGATTAAACTCTGAAGTGTTTATTTTCCTTTGCTATCCGTTACCTGCACAAATCCTTTCTTCTTATAGTTATTTGAATCACAGGTAGCATCTATAACATAATAGTATGTACCATCGGGTACCATGTTCTGGGTGTTGTTAATTCTTCCTGTCCAGAATACAGTTGGGTCGGTAGATGTGTACACTTGTTTACCCCATCTGTCGTATATATTTATACTGTAAGTGGTGTAGTTATTCATCCTCACTACAAAGTCGTCGTTTATACCGTCATCGTTGGGGGTAAATACGTTTGGTACTTCAAAGTCAAGGCATTCCAGGCAAATGGTTACTGTCCTGCTGGTACGGCATCCCTTTACATCTGATGATACTACAGTATACGTAGTAGTAGCTGTGGGTGTAGCTTCAGGATAAGGGCAATTAGTGCAGCTTAAGCCTGCGCTTGGGGTCCATGCATAATCCATTCCTACACCGTAAGCGCCAATGTCTACAGTACTTCCTTTAATAATGCAACTATCACAACAAGCCTGGAAGTAAGGTGAATCTACAGCTACGCTAACCCTGTTAGAATCGATACATCCATTATTTACTACTACCTGGTAAGTAAAATTATGGCCGGGGCCAACTGTTATGGCACTGGTTGTCGCACCATTGCTCCATAAATATGTTCCTCCGCCTGTAGCCGAAAGAACGGTTGTAGCGCCATAGCATATTGAAGGAGGCGTGGCCGCCATTACAATAATTGGCTTATTCACCACATTAACCGTCAAAGTTGTATCCTTACTACACCTGCCATTAGAAACCACTACGGTATACACCGTTGTTGTTGTTGGAGATGCCGTAGGATTAGGACAGTTATTGCAGCTGAGCGAGCCGGCAGGTGTCCATGTATATTTGGTACCACCCGATGCGTTTATATGAGCGCTGCTGCCGTTACATATAAGTGTATTGCCTGATGTGTTTATTACAGGAACAGGAGATATATGCAGTGTTTTGCTTATGGTATCTGTTCCGCAGCGGGAAAATATGGCTACAGAATAGGTTACCGAAGAACTGCCATTACCCTTAACGTATACTGTTGCATTAGGCGAGTTAGGGCCGAAGAGCCATTTATATTTTGTACCTCCAAATGCGGTCATAGTGGTGCTATCGCCGGGGCAAATACTATCCTGAGCCAGGTTAATACCCTGCGCGGCCCTGCTTAAAACAACAATTTGCTGGGTTATACTGGCCGTACATCCCGCCTTGGTTACTTGTAGGGTATATGTTGTTGTTCCGCCCGGTTTAACCCAAATAGTATCCTTAGTTTGTGATGTATTAACCCATTTGTAACTACCACCGCCAGAGGCCACAAGCATGGCGCTGTCCAGTACACAGATGGTGTCGCTGGCAGGCGTAACTGTAATTCCCGGTGTAGGTGGCGGATTTACAACTACCTGTATGTGGGCCGTATCGTTACACCCAATGGCATTACTGCCTATTACTGTATAAGTGGTGGTGGTGGCAGGCGAAACAGTAGGAGCAGGACAATTATTACACGATAACCCTATGTTGGGCGACCATTTAAAATTACTTGCCCCCGATGCGGTAATTACAACATTACTGCCCTGGCAAATACTGTCTACAGGCGGATTAAAGACGACGACAGGTACACTTCGGACTATTATGAGGCAGGAGTCTTTAGAGGTGCATCCGTTCGAGTCTAATCCTGCTACTGTATACGTTGTGGTTATTGTGGGCGTTGCTATAGGGGTGGAACAGTTTTGACAGCTTAAGCCCGCTGATGGCTGCCAATTATAATTATTTACGCCACTTCCTATCAGTGTTTTACTTTGTCCCTGGCAAATACTATCCTTGTGTGGGAAAGCACTTACCTTTAAGGGGAACGCATCATATAAAGAAGTTGTTAAAACATCTTTACATCCACTTGCATCAATAATTGTAAGGGTATACGAACCTGCTGACAACCCCGTATTTTTTTGCGTGGTTGCTCCATTGCTCCAGGCATATGTATAAGGCGCTGTACCGCCAAAAGGGAAGGATGTTATGCTTCCCGAATCTCCGCGGCAAATACTTGGGTTGGTATCGTCCAGTATAGCAGAATAGCCCAGTTTGCCCGAAATGGTAACCAGTGCAGTATCTATTAATGGGGGGCAAGAGGCATCTCTTACCGTAACCGTATATAACCCGGCGCAAAGCAGCGAATCTTTCGCTCCTGTTTCGCCATTGCTCCAGCTATATGTAAACGGAGGAAGCCCGCCAAAAAGTTGTGTTACGCCAGCAACACCATCGCAGGCAGCACAACTGGTAGGAACACCACCTACCGTAGATATAAGTTTTAAACGCGGAACAGTATACTGTGTAACAAATTGTACGCCGCAGGCATAGCCAACAGTTTGCCTTCCTAATTTTACATCAAAAACGGTATTAGGCATGCGCATGCCACTTATGTATGTTAAGCTACTGTCGTAAACCAATATAGAATCTTTATAACCTACATAAACATCGTTAAGGGCATTAGCACTTAAGCCACCCCAGGCGTATAAAGTATTGCCTCCATTTACGCATATTCTTCTTCGCAGTACAGCTGAGTTTTTATCAAAGGCTCTAATTGTATCGCCGTTGTAGGCATAAATAAGAACAGGGCTTACAGCTAATCCATTCATGCCATTTCCTTCGCCTGTAAAGGGATATATGTAAGAAGGCTGGCCTACTTCTGTAAAAGCAAAACTATCTGTAGCTATTACATAATTATTAGGTGCCAGCGAGGGTAAAGGGCTTTTAATAATTTCGTTAGCCGGGGTGGAGCCAAAAGAACTTCTGGGTAAACCCATATAACAAGATTGCCCATTAGGGTCTATAGCTTCAAGCACTACGTCGTGTCCGGGATCAAGTGCAGCCGAGGTATTTACAGCGCTTATTTTTACCAATGTGGTATCAAGTACAAATGCATTATACGGTGCTGGGCGGTTTGTTCCGCCACCGCCAATAACTATGTTACGGTTACAGGGGTTTGATGCGGCTCTCCACATTTCCACCATAACGCGATCACCCGGGAAAGGGCTGATGGGGTCCTGCAATCCGTTATTATCCACCTTTATAACCCTCGCCCCGCCGGGGGAATTAAAGCCTTCTACCATATAGCAACTGCCCGAAGGGCGGTCGCAGGCCATTGCTCCATAATACCCGGGAGAGTTAAAAATACTGGCCTGGAATGTCCATAGTAGCGTTCCGTTACTGCTTATTTTACTTAATTCAAAAGGTTGGTATCCGCCGTAAACATAAACGTTTCCATTGGTATCATAATCCAGGTCATACGCGTTGTCGTGGCCCGAATTATTTAAAAGAGGATCAGTAATCCATGGGTCGATAACTACAGTTTTGCCTGCACTAACAGGAGATGTGTAAAAAGATTCTTCGTTGTTGTTTACTTTAAAATAGCTGGCGACAGGTTGCATATCTTCCTGGCAGTAGCTAACAGGGGCATGGTCGGTAAAAATACCCATAGAGTTTCCGTCAATAAGGGTATTGCCATTATCCAGTTTCAGGCTTTTAGCACCATCGTATACCAGTTTTACTTTTGAAAGATCGGCACCGGGGTGAACGATAATAGCATATTTAAGGCCTTCTTTATCCTTTGGAAAGGTGTACTCTACATCAATGCCCGGGTAAATATTGCGATAAGCTATTTTTTTGTACACATTCACTTTTAGGCTTTTGCCTTTATTCATGCCTACCGGGTAAACAAAATAGTTAGTTTGTTCTTCTTCGGCCGATACTGAAACATTAGGGTTATATCCTTCCCACATCGATTTCATGTAAAAGGTATGTATAACAGGTGCCTGTCTTCCATCGGGGTCTCCATCCTTGCCATCCTCATCTCTGTCCTTGTATCCATCATGGCCTTCGGCTTTAAGGTTTTTATAAATGTATTGGTCGTACCTGTACACTATGCCATGGTCGGTAAAATTAGCCGTAATAGGGCCAAAAACGGCCTGGAACAATACTTTATCGGGGCTTTTTACTGCAGTATCGAATTGTCCACGGTTTTCAATAAATATTTTGCGGTTAAAGGGATCAACGCTCCAATTTACTTTACCTGCAGTAGTAGGTTTTTGCCTTTTACTTAAAATATAATCTTTTCCGGTTCCTGCCATGGCTGTGCTGGCAATGGTTAGTACAATAGTACACACCGCGGCAATATGCTGGAGCGTATTTGATTTAATCATCAGAATGGAGATTTTTAAATGGCTTAATAGTTTCTTTAAGCCACAAACTTAATAATAATATAACAAAAATTAAAATAAAAGGCTGCTTAAAACACAGGTGCTTAGATATGAACAATATTTCAACAATGGCGCAGATAACAGGCTATATTCTAGGCCCTAAGGCAGTTGCATCGCTTTTTTGCTATATTTACTATGTTTTTAAAGGGTTTTATGCTATCTACTGAATTAAACGATTTAAAAAAAGATGTGCTTAGAATGGGGGTGCTTGTGCAGGCACAAATGCATAAGGCTAAGGAAACCCTTTTAAAGTTTGATAAGGACCTGGCTTACGAGGTGATGATAAATGAAAAACGCATCGATTCGTACGAGCTTAAAATATCGCGCGATTGCGAAAGTATATTGGCTCTATTTAAACCCGGCGCTGCCAACCTGCGTTTTGTGCTGGCAAGCTATAAAATTATAGGCAACCTGGAACGATGCGGCGATTATGCCGAGTGGATATCTCGTTACATTTCAGAAATAGAAACGTCATTTGATACTGAACTGCTTAAAAGTTGCCATATATTCGAAATTTTTGAAGACCTAAATGCAATGATGGAAGCAGTACACCAGGCTTTTGATAATGAGGATAGCGCCCCGCTTAAGCTGGTTTTTGAAAAAGACGAAGTGTTGGGCGATAAAAGGTTAAAAGCAATAGATACCATTAGCGAATACATAGCTAAAAACTCCCAAGATGCACGTGTGGGGCTTTACCTGTTTTCTATAATTATGAAACTGGAACGCATGGGAGACCAGATGAAAAACATTGCTAAAGAAATTATTTTTTACCTGGAGGCTACAATGCATAAAAGCATGCGTAAAAACACATCTATGCGTTAGTTGCCGTAAGTTAAATACGGTAAAATAACAGGGGTGGTAATTACATTGCTTTTATGGCCAGCCCTATCGAAAAGCCAGATCCTAAATTCTACTTTAAGGCTGTCTAGTTTAACATAAGGGTTTATAAACCAATCTGACAAAGGGGCTATTTGTATGATGCCTTTAAGCGATTTATCTTTACCTGCCGGGGTAATATAAGGCACATGATAAAAGAAATAAACAACACCGGTATCTTGCGGGTTGGGGAATCCAATAAATTTATTGGTTCCGCCTGTATCACAATAAAGGTATTCAATCCATAAATTATTAGCCGCTGCACTGGTATCTTGTGCCGGATAACCTATATCGCCATCGCCATCGGTAAAGTTAATTTGCAGGGTGGCGGTGGGGTTAGCAGAACTGCCGCCGGCCGTAAAACTTTGAAAAGATATGGACGGTATAACAGAGGTATTGTCATTTTTTTGACAAGACGTAATGGCCAAACCCATTAGCAAAAAACAACCTATAGTAGCTTTAAAACGCACGTGTTTTTATATATAAGCAAATATATGCATTATTTTTGGAAATCATTATGAGTACAAGACCAGACATACCTGATAACGAAACTTTGGCAAAAAAAGTATTTAGTGTAAGTACACATGCCGATTTTGAAAGTGTGGCGTTGGATACTTTTTTATATCAATACGAGCATAACAAAGTGTATCGCAGTTATGCCGATGCTATGGGTAAAAAGCCTTCAACTGTTAAGCATGTAAAAGATATTCCGTTCTTACCTGTTTCGGTTTTTAAAAGTCATGATGTGGTTTGTGGGGATGTATTTAAAGATGATACAGTATTTACCAGCAGCACCACAACAGGGGGGATTCCATCCAAACATATTGTAAAAGATATTGGCATTTATCAGCAAAGTTTTAGAAGTGGGTTTAGGCATTTTTATGGAGATATAAAGGAATATTGCTTACTCGCCTTGTTGCCTTCTTACCTTGAGCGTACAGGTTCTTCGTTGGTATATATGGCCGATGATATGATAAAACAAAGTGGCAATGCAAATAGTGGTTTTTATCTGCATAATGTAAATGAATTAAAAGATAAAATAACCAAGCTTGAGGCTTCGGGGCAAAAAACCTTGCTTATTGGCGTTACCTATGCCTTGTTAGATTTTGCAGAAAAACATCCTATAAAACTTAAGAATACTATAGTAATGGAAACGGGCGGTATGAAGGGTACAAGAAAAGAGCTGCCTCGTACGGAAGTACACTCCATCCTTAAAAAAGTTTTTGGGGTGGATGCTATACATTCAGAATATGGGATGACTGAATTACTTTCTCAGGCATATTCAAAAGGAAATGGAATATTTAATTGCCCACCCTGGATGCGCATTGTAGTTCGGGATATATACGACCCAATGCATACAGGACTGGTAGGTGAGGGCGGGGCAATTAATATTATCGACCTGGCAAATATTAACTCCTGCTCCTTTATTGCTACCGATGATGTGGGGATAGTACATAAAGATGGCAACTTTGAGGTTTCGGGCAGGTTGGATGCAAGTGATATACGTGGATGCAACCTAATGGCAGAAGAATTGTAATTTTATGGCCATGAAGTGGTTTACTCCTTTTCGCACCTGTGCATTATGCCTTTTACTGTTGGTGGTATTTGCCTATTCCGACCATTTTCATAACGATTTTCATTTTGATGATGACCATACCATCCTCAACAATATTTATGTACGCAAGCTGAGTAATATTCCGCTGTTTTTTAAAAGCGCCACTACATTTAGCGCCCTGCCACTTAATCAAACGTACAGGCCCATGCTTACTGCTTTATATGCGGTTGCCTACCATTTTGGTGGAGGAAATAATGTTTTCTTTTTTCATTTTTTCATTTTTTGCTTTTATCTCTTGCAGGGCTTTCTGCTCTATCTTTTAATAAACAGGATATTCAATTTGTCGCTGCCACAAAATAGTGCCAACAAATACTTTGCGCTTTTTGCTACAGGCTGGTATATGCTTAACACAGCCAATGCCGATACCATAAATTATATTTCCTCAGCATCCGATTCTATTTCTACATTTTGGGTAATAGGCGCTATAGTTATGTATATATACAAACCGCAATGGAGAAAATACTTTTTATACCTAATACCGGTAATAATAGGAGTGCTCTTTAAACAGTCTGCCCTGGCATTTGCAGGTTTGCTGCCAGCATACATATTTTTATTCGAAAGCGGAGAAGATGGTTTTTTATCCCGAATAAAGAAAGCAGTGTTGGCTTCAATTCCAGCCTTGGTATTGAGTGCAGGGTTGTATGAACTACAATCCAAGCTTACATCTTCCACATATATAACAGGGGGCAAGCCCTTTAATTACATTATTACGCAGCCTTTTGTAATGCTGCATTATTTTGCAAACTTCTTTTTTCCTACAAGTTTAAGTGCGGATAGCGATTGGGTTCCGTTTGATTCTATTGCCGATTACCGCTTTTGGATTGGCATAGCTTTTTTAGTATTGTTGGGTTTTGCTGTTATAAGGTTGGTAATGAATAAACGTAATGCCCCTATAGCTTTTGGTTTGTTGTGGTTTGTTATTTCATTACTTCCATCATCACTTGTGCCACTTTCGGAGGTAATGAACGATTATAGGCCCTTCTTTGCGTATGTAGGCGTGGCAATAGTTGCAGGCTGGTGCATTATGCTAATCTGGCAAAAATGGATTGTTCCCAACGGGCAATATGTACGCTTATTTGCACTGGCAATGGTGCTACTACTTTTAGTGAATACTTATGGTACTTATGCACGCAATAAAGTGTGGGCAACTGAAGATAGCCTGTGGCTGGATGTAACCGAAAAAAGCCCCATGAATGGCCGAGGGCTTATGAATTACGGACTTACATTAATGGCTAAAGCCGATTACGCCGGAGCCGAAGATTATTTTACCCGAGGATTAAAGCTATTGCCTATGTATCCTTACCTGTATTCGAATATGGGGGTGTTGAAGGCTGCCGAGAAAAAGGATGCCGAAGCTGATAGTTATTTTAAAACATCGATTACCTACGGACAAGGAATACCTGTAATGTATTATTTCTATGCACGGTTTTTGCACCAGCATGGCCGCGATGCCGAGGCTTTGCCTTATGTAAAACAAGCCATACAACTATCACCCGCCGATGTTAGCTCGCGCTACCTGGCTATGGAAATTTACCAGGCTACCGATGATTTTGCTGATATGGTTGCCATGGCAAAGGAAACGCTGAATTATGTGCCGGGAGATAAGTACGCCGAAGCCATGTTGTTGGCTGCCTTGAACAGTAAATCTAAAATAGAACAGGCGATAGAAACAACAAAACAAAATCCTACACCCGAAAATTACTTAAACCTTAGTCTTTCTTATTTTGATAAAAAAGATTTTGCAGGATGTATAGAAGCTTGCAAGGAAGCTATAAAGTTAAACCCCAAATATGCGGCAGCGTATAATAATATGGGTTCGGCATATAACAATATGGGCGAGTGGGCACTTGCAGCAGAAGCCTTGAAACAAGCCATAGCCCTGCAACCCGATTTTGTGCTTGCTCAAAATAATTACAAAGTCGCCATTAAGCAACAAACGCTTACCGATAGTATTATGGAGGTGGTGCATCTTCGCCCCACAGCAGATAATTACATAAACTTAAGCCTGTTTTATTATGGGCAGGGGCTTTTCCAAAAATCGGTAGATGCATGTAAAGAGGTTATTAAAATAAACCCGGCAAACTCGACCGCATATAACAACATGTGTGCTGCTTACAATAATTTGCAATTATGGGATGCTGCCATTGCAGCAGGAGAGAAGGCAGTAGAACTTGACCCTAAAAGCCAGCTGGCAAAAAATAATTTAGCTACTGCAAAGCAGGGTAAGGCGAGTGCAGTGAAATAGAGTGGAAGTACGGGCTTGTGTAATGGTATTTCATTACATGAAAATGCCGTTTCATTACATCTTTATCCCTTTTCATTACATTAATATTTTTTAATAAAATTTTCTTTTCTAATTTAATCACCTGAAACCCACTATTTCTATCCACATTAAACCTGAAAAAATTGAAGAACCGCGATGTTTATAACTTGATGTTAGAAGAAATTGAAGATTATGCCATTCTGTTTTTAGATACGAATGGGAATATCCAGACCTGGAACAAAGGCGCTGAAAAGATAAAGGGATATAAAGCAGAAGAAATAGTTGGAAATAACTTCGATCTGTTTTATACGGAGGAGGATAAAAAGAAAAAACTACCTGAAAAATTAATTGAACAGGCTACCATAAAAGGGAAGGCCCTTGATGAGGGATGGAGAATGAAAAAGGACGGAACCCGTTTTTGGGGTAGTATCCTTATTACCGCGGTACATGATGGAAATGGCAAGTTAACCGGATTTACGAAGATAACACGTGACCTTACCGATAAAAAAAATGCAGAAGAAGCAGAGAAAGCGCTTGTACGTACCCAGGAAGGGTTGTTGAAAATATTTAACGCATCTCCTTCAGGAATGTTTATTGTTGATGTTGAAACAAGGAAATATGTTGAAGTAAATAAAAAATTTCTTACAACATTTGGATATACACGTGAGGAGGTGGTTGGAGTAGCCCTTGCGGATTTAGGCTTAGTGCAAAGTGAAGCAAGAGAGAAGTTATTTGCTAAACTAAAACAATACGGCCGTTTTGAAAATGAAGAGGTTTTAAGTAGAAGTAAGGATGGTAAAAAAATTACCTGTATTGTTTCAGCCGATTTTTTGGAAATGGATGGCAAAAATCATCTTCTATATGCTTTTCAGGATATAAGCGAGATGAAAGAGCTGGAAAAAAAACTTACAGAAAGTGAGAATAAATACCGTACAATAATTGAAGGCGCGGGCGATGTATTATATACTGTAGATGCACAAGGTATATTTACATATATAAATAAGAGGGTTAAAGTACTATCAGGATATACGCAGGAAGAATTACTTGGAAAACATTTTTCTGTATTAGTAGCTCCGGAATGGCAGGCTAAAGTGCGCGATAGCTACCGTGAACAGTTTAAACATAAAAAGCTTGAAACGGTTATGGAATTTATTATCCATACCAAGGCCGGACACGAAAAATGGGTAGAACAGGTTGTAATTATGCAATTTGAGGCAGGTTTTATAAATGGATTTCAGTGCATTGTGCGTGATATTACCGAACGGAAAAAGGTGAACTTGCTTTTGACAGAACAGAAGCTGATAATAGAACAAAAGAATAAGGACATCCTTGATAGCATTAACTATGCAAAGCGTATCCAGGATGCAATATTTCCGCCCGAAGACCTTATAAAGGAATTGTTGCCCGAATCTTTTATACTATTTAAGCCTAAGGATATTATCAGCGGAGACTTTTACTGGATAGAAAAATTTGATGGCAAAACTTATATAGCGGCCGTGGATTGTACAGGGCATGGAGTTCCGGGAGCTCTTTTAAGTATCGTGGGCTATAACCTGTTAAGCAAATCTATTAATGAGCATGAACATTCAAAGCCGAACGAAATATTAAATGAATTGAGCAGTGGTATTAATAAAACTTTAAGGCAAACAATAGATGGTTCGGGTGTAAAGGATACTATGGATATTGCGCTGTGTTCTGTTGACAGGGCCAGCCAGATGCTGGAATTTGCAGGTGCCTACAATTCATTATACCTGATAAGGAAAAATGAGCTGATTGAAATACCTGCTGACAGGTTTCCGGTTGGCATTTATCTGGATGGAGAATTAAAAAAATTCACCAACCATCAAATGCAATTGCAGAAAGGAGATATGTTGTACTTATTCAGCGATGGTTATGCTGACCAATTTGGCGGGCCTAAAGGGAAAAAACTAAAGAGCAAAGGATTTAAAGAAGTTCTTTTATCAATAAACAATTTGCCTGTTAATGAACAAAAGGAGGCACTTGACAAAGTGCTTGAAGAATGGAAATGGATGACTGATGAACAAACCGATGATATATTAATTATAGGTGTGCGAATATGAGGATATAACGAATATTGTAGTTTGATCGGCCTGTACTAAAAGGAATTTTTATGAGAAACATTACCCTGCTCTTTTCATTTGTTTTGATAAGTACATTATCATTTAGCCAAGGGTACATGCATTCAGGCAAAGACAATATGTCAGTGGCTCTGTTTGACTCCGGTGGGGTTCGTCATAGTACCGCAGCGTTAAAAACAGGATGTACATATCACTGGGAGTTTAGTGGTTTTGCTCCATTAAGAAAATAATTCAAAAAATCATAAAAAGCCCCGACTACGTTTCCGAGCCGGGGCCGATTCATGTTGCAAAAGCTTGTAATCAATCCCCTTGTTGCAACAGAATGTGTGGATACCAAATGTATGCCGCCTTAGATGAAGGAAACATGATGTTTGTCAGCTTGTTGCAAGATGCGAATAAAACGTGTACCAAAAGCCTGTTTACAATAAATAAGTGGTGGCTCGTATAATTCCGTTATATTTGCAAAAGTGTTCACGTGAAACAAGATCCCGAAAAATTTGCAGGAGAAGGCCTAACATACGATGACGTATTGCTCCTTCCGGCTTATTCCGAAGTACTCCCCAGGGAGACCGACATAAGCTCAAAGTTTACAAAAAACATACCCATTAAAACCCCCGTTATTTCGGCAGCCATGGATACGGTTACCGAGCATAAAATGGCTATTGCCATTGCCGGAGAGGGTGGTATTGGTGTGTTGCATAAAAACATGACCATAAAGCAGCAGGCCGAACAGGTGCGCCGTGTAAAACGCTACGAAAGTGGCATGATACAAGACCCCGTTACCCTGCCTGTAACAGCTAAGGTGGCCGATGCCCTTAAGCTGATGAAGGACAATAAAATTGGCGGTATACCTGTGGTAGATGCTAACCATAAACTGGTAGGCATTGTTACCAACCGTGATTTGCGTTTTGAAAAAAGCGTAAGCCGCAGTATAAAAGAGGTAATGACCAGCGAAAACATTATTACCGCTAAAAAAGGCACCGATTTTAGAAAGGCAGAACAGATTTTACAAAAGTGTAAAATAGAAAAACTGCCCGTTGTAGATGATGACAACAAGCTTGTGGGGCTTATTACTTATAAGGATATACAAAAGGTACACCTGCATCCTAACGCATGTAAGGATCAGTATGGCCGCCTGCGTGTAGCCGCCGCTGTAGGTATTACTGCCGATTTATTCGAACGGGTTACCGCGCTTATTAACGCAGGGGTAGATGCTATTGTAATAGATACTGCCCACGGACATTCTAAAAAGGTGCTTGAAGAAGTAAAAAATGTACGCAAACAATTCCCCAACATTGAAATTGTTGCAGGTAATGTAGCTACCGGCGAAGCAGCTTTAGCGCTTGTAAAAGCGGGCGCCGATGCTGTGAAGGTGGGCATTGGCCCGGGTTCTATATGCACTACACGTATTATTGCAGGCATTGGTGTACCACAGCTTACAGCCGTATACGAGGTTGCCAAAGCCCTTAAAGGAACAGGCATACCTGTTATTGCTGATGGAGGCATACGCTATACAGGCGATGTGGTTAAGGCCATAGCAGCGGGTGCCAGCAGTGTAATGGCAGGCTCGTTATTTGCAGGCGTTGAAGAATCTCCGGGGGAAACCATTATATATGAAGGACGCAGGTTTAAATCGTACCGTGGCATGGGCTCCTTAGAGGCTATGCAGCATGGCTCGAAGGACAGGTATTTTCAGGATGCAGAAGATGATATAAAAAAGCTGGTGCCCGAAGGTATTACCGGCAGGGTACCCTATAAAGGAAGCTTATCTGAAGTTATTTACCAAATGACTGGCGGATTACGAGCAGGTATGGGCTACTGCGGAGCGAAAGATATTGAGGCCTTACAAAAGGCACGCTTTATACGTATAACCTTTGCAGGTATAACAGAAAGCCATCCGCACGATATATTTATTACCAGCGAAGCGCCTAATTACACAAGGTAGAGTTTGTTTTAGGCTAAAGCCTATAATTGGTCCGGATGTTATCTCATCCGTCAGCTAAAGCAGACGGCAATAGAGTGATTATTTACGTATAATAGTAGGATTGCGATTTTTTGAATTGCCGTCTACTTTAGTAGACGGTTAGAATATCGTACACATTGATCAGGCTTTAGCCCAAAAAGAAAGAAAAAATTTACCTAAAAATCTATTTTAAGCTTTGCCCTAAAGCCCCAAGGCGATACATCGGGATTGTTTAGGTATGTAATACGCCTTACCAGGTCGAGGCGCAAAATTTTGAACACATTGCAAATATCAAAGCTGGCTTCCATATAAGGTAGTTGGCCTAATGTGTATGTAATGGGCACTCCGTTTGAATAGGCAGGGAATACAAATACATTCGAGTTATTGGCAGGATTGTTTTGTGTGCTTAAACCACCATACAAAATTTTAAACGAAAGTCCTTCCCTCCAGTTTAGTTTGCGTAATAAAGGTATGCGGTTAAAAAAGAAACCATAAAAACAATGGTCGATTGTAAAGGCTACATACTTATCGCTGGCAAATTCTAAAAAGTTCATCATAGTGTACGAATGTTCGTCGTACAAATAAGTTTGATTTGCCCTGTGTATAAAGAGTAGGGGATAAGGTACCTGTCCAAATAGCATTCCTCCCTCCATTATAATATCCGAATAGCCCAGGGGTGCCAGGTTTAACCTGCCCGAAAAAGTGCCTATAAGGTTTTCGTAATTATACTGTCCGCCCGCAAAGCCTTTTATACCTTGGGTAAATTGAAGCGTATAGGTAGGAAATGTAGTTACCGGAACACGCACCCACTTTTTTTGGTATGTTTTTTCGCGGTGGGCATACCTTAGCAGTAATGTAAATGAAGATGTTTGTATGTTCGGAATTGTTTGCAGGCCCGCCTCGGTATTTTGTTGGAATTGTAATGCACCGCCCGGTGTAGTTGTATTATTAGCATAGCTAATGTTAAATGAAAAGTGGTTAGGAAATTCATCCAAAAATCCGCCACTGAATATTTTTTCATAAAAGATTTTATCATCCAGCCCGCGTTTTACGGAGAACAAAACGTTATCGGGTTGCAGGTAAGCAATATCTTCGCCCGGAACATGTGTATCGTAGCTATAGCTTGCCGTAAGCGATTTAACAGGGAAGTGATAAATGTTGTGATTGGTAAGCGAATAGGTTATTGTGCCATTGCATTTATATATGTTATCGCCAAGGCCATACGCGCCATAGCCCGAAAGCTGTATTTTATTGCTGAATTTAGGGGTTGTGGCTCCTCCAATTCTAAAACGGCCGCCTTCTACACCATTGTGGCTGTAGGTAGAGTAAAGCGGCCCAAGGTCGAGTATACCCAGGTCCTGGTAGCCGACTAATATTATGCCTACAATATCAATATCTCTTTTGTAAGGCCCTACTCTTCGCAGGCTATCCATGTTGGCATATATCTTGCTTTCGCTTGGCGATAGTTCTTCCAGGCGGTGGTCTTGCCAGTATTGCAGGCCACGATCAATAGAATCTTCAACAATATTATAGGCATCGCCTTTGTAAAAATCATCAGGGTGCGATTTATTAATAGCGGGAAAGCCAAATGCAACCGATTTTTCGGCATACATACCCGATTTGGCACCTTTAGTTAGTTTAAAATCGCCGTACAGGTTGTCTTTACTAACCATCCAGCGATTATCCTGTTGTTTGGCATAATCTTCTACAAGCCTAAAGTTGTGCACCCAGTTTAGGTTAATGCCTTTGTTTACGGTCATATCTACCTTTTTAACGGCATACGAGCTGTCGAGTGCAATGTACAGGTAGCCCTGGAACAGCAGGTCTTTCGTGTTCCTGGGTATAAATTGCACCCTGGCGCATTTTTGCCCTTCTTCCACAATGGTATCCACAATAAAATAATAGTAAAACGAAGGCGCTAACACCGCCACAGGGCTCATAAATTTGTTGGTGAACAGAGATATGTTTTCGTCATAAATATCCACATCTTTAAACATATAATTTAAAAAGTGAATGAATCCTACATCATCGATATAATTGGCAATTATTGTTTTTTTATTAGCGGTTACAATTTCTTTTACTGCATTAGGTGTTTTGCGTGTGTAATAATCCGAGATAAGTTCGTTCATGTAAATCGGCAATATTTTTTTGCCTACAATTACAGTGGTATCTGTGTTTTTCATAAAAAACTTCACCTTTCTCAGCGATCGGCGGTTCATCATTTTATCGGGCACATCGCTAATACCAATAACCATTTTGGTGTATTTTTTACATTCAAAATAATCGTAGTTAACGCTCATGTTTTGCACCTTGCGGTCAATTACCTTACGCATAAGTTCTACCGCAGGGTTGCCTTTGTTATGGTACGTGGATTTTTTTGGTTTTATAATGGTTACCTTAAGTTCATTAGCTTGTTGCGGAAGAGCTATTTTAATAACCTGTGCCCTATCGGGTAATACTTTTACAATTTTGGTTTTATATCCAAGATACGTAACCACTAAATGTGCAACAGGAATATTGGTTTGTATAAAAAAATTACCTGCAGTATCCGAAGAAGCGCCCGTAGTGGTACCCTCGAATGAAATATTGGCAAAGGGCAATGGAGAATTGGTGGCCGAATCGGTGATTGTGCCTCTTACCGAAGTTTTGGTTTGTCCGTAAGAAAAAGAAGTAATTAAAGCAAATAAGAACACAAGCAAATACGTTATTCGTGTTCTCATAATAAATGCAGGCAGAAGTTTAATTTTTAGAAAGCTAAAGATATAAGAAAAATAAAGTGTTGATTTTTAGGCCGCGTACAATTTTTCAAACTAAATAAGGTTTTAACAAGGTATTATAAAATAAGACGATGAATGGCGGGCATGGGTTCAATGAAGGAGCAGGTTTATTTTTGAGTAAATAGAAATAAAATAAATTATGTTTAATGTATTGTTAATCAGTAATTTATACCATATTTTGCTTTAGCAGCATTGCTGGGTTGAACCTAATGCAATAACTTGTCGTCTTACATATATAAAGGTACACCTTTGGAATCTGCTGAAAAAGAACTTGTATTAAATTGTTTGAACGGCGATGCTGTAGCACAGCGGGAACTGTATGTGATGTATGCACCAAAAATGTTGGGTGTATGCAGGCGTTATGTTAAAAATATTGAAGAGGCTGAGGATGTAATGCAAGAAGGGTTTATAACCGTATTTACAAAATTACATCAGTTTAAAATGGAAGGCTCGCTGGAAGGGTGGGTGCGAAGAATAATGGTAAGCAGGGCGATAGAGCACTACAGAAAGGCCGCACGTATATTCCCAATGCAGGATATAGAGGAAAATACCGAAGCTATGATAGCCCCTGAAGAGGTATTGAGCACTATATCGGCTAACGAACTATTGCAAATGATAGATGAGCTGCCGCATATGCACAGGCTGGTGTTCAACCTTTATATTTTTGAAGAAATGGAACATAAGGAAATAGCAGAAGTGTTAAACATACCTGTAGGTACTTCAAAATCTACACTGTTTTATTCACGGCTTATGCTGCGAAAGAAAATAGCGCAAAGTATGCAGGTAGCTAAAAAAAATGACTATGTCGAAAAACGACTATAATAAAGAATCGGATCCGGAACGTAAGATTTTCCAGGCGGCGCTTGGTTCAATGACCATACAGCCATCTGAAAAATTCTGGAATTCGGCCCTGCACAACGTTATAAACAAAAGCGATGCGCAAAGCCGAAAACGTGCCCGCTCATGGAAGTATGTGGCTTTTGGTATGGGCGGAGTAATTGCTTTGCTCTGTGTGCATGATGTACTTATGTCTAATAAAATAGATAAGATAGAGGAACAGAATACAGAGATAGTTAGCCTACAGAAAAAACTGGTGGAACTGGAAAGCAAACCGGTAAATACAGTTGCGGCGGTTAATGCAAATGCTGTAAATACCGAAAGTAATAATGTTGTAAGTTCGGGAAATAATACTTCGCAATCTACTGCGGCTAAAGTTATAAGCCGGATTAATAACAACGCTACAAACACAAATGCCAATAAAATTGTGGCATTGCATGCTATAAATAAAAGTGTTGTATCTAACACATATACATCGCATAAGGATATTGTATCTAATGCAACAAAACCCAATTCGGTATCTACAAATGTTATTGCATCCAACCAAACACAAAGCGTTGTTAACAGTGTTGCTCCGGAAGTGAATAAGACTAACGTGCCTGTTCTTAATAATACTAGTGAGGGTTCGGTTGTGGCTGAGAGTAGCGTAAATAAATCGGATTCGTTGATAACGAAAAGTAGTGTACAGATAAGCGAGAACCAGGATGCACCAATGACAATGCATGCAGATTCTTCGGCTAAAACTATCAATGTTGCAGATAGCATTAATAATGTAAATGCTGCCGTAGCCCAGGCAACTAAAAAATCATTCAGTTTAAAGCATAGGGGTTCTATTGGTGCATTTTTTGCACCGGGTGGGCTGAACGATTTTTACGAGGACAGGGATAACGATATGACGGATAATATAACTCCCAAGACAGTTAAGGCAAGGCAAAACGATTGGTTTTCGTACGAAACAGGTGTTAATTTGGGATTAGATATAACAAAGAAATTAACGGTGCGTACAGGCTTATACTACAATGCATATTCGTACGAGATAAAGCAGACGGTAGTAAAAGCACAAACCGAAGAAAATGGACAGTTGGGATATTCTATTGTTACAAGTTCAGGGTTGGTGAACATACCTTATACAGCATCGTCTGTTAAACCCGGCGACAGTATAAAGGTGCGCGGAAGTTCGTCTCGCGGATATATATGCGTACCGCTACAACTAACGTATCAGTTTTTTACGCATTATAAATTCGGGCTTTTTGCCGATGCAGGCATAGCTGCTAATATTGCCGCATCTACATCAACCCAGCTTAATTGGCAAAATACTACACTGCAAGAGGGAAATTTAGGTATAACAAGTATTGAAGGCTTACAGCAAATTCACTACTCATATCATTTAGGGGTAGGCGCAACATATTTACTGTATCGCGGTTTATCTATAAATGCAGAACCTATAATACAGGGTGCTGTAACTCCTATCAGTAAACACACCCCCATCGAAACGTATCCACTCTTCCTTGGTTGCTCATTAGGAGTGAGTTATCACTTTTGATAACAATTCCTGAACCTTTAGTTAATCTGCGTCGTCTATTATTGTAAACAGAGATTTGGAATCTCCTAAAAAAATTTACAATATGGGAATACGCGGTAAAAAATGTATGTTCCTTGTACAAGGCGAAGGACGTGGCCACATGACACAGTCGATAGCCATGAAGCAAATATTAGAAAGAGCGGGGATTGAAGTATGCGAGGTGATAATTAGTAAATGTAAAAACCGCAACGTACCCGATTTTTATTACGAAAAAATGAAGGGCACACCGGTAACTCCCCTTGAAAGTATAAATATGGTGGTGGCTAATAATAACCGCAAAATAAGGCCCCTGGCTACCTTTTTCGGAAACATGGCCGATATGCCCAGGTTTTACAGAAGTGTAAGAATAATTGAACAAAAGGTAAAAGAACAAAAGCCCGATTTTATCGTGAATTTTTTTGAACCCCTGTCGGGCTTCTATTATGCGTTGTGCCGGCCCAAGGTTCCTTTAATAAATGTGGCGCATCATTTTATGTACCACCATCCTGAATTTATTATGCCTAAAGGAAAGTATGCCGCACGTTTTGGAATAAGGTTTTATGCATGGATTGCATCAATAGGTTCTGCAAAAAGGCTTGCTTTATCATTTTACCCGTTTCCGGATAATTCCCGCAAAAGAATATTTGTAGTGCCCCCGCTATTGCGTGAAGAAGCAATAAATTATCCTACCCAAAAAGGTAATTACTTGTTAGTATACTTGCTTAACAGCGGGTACCTGGATGATATAGCAGCCTGGAACAAAGAAAACCCGGATACAGAGTTGCATTGTTTCATGGGGCGTAAAGGCATTACAGAGGTGGAAGAATACAGGAAAAATTTATTTGTACATCCTATAGATGACAAAAAGTTTTTAGAAATGATGGCAGGCGCAAAAGGGCTTGTTACTACGGCGGGGTTTGAATCGGTGTGCGAGGCCATGTATATGAATAAGCCCGTATTAATGGTGCCTGTAGAAGATCATTATGAGCAATACTGTAACTCTCAGGATGCAGTGTGGGCGGGGGCAGGAGTATACAGTAAAAAATTTGCCATACATAAACTGCTTACCCATATAGCAAATGTAAAGCAGGATAATGAGAACTTTAAAAACTGGGTAAGCCAGTCACCTGATTTAATGCTACGGCAAGTATACAGCGTGATTTATGCAGGCGATAATGTACGCCAAATGTTTCCATTACCGGCTTGGGGTAAGAAGGTTGAAGCAGGGGTATAATTCATAAATTGCGGTATGGATAGAAAGGAGTTCATCAAAAAATCGGCTCTGCTTTTCGGTGCAGTTGCCGGAGGGGCAGCTTTAATAGAATCGTGCAGTAAGCAAAGTTCTCAACCTGCGGCAGCATCGGCGCCAAGCTTAGATTTTACTATAGACATAAGCACGGCACAATATAAGGCCTTGCAAACAAATGGCAATTACCTGTATTCTAACAACGTAATTATTGCCCGCGATAATAATGGCAACTTTATAGCGCTTTATGATGTATGCCCCCATGCAGGGTGTACGGTACAGTTTAATGGCGTTTCTCAGTTTCCGTGCCCATGCCATGGTTCAAATTTTAATAGCAGCGGTAATGTTATTGCGGGGCCGGCCACTACAGGATTGAAAAAATACAATACCTCGTTAAGCGGTACAATGCTTCGTGTATTTGGATAAAGTAGCCGAAATAAGCCACTATATTGCCCAATATGGCTACCTGGCCGTATTTGTGCTTGTGTTTTTACAGGAACTGGGTGTGCCAAACCCGGTATCGAACGAATTGGTTTTAATGTATGCCGGATATACTGCACACATGGGCATAGTAAGCCTGCCCAGGATTATATTGGTATCGGTTACGGCAGATTTTACAGGAACATCAATTTTGTTTTTTCTGTTTTATGCTTTTGGTGGATATATAATGAAGCATAAACCCAAATGGTTTCCGATTTCTGAAAAACGAATAGATGCATTGAAACTACGTGCCGAGAAAGGCGGATGGAAAGGTGTATTTATTGGCAGGTTAATTCCTTTTATACGTGGTTATGTTTCGGTGGGGGCGGGCTTGGTACGTTTAAAACCTAACTTATTTTTAACTACCGTAATTTCTTCGGCAATAACCTGGAGTGGTGGATTGGTTTTAGTTGGATGGCTTTTGGCGCCTTACTGGAAAAAGGTATTGGAAAACATGGGGCTGGCCGAGAATATTGTATTGGCAGTACTAAGTATAGCCCTTATTTTTTTTGTAGGAAGATATTTTACCCGACAGTTTTTTACTACGGGTAAATCGTAATCAGGCAAGCATTTTAATAAGTAGTTCCGACAGGCCAACGGTTACGCCTACACCATAAATTGCATCGAGCCAAATCATTGAACCTATTGAACCAAGGTAAATGAAGCCCAGGATAGGCATTACCAGTGCTTTTTCAAAAAAGTTTGAATTGCCTTCTTTAAACGAACTCCACATGGAATCGGCATCGCCGCGGCTGGGAAAGGCATGCATGGCAATAGATACACCAAGGTAGATAGATAAATATTCTAAGGGTGTACCCTCATGAAATTTAATAGCAGGAATAGCAACCGGGAAAACGATAAGAAAACCTAAAATGGTATTTACAAAAAACGGGCCAACGCTAATTAAAACCTGTTTCCATTTGTTGTTTGGTATTTCGTGTCTTACAAAGCCTGCGGGGTTGCCAAACCTGAAATAACATACTTGTATAATGGGTACACGCATAAGGTAGCAGAATAACTGGTGGGCAAATTCGTGCACAATTACCCCCGGAAAGGTGATTGCTGATATTATAAAACCTGGTATAAAAAACATTGTTGTGTAAGTTTAGCGGTATTGTGTTTTGCCGGTTATAATGTCATTATCGCGGGCATAGACAAGCGAATCGGCCGGTTGAAGCAGTTTCATCCTTGTAATCATACGTTGTGCTTCGGCCTGTTTGTTGCTAAAGTAAGCTACCAGTGCCATAGCCTCCATCGAGGAAGCATCGGTAGAATCAATTATGTAGCATTGACGTGCAAGAGTTGCAGCTTCCGCATCATGGTGGCGTTTTAGTTCTACCCTTACTTTGCCGGCAATAGCGGTAGGGAATTCCTGGTTTTGTATTAGTATTTGATCATAATAGTATATGGCAGAATCGTATTGTTTTTCTTCTCTTTTGGTTGCAGCCATTAACCCATTAAGGCGAATGTTTGGCCTATCATTTATTAGCTCTTTCAGCATTATAGAGTCTGTAGCGTGATAGTTGCCAGCATCAAAGTACTTATCAGCTAAGTTATATAGCGCCACATGGTCGTAAACATGGTGTTTACAATACAGGGTTAACGAATCCATAAACTCGGCAGCCGATTTTGTGTGCAGGCTATCTATCCAGGTTGTTAGCTCAGGGCTTGGCAGGTAGCCATTCAATGCATCAAGGCATGAATTGGCGTCGTTCATCAATGAAATTTCTTCTGTGGTTTTATCACCAATACGTTCTGCTGCCGCAAAGGCATTTTTAAGGTCGCAGTTGTGGGCATAGCAAATAATAAGATGGGCATTGTTTTCTACATTTTCCGGAAATACATCTTCTACATATTTAAATTCCCTGGATGCCGTAATGTAAAGGCCCTTTTCTTCCGCTTTTTCTCCGCGTGCAGAATGCACCCCGGCACTTATAAAACGGGGCATCTGTATAATACCTATTAGGGTTAGCGCTATAATAGCCAGGGCGAACAATTTTATTTTAAGAGGTATTTCAAGCCTTGAAAGCTTTGTGCGGCAATCGGTGCACAAATTCATTTTGTGGCCCGTCTCTATAAGCGGGTTACCACAGGAAATACAACCAGAATTTTTTGTGTTATTTTCTTTGCCCGATTCCATTAAGTGGGTAGTAGTTCGGTAAAGATATAAAATTCAGATAATTACAATAGCCTGCTATAAGTCCTCGGTCATATAACTTTTAGCACGGGTGCGCAGGTTGTAATCAAGCGACATGCTTTCGCCATACGCACCGGCAGAACGCAGTGCAATAATATCTCCGCGTTTGGTTTCGGGTAACTCTATCGCTTTTCCAAAGCAGTCGGACGATTCGCACACAGGCCCGTTTACATCGTAGCTAACAATAGTTTTTTTGCCTGTAACGCTAAGGTTTTCTATTTTATGGTAGGATTGATACAAGGCAGGGCGTATAAGTTCGGTCATACCTGCATCTAAAATGATAAAGTTTGATTTAATACCTTTTTTTACATAAAGTACTTTAGAAATAAGCGAGCCGCATTGGGCCACTAATGCTCTTCCCGGTTCAAAGTGCAGCTTTTGGCCCGGGCGCAGTTTTAGGAATTTTCTAAATAATCCGAAGTAATTATCGAAATCCAATATAGGGTTTTTATCAGGATGGTAATAATCTATACCCAGGCCACCACCTACGTTAATATTATCTACATAAATGTTGTGCTTGGCAAACCATTCCTGGAACTCGTTTACTTTAACGCAAAGGGTTTTGTAAGCATCCATATCGGTTATTTGCGAACCAATATGGAAGTGAAGTCCGATGAGTTTAATATGCTTGCACTTTTTTAATGCTTCTACCACGCTATCAAATTCCCATGTGTTTATGCCAAATTTATTTTCTTCTAAACCGGTTGTAATGTAATGGTGCGTATGCGCATTCACATTGGGGTTGATGCGTATGGCTATGCTTGCTTTTTTACCTTGCTTTTTAGCTAAGCCATCTATAATTTTTATTTCATCAATAGACTCACAGTTAAAACAAAATATCTTTTTTTTGAGGGCAGTATTTATTTCTTCATCCGATTTGCCTACGCCCGCAAACACTATGTTAGATGGGCTAAAACCGCATTCAATGGCACGTAATACTTCGTTACCGCTAACACAATCGGCGCCAATGCCGTAGCTTTTAATGAGCTTTAATATTTTCTTTTTGTTGTTTGCTTTTAGGGCATAGTGTACCTCTACATCATGCTTTTTGCTTGCTTTTTTTACAGCCTCCAGGGTTTTACGCAATAGATCTGTATCGTAGTAATAGAAAGGGGTAGGGGTGGAAGCAAATTTTTTTAGGAGAGAGGAAGGAAACATATGTTTTAATATCGAATAATGAACAAGGAATAATGAATACTGAAGTTTCGGGAATTTGTTTTAATTTTTGTGGGCAGCAGCTTTTTTAAATACGCCTTTGTTTAAAGCCAGCAGAGCTTCCTTTTTGTGCCCGCCATTTATAAGCAGGGATATATTATTACTGCTGCCCCCATACGATATCATGCGGATAGGAATATTTTCCAGCGCATCAAATATCATCATAGCATAACCATGTTTTTCGGCTAAAAAGTCGCCCACAATACAAATGATGGTTTGGTTCATTTCCACTTCAACCACAGCGTAGTTTTTAAGTTCGCTCAAAATACCATCTATGTGCGTAGTATCATCAATGGTAAGCGATACAGCTACCTCGGATGTAGTAATCATATCTATCGGGGTCTTGTATCTTTCAAACACTTCAAACACGCTACGCAAAAAACCGTATGCCATTAACATTCGGGCCGAACGGATTTTTATAACTGTAATATTATCCTTGGCTGCAACCGATTTAATATTATCGCCACTGGCTTTTTCTTTTATCACCGTGCCTTTGGCTTTGGGTTGCATGGTGTTTAACAAGCGTACGGGCACATTGCGTTTTTGTGCAGGTAGTATACAAGCAGGGTGCAATATCTTAGCCCCGAAGTAAGCCAACTCGGCCGCTTCATCAAACGATAATTCGGCAATGGGGTAGGTGTCGGGTACATAACGTGGGTCGTTGTTGTGCATGCCGTCTATATCTGTCCAAATTTGTATTTCTTCTGCATGCAAGGCTGCGCCCACCAAAGATGCTGTGTAATCGCTGCCACCGCGTTTAAGGTTATCTACCTGCCCGAATGGGTTGCGGCATATATAACCCTGGGTAATGAATAAATCAACATTCGTATGCTTTGCTAGTTCCTTCTTCAGGTGCTCTTCTATGTATGCTAAATAGGGTTCTCCGTTTTCATCAATGCGCATAAAGTTTAGCGCAGGCAATAAAAAGGAATTTACTTTATTCTCCTCCAAATAATACTGGAACAAGGCAGTAGACATTAGCTCTCCCTCTGCCAGTATTGTTTTTTCTTCATTGGGGGTAAATACATCTTGTGTGAACGAAAGCAGAAAGCCGAAGTGTTCATCAACAAGTTCGTTGGCTTTTTTTAAGTATTTGTCAGTGGTATAGAGCTCTGTAATGGTCTTTTTGTAGCGTGGTTCCAGTTCTTTTATAAGTTTGGTCGCACCGGCATTATCTTTTTTGAGCAGGGCCTGGTTTATTTTAACCAAATGGTCGGTTGTGCCCGACATAGCCGAAAGCACGACAATACGTTTACCGGGTATGTTGATAAGGTCGGCCACAGATTTCATCCTTTGTGCCGAACCTACTGAAGTACCACCGAATTTTAAGATTTTCATTACAACTGGAAATTGAGTTACAAAAGTAAAAAAGGGGAGGATATGCAGGGCTAAATTCCTATATTTGTTAAGCAAACCACAAACCGTGAGGAAAGGATTACTGCTTTTACTTTTTGTAATTATAAGCTTTTCATCATTCGCCCAGAGTTGGAAATGGGGTAAGGAAGGCACCTCTTCATCTGATACCTATTCTGTTATAGCAGACCTTGACGGAAATGGTTATTTAGCAGGAGATTTTAAAGATACAATTTCGTTTGGTAGTTATCACCTGAGTGAACATAGCGGCGGGAAAGAAGTATATCTTGTGAAATATGACAGTAATGGTGATGTATTATGGGCCAAACAAACGTATTCGGTACATTCATCTTTTAGTACTATACAAACACTTGGTATTACTATAGATAGTTTAAATAATGTTTTTATTTCTGGAACCATACAGGACACAGGTTTTTTTGGTGGAGATACCGTAGTGACAAGTTTATTAAATGGTTCTGCGTTTGTGGCAAAATATGCTCCAAATGGTAATTTGAAATGGGTTAAGACAGCGAAAGAAACAACGAACTCCGGATCAGAAAGTTATGCGCTTGCTACGGATAGTAGGGGGAACTGCTACAGTACAGGGGATTTTGGCGGTACTATTATATTTGACAACGATACGTTGAAGGCTGTCTTTAACGGCAGATATTCTTTCCTCGTAAAGTATGATTCAAGTGGTAATGTAGTTTGGGCTAAGCAATCACATACTCCTGTTGGATATTCTTATGTTCAACCTTTTTGTGCTGCTACTGACAAATCTGGAAATGTATATATAGGAGGAGAATTTGAGGATACCATATATTTCGGGGCGCTAAAATTAATTGATGATTCATTAAGCCAAAAAGCTTTTTTAGTAAAATATGATAATGATGGAAACGAGATATGGGCAAAGCAAGATAACTTCTTCTCGGCATATTCCGTCTCAAGGTCAAATGCAATTGTGAGCGATATGGAAGGGGATATTTACTTGACAGGTTACTTATCTGACACAGCTTGTTTTGCAGGGCATTATCTTATGGGGCCATATAATGTGCCATGCCTGTTTTTGGTAAAATATACATCCAACGGTAATTGTATTTGGGCTAAACAAAATTACCCACGTACCGTTTCGGATAGATGGGCTGGTTACTCTTTGGCAATTGACAATTCGAATCATATTTACCTTTCGGGTGGCCTTGGAAAGGATACCTGTAAGTTTGTATTTGGCAATGATAGTTTAGCGATAACAAATTCAAGGGATGGAAGTGTGGTCCTGCAATTAGATACCGCGGGAAATATGATTCAAGGCTCAATTCTTAGGACAGGAGGTGATGACAATAATGCAATTTCCTGTACTCCTTCGGGTAAATACATCTATTTTGGAGGAGATGTGGAAGATACAATCACATTTGGACAGGATTTTTTAACGGGTAACGCTCATGAACAACCTTTTATTTCTCGTTGGATACTTCGCGTTTGCAGCACATACGTAACTGCCTGTTGCAATACGAGTATAAGTAGTGGGAACACCGTAGTGCTTAACGCTACACCAGCAAATAACTATAGTTGGTCTCCTTCAATTGGCCTAAGTTGCACCAATTGCCAAAGTCCTTTGGCTACGCCAACAGTTACCACAATGTATTATGTTAAGGTAAGCGATGGTGCGGAATGTTCTGCAATTGATTCTGTGTTAATTACTGTAAATGAGTCTGTAAATTGTGGTAATCTTTTTGTTCCTGATGCATTTTCTCCCAATAAAGATGGAGAAAATGATGTTTTGTATGTACGCGATAATTGTATAGCCACATTGGACTTTGTAATATTCGACCGTTGGGGAAATAAAGTGTTTGAAACAGAAAACATAAATAAAGGCTGGGATGGCACTTATAAAGGCCAACCCATGAATACGGGTACATATGTGTACTATCTTAAAGGAACCTTGCAGGATGGTACTGCGGTTGAGAAAAAGGGGAATGTGGCACTGATTAGATAAGAGTTAAGAACTAAAAACGGAGAGCTGCGTGAGGGATTACTCACAACTCAAATGTGGCTTTTTTGGAGTTCGTGCTTGCTTCGCAGGTGCAAATGGTAACAGCCGAAGGCCCGTCCGAATGGCAGGGCCGGGCGGACTTTACGCTTTGATAGCCCGACCGCCTAAGCGGGCACGCCAAAAAAAGAAATAAGATTAAACCTGCAAAAAATCCGATTCGCCGAAAAGCCCTTTATTAAAAAATGTGGATTGGTACATTTGAGAATATGCCTTTTTTGCTGATATGACCAAAGAGTTGATATTCGCTATTGCTTCAACCCCGTTTCAAATTTACTTTAAGCGTTTTGGCTATATAGGGCTGTATCTTTGGTTTATAACCATCGACCAGATTATACCGATACCCGAGGAAATAACGCTGATAATTATTGGTTACCTGTCTTCGCAGGGGTTTATAAATCCTTTCCTGGCAGGGGCGTTTTCTATTGCAGGATTTATTACCATAGATGTAATTTATTTTCTGCTTACAAAATCGGGTAATAAACTAATACAAAAAATAAAAGGAAACACCAGGAGCCCTAAGGTAAATAAGTATAAAGAAAAATTGAAGGAGCATACATTTAAAACCCTTTTGGTTTTATGTTTTATTCCGCGGATGAGGTTGCTTGGGCCTATTTATGTCTCTTTGTTAAAGATACCGCTTAAAAAGTTCGTGTTGTACGATGCCCTTAGCTTATCTGTTTTCACGTCGGTTTATATTTCGCTGGGTGTTGTTTTTCATACAAGCCTTTCCGGCTTAATAAGCCAAACCAATTCGGTAGGGAACATCATATTTATTTCCGCCATGGTACTAATGGCAGTGCTTACGGTTATTATTATCCGAAAAATGCGAGGGTGATTCTATCGTTTTAAGCTTCCTATTCAAAACAACAGTAACATGCGACCCTGAAACAAGTTCAGGGTGACAAGATTGTTTATATTAATTTTGATTTTAACTAAAAATGAAGGAAGTCCTTAATTTTTCACTATTCACTTTTAGTTTTTCACTTATAGCGTCTTAAGCTCGGCCACTAATTCGGTAACCACCTTTTTAGCATCACCAAAAAGCATGGATGTTTTAGGGCTATAGAAAAGCTCGTTATCGATACCGGCATAACCGGGGTTCATACTACGCTTGTTAACTATAATATTTTTCGACCTTTCTACTTCTAAAATAGGCATGCCGTAAATAGGGCTGGCAGGGTTGGTTTTGGCGGCAGGGTTTACCACGTCGTTTGCACCTACAATAAATACTACATCGGTAGTTTCAAACTCGGGGTTAATTTCTTCCATTTCCACCAGTTTAGAGTAATCTACATTACATTCAGCCATAAGTACGTTCATGTGGCCGGGCATACGTCCTGCAACAGGGTGTATGGCATATTTTACTTCTACACCGCGTTCTTCTAATAGTACTTCCAGCTCGTGCATAACGTGTTGTGCTTGTGCAACAGCCAATCCGTAACCGGGTACTATAACCACCTTTTTAGAATAGTTCATAAGTACGGCAGTATCGCTAACTGAAATATCTTTTATAGAACCACCACCTGCACCTGTAACGGCAGCAGCAGCGCCTCCGCCACCAAAGGCGCCAAATATTACACTAAACAGTGAACGGTTCATACCTTCGCACATGGCAACGGTAAGCAATGTACCAGCGCTACCTACCAAAATACCACCCGTTAACATAACCTGGTTGTGGTAAAGGAAACCTCCTGCAGCAGCAGCTAAACCTGTAAATGAGTTTAAGAGAGATATTACCACCGGCATATCTGCACCACCGATAGGCAGTACAAACATAATACCGTAGAACAATGCTAATGCCAATGCTACAAAAGATAGCATCATAAGGTGAGGATACTGGCTTAATGCCACATCGCCCGAAGAAGTATAGATTAAATAGCCCGTCATACCTGCAACAATAAGCAGGATAATGTTGTTGATTAAGTTATATGCAGGAAGGCGGATATCTTTATTAAGGTTGCCATTCAACTTAAGGAAGGCCACCATACTACCCGAAAACGATACGCTACCGATTATAAGCCCTGCCATAACGGTAGTTAATGCTTTAAGCGAGCCAATGTGTGCCGGAAACTCGATAAGCGATATTAAGGCAGCGCAGGCACCACCCATACCATTAAACAGAGACACCAACTGAGGCATAGCCGTCATTTTTACACGTTTTGCCACCATCCAGCCAATTACGGTACCAATGGCTAAGGCGCCAAATAGCAGTCCGTAGATGATAGGGGAGATGTTGGAACCTTTTATGGCAATGGTTCCGCCAATGGCTAATGTCATACCTGCTGCGGCAATAAGGTTACCCTTACGGGCGCTTTCGGGCTTGCCGAGCATCTTTAAACCAAGAATAAAGGTTATGGAACCTACCAGGTAAATTAAATCGAGTATAAATGTGCTGTTCATAGTTTTAAAATAATTAACATTAAATATTAAACAAGAAATTTTTAAGTTGTTTGAAGTACTTTATTTTTTCGGGCTGTTTCTATGCTTTTTACGAAAATTGAGATTAACTCTGCACACTCTTTAATAACTGCATCAATGGTGCTTTCAGATGTAATCAAAGGCTTTCTTTTTATTAACTGGAGAGACACACTTGTTTCTTTAAGTTCTTTCAGGCAGATTTTCATTTTATGAATAAAGTCCTCGCGTGATTCAGCAACCTGAGCCTCGCCATAATTAAGCGCAGGTGATGTACCTGAACGCAAAACCTGGTTTGCTATATAATTGCCTGTTTGTGTTTTTGGAAGCATTTCCGCGATTGTTATTACTGAAAGGGAGAAAGCTATAAGTCGTTCTTCTAAATCAAACTTCTTTACTTCTTCCGCCATCCTTAATTATTAAGTGTTTCTTGTTAAGTGTTAAATATTTGCTATTTTTTAGCTGCCGGTTTCTTCTTAAACATTTCCAACATCCTGTCGGTTACCACAAAGCCACCCACTACGTTTAGGGTACCCAGTATAACGGCTACAAAACCCAGGATAAGGTCGATGGTGTTGTTTGGGTCGGCGTTAAGCAGTACAAGTATAGCGCCTACAATTACTACACCGTGTATGGCATTAGCACCCGACATAAGCGGAGTGTGCAATACCGATGGCACATGGCCAATAACTTCTATTCCTACAAATACCATAAGGGTAAGTGTAAAAATTAACTGCATGTGTGCCGAAATGAATGTTACAATGTTTTCCATATTATAATTTTGAGTTTTTATTTTTTACCGCCAAGGGCGCCAAGTTTTACGCCAAGTACGCTAAGGCTATTTAATCTTGATGTTATTTTCTTTGCGTTGTTTTTTCTTTGCGGACTTTGCGGTTACTGATTAATTTTATTAATTGAAGCTTAAGCCGTTACCGCTTTTGCAACTGTAGGATGTACAGCCACACCATTGTGTACTATTAACGAGCCTTTGGTTATTTCTTCTTCCATTTCCCATTTAAAGCCGTCTTTGGTGGCAAGGTGGAGTAGGAAGGTTGCTATGTTTTTAGCATACAGTTCGCTGGCGTTAAGTGGCAACAGACTTGGCAGGTTGCTTTCGCCAATAATGCGTACACCATTTTTTACAACAGTTTTGTTTAGTTCGCTGCCTGCAACATTACCGCCTTGTTCTACAGCCATATCTACAATTACCGAACCATTTTTCATGCTCTTTACCATAGCCTCGCTAATAAGCAAAGGGGCCTTTTTACCCGGTATAAGCGCGGTGGTTATTACTATATCTGCGTCAGCAACGTGCTTAGCAATAAGCTCCTGTTGCTTTTTTAGGAATTCTTCCGACACACCTTTTACGTAGCCACCCTCTATTTTAATTGAGTTGTCGCCGGTAACCTCTATAAACTTACCACCTAACGACATTACCTGTTCCTTGGTTTCGGGCCTAATGTCGGATACCTCTACAATAGCGCCAAGGCGTTTGCCGGTTGCAATGGCTTGTAAGCCTGCCACACCTGCACCCATAATTACTATTTTGCTGGGCTTAATAGTACCCGCGGCGGTCATCATAAGGGGGAATATTTTACCCAATGCGTCGGCTGCAATAATTACCGACTTGTAGCCCGCCAGGTTAGCCTGAGAGCTTAAGGCATCCATCTTTTGCGCCCTTGAAATACGTGGAATAGCATCTACCGAAAAGGCCGATACACCTGCTTTAACACAGGCATCTACCAGTTCGGGGTGGGTGGCTGCATACATAAACGATAACAGTATACCGCCTTTTTTCATCCAGCTAATTTCTTCGGCTCCGGGGGCGTTTACGCTCATTACCACATCGGCGCCACTAAACACGCTTTTACGGTCGGCAACAGATGCGCCGGCAGCGGTGTAGGTATCATCGTTAAAGTACGAGTTTTCGCCCGCACCTTTTTCAATGGTTACTGTAAATCCTTTTTTTACCAGGTCTTTTACAACATCGGGGCTTAGGGCCACCCTGTTTTCTTTAACCTTGGTTTCTTTAGGTACTGCTATTTTCACGAGTATATATAATTATGAGTTATGAATTATAAATTATGAATTGTCGTTTGTGCGTGATTCTCAATACAATTATCCCCTTTGACTTTCAATTATTAATTGCTAATTATTCGTTGATGATTATTGCTTTTGTACTCATGAATACTTCGTAATTTTTCATTATTAATTTTTTAAGCCGCCGCTAAATTAAAAAAAAATCATTACCCGACTTTTTATTGGGGTTTTTAGGGCGCATCCGCCATATGACGGGGCGGGCTGCTACGGGCTACGCTATCGCCCGCCTGAGTGTACAATGGAAATAATTAAGTCGGGCACCCTACGCATCCCTTGCGCAAAATACATTACTATAAAGAAACAGCCCCCGATTTCGGGGGCTGTTGAATAAGATAGGGGAATCGAACCCAAGCAATTTATCGCTTTACCTGCTCCTAAGGCAAGCCGTAACACCAGTTACTTATCTTCCGTTCTTAGGTATTTTGATTATCAAATGTAGCAAAGAAATATTAAAAAAGCAAATCCTTTTGCTATTATTTTTTATAGCCCAAATCTATAAGCCTCATCGGATTGAACTTCTCCACGTAACTCATCAATTCTTCCCAGAACCTTACTTAAATTGTGCAGTGTTTCTGCTGATATTCCTTCAATGAATAATTTAATTTTTGCGGGATCGCCACAATGAAAGAGAAGAATTATGGCATTCTTAATTTCTTCGTTAACGTAGTTGGTATTCACCTTTTCAAGTCCATTTAATGAATTAAGAAAGTCCCGATCAACTTGAGATAAGAAATCTTCAAGCATGACACCTTCCTTCTTATTAGGAGTCTCGTACTTATAAAAATTCTTCGCTTCATTTTCCTTAAAAAACTCCAAATAGTTTTTATAAGCTGTTTCCCCTCCACTATCTGAGTCTAGTAGAACAAGGTACTTATCTGATGAAGCTATCGATATAGAAATAAGTTCTTTCAAATGATGAGCGCCAGCTCCTGGAACGAACTTAAATGATTTGTCTATCAGGTCGGTGTATTCCTGTATCATCCTAAACAAATAATAGTCAGTAATACCTTCAGTTATTATTACAGTTGAATCTAAAAATTGGATGAACCCTGTTTTTAAATGCAGCGCTCTTTTTAAAGGAGTCCAAGCACCTTCGTTCATCCTATATCCCGCTTTATTAAATTTTTTTATTAAGACTTTATGGCCCTCACGTTTTGCAATTTTAATGGACGATACATTAATTAGTTCAGGATCCAATAAATCCTCAGAATGGGTTCCAAATATTATCGGACTTGAAAATGAAGATAATTCCGCCAATTTATTTAGCAGTCCCTGCTGAGCCGTTGAGTGGAGATTTGATCCAGGCTCATCTAGCAAAAAAATGGTTCCAGATTTTTTATAATCGAAATTGTACTTTAGTTTTATAATAAAATTAAAAAACCATCTTAATCCGGTACTTCTATCATTAATACTAAACTCTTTACCTGCACTACCGGCTGATTGGTCAACAACTTTTATTTTAAACTCAGGATCTCCTTTTTCGTTCTTTGCTATGTATTGAATTTCGAGTGATAGTTCATTTAAGTCTTCACCCGTAGGAGCACGACCATCTTTGCTGAGCCTCTTCCACTCGCTCATAATATCCTCATTCAACTGTTTGTTAATAGCCCGCAAGACACTTCCCTGGGTATTACTACCAGATAACTCTAAGAAATCTTGAATACTATATTCTTCGTCAATAGTTTTTTTGGAAGCATTTTTAAAAATCTCTTGTAGGAGGTCTCTCCATTCTTTAAAATTACTTACGTCTTTACCCTCAAGGTAAGCCTTGGGGATTGTTATGGTCTCATCTATTTTATTTTCAAAGGTTTTGAAATAAAGAATATTTGGAGCATGACTGTATAATGCATTAGCAAATTCTTCATTTAAAGAATCATCAATTTCAGTATTCTCAACATAATATTTGGTTTCAAGTTCATTGTTTTCGTTTGCCTGTAATGCCCTGCATAAAGTTATAGGGACTTTAAGAGTGCTATCATTTTGCAAATGGCCTGACATTTGAGTTTCAACATTACCGCCTCTGGGTAAATTTACTTTTTCCGCTATGGCATTAATTTCTTCTTGTGTTTCCAATAAAAGGTCCGTTTTAATAACAGCTTTCTGCTTTTTCTTGCCTAGGTAGTAGTTGTTTTCAAAAGAATAGATATGACTTCCTTGTCCATTATTTTCTGCATCAAAAGAATCTTTCTCTTTATTAAAAGATAAGATTGCTAGCAAAGCAGAAGTCTTACCTGATTCATTAATGCCAATAATTGGGATTAATTTATTATTGTTTATTTCAACAGTTGCATTTTCTATTGCGCGGTAGTTTTCTATAGTAAATTTTAGGAGCTTCATAATGTTAAAGATTTCGCATTTAAATAAATTATTTGTATCGGAAAAACCCTATCCTATTTCAGATAGAGGCTTAAAAATGAAAATAGAATTGGGGTTTATGCTTTACCCTCGATGAGTTCTTTGCAGAGAGAAGTAGGGCAACCATTGTAGATGATAGTCAAACTTGAACTCCGCATTACACTTGTGAAGTGGGGGCTCAAGAAGAACGAGAATTAGTATAAAAAATATTACTGAAAGCATCTATGGTTTTTAACAGTGGCTATTTACTCTATGTACAAAATTAGTTACAACTCTGCAATTTGGTGAAAATCAAACAGAAAGTAATTAACACGTTTATTAACAATACTCTTAGATAGCCTAATTGTATTGCTATTGGTAACATTTTTTAAAAAGTAGAAGAGCCTCAAAAGGAATTTTGTTTGCGGAGGATTATGCTAATTAATAGGTTATTCCAGAGAGGTAATAAAAATTATAATTAGCAAATTGATAAATAGCATAAGTAATTTGTTTACTAATTATATTTAATATATTGATTTTCAATTAATTATGTAATTAATTGGTTTTCAGGTATATGTGTATTTAGCAATTTTGGTGTTTTACACACCAAAATCACGAACACTTTAATGAACAAAATAGAGGCTGTGAGTAACAACAAAATAGGTTAAAGTTGCCATACTCATTACCGATGATGAAAATGTAGAAATTTTGATTGTAAACTACTGACAATCAAAATTTAGTGTTTTTCAGAAATGATGAAATTGTGGAGCAGAAATGACGAAATTTAGAATGCGTATTTTCACTCAATTTGGATCACAACCTTTCGACAGGCTCAAGGTGACGAAATGGGGTGGGAAAATGGGGTGGTTTTTCTGAGCGATTGGATGCGACCTTTCGACAGGCTCAAGGTGACGAAATGGGGTGGGAAAATGAGGTGGTTTTTTCTGAGCAATTGGATGCGACCTTTCGACAAGCTCAAGGTGACCGGAAAAGGGTAGAGAGAACTGCGCAAGGGATAGCAGTGGAAAGCCCACAGTCCGCCCGGCTTCATGGCCCTTCGGACGGGCGTAGCGAGGACTTGCAACGTATAGCCCGACCCCTTGTGGGATGCGCCATTATTATTATTAAACTACTTCTTAGCCCGAGCTTGTTGCTCCTTCACCATCTGCTCTAGGCGTTGCTGGAACTTGGAGGGCTTGGCTACCTTGGTTTTGTTTTCCTGCATTTTGCGGTGCAGTGCGCCTTCGTCGATAAACAGGCGTGCAAAGTAGGTTTGTCCAAAGGTGATAAGGTTGGCAAGTATGTAGTAATAGCTAAGGCCCGCGCTGTAGTTGTTAAGCACGCCAAAGAAGATAAGAGGCATGATGTACATCATCCACTTCATGGTTTTGCCCATTTGGTCGTTAGCAGGGCCGCCCATTACCTGCTGGTTTACGCTCAGGTAAAGGTATTGCGACAGGGTGAAGAGCACGGCAAAAATACTTATGTGGTCGCCGAGGAAGGGTAGTGTAAAGCCATGAAACACAATAGGGGCATCGTATGTAGAAAGATCGTGTGCCCACAAAAAGCTTTGCTGGCGCAACTCGATAGACGATGGGAAAAAGCTGAACAGCGCATATAGCACGGGCAACTGCAGCAGCAGCGGTATACAGCCTGCCAGCGGGTTTACGCCTGCCTTTTTCTGCAGTGCCATAACGGCTTGTTGCTTCTTCATGGCGTCTTCGCTCTTGGGGAACTTTTTGCTTATCTCGTCCATTTCAGGCTTTAGCAGCCTCATTTTAGCGGTAGACACATAGGTGCGGAACGCAATAGGGAAGAGGCATGCCTTGATTACAATGGTGAGGATTAATATTACCCAGCCATAGTTTAGGTTAAAGCTTGAAAAGAAGTCGAATATGTTAAGTACGATAAGGCGGTTAACCCAGCCAAAGATGCCCCATCCAAGGTTTATCTGGCGCTCCAGTTGCAGGTCCTGTTCGCCATTGTACTCTTTAAGCATTTTGTAATTGTTGGGGCCAAAGAAGAAGCGCATGCCAATGCTCTCGCTGGGTTTGTGCTCGTAGGGCAGGCTAAGGCTGGCCTCGTACGACTTTATTTTGCCGGGGGCATTATCCTTAAAGCTGCTTATTTCAGGGCTGTTGAAGCGGTTATCGGCAATAAGTATCGACGAAAAATATTGTTGCTTAAACGATACCCAGCTAATGGCGGTAGGCAGGGGTTTCTTCTCGTCTTTCATCGGCGAAATGTAGTCTACCTCGTCGCCATAGTTTTTGTAATACGTTGTAGATGCGCGTTGCTGGTTTTGTACGTTGGCTTCCTGGCTTGGGGTTTTCATGGCCCAGGTTAGGGTAATATCCGCGGTGTTAGATGCTAATATGCTTTGCATGCCAACCGCATTAAGGGTGCAGCCTACAAGGTAACTGCCTTTGTGTACTTTGTAAATAAAATCTAAATATTTTGTTGGATCGCCGGTGTTAAGCCTCATGGTTACAGTTCCCGAATCGCCTGCCGATACTGCATCGCGGGCCGTAAAGTACAATGTATCGGTAGATATAAACTTGGAGTAGGCATTCAATATAAGCCCAAACGTAGTAGAATCGGGGTAAAACAGCACTAGCGGTGTACCGGCAGCAGTTTTAAAATTCTTAAGTTCAACCGATGCAATTTTGCCGCCACGGTTGGATATAGCGAGTTTCAGTAAGTCGTTTTGTAGGGTAGTGTAGGCGGTGGTGCCGCTTACAGCCGGATAAAATATTCCTAATTCTGTTTTAGCTTTATTCAATCCCGCTACTGAATCGGCCTTGCGGGCGCTGTCAGTCAATGGCACACTGGCTTTGGGGGTAACAGCAGTTTGCTTTGCAGTATCCTTCTGGCTTTGGCGCTCTTTCTCTACTTTGGCAATGGAGTCGTGCTTGGCTTTTTCGCGTGCTTGCTGCTCTTTGTTAGGGCCGTTAAAATACATCCATCCAAACAAGATGGCACCAATTAAAAACAAACCAATATATGATGTTTTGTCGTTTTTCATAAGCCGTTTTCTAAATTTCTTAAAGGGACGCAAATATATCAAAGCTAAGGACGTGGCAATAATAAAAATGCCTTACCCTGTTGATAAGATGTTAATAAAGGATGATTGTGTTTGGATGGAGTTATTTAAAATAAAACGACATACTAATTCTGTTTAGATTGGTAGGGAGTAGGAGTAAATATGTAACAAAATGTAAATATTATTCGGAAGAATGCAATCTAAATCGATTATGATTAGCAATTTTTGCCCCTTCTGTAATAAAATGCTAAATATTTAAAGCCTTTATTTGGCGTATTTCGGTGCCATTAAATACATTGATTCACAGTGTAATACATGCTTATAAATCAATAAATGGCTTGGATATCAACAATTAATAGCCAATAAAATGTGCTCTTAAATTTGATTTTAATCAATCCGTTGTATACTTTTGGTTCCAAATCAACCTGTTTTTATGAGCCATAACTACTTAAGACAAAGTATTTTAACCACCCCCATCCTCGCATTTTCTTTATTTGTAACCTCCATTTCGAATGGACAAGTAATGCATGCAACGCAGGCAAAACCTGCAGCCGCTGTGGTTAAAAATCCGGTGGTTCAGCCTGCAAAACAGATGCCAACCGTAGGGAGTAACCAGGTTGTACAGCCTGTTGGGCACATTAACGGAGAGGTAATTGAGGAAATGTACCAAAAATACCTTGACCTGAATGTTTTACAAAGGGCAGCCGATTCGGCAGGGGCAAGCAGTGATGAGAAAATTAGTTTTGAAAAATATTACAAAGACAAAATCAGGGGAGAAGACCAAAATGCTTTTGCCCAGGCAGTAGGCCGTGGAATTATAAGCAATGATGCAGGTATCAGAGAATTTGCAAATGAAAAAGTAAAAGAATATTTTGGTTTATACCAACAGTTTAAAACGTTCGAAAAGGATTATCCATCAAGTATCCAGGAATATTCTTCTGCACCGCCAATGCCTCCAATTGTTTGCCAAACTGCATGCGATAATATAGACTTTGAAAATGGCACACTTAACGGCTGGTATGCATTTTATGCAGATAATACATCTACAACTTCTGCAAACAGTAACAGTGCATTTGTTGGTGGTGCATGTGGTGCGGTAACCCAGGCCGCCGGCCCTGACGCGAATTCGAATAATGATTACCAGGTTAGAATTATGACTGGCGCCGGTAATGATCCTGTTGCAGGGGCCTTTCTTCCCGTTGTATGTCCTACGGGTGGTAGTTATTCTGTTAGAATTGGTGATAGTACTGAAGCTACTCCTCAGCCAAACCATCAAATTGCCCTTTTAGAACAAAGATTTAAAGTTACCCCGGCAAATGAAAATTTTGTGTTTATGTATGCTGTGGTGTTAGAAAATCCTTCGCATAACGTATTTCAACAGCCTTATTTTCACGTTGAAGTTCTTGATAAAAATGGTAATCCTATTCCCGGTTGCGGAGAATACCAGGTTGTTTCGGGCCCAGGCCTGGCAGGCTACAAGGCGTTTTATTATGCCCCTTCTGGAGATACAGTGTATGTAAAACCATGGACAACCGTATATCTTCCTTTGGCTCCTTATTTAAATACTTGTGTAACGGTTAATATAACTGCTGCCGACTGTGCCCTTGGAGGCCACTTTGGGTATGCTTACTTCGATGCCCAGTGCTCTCCCGGTGTAATATCTTCTTCGCCGGTTATATGCGGAAATAACGTAACCCTTACTGCTCCCGCCGGAGCTGCAGCATACAAATGGTTAGGGCCTTGCATTGTAGGCTCTAATACAAACCAAACAGTTACTGTAAGTTGCGCCGGAACCTATAGCGTCGTGCTTACCAGTTCGGCAGGCGTTGGCTGTACCGATACATTAACACAGGTTGTTACAGCTTCTACTTCTCCTGCACCTGTTATAAGTACTACTACCCAAGTAGCTTGTAATGGTGCTGCTACGGGCAGTGCATCGGTTACTGTAAGTGGAGGAACAGCGCCTTATACCTATGCCTGGACACCAAGTGGTGGAACAGGTGCTACGGCAAGTAACTTAACGGCCGGTACATACACTTGTACCGTACACGACATAAATGGTTGTACAGGTAGTGTTTCAGTCACATTGACACAGCCACCTGTATTAACAGCAGTGATGGGGGTACCTACTGAAGTGAAATGTAATGGTGCTGCTACAGGCAGTGCTACGGTAACTGCCGGAGGTGGCGTTGTTGCATATACATACGCATGGACGCCGAGTGGCGGAACAAATGCTACGGCAAGTAATTTAGGGGCAGGGACATATACTGTTACTGTAACAGATAGTCACGGATGTACCAAAACAGCCAGTGTAGTTATAACCCAACCTACATTATTAACTGCGGTTATAAGCTCCAGTGCCGACGTAAAATGTAATGGAGGTAATACTGGCAGCGCCACGGTAACAGCCGGAGGTGGTGTACCCGCGTATACTTACGCGTGGGCCCCAAGCGGAGGAACAAACACCACTGCAAGTAACCTAACAGCCGGAACATATACTGTAACCGTGCATGATGCAAACGGATGTACTGCAACTACAAGTGTTATTATAAATCAACCTGCAGTATTAACGGCTAGTATAACTTCTTCAAGCCCTGTATCCTGCCATGGAGGAAACGATGGTAGTGCGGGTGTTACTGCCGGTGGCGGTACTATTCCTTATACTTATGCATGGACGCCGAGTGGGGGTAATGCAGCCAACGCCAATAACCTTACTGCCGGAACGTATACTATAACAGTGACAGATAAAAATGGATGTACTGCAACAGCAAGTGTTATCATAACTCAACCTACTACACTAACGGCTTCTATAAGTGCAAGTACTAATATTACATGCCATGGCGGTAATAATGGTAGTGCTACAGTAACGGCCGGAGGTGGTACAGTTGCCTATACTTACGCCTGGACGCCAAGCGGAGGAACAAACACCACAGCCAGCAACCTTACAGCGGGTACATATACTATAACAGTTACAGATCATGACGGATGTACAGCCACTGCAAGTGTTGCAATTACCCAACCAGCAGCTAATTTAACAGCGAGTATATCTGCAAGCACTAATATTAATTGCCATGGTGGCAGTAATGGAAGTGCTACAGTACTTGCGGGAGGTGGAACATCGCCATATACCTACGCATGGTCGCCAAGTGGTGGCACAAATGCAACGGCAAGTAACCTTACTGCTGCTACGTATACTGTGACAGTAACAGATAGCCACGGTTGCAGTGCAACGGCCAGTGTAAATATAACCCAACCCGCTACATTAACAGCAAACATAACAGGAACAAATGGAGTTACCTGCAATGCGGGTAATGATGGTAGCGCTACGGTAACTGCGGGTGGCGGAACAACTGCATACACATACACCTGGACACCAAGCGGCGGTACATCTGCGGTTGCCAATAACCTTACCGCGGGTACATATACAATAACTGTTACCGATGCACACGGTTGCACAGCCACGGCCAGTGCAGTTATTACACAACCAACTGCCCTAACTGCCAATATAACTGCAAGCACTAATGTAGATTGTAACGGTAAAAGTGATGGTAGCGCCACTGTAACTGCCGGAGGTGGTACATTGCCTTATGCATATAACTGGAATCCAAGTAGCGGTACAAGTGCAACTGTAACCGGCCTTGCTCCTGCAACATATACGGTAACAGTTACAGATGGAAATGGATGTAGTGCAACAGCAACAGTTACAATAACACAACCTACTCTTCTTACTGCCAGTATAACAGCAAGCACTAATGTTAAATGTAACGGACAAAGTAATGGAAGCGCTACCGTTACCGCTGGTGGCGGCACAGCCGCATATACCTATGCATGGAGCCCAAGTGGTGGCAGTGGAACTACAGCCAGCAACCTTAGTGCAGGTACCTATACTATAACGGTTACCGATAACCATGGTTGTACTGCATCTGCAAGTATATCTATAACACAGCCGGCTACCTTAACGGCAAACATAACATCAAGCAATAATATTAGCTGTAATGGGGCCACCACAGGTAACGCTACTGTAACTGCATTAGGCGGTTCAGTACCTTATACCTATGCATGGTCGCCAAGTGGAGGCACATCTGCAACTGCAAGTAACCTTACCGCTGCCAGCTATACAGTTACCGTTACCGATAAAAACGGATGTACAGCAACTGCAAGTGTTACACTCACTCAACCCCCGGCATTGTCCGATCCAATAACATCCAGCACCAATATAAGTTGCAACGGTGGCAATACCGGTAGCGCAACAGTAACTGCTGCGGGTGGAGTACCAGCTTATAACTATAATTGGACCCCATCGGGAGGTACCAATGCTACGGCAAGTAATTTAACGGCCGGAACCTACACATGTACAGTAACCGATGCTAACGGGTGTTCAGCTACTTCAAGCATAACACTTACGCAACCGGCAACGCTTACAGCAAATATAACCGCTACAACCCATGAGTTATGTAATGGTGCTTCAACAGGCAGTTCAACAGTAACGGCAGGTGGTGGAACAGTTGCATACACCTATGCATGGGCGCCAAGTGGAGGAACAAATGCTACAGCAAGCAACCTTTCTGCTTCAACATATACGGTAACTGTTACTGATGCTAATGGTTGCATTGCAACTGCGAGTGTAACCATTACACAACCAACCTTAATAACAACTGTTACATCGTTTACAGCTGCTACATGTGGTGTTAGTAACGGTTCTGCTAAAGTTGTCGCCTCAAACGGTACTCCAGGCTATACTTATAGCTGGGCACCTGTCGGTGGAACAAATGCACTGGCAAGTAACATCTCTGCAGGTTCGTACACAGTTACAGTTAAGGATGCAAACGGATGTTCTGTAACAGCAGCAGTTTCTGTACCTAATGCATCAGGCCCAACGGCATCTATAGCATCACATACAGATGTAAATTGTAATGGCGGAAGCAATGGCAGCGCTACGGCAAGTTCCATAGGTGGACTTCCCCCTTATACATATAACTGGTCTCCTTCTGGTGGAACGAATATTACAGCAAGTAACTTAACAGCGGGTACATATACTATAGACGTAACGGATGCCAACGGTTGTATTGGAACAGCCTCGGTGACTATAACCCAGCCTTTGGCAATAACTGTGGTAATAAACCCGGTGGTTGAAGTAAAATGTAATGGCGGTGCAACGGGTAAAGCTACGGCTGTTCCCTCAGGCGGAACTGGAGCATATACTTACGCATGGACCCCGAGCGGAGGTACTAATGCCCTTGCAAGTAATCTGTCGGCCGGAACATATACTGTAACAGTAACCGACGTTAGAGGATGTACCGGATCTGCCTCAGTAATTATAACCCAGCCACCTGCATTAACTGCGGCCATGGCACACACTAATGATAAGTGTAACGGAAACAGCAATGGTACTGCTACAGTAACTGCAGGTGGTGGTACCCCTGCCTATACATATGCATGGGCACCAAGCGGAGGTACGAATGCTATAGCAAGTAACCTATCTGCCGGAACATATACTGTTACAGTTACAGATGCTAACGGATGTACCAAAACTGCAAGTGCAACTGTAACGCAACCGATAATACTAACGGCGTCGGTAGGTAGCATTGTTAATATTTTATGTAATGGAGGTAGTGGCGGAAGCGCTACAGCTACAGGAGCAGGAGGAACCGTTCCTTATACTTATTCATGGGCACCTCTTGGCGGAACCAGTCAAACAGCCACGGGCCTTTCAGCTGCAACTTATACGGTTACTATAACAGATAAAAATGGATGTACTGCAACTGCCAGCGGAGTTATAACCCAACCTGCTGTATTAACTGCGAACATTACAGCTACCACTAATGTAGATTGCAATGGAAATAGTGACGGAAAACTAACGGTAACTGCCGGTGGCGGTACAGTAGCATACACGTATGCTTGGGCGCCTAGTGGAGGAACAAATGCCTTAGCGAGTAACCTTGGCCCTGGTACTTATACGGTAACGGTTACCGATAGTCATGGATGTACTGCTACAGCCAGCGGAACTATTACACAGCCGGCAGCGCTTACCAGTGCCATAACTACTGAGATTGACGAAAAATGCAATGGAGGCAACAACGGAAGTGCGACGGTTACAGCGGGCGGCGGCACGGTAGCATATACATATGCATGGGCGCCCAGTGGCGGTACAAATGCTACAGCCAGCAACCTAACAGCCGGAACATACACCGTTACTGTAAAGGATGCACATGGATGTACATCTACAACCAGTGTTAGTATTGCACAGCCTGCGGTCCTTACTAATATTATCTCTTCTTTAACTAATGTAAGTTGCAACGGAGCTAATAATGGAAATGCTTTTGCACAGCCATCGGGTGGAACCCCTCCATATACTTATGCATGGGCACCGGGTGGACAAACCAATGCGGGTGCAACAGGTTTAAGTGCAGGAACATATACAGTTACAGTTTCAGATGCTAATGGATGTTCAGTAACAACAAGTGCAACCATTACACAGCCACCGGTGCTGACAGCAAATATTACAGGTACAACTAATGTGGATTGTAATGGAAATAGCAATGGAAGTACTACCGTTACAGCCGGTGGTGGAACTGTGGCATATACATATTCATGGAGCCCAAGTGGAGGTACTAATGCCACTGCAAGTAATCTTTCTGCGGGAACATATACGGTTACTGTTACCGATGCTAACGGATGCACTCAAACCGCAAGCTCTGTAATTACGCAGGCAGCTGCTTTAACCAGCCCTATAACAGCAACTACCAATGTTAAATGTAACGGTGGTAGTAATGGTAGTGCAACGGTTACAGCGGCAGGCGGAACATTGCTATATACTTATTTGTGGAGCCCTAGTGGTGGAATCAATGCTACTGCAAGTAACTTAACAGCCGGAACATACACTATAACAGTTACCGATGCACATGGTTGTAGTTCTTCTTCAAGTGTTAGTATAACCCAACCTCCTGTATTAACAGATACAATACAGTCTCACAATAACGTGTTATGTAACGGTGGTACGGGAAGCATAAACGTAAACCCGGGTGGAGGTACACTTCCATACACATATTTATGGAGCCCAAGTGGAGGAACAAATGCAAATGCAACTGGGCTAACCGCCGGAACATATACAAATACTGTTACGGATGCGCATGGATGTAGTGCTACAGTAAGTGCAACCATAACCCAGCCAACGGCATTGCTTACCAATATAACCGGAATTACAAATGTTGATTGCAATGGAGCCGCCGATGGAAGCATAACTGCATTGGCAAGCGGTGGAACAGTAGCCTATACATATTCATGGGCTCCTTCGGGCCAATCTACAGCAACTGCAACAGGCTTGGCCCCTGGTACATTTACCATAACTGTAACTGATGCTAATGGATGTACAAGTACAGCCTCGGCAACTATAACACAACCTACCGTACTTACTGCAAATATCACAGCATCTACAAATGTAGATTGCAATGGCAAAAATGATGGTAGTGCAACAGTAACTGCAGGTGGTGGAACAGTTGCTTATACCTATGCATGGTCGCCTGGTGGAGGAACAAACGCTACATATAGCAATATAACAGCAGGAACCTATACAATAAACGTAACCGATGCACACGGTTGTTCGCAAAGTGCAAGTGTTACAATTACCCAACCTGCGGTATTAACTGCAAGCATAACTTCCAGTACACCTGTAGCCTGCAACGGAAATAATACAGGCCAGGCTGTAGTTACAGCCGGTGGGGGTACACTGCCATATACATACAACTGGACAAATGGCGCTACTATTGATACTGCATACAGCCTTACTGCGGGCACGTATACTGTTACAGTATCGGGCGCACATGGATGTAGTGCAACGGCAAGTATTACTATCACCCAACCAACTCCATTAACAGCAAATATTTCATCTGCAACTAACATAAGTTGTAATGGCGGAAGTAGCGGTGGCGCCACGGTCATTGCCGGTGGTGGCGCAGGCGGATATACATACAACTGGACAGGTGGTGGTGGAACAAATGCATCTGCAAGTAATTTAACTGCCGGATCGTATAGTGTGACTATAACAGATAATAATGGATGTACTATAATGGATAGCGTAATTCTTACCCAGCCTCTTGCACTATCTGCAAGTACAACAACAACACAGTCTACGTGTGGGCAGTCTAACGGAAGTGTTACAGTAAACGTAAGTGGTGGTACTACTGCTTATACTTACCTATGGAATCCTTCAGGACAAACAAATTCTGTAGCAACTGCCCTTACAGCAGGCACATATTCTGTAACTATTACCGATGCCCATGGCTGTATTGATTCTGCAACAGGTACTGTGCTTGATTTTGGTGCGGGTGTTGCAAACATTACCTCATCAACCAATGTAAGTTGTAATGGCGGAAGCAACGGTAGTGCCACAGTGGGCATGGCTGGTGGTACTGCTCCGTTTGCATATAGTTGGAGCAATGGCGCTACAACAATTACTGATAACGGATTATCAGTAGGTATATATACGGTAACTGTTACGGATATTCACGGATGTCAAAGTACAACTACTGATACCATAACTGCTCCTCCTGCATTGTCGCTCGATCCTTCTGTTACCATTGCAACATGCGGAGTAAACAATGGCACTATAAGTCTTGGTGTTGGGGGTGGTACACCGGGGTATACTTATAATTGGAGCAACGGAAATACAACATCTGCAATGAATGGTCTTTCTGCAGGTTCGTATACAATACTTGTTACCGACAATAATGGTTGCCCTGATTCAACAACGGTTCTTCTGCAAAATGCGAATGGGGCTAACCCAAGTATATCATCCAGTACAAATGTATTGTGTAATGGCGGTACAAATGGTAGTGCTACAGTAGCAATATCAGGCGGTACACCTCCATTTAAATATAGCTGGAGCCCTATAGGTGGTACCGGTACAGTGGCTACCGGCTTAAGTGCCGGCGATTATACGGTGAATGTAGTTGACTCTAATAACTGTTTCAGTATTGCTACAGTACTTATTACCCAGCCCGCTGTTCTTGGCGATTCTGTATTCTCTAAGAGCAACGATATATGTAATGGAGATAATAAGGGAGAAGCAACACTGCTTACCTACGGTGGTACCGGCCCGTATACCTACTTATGGACAAATGGTGCAGTTGCCGATTCATCAACCGCACTTTCTGCCGGAACGTATACAATTAATATAACTGATGCACATGGATGTGTTACAACAGATAGTGTTACCATAACACAGCCAGCGCCATTGGTGCCGGTTATTAATGGTAAGGATTCTATATGCTCGGGTGGTTCAACCATATTATCATCAGGTGCTGCAGGCAGTTACCTTTGGAATACAGGGGCTACAACCGATTCAATAACGGTTAACCCTGCGGTTACAACTACGTATACCGTTCATCAAACAATTGGCGGCTGTACAGATAGTGTAGCGGTAACTGTGGTGGTAGCACCTCCGCTGCTTGCTGTTATGAAAAAGATAGATTCATTGTGTTTTGGACAAAAGATACAGGTTGGTGTAACCGTTACAAGTGGTGTACCCGGGTATACATATGTATGGAATAACGGCTTGCCTAATGCTCCGGGTCCATTTACTGTAACTCCGGCCGGCGCAGGTACCTACATATGCCAAATAACCGATGCATGCGGAAATAGTTTAACCGACTCAACCCAAATTGTGGGTACGCCTGGTGCGGTGGCCGCATTTAAGCCAAGCCCCGATACCATACCGGGTGGACAATTGGTTACATTTATAAACTTGTCTGCCGGAGGTACTAACTGGTATTGGAATTTTGGTGATGGAACTACTTCGGTAGATTCATTCCCATATCACCAGTATAATGCTGCCGGACAATACCTGGTATATCTTATAACATCAACCGCCAATGGCTGTAAAGATTCTGTAGCGGAAGAAATTACAGTTACCGAACCATTTGTTATACCTAACGTATTTACTCCTAATGGTGATGGTATAAATGATGTGTTCCATGTTACAGCGGCAAGTATGAAGGAATATACCATATCTATATTCAACCGTTGGGGCCAGCTGGTGTTTACAGCTAACGACCCTGCAATAGATTGGGCAGGCCGAAGCAATGCCGGTGTTGAAGAATCGGATGGTGCATACTTCTACGTACTAAATGCAACAAGCTATAGCGGACAGGTATATAAGCTGAAAGGCTATGTTCAGCTTATAAGATAAAAGCAAATTAGTAAGTGAAAAACTAAAGCCCCGCATTACTGCGGGGCTTTTTGTTGATAGAACTATGGCTCTTTTAAAGTTATCGGGGATTGATGGAGCTAACTAAAGTACCACATTCTATCGCCGCTTATTTACTTGCTTGAGGGAGAAAGCATTGTTAAATAAACGCTGGATTAAACAATAGAGTAGTAGCAGGCTTAAATTAAATAAAGTAAAGGCGAAGTACTTCGTTGGCACAAATAAAGTTCTACAGATTACCGAGCAATAATTTTTTACTGTAAACAGCTTTATTACTCCTTATGGTAAGGATGTAAAGGCTGTAACTTAAATGGCCCGGGTTAAGCGATACTTCGTTGTATCCTGCAGGC